>Ga0209913_1001169_pt1 | contig 15813 bp, 12 predicted proteins | sample PersoiDNA2013203_FD_185805 | JGI IMG/M metagenome (GOLD analysis project Ga0209913, IMG submission 185805) | Permafrost soil microbial communities from the Arctic, to analyse light accelerated degradation of dissolved organic matter (DOM) -... | ecosystem: Environmental > Terrestrial > Soil >... | reverse complement strand
CGATCGACTGCAGATCAACGCCTCCAACTGCGTGCACTGCAAAACCTGCGACATCAAGGACCCGACGCAAAACATCGTCTGGGTCACACCCGAAGGGGGCGGTGGACCGAATTACGCGGGGATGTAGATCCCTTTGCAGACTATCTGTAAGCAACGAGACACTCTTATGAACGACCTGAACGGCTACGACATTGAAGACCTGAGCGTGGGGATGAGTGCCACCTTTTCCAAAACCATCACCGAGGCGGACATCGTCCTGTTCGCCGGCGTGTCGGGCGACACCAACGCGATCCACATCAACGAAGAGTACGCCGCCACGACACCGTTCAAGGGCCGCATCGCGCATGGATTTCTGTCGGCCAGCGTGATCTCGGCGGCTGTCGCCAACCGTCTGCCCGGGCCCGGCGCTATTTACCTGGACCAGCATTTGCAATTCTTAGCCCCGGTGCGCCCAGGGGACACTGTGCACGCAACCGTCAAGGTGCGTGAAGTTGTTGCGGATCGTGGCCGCGTGGTGTTGGAGACCACTTGCCGCGTCAAGGGAGTCATGGTCATTGGTGGCGAAGCCCTTGTGAAGGTCGATTCGTCCACACGCCGCGCCATCAAAGCCGCCGCCCAGTCTGCAGCCCAGGCCATCGCCTGAAACCCCATATTTGAAACAACCTCCAGAAAGAACCCTATGACTTACCACGCCCCCCTCCAAGATATGTTGTTTGCGATGCAGGAGCTCGCAGGCTTTTCCAGCGTTAGTGCCCTGCCTGGCCTTGAGGACTACGACCTAGACACTGCCCAGGCCGTAATGCAAGAGTCCGCCAAGTTCTGCGAAGGGGTGGTGGCACCCTTGAACATCGGTGGCGACAAAGATCCCAGTTGCTTCAAAGACGGCGCTGTCACCACCTCACCCGGGTTCAAGGAAGCCTTTGCCCAGTTCGCGCAAGGCGGTTGGCAAGGCGTGATTCACCCGACCGAGTTTGGCGGCCAGGGGTTTCCCAAACTGATAGCCACGCCCTGCATCGAGATGCTGCACGCGGCCAGCCTGTCGTTTGCCCTGTGTCCGATGCTGACCGACGGCGCCATTGAAGCGTTGCTGGTGGCAGGCAGCGATGAACTCAAACACAAGTTTGTCGACAAGCTCATCAGTGGCCAATGGACCGGCACCATGAACCTGACCGAGCCGCAGGCCGGCTCCGATCTAGCAGCGGTGCGCGCACGGGCTGAACCGCAGGTGGACGGCACGTACAAAGTATTCGGCACCAAGATCTTTATCACTTACGGCGAGCATGATATGACAGAGAACATCGTTCATCTGGTGCTGGCCCGGGTGCCGGGTGCGCCGGACGGTGTCAAGGGCATCTCGCTATTTTTGGTGCCCAAACTGATGGTGGACCAAGACGGTAGCCTGGGCGCGCGCAACGACGTCTGGTGTGTGTCGATTGAGCACAAGCTCGGCATCAAGGCCAGCCCGACGGCGGTGCTGCAGTTTGGCGACCATGGTGGTGCTGTCGGCTACTTGGTTGGCCAGGAGAACCGCGGCCTGGAGTACATGTTCATCATGATGAATGCGGCCCGTTTTGCCGTTGGCATGCAGGGCATTGCCATTGCCGACCGTGCCTATCAAAAGGCCGTTCGTTTCGCCCATGATCGCGCACAAAGTCGCGATCTGGCCGGCTCTGACGGCCCGGTTCCGATCATTAACCACCCCGACGTCAAGCGGATGCTGCTGACCATGCGTGCCCACGTCGAGGGCACGCGGGCCCTGGCCTACGTGGCGGCTGCCGCCAGCGATGCCGCTCACCACGCCAGCGACGAGTCCACCCGCAAAAACAACCAGGCCGTTTACGAATTCCTGGTGCCGGTGGTCAAGGGCTTCTCGACAGAAATGTCGGTGGAAATGACAAGTCTGGGGTTGCAAATCCACGGCGGCATGGGCTACATCGAAGAAACGGGTGCCGCCCAGCATTACCGCGACGCCCGCATCTTGACCATCTACGAAGGCACCACCGCCATTCAGGCCAACGACATCGTGGGCCGAAAAACCCTGCGCGACAAGGGTGCAGTGGCCAAGGCCCTGTGCGCCCAGATTGCCCTGACCGAGCAAGACCTGGCCGCGCGAGGCAACGACGACTGCACGGCCATGCTGAACGCGCTCAAACAGGGCCGCGTGGCAATGGAGGACGCCGTTGACTTTATCCTTGCGAATGGCAAGAGCCAGCCCAAGACGGTGTACGCCGGTGCCGTGAACTACCTCAAATTGGTGGGTGTGGTTCTGTGCGGTTGGCAAATGGCCCGGGCCATGCTGGTGGCCCAGGATAAGTTGGAAAGCGACCCCGCGTTCTTCAGCGCCAAGCTGATCACGGCTCGCTTTTATGCTGAGTCTGTGCTGACCCAGGCAACCGGCCTGGCGCAAAGCATCTGCTTAGGCGGCAACACGACCAACCGCATGGCGGTTGAACTGTTTTGAAATACCAACCGTTTAACTCAAGGCCATTCGCATGACATTTCAAAAGTTGTATCAAAAAAAACGCGTGTCCGCCGCCGACGCCCTACGCCAGGTGCACGACGGTGACACCATCATCGTGCCCACTGGTGTTGGTGAGCCGCCGACCCTGTTGACCGCATTGTCAGAACAACGGCGTGACTTTTTGGGTGTCAAAGTCGCCCAAATTCTGGCGATGCGCAAGTACGCTTATATCGATCCGCAGACGGCGTCGAATGTTCGCCATGTAGCGCTCTTTTTTGGTGGCGCCACGCGCGCCGGCGGTCAGGAGGGATGGATTGATTTCATTCCCAACTATTTCTCTGAAATACCGATGCTGATTGAACGTGAGCAAATGGCCGCCGAAGTGGTGTTCGCCATGGCCTCAAGCATGGATGAGCACGGATATTTCTCCCTCAGCCTGGGGGCCGACTACACCATGGCGGCCGTTACCAAGGCGCGTGCGGTCGTGCTTGAGGTCAATCCCCATGTCCCATTTGCGTTTGGCAACTGCCATGTTCATATTTCGCAAGTGGCAGCCTTGGTGGAAAGTGATGAGCCGGTGATGGAAGTGGGGTTGCCAAAAATTGGCCCAGTGCAGGAGGCCATTGGAAAATATGTCGCCGACATGATTGATGACGGCTCCACCTTGCAGATTGGATATGGCGGCATTCCCGACGCGGTGGTCATGCAACTGACCCATAAGCGTGATTTGGGCATCCACACCGAGATGATTGGTGACGGTATATTAACGCTGGTGGAAAGTGGTGCCGTGACCAACCGGCGCAAGAATTATTTGCCCGGCAAAATGATTGCCACGTTTGCCCTCGGTTCCCAAAAGCTCTACCGCTTTATGAACCGCAACCCGGGCCTTGAAATTCACCCGGTCGATTTCACCAATGACCCTTGTCTGGCTGGCATGAACGACAACCTGATTGCCATCAATGCCACCTTGCAGATTGACTTTTTGGGCCAGTGTGGCTCGGAGAGCATGGGCTATTCACCCTACTCGGGGACCGGTGGGCAAGGGGATTTTGTGCGGGCGGCTAACCGCTCCCGAGGCGGCAAGGCATTCATTGTGCTGCCGTCAACTGCCAAGGATGACACCATTTCACGCATTGTTCCGACGCTGACGCCCGGCACCCACGTCAGCACCAGCAAAAACGACATCAACTACGTGGTCACCGAATTCGGTGTCGCCCAGCTACGCGGCAAATCGGCCAAGCAGCGCACCCTTGAACTGATCGGCATCGCGCACCCCAATTTCCGTCAAGAGTTGACGGAGCAGGCCAAGCGGATGAATATTCTTTGAGCTCACGATCGAGATGGGTTCCTAAAATAATCTGGCCGACTTCCTGCCACCGAGGTAGGTGATGAATCTATTGTAAGGATGCAACTTTCTTGAACCAACTGGAGGCTGAGATGAAATGCTGCGGAATTGACCTCACGGTCTCAAGAGCGAGCGCAACAGATTGGTTAGAAACCGAATTGATTTTGGCCAAAAGTGCGCTGGCCGAAATACCTCTAGAGCGACGAAAGGGATTGGCAGTTGGCGTGCTCCGTAAGAGGGCCAGAGATACAGAGACTGCCCTACAGCTTCTCAGAGAGTTTGAAATGATGACCTGCTCAAAGGGGGACTGATTCATTTCCTCAGTAGGTCAGCATCCGTCGATTTTGTGAATGACCGCCGCCGTTAATGGCTCTAGGATGCCAACCCTCAGTGGCGAGCCCACGATGACTTGACATAGGTCAAAGCGCGGATGTCGCACAAGTTTTGCCACAACAGTGGAGTATGGCCGATAGGATTTTGGTCCTTGACCTGATCAAATAATCAGAGCAAAGATCGGTTGCGGAAGTGGGCATCGTCTCGTTGCTGTAATGAAACTGACTCTTGGTATCCAATGTCAGCTTCCTGGAAACTGCTCCAACCGAACGTCAGCAATGGAGAACCTGCCTCGACCGTGGGCAGTTGGTCGTTGGCGGGTGCAGCGATCCGAGAAATCGACACCACATTGCTGACGGTCAGGCTACTGGGGTGAATGTCGGGTATGGAGCGAGCATTTTGGGCCGCCCTATGTCAGCAACCGCTGCGCTGCCGACGGACACCGCCGAAAACTGATCGTCACCCTCGAATGACCGGTTCCGAGTTTCGATGCCGGGAAAATGTTGAAATTGAACCCGCGACGGCAATGACCGGTTATGGGAAATCGGCTCAATCCAACGCCTCGCCCCCAACGTCCGGCTACCGCTGCAGACCTGCCTCAGACTTCCCCGCCACCAATGTCGGCGATGTGGATTTGTCGAGGCAAATTGAAGGGCTGCTTTATGGAACGCCGTGGCTAATCCGGTCAGCGTCATGTGGTGGGTTCAGTGACAGGTATAAATACGGGGTCTTTGGCAAATCGCCCATTCGACAAACACAAGTTCGAAGCCGCCAAGCACTGACTCAGGCCTCTGTCGGGCTTGATAATATCCTGAACTGCAGGGTGTTCAAAATCAATCAATTGCACTGCACTTGAAACCAAGTTTTGAATTTCCCCTGGAGAGATTGTTTCCGAGCCAGCATTGACCCGGTTGCACGACGAACCAAAAGACGGCCAATCTGGCTGGCAGCCTTTGTGGAGCTTCCTCGCTGAGCGAATGGCCCGCGAAGAGGCCGCTTGAACCGAAATTGTCCTTTGGACCCTAGACTGCTATCGTGAGCCCGCTAGAAGCGTCCCAAACACTTCCGGATTTCTAATCGATGTCATTGAAGTCCGCAATGAAAGATGGAGGTTTGATATGAGTACACCAACCCCGCCGACTGATTTCCAGTCCTGGCTTGACTACGCCATCGCAACCATGGACCCGCGCGGGGCACACCTGGACCGCATCTTTAGTGAGGACGACATTCCATCTCAGGACGATATCCGGGCTGCAGCCCAGGAAGAGCTTGATCATCTCAAACAAAAAGCAGTCATGCCATGGATCGGTATGCTGGAGAACTGGCAGATTGCACTTTCAAAGAGACTGGGCCGCTCTGCCGAAAACATTGTTGAAGACAACCTGTTGGCGACGGATTTTTCAAATGACAGTGTTCACGTCCAATTTGAGGATGGCACCGATCTGACGTTTCGGCGTGCGTTTTACGTAGGCGAGACACCCGCTGATGGGTCCATTCATCGAGTCGCAGTGTTTACAGAGCATTGCGGATATCACGAGTTCTGGATTGGCCCCAGTGATCGAATTTCGGCAAATTCAATGCCTGGCGCTCGATATAAGCCCTCTGACGAAGATTCGGCATGGGACTCAATGGCCCCAGTGGGCCGTGAATTTGGAAGCCCTGATTTCGACAGACTGATGGACGACGACGCGAAGAAATTTGCGTCAGATTTAGCCCGATGGATCCAACAAAGCAGCGCCTCAAATGCAGCTCTGCAACTGGAGGAGGATGAGGTATCAGATGCGCGCAATGTCCAACTCGCATTACGTGAACTTGGGCAAGACGTCACTATTGATGTCGCCGCTTCGGTTTGGAAGCACTATTCACAATCATTGATGGCGAACTGGATGTCAGGCGCGGAAACGGTACAGTCTGCAGCCAGAACCCTGTATTTAAATTGCCCCAGAGATCAGTCGCACCATGAACCCATGAACGGCGGCTGACCGGCCTCCTAAATCATGAAACTGGCCTGCCCGAAAGCAGGTATTGGTGGCCGTTATAGGTCGATTGAAGTCCTGGCTGCCGAACTCCCGGCCGATCGGCACCGTGTCGAGCTAGGCGCGATCTTCTGCGGTCAACCAAAACCTACCGAACCGTCGGTAGCTTGCGTAAGTTCGGCGCTTGCGCGCTCGGGAATTCATGCATCGAGCTCCAGCACCAAGCGCTTTTTGAATAACGGATTTTCAAAATCGAACTCAGAAGGATTCCGCGCCCAGCCCAAATTCTTCACGTACCCGGCCGGGTTGGCCACCACTCTGCACCGGCCCACGTCTGAGTAATCGAACGAATCATGCACGTGCCCATGCAGCCACAAATCGGCCTTCTGAACCAGAGGCGTCAGGTCAGAAACGAAGCCCGTGTTGACTCTGTTTTCGACACCCAGGTAACGCGGATGAATGCTCAGCGGATGCGGCCCGTGATGCGTCACGACGACGGTCTTTCCCGCATACGGCCTCGCAAGCTCCCGCACCAGCCACCGGCGCGACTGCTCATGATCTTTAAGCGTGTCGCGAGCCCGCAGGGTGCCTTCCTGCGTTCGGATGACTTGGTAATCGTTCAGTGCCTCTTCCACTGCACTCATGCACTGCGATTGGGTGAATCCACTTTGTCGGAAATCCGTCCACATCGTGCACCCCAAAAAACGCACGCCACCGAGCTCAACGCAATCGTTGTCAAGAAACATGATGTTGGTGTCAGCGCAGGCGCTGCGAAGATCGGCGCGGGTCTGATCCCAGGAATGCCCGTAAAACTCATGGTTCCCAGGCAAATACAGCACCGGTACCTGCCAGTCGGCGAAGGCGGCAACCGCCTTGGTGCCATTATGGATGTCGCCAGCAAGCACCAGCAGATCGGCGCCCGGTGCCGGCTCAATGATGCGTTCGCCCGGGAAGCGTCTTTCCAGGAACTCCAGATGCAGATCGGATGCGAGTTGAATTTTCATGTCACGTTTCCTTGATTTGTGGCGCCGGTACTCCGAGTCCATTGTGGCGAAGGCACTCGTAGACCGCTTCCCGTTCAAAGACAATTTGCCTACAGTTGTCAACACCCGGACCGGCGACCGGTTGCACGCCATCTCCCAACAAAAATTCAGCAACTGCGCGTGGTGAACGTCCAAGTAGCCGCGCAATGTCGCGGCCCAAGATATACCGTCGCTCGAATTCCTCCAGGATTGTTACTTTGACTCTTTGCTCCGAGCGTCGACCAACCGTGCGCAAGGTTGCATGAAGCAGACCTGAACGTACCAGGGCATAGGCGACTTCCTGTTTGACCCCTAGACGTCAGTGAACTGACATCGGCACGGAGCTTTGGCATCCATGTCTTCTTCGCACTGAAGGCGAACGCCCAGCGCTCGGACCCCGCAGATGGTTCACCTACCCACCAACGCTCCGACATCTCATTGGCGACGGGGTAGGTCTCTGAGTCAACCTTACTATCACCCCCGCCTGTGGGGCCAGTTTGAACGCGCAGGTTTGGGCAGATCTCTCTTTCCGCCAACTTGCGACAGAAGTGCTCAAACTCGTATTCTTGCTTTCGACTCGTTAGCGTATCAAGGTGGTACTCAAACACTTCTTTCGGAAGTCGTGAACTGGTATCCACGGACGTGTCCGAAAAAAGGTCCGGGTGGCGAGCGCGCATCAGCGCCCTGGGACTTAACTTTTCCTTATCCTTACTTTCCCGGTCCTGTTCACTCTCTGCACTCGCTTTGATCAAAAGACCCCCAATTTCCGTTATGTAGACTTCGCCGCTGCCTGCAAATCCAGTTTGCGGGAAATCAATGAGGCGAAGTCAGTGGCAAGTCACTTGACCGCGTTCGTGGATATCCGAAGACGACCATATAGAAGTGCGACAACAAAAATGAATTGGTTTCGCTGCGCTCAGTCCCGAAATTTTTCACTAACTTGGCGCAGTTTTCACTTTTCGTGTCGCCCGACAACAAATTGAGTGCGGAAATTCCATCAGACTACACAACAGCTGACCGGCAAACTTTGCCGTTCGCAACGGCAAAACTTTGCTCACGTCTACAGTTGAATTCAGTCAGGGAAGCACCTAGACCCACATCAAAACTTTTTGCACGACGTGAGAATTTTTGCAATATTTCTGAGAACCTACAACATCAGACGTCAATATTGCCAGCGCGCAGGGCGTTGGCTTCTATGAATTCACGGCGCGGCTCCACCTCATCACCCATCAGCATGGTGAAGACGCGGTCGGTTTCAATGGCGTCATCAATTTGCACCCGGAGCAGGCGGCGCACGGTCGGGTCCATGGTGGTTTCCCACAGTTGCGCCGGGTTCATCTCGCCCAGGCCTTTGTAGCGTTGACGTGAGGTGGCGTGTTCGGCCTGGGCCAGCAGCCAGGTCATGGCCTCCCGGAAATCGCTCACTTTTTCCTCTTTTTGACGCTCACCTTCGCCCCGCATCACGATGGCTCCCGGGCTGAGCAAGTCCTTGAACGTGTTGGCGGCATCGGCCAGTACGGCGTAATCGGCGCCATGCACAAAGTCTTGTGTCAACACACTGCTCTTGATGTTGCCGTGATGGCGACGACTGATGCGCAGAATCGGCTTGTCGGAGGCCACGTCGAATTCACCGGCCACTTCGGCATCGGGCAACCGCGCTTGCAGCGCAGCGGCAGAAATTTCAGCGTCCGCCACCGTGTCCAGGTTCAGAGCGACGCCGTCAGCTACCGAGCGCAGCGCTTCAGCGTCCATGAAGTTACGCAGGCGTGCAATGACGGCCTGGGTCGTCTGGTGCTTGCGTGCCAGTTCGGCCAAAGTCTCGCCCTTGAGGGTGGTGCCGTTCTCGCCACCCGTAAAAATCGAAGCGTTCACCAAGGCAATGCGCAGGAGGAAGCGGTCGAGCTCGTCACCGTCTTTCAGGTACAACTCTTCTTTTCCGGCTTTCACCTTGTACAAGGGCGGCTGGGCGATGTAAATGTGACCACGTTCCACCAGTTCGGGCATCTGGCGGTAAAAGAAGGTGAGCAGCAGCGTGCAGATATGGGCGCCGTCGACGTCGGCATCGGTCATGATGATGATGCGGTGGTAACGCAGCTTGGCAACGTTGAAGTCGTCGCTGCCGGTGCTGCCGCCGGCGTTGCCGATGCCGGTGCCCAAGGCGGTAATGAGCGTCAGAATTTCGTTGCTGGTCAGCAGCTTTTCGTAGCGGGCCTTTTCTACGTTCAAAATTTTGCCGCGCAGCGGCAGAATCGCCTGAAACTTGCGGTCGCGCCCCTGTTTGGCTGAGCCGCCGGCGGAGTCCCCTTCGACAATGTAGATTTCGCACAGCGCCGGGTCTTTCTCCTGGCAGTCGGCCAGCTTGCCGGGCAAGCCCATCCCGTCCAGTACACCTTTGCGGCGTGTCATGTCGCGCGCTTTGCGGGCGGCTTCGCGCGCACGGGCGGCCTCAATGATCTTGCCGACGATGATTTTGGCATCGGCCGGGCGCTCCTGCAGGTAGTCGTAGAGCAGCTTGCTGACAATGTCTTCCACCGGGCCGCGCACTTCGCTGCTGACTAGCTTGTCTTTGGTTTGGCTGCTGAACTTGGGCTCGGGCACCTTGACCGAGAGGACGCAGGTCAGGCCTTCGCGCATGTCATCGCCCGAGACCTCAACCTTGGCTTTTTTGGCCAGTTCACTGTCGTCAATGTACTTGTTGATGACGCGCGTCATGGCGGCGCGCAGGCCGGTCAGGTGGGTGCCGCCGTCGCGCTGCGGGATGTTGTTGGTGAAACACAGAACTTGTTCGTTGTAGCCGCTGTTCCACTGCATGGCCACTTCAACACCGATGTTGGTGTCCTGATCGCTTTGGCGGTCCCCCAGCGCATGGAAGATGTTGGGGTTGAGAACGGTTTTGCCTTTGTTGATGAAGTTCACAAAACCACGCACGCCCCCGGCACCTGAAAAGTCGTCTTCCTTGCCGCTGCGCTCGTCTTTGAGTCGGATACGCACGCCGTTGTTGAGAAAGCTCAACTCACGCAGGCGTTTGCTCAGGATTTCATAGTGAAAATCACTGTTTTGCTGGAAGATCTCAGAGTCAGGCAGAAAGTGCACCTCGGTGCCGCGCTTTTCGGTCGTGCCAATCACCTTCATGGGCGATACCTCTACGCCGTTCACCACCTCAATGGCGCGGTTTTGCACAAACCCTTTACTGAACTCCATCACGTGCACTTTGCCATCACGGCGGATGGTCAGTCGCAACATTTTGCTTAAGGCGTTCACGCAGCTCACGCCGACGCCGTGCAGGCCGCCGGAGACTTTGTAGCTGTTCTGGTTGAACTTGCCGCCTGCGTGCAGCTCGGTCAGGGCGATCTCAGCCGCCGAGCGCTTGGGCTCATGCTTGTCGTCCATTTTGACGCCGGTCGGAATGCCGCGTCCGTTGTCGACCACGCTGACTGAGTTGTCGGAGTGGATGGTGACCAGAATGTCGTCGCAATGGCCGGCCAGCGACTCGTCGATCGAGTTGTCCACCACTTCGAACACCAAGTGGTGCAATCCGGTGCCATCCGAGGTGTCGCCGATGTACATGCCGGGGCGCTTGCGCACCGCCTCCAGCCCCTCCAGAATCTGAATCGAGCCTTCTCCGTAAGCCTCCGAGGCGCCGATCTGGTGTGCATCAATGGTGGGTTGGAAGTTGGAGCTGTCGCTGGCGCCTTCGCCTGTATGAACGGCATCTTCGCCGTTGACCTCGTTCTCGGGGGGCTGAACTGGCTTGTTTTCTTCGGTCATGGCTTATCTCTAATCAGTTGAGGACAGAGCTTGCTCGCTACGCGTAGCTGCGGTCTGTCCCACAAAGTTTCACAATAATTGAGGACAGAGCTTGCTCGCTACGCGCAGCTGTGGTCTGTCCCGCAAGGTTTCATAACAGCTAAGGACAGAACTCGCTCGCTGCGCGTAGCTAAGACCTGTCTCGCAAGGTTTCAATAATTTCTTTAACTCTTGAATGACCAAACTCGCAATGAACTTCTTGCTCATCATGCGCCTGGGCAGGGTATTGCCACTAATTTTGCGGCGTCAAATTCGCATCGGCATCACCACATATTTGAAGGTAGCGTTGTCGGGAATGGTGAACAAGGCCGAACTGTTGCCGTCAGACAGTTCAAGCCGCACCATGTCTTGGCTCATATTGGCCAGCGCATCAATCAGATAGGTCACGTTGAAACCGATCTCAATGCTGTCACCGCCATAATCGATATCGAGCTCGTCCACAGCCTCTTCCTGCTCGGCGTTGTTGGACGCCACCCGCAGGGTGCCAGGGTCAATGTTCAGGCGCACCCCTTTGAATTTTTCACTGGTCAGGATGGCGGTGCGCTGCAATGTTGCCAGCAAAGCGCTGCGGCCCAGTGTGATGCTGTTCTGGTGATTTTTGGGAATGACCCGGTTGTAGTCCGGGAACTTGCCTTCGACCAGCTTGGTGACAAACTCCATGCCATCAAAGCTGAACTTGGCTTGGTTGTTGGCAAACTGCATCTCAATGGCGCCCTGCGTGTCGGAGAGCAAACGCTGCAGTTCAATGACGGTTTTGCGCGGCAGAATCACTTCCTGCTTGGGCACTTCCACATCCAGCGTGGCGGAAGCAAAAGCCAGGCGGTGACCGTCGGTGGCCACCAGACTGAGCTGGCTGCCTTCGGCGACGAACAGAATGCCGTTCAAATAGTAGCGGATGTCGTGCACCGCCATGGCAAATGACACCTGGCTCAGCAGATCTTTCAACGTTTTTTGCGGCACACTAAACACCGGGCCGAAGCTGGCCGCTTCCTGCACCAGTGGAAAGTCCTCGGCGGCCATGGTTTGCAGTGTGAACTTGCTTTTGCCACCTTTGAGGATGAGCTTGGCGGCACTTGACTCCAGCGACACGGTTTGATCCGCGGGCATGGTGCGCAAAATATCAATCAACTTGCGCGCCCCCACGGTGGTGGTGAAATCGCCTGTGTCGCCATCGAGCTCTGCCGTGGTGCAAATCTGAATTTCAAGATCGCTGGTGGTAAGTTGCAGCGAAGAGCCTGTTTTGCGAATCAACACATTGGCCAGGATAGGCAGGGTGTGCCGACGTTCAACGATGCCCGCTACCGATTGCAAAACCGATAAAACTTTGTCTTGTGTTGCCTTCAGAACGATCATGTCAACCTCTTTTTAATATCTGCAATTCAAATCATTAACGAATAGGGGGCAAAAATTTTTAACTCTGCCATTTTCCCATTTTTATTCCCGTAGTCAGCCTTTGAGCGTCTGCTCCAGTACATGAAGCTGCTGGTTCAACTCGGTCATTTGCTGGCGCTCACCGCCGATCTTTCGTACTGCATGCAAGACAGTGGTGTGGTCGCGTCCACCAAACAATTCGCCAATTTCGGGAAGACTTTTTTGTGTCAGTTCCTTGGCCAGGTACATGGCAATCTGGCGCGGCCGGGCGATGCTGGCTGGCCGTTTCTTGGAATACATATCCGCAATTTTTATCTTGTAGTAGTCAGCCACAGTTTTCTGGATGTTTTCGACTGAAATCTGGCGGTTCTGGATTGAAAGCAGGTCGCGCAATGCCTCGCGTGCCAGCAAGATCGAGATATCTTTCTGGTTGAACCGGGAGTAGGCCAGAATTTTGCGTAACGCGCCTTCGAGTTCGCGCACATTGGAGCGCACATTCTTGGCCACAAAAAATGCCACCTCTTCCGGCATCACAATGCCCTCAACCCGTGCTTTGTTGATCAGAATAGCGACCCGCATTTCCAGCTCGGGGGGTTCGATCGCCACCGTCAGTCCGGAATCAAAGCGTGACACCAGGCGCTCATGGATGTCTGTCAGGCCTTTCGGATAGGTGTCGCTGGTCATCACAATGTGCGACTTTTTGGCCAGTAAAGCCTCGAAGGCGTTGAAAAACTCTTCTTGCGTACGTTCCTTGTTGGCAAAAAACTGAACGTCATCAATCAGCAACAAATCCAGTGAGTGATAACGCTCTTTAAATTCATCAAAAGTCTTGCGCTGATAAGCTTTAACCACATCAGATACAAATTGCTCGGCATGAATGTAGAGAACTTTAGCGGTTGGCTGGTCAGCGAGCAGTTGATTGCCGACGGCGTGCATCAAATGAGTCTTGCCCAAGCCAACGCCGCCGTAGATGAAAAGCGGGTTGTACAGGTGTCCCGGCATGCCCGCTACGTGCATCGCCGCCGCACGTGCCATCCGGTTGGCGGTCCCTTCAATCAAGGTGTCAAAGGTCAGGGCCGTGTTGAGCCGGTTTTTAAGACTGCTCGAATTTCGGTCCTCTCCTAATTCGGCCACGCCATCCATCGGAATGGGCTCCATCGAACGATGAGTAAGCTGGCTCCTGGCAACAATCTCACGGGGAGCAAGCGCTAACTCCAACAGTATGGTTTGACCCGAAAACATTTCCAGCAGGCTGGCAATACGTTTGCTATATTGGGCTCTGATCCAATCCAGCTTGAACCGGTTGGCAACAAAGATGGTGATTTGGGCAAGGTCGTCCGTGACTTGTGCCGATAGCGGTTTGATCCAGGTGTTGAACTGCTGTTCCGGGAGTTCCTGTGCCAGTTGATCAACGCAGGTTTGCCACAGGCTTTGCCCATCGCCAGTGCCCTTGAAATCGGGATGGTTGGCGTATTGTCCCTCTGTCATATTGTTATTGATTTCTGTGGATAGTTGTAGATTGGCGCAGTTCAAATTGTAATTTATCAAGCGTTTGTCCACAAGCCGAGGAAGGCTGCTAACGCATGCTCGTGTTGAACGCGGCAGGCTACGAGTTCAAGGGGGCTCAAGAGAGAATTTGCCGGAGCCTGGAAAGTTTGCGATAATCACCGGTTCCTCTAAACGTATTGGGGGAGTTAAGACAGCGGCCCGGTAATTTTTAGAAAATTTGCGGGCCGTCATTGAGCCCTTTAGGATTTTCAAAATGAAACGCACTTACCAACCCTCCAAGATTCGCCGCGCCCGCACTCACGGTTTTCTGGTTCGCATGAAAACCCGTGGCGGCCGCGCTGTGATCAACGCTCGCCGCGCCAAAGGGCGCAAGCGTCTGGCGGTCTGAGTCTGGCCACCCGCATAGTTTGCAACTGTGATTTGCAGTTCTGGCGCCGCTTCAAATTGCAGCGACTGAAGACGCGAAGTCAGTTTCAGGCTGTGTTGGCTGGCAGCACGGTGGCTCGAACGGCACACTTCGCTTTGCACTGCGTTGCGCTGGATGGTCTGGCGGCCAGGAATGAGACACTGGCGTCGGCCATGACATGTAACCCGGTACTTTTTGCTTTGAGCGACGTGTGGCTAGGTGCCATGGTGGCCAAACGCTGGGCGAAACGGGCTGTCACGCGCAATGCTATCAAGCGTCAGATCTATAACGTAAGCGCCGACTATGCAACAACGCTTCCGGTGGCTGCCCACGTTGTGCGCTTACGCGCCGCTTTTGACCGTCAACAGTTCATCAGCGCCACGTCCGATGAACTCAAGTCGGCTGTTCGGCAGGAGTTGCAGCAACTGTTTGCACGGGCAACGGCGCGGTCGCAAGGCCTTGCCTTGAAGGATGGTGCATCATGATCAAGGTCTTGCTGGTCGGTTTGGTCAGGGGCTACCGGTTGCTGCTCAGCCCGTGGCTGGGTTCAGCCTGCCGATTTGAGCCGACTTGTTCTGCCTATTCCTTGCAGGCCCTGCAAACGCATGGCGCGGCAGCGGGCAGTTATTTGACGCTGACGCGACTCGCACGTTGTCATCCCTGGTGCGCGGGCGGTTCTGATCCGGTTCCGAGTGAAAAACCTCAATTCAAATCCCAGTTGTTTACCCAGCTGGTTCACCCTTCCTCTGAAAAGAAGTCTTCATGAACGATATTCGCCGCACCATTTTGTGGGTGATTTTTGGCTTTTCCATGGTTTTGCTGTGGGATCAGTGGCAGGTTTTTAATGGCCACAAAGCTACTTTTTTCCCCAGTGCGTCCAACACCGCGGCAACGGCTCACCCGCCGGTGCCTGCGTCCAGTGTGCCAACGGGTGTTCCTACTGCAAATACTATAGCTGTTGATGCACAGATGACGGGGGCTGCAGCCCAATTAGCCTCTACGGCTGGCGCCACTGATGCAGCCCACGAACGCCTGGTCGTGACGACCGATGTGCTCAAGCTCACCTTTGATACCGAAGGCGCGTCGCTGGTGCGAACCGAGTTTGTCAAGCACGCCGACATGGCGGACAAGAGTAAGACATTTGTGCTGCTTGGCAACAACCAAGACCATACCTACATGGCGCAAACCGGTCTGATTGCCGGGGCTGCGGGGGGTGCATTCCCGACGCACAAGACCGTCATGACCGTCGCACCGGGGGAGCGCACGCTGCAGGACGGCAGCAATCAACTGGTCATTCGGTTCGAGTCCCCGGAGCTCGGCGGCGTCAGGCTGATAAAAACATTTACCTTCACGCGTGGCTCCTACGCGGTGGCGGTCAAGCACGAGGTCGTCAATGTGAGTGCTGCTGCGGTGTCGCCGCAGTTGTACTTGCAGTTGGTGCGAGATGGCAATAAACCGCTTGGAGAGTCTCGCTTCTATTCCACCTTTACCGGACCAGCGATCTACACCGAGGCCAAGAAATACCAGAAGGTCGACTTCAAGGACATCGAAAACAACAAGGTCGATGTCGAAAAAACAGCGGA
>Ga0209913_1001164_pt1 | contig 15875 bp, 13 predicted proteins | sample PersoiDNA2013203_FD_185805 | JGI IMG/M metagenome (GOLD analysis project Ga0209913, IMG submission 185805) | Permafrost soil microbial communities from the Arctic, to analyse light accelerated degradation of dissolved organic matter (DOM) -... | ecosystem: Environmental > Terrestrial > Soil >... | reverse complement strand
TGAGGCTGAATACGAGACCATTGCTGCGGTCAAGGCGGCGGTCAATATTCCTGTTGTGGCCAATGGCGATATCACCACGCCCGAGCGCGCCAAATATGTACTCGACGTCACCGGTGCCGATGCCATCATGATCGGCCGCGCGGCGCAGGGGCGGCCCTGGATATTCCGTGAAATCGATCATTTCCTGCGTACGGGCACCCATTTGCCAGCGCCGTTGGTGGCCGAGGTGCAGGAATTGATGCTGGAACATTTGCAGGCCCATTACGCGTTTTATGGCGATTATCTGGGCGTGCGCACGGCGCGCAAGCACATTGGCTGGTATGTGCGCGATCTGCCCGGCGGCGAGCAATTCCGCCAGCGCATGAACCGGCTGGAAGATTGTCAGTTGCAGCTGGATGCAGTGCAGGATTTTTTTCAATCGCAGTCGCAATACGGCGAGCGGTTACAATACGGGCTTTCCGATCAGCCGCTGGCAGCCTAGTTGACAGCCGGTTCACAAAGCGACCGATCCACACCTTAAAAGAATAGAAGCAGCACGTAATGAGTAAAGAAAGTATCGAGGATGTCGTCAGAAAGAGCCTTGAAAAATATTTCAAGGACCTGGGCGAGCAACTGCCAACGAATGTGTATGACATGGTTGTTTTGACGGTCGAGAAACCGATCTTCGAAGCAGTGATGGCGCGCGCCGACGGCAATCAGTCGCAAGCTGCAGAAATTCTCGGTATCAATCGCAATACCTTGCGCAAGAAATTGCAGCAGCACGGATTGTTGTAATTATCGTCATTGCCGAGTGGTCGCAGGAGCGGCCAGGATTGCGGCAGATTCATCCAGATTCCTTCATCTCTCTTCCGGTTCATTCCATCATGATCAAACAAGCTCTCATCTCTGTTTCCGACAAGACCGGCGTGCTCGAATTTGCACGCAGCCTGGCCAGCATGGGTGTCAACATCCTGTCCACTGGCGGCACTGCCAAGCTGCTCGCCGACAATGGCGTCAAGGTCACGGAAGTGGCTGACTACACCGGCTTTCCGGAAATGCTCGATGGTCGCGTCAAGACCTTGCACCCGAAAGTGCATGGCGGCATTCTGGCGCGCCGTGATTTTCCCGAGCACGTGGCTGCATTGGAGCAGCACGGCATTCCCGTCATCGATATGGTGGTGGTCAACTTGTACCCGTTCCAGCAAACCATCGCCAAGGAACAATGCTCGCTGGAAGATGCGATTGAGAACATCGATATTGGCGGTCCCGCCATGTTGCGTTCGTCGGCCAAGAATCACAAGGATGTCGTGGTGATCTGTGATCCGATCGATTACAGCAGCGTGTTGGCTGATTTGCAGGACAGCGGCGATCTGGACTATGAAAAGCGTTTTGCACTGGCCAAGAAGGTATTTGCGCACACCGCGCAATATGACGGCGCCATCACCAATTACTTCACCTCACTCGGTGCAGACAAGCAGCACACCACACGCAGCGCCTATCCAGAAACCTTGAACCTGCATTTCGAAAAAGTGCAGGACATGCGCTACGGCGAAAATCCGCACCAATCGGCGGCGTTTTACCGTGACGTCAAGCAGATCGACGGCGCGCTGGCGAACTACACCCAGTTGCAAGGCAAGGAACTGTCGTTCAACAATATCGCTGATGCCGATGCTGCCTGGGAATGCGTCAAGACCTTCGATGCCGCGACCACGTTTGCCTGCGTCATCATCAAGCATGCCAATCCGTGCGGCGTGGCAGTGGGTGCCAATGCACTGGAAGCCTACAGCAAGGCATTGCAAACCGACCCAACCTCGGCGTTTGGCGGCATTATCGCGTTCAATCGCGAGCTCGACGGCGCAGCCGCCGAAGCGGTAGCCAAGCAATTCGTCGAAGTGTTGATCGCGCCAGCGTTCAGTGCCGAAGCGAAGAAAATTTTCGCCGCCAAGCAAAACGTCCGCCTGCTGGAAATTCCGCTCGGTGGCGGTCTCAATGCCTACGACTTCAAGCGTGTCGGCGGTGGTTTGCTGGTGCAGTCACCGGATGCCAAGAATGTGCTGATCGAAGAAGTCAAAGTGGTCAGCAAAAAGCAACCGACACCACAACAATTGCAAGACCTGATGTTTGCCTGGCGTGTGGCCAAGTTCGTCAAGTCCAATGCCATCGTGTTCTGCGGCAATGGCATGACGCTTGGTGTTGGCGCTGGTCAGATGAGCCGTATCGACTCGGCCCGTATCGCCTCGATCAAGGCCCAGAACGCCGGTTTGACGCTGGCAGGTTCGGCCGTGGCGTCGGACGCGTTCTTCCCGTTCCGCGACGGTCTCGACGTGGTGGTCGATGCTGGCGCGACCAGCGTGATTCATCCGGGTGGTTCGATGCGCGACCAGGAAGTCATCGATGCAGCTAACGAGCGTGATGTGGTCATGCTGTTGACCGGCACCCGTCACTTCCGCCATTAATGGCCGGCTCCCTAGCCTGTTGCAAGGATAGGGAGCGGGTCGGTAATCTGGTGCCGTGAATTTGCCACAATCGGATAGACTGACGCCATGAAAATTCTCGGTATCGATCCTGGATTGCGCACCACCGGGTTTGGTGTGATCCTCCAACACGGCAGCAAGCTCAGTTACATCGCCTCCGGCACCATCAAGACGCCGGATGGCGATTTGCCGCAACGCCTCAAGGTCATCCTGACCAGCGTCGCAGAAGTCATCCAGACCTATCAACCCGATTGTGCCGCCATCGAAAAGGTCTTCGTCAACGTCAATCCTCAATCCACCTTGTTGCTCGGCCAGGCCCGTGGCGCGGCGATTTGTGCCTTGGTCAGTGCTGATCTGGCGGTGGCCGAATATACTGCCTTGCAGGTCAAGCAATCAGTGGCCGGTCATGGCAAGGCGCAAAAGCAGCAAGTGCAGGACATGGTGCAACGCTTGCTGGCGCTGCCCGGCTTGCCTGGCACCGATGCTGCCGATGCACTCGGTGTGGCGATCTGCCATGCGCACAGCGGTGCAATCTTGAGTACGCTGGGCGCACTGGCGCCGAGCTTGGCCAAAAAAGGCCTGCGCATGCGCGGCGGTCGTCTGGTCGGTTAGTTCTTTTTGAATACGGCCAGTAGACGCTGCACGGCCGTAACCGCCAGCAACACCACGCCACCGGCAACCACCCCAAATACGGCATTGAGTAACGCTGGCGCGAGCGCTTCGAGCAGGCCGCCAATCACCGGCAAGTCGGCTAGTGCCGCACTCGCCGTGGTGATGCCATGATGGAGCGCGTCGACACCGTGCGTCAAAATTCCGCCGCCGACCATGAACATGGCAATCGTGCCGATCACGGTCAGGCTGCGCATCATGTAAGGTGCCGCGCGCAGGATCAAGCGTCCCAGTCCTTGCTTGAAGGCCGCAAAGCTGCCGCCGCTGCGCAGCAGATATAAGCCGCCATCGTCGAGTTTGACGATCGCCGCGACGACGCCATAGACACCCGCCGTCATGATCAGCGCAATGCCAATGAGCACGATGATTTGCTGTTGCAGCGGCGCGCCGGCAACGGTGCCGAGTGAAATCGCGATAATTTCTGCCGACAGGATGAAGTCGGTACGGATCGCCCCTTTGATCTTGTCTGCTTCGCTGGCGGGCTTGCTGGTCTCCTCATGCGCGGCTTCGGCATGCGGCAGGAATTTGTGTGCCAGTTTCTCGAAACCCTCAAAGCACAGAAAGGCACCGCCGACCATTAATAATGGCGTCACCGCCCATGGCGCCAGTGCACTGATCAGCAATGCTGCCGGCACTAGAATTGCCTTGTTCTTGAGCGAGCCTTTGGCGACGGCCCACACGACCGGCAATTCGCGTTCGGCATTGACGCCTGACACCTGCTGGGCGTTGAGCGCGAGGTCGTCCCCGAGCACGCCGGCGGTTTTTTTTGCGGCCACTTTGGCCATGACGGAGACGTCATCGAGCATGCTGGCAATATCGTCAATCAATGCAAAAAAACTGCTTCCAGCCATAATAAGTAGTGTCAGATAGAGGTTGAGGGAAATCAATGCAGCGGTCAGACAATAGCCTATTTGTAGGGACTCAGGCAAATGCGCCTGGCACTATACATTGTCGATAGTGGACACTATGCCGGCCAGGATGGAGCGAGCAGCGTTTGCAATTGCCGCGCTGCGAGGAAGTCGTTGGATGACTGGCGTTTGATATCGAGCGTGATTTTCTCGAATACGCTGTGGCCGCCGATGCGCTGTGCATCGGCATCGTCACTGAGTTGCGCGGCGCTGAGATGGTGCGCCAGACGTGTATCAAAGGTATCCAACGCGTCGTACAGTAATTGCTGCATCGATTGATGGCGCTCTGGGTCGAGTCGTGCGAGTGCGCTGCTCCATGGTGCCCAGTTGCATAACCAATCGGTGAAATCGGTATTTTCACTGCGTTTGACCGTCGCTTCAGCCTCGTCGAGATGTGTTTGCGTGATGTGAGTGGCCGTGAAAAATGCCATCCGTTGTGGTGCCCAGCGCAATTGTAGCGGTCTGCGTAGCTTGATCAGAAAGGCAAGGTACACATCCACTTCATCCGTATTCAACTCGGTTTTTATGTGGTGTCGCGCAATGCGCTCGATCGCTTCCTGTCGAAACATCTCGCGCGCGCAGGCGATCAGATCGGGCAGCGTTTGATCGTAGTGACCTCGTTCAACGTCAAATACCACACGCGCATTCTGCATATGAATCAAGGCTAACGTCGCGCGGTCTTCGCAGTCTGTACTCGCTTCAAACGCTACATTGAATGTCTGCTCGCGCAAAGCCTCGGCTTGCGGCTTGAGCAATTCGTCGAGCCACTGGCAGAGCTGTTCCTTGAAATCTACCGACATTGCATTGATGGAGCCGGACAGGCGACTCAGGAAGTAGAGGAATTCCTGGCCTGCTGCCGTAGTGACATGCGGGTGCCAGGCGCGAATCGCATCGGCTTGTTGTGCTGGCGGGTACCATGTTGCCATGATGTCTTCCAATGAGGGCGGCGGCTTCGTGCTCAATTCATACAGTGGCATCGCCGTCAGTGGCACGGGTGGATCGCTCCAGGAAGTCACATCGTAGTCATTAGCAGAGTCAGTATCCGATTGCTCAACTGCGCCGGTGGTCATCTGTTCGTTAAAACGATTCAGAATGGCCATGGTATCGGGGGAGCCGTTCAGTAGAGGAACATTGTTTGGGAAATCAAGGTACAAATGCGGACCGTCATAGCTGGCATCGGTCATCAACTGGTTCAATTGTTCGAATACCGGTGCCTGAAATGGATTGCGCATGACATTGATAAAGCATTCTTTGTGCAGTCCGGTCAATATTTCAGGAGCAGTGGTCAGTGCATTATTGATCGCTAAAAACATCTCCAGATTCGGTGGTAGTCGTTCTGGCAGCATCGTCAGGCCGCAGAAAGAGACATTGATGATTTTCAACGAATCGGGCAAGGTGTTTGGCAATGCGGTGAGTTTTGGATTTTCGTACACTACCAGTTCGGATAATGCAGGTGGCCAGCTTTCCGGTAGCGCCTGAAGGTCGCAATTGTTGATATGCAAAGCTCGCAAGGTGGAAGGAAGCCTTTCGGGGAGAGCACTCAGACGTGGGTTGGTGCACGCGAACAGGGTAAGCAATCCCTCGTGCAGTGCGCACGATGGGATCTGATCAAGATCGTTGGCGGACACATTGAGCGCTGTAACGCAGCGCGGAATGTCTGGGGGCAGCGTTGTCAAGCCTAATCTGCTCAGATTGAGTTCTGCTGCTTGTCGTTGCTGGCAATCCTTGAGCCTGGTGACTGCCAAATCGCGACGTTCACCGCTGCCATGGTTGGCCTCGCGTGACCAGATATCCCAACTGGTATGGTAGAGATCGTCAGTGGCGTGGGGTGCAGGAGCGGCAGAGGTATCGTTGGTGAGCACCATCGCGCGTGATTGCGTGGGGATGTGAAGGGGGAACATTGCAGCCTTTTTGTGGGCGAATGGCGACTAGTTTCTAGTTGTTTTTGCTTTTTGACTTTAAAATTTTGCGCATATATTTAGAGAATAATTAATATTTATTGTTCGAATTTTGTTTGTTATTTGATCCGGGGCGATCGATGTAGCGAGGCCGGGCGGTGCGTCGCGCGCTACGCTGCGCAATGCCCATCGCACAGGCCAGTGCTGTATCATTGCGCAATTAACTTACTGCCTAGCCCACCATGATCGGTCGCCTCTCCGGCATCCTGCTTGAAAAAAATCCACCGCAATTGCTGGTTGACTGTAACGGTGTCGGTTACGAAGTCGCGGTGCCGATGAGCACCTTCTACAATCTGCCCGGTCTGGGCGACAAGGTCGTGCTGCTGACCCATCTGGCCATCCGCGAAGATGCGCATGTGCTGTTTGGTTTCGGCAGCGCCGAGGAACGCAACTGTTTCAAGGAATTGATCAAGATTTCCGGCGTCGGTGCACGTACTGCGCTGTCGATTTTGTCGGGCATGTCGGTCGCAGATCTGGCGCAGGCTGTGACCTTGCAAGAAGCCGGGCGTCTGACCAAGGTGCCCGGTATCGGCAAGAAAACTGCCGAGCGTCTGTTGCTGGAGTTGAAGGGCAAGCTCGGTGCCGATCTTGGCGCCAAGGGTGGCGTCGTGCATCACGACACCACTTCCGACATTCTCAATGCTTTGCTGGCGCTTGGTTATTCCGACAAGGAGGCCACACTGGCGCTGAAGCAGGTACCGACGGATGCCACCGTGTCGGAAGGCATCAAGCATGCCCTCAAGGCCTTGTCCAAGGCATAGGCTAGACCATGAGCATCCAGACCGACGATTTTTCCGAACAACGCATCATTGCCGCTACCCCGGCGTCGTCCAATGAGGAAGCGATTGAGCGCGCTTTACGGCCCAAGCACCTGGACGAATACGTCGGCCAGGAAAAAATACGCGATCAACTCAGCATCTTCATCGCGGCAGCACGGCAACGGCACGAAGCGCTCGACCATACGCTCCTGTTTGGGCCGCCTGGTCTGGGCAAGACCACCATGGCGCACATCATTGCGCGCGAAATGGGCGTCAATCTGCGTCAGACTTCCGGTCCGGTGCTCGAACGCGCGGGTGATCTGGCGGCCTTGTTGACCAATCTGGAAGCCAATGATGTGCTCTTCATCGATGAAATTCACCGGCTGTCGCCGGTCGTCGAAGAAATCCTCTACCCGGCGCTGGAAGATTATCAGATCGATATCATGATCGGCGAAGGTCCGGCGGCGCGTTCGGTGCGGCTTGATCTGCAACCGTTCACGCTGGTCGGTGCCACCACGCGCGCCGGCATGCTGACCAATCCACTGCGCGACCGCTTTGGTATTGTGGCGCGGCTGGAATTCTATACGCCGCCTGAACTGGCGCGCATTGTCACGCGTAGTGCCGGTTTGCTCAACGCGCCCATCGTTGCCGAAGGCGCCCTGGAAATCGCCAAGCGCAGCCGCGGAACGCCGCGCATTGCCAATCGCCTGTTGCGCCGGGTGCGCGACTATGCCGAAGTCAAAAGTAATGGCGAAATCACACGTGAGACCGCCGATGCAGCACTGGTCATGCTCGATGTCGATCCGGTCGGTTTCGACGTGATGGACCGCAAGCTGCTCGAAGCGGTGTTGTTCAAATTCAATGGCGGACCGGTCGGACTCGACAATCTGGCCGCCGCCATCGGCGAAGAGCGTGACACCATCGAAGACGTGCTGGAACCCTATCTGATTCAGCAAGGCTATCTGCAACGTACGCCGCGTGGTCGCGTGGCAACACCGGCGGCTTATACGCATTTTGGCGTGAGTGCACCCCGCACTGGCCCCAATGGCGAACTGTGGGGAGTCTGAGCGCGCTTCGCCAGGCCATGCATGCGTCGCAAGCCTCAATAAATTATTGAGGCTTTGCTAATAAAATTTAATGATGAATGTGTAATCTTTTGATTTTCACTTGTGCAAAAATTAATCGTCATCGACAATAGATAGCTATTCACTATCTTTCTGTGCGAGCCTCTCATGCTTATGTCGAGCCAAGCCAGTCGGTACGCGCATCAACTGCTCGATGCACGCGCAAACACTCGTCTCCTGCCTCTTTTCTCTGCCTCCGAACCACTTTCCGTCGATGACGCCTACGATATTGCGCATCGCGTGTTGGACATTCGCGTAGCGCAAGGCGAGCTGCCGGCCGGGCGCAAGATAGGTTTCACTGTGCACAAGACCTGGGGCCAATATGGTGTGGTCGATGACTTGCACATTCCGATGTGGGCACACATTTTCGACAGCACGATCCGTTTTGCCGATGACAATCACGGCACGCAATGCCTCACTGGCGCGCTGCAACCGCGCATCGAACCGGAGATTGTCTTCAAGCTGGGACAGGCGCCATCGCCCGACGCCAGCCTTGAAGAATTGGCCGACTGTATCGAATGGATGGCGCATGGCTTTGAGATTGCCGTCTGTCCGTACCCAAACTGGGAATTCACCGTCGCCGACGCGATTGCCGGGTTCGGCCTGCATGGCACCCTGATCATCGGCGAGCCGCACGTCTTGTCGTCGGCCACGCGCCATAATCTGGCGCAAATCCTGGCCGCATCCAGTGTCTCGTTGTCCTCCAGCACCGATAGCGACGGCACCTTGCGTGCAGCCGGTTTCTTCAATGATGAGGCCGATAGTCCCTTGCATGCCTTGTGGCAATTGAATCAACTGCTCAAGGGGCAGCCCGAGTTTGCCCCCTTGAAAGCCGGTGAAATCATCACCACCGGCACCTGGACCAATGCCTACCCGATCGAAGCCGGACAAACCTGGATTACCGCCTTCTCCGGCGTGGCCCTGCCAGGACTGACGGTTTCCTTTGTCTGAGGCCGCATCCGGCCGCAGCATGTCGATCTGGGTTGATGCCGACGCCTGTCCAGGCGTGATCAAGGACATGCTGTTCCGGCTGGCCGAGCGTACCGAAATCGTCGTCACGCTAGTGGCCAACCGCCATTTGCGCACACCGCCGTCGCGCTTCATCAAATCCATTGTGGTGCCCGCCGGCTTTGACGTAGCTGACAAGGAAATCGTCAAGCTGGCCGAACCCGGCGATCTGGTCATTACCGCCGATATCCCGCTGGCTGCGGAAGCAATTGCCAAAGGTGCCGTGGTGCTCAATCCGCGCGGTGAAACCTATAGCGCCGACAATATCGGCCAGCATCTGTCGATGCGTAACTTCATGGAAGAACTGCGCAGCAGCGGCGTCGAAACCGGTGGTCCGGCGCCGTTCAGTCACGGTGACGGCCACGCGTTTGCGCGTGCGCTGGACCGTTACGTACAACAGCGCAAGCCAATCAACTGATACCGGCGTGGCTTAGTCCTCGCGCAACCAGACCTGGGTACGGCCCAGCATGGGCACACCGATATAGCCGCGCACATTGAGCTTCTTGCCGTCGTCGCTGACCGTCAATTTGCTCTTGTATGACTTGCCGTTACCCGGATCGAGAATCTGGCCACCATCGTATTCATCGCCATCCTTTTTCAGGCCACTCAACATGGTCATGCCAATAATTGGTTGATCCTTGAGTGCGCCTTCGCACTTCACGCAGAGCGGATTGGCTTCTTCGCCCGGTGCGCGGAACAGCTTTTCAATCTTGCCGGTCAATTCACCGCCGCTTTCGGTGATACGAATCAGCGCGGAGGGTTTGCCGCTGGTGTCGTCGATGCTTTTCCACAGGCCTACCGGCGAGCCGTCGGCAAAGGCGTTCAGGCTCACTGCTGCCAGCAACAGCGCTGTGATGCAGTATCTCTTCATCATGTCTCCTTGAGGGGTATGGTTTTTTTTAGGGAGCGCACCCGACCTAGCGGCTTACCAGGCGGTGGGTGTGCTGAAGAATTTTAGTCTGTAATTTCGACAAAAAGCACGTTTGTTCGTATTTTCTCTCGTAAAAGTAAGGTAAACTTAAGGCTTCTTGTACGACATCTGACAACTTGTCAGCTTCCCCTTGGGAAGAAATCGTACAATCGTTGATACGTCAAAACAGGTAGCCAATAAAAAGGAGTTCTATGAACATCCGCCACCCACAGACAAGCATGAAGGACGCGCCGCCAGACGCGCCTGTTGCAGCCCGGCGCTTGCTGCTTGCTGGCATCTTGAGCGGCTATGTCTGCTCGTTCCTGCCGCTGCCGGCCGCATTCGCCACCGCACCAACAGCGGCAGCGCCGAAAGCCTCGGCTCAGTTCATCGCCTTGTCGGCGTTCCTGAGCGGGCATGTGCAACTCGATCCTGAGCAAGCCGATCGTTTGTATGCCGCGTTTCTGGCGGTCGAGTCCGACTTCGATGCGCAGCTCAAGCAACTGGCCGATTTCATCGCCGCCAACAAGCCCGAAGCCAGCGGCTTGCAAGCCGCGTTGGACGACCAGAAGCTGGCCTTCGCCAAGCTGCCAGGGCGCATCCTGAGCGCCTGGTATGTCGGTGTGGTCGGCGGCGGCAAAGCTGCCCGCTGCGTCACATTTGAATCCAGCCTGATGTATGCCGCGGTCGCCGACCGGCTCAAGCCGCCCAGCTATGCCTATGGTCCCTATGGCAGCTGGGGCCGCAATCCGCTCGCTACCTGATCTGAGAAAGCCTCCCATGTCTGAACAATATTCTGCCGACGTCGTCGTCATCGGCTCCGGCATCGTCGGCGCCCTGGCGGCGCACCGCCTGGCTTTGCAGGGTGCCTCCGTGCTGATTCTGGAGTCCGGTCCACGGATTGATCGCGCCACCCTGGTTGCCAATTTCCGCAACTCGCCGCGCAAGGGCGATTTCATGTCGCCGTATCCGTTTTCCGCCTGGTCGCCGCATCCGGTCTATCAACCGGAAGACAACGACTACCTGGTGCAAGCCGGTCCCTATCCCTACAAGGCGGAATATATCCGTATTGTCGGCGGTACGACTTGGCATTGGGCCGCGCAGGCCTGGCGCAATCTGCCCAACGATTTCAAAATCCAGAGCCAGTATGGCGTGGGCCGCGACTGGCCGATTTCCTACGATGATCTGGAACCGTTCTACTACGAGGCAGAAGTCAAGATGGGCGTGTCCGGCGCCCCCAATAATGGCTCGCCGCGCAGCAAACCGTTTCCGATGCAACCGGTCGCGCAGTCCTATCTGGAACAACGCTTTCAGGAGCGCCTGGCGCCCGGTGGCTACCAGGTCATCACCAACACGACGGCGCGCAACAGTCGCAATTACGACGACCGCCCGGCCTGCTGCGGCAACAACAACTGCATGCCGATTTGCCCGATCGACGCGCAATATCACGGTGGCCTGGCGGTGGATGCCGCCGAAAAAGCCGGTGCCAAACTGATCATCAACGCCGTGGTGTATCGCATCGAACACGATGATAAAGATCGCATCGTTGCCGTGCACTACTACGATCCCCAAAAGAACTCCGTACGCGTCACCGGAAAAACCTTCATCCTCGCCGCCAACGGCATCGAAAGTCCAAAGCTGCTGCTGTTGTCGGCCAGTGACAAGTTCAAGAACGGCCTTGCCAACAGCTCAGATACGGTCGGCCGCAATCTGATGGATCACCCCAGCAACTCGCTGGTGTTCGATGCCGAAGAAGAACTCTGGCCGGGACGTGGACCCATGAGCCCGTCTTCCATCAATCATTTGCGCGATGGTGCCTTCCGCGCCGAACATGCGCCGTTCCGCATCGACATCTCGAACTCATCACAAGTCGCTTCAGTGACGCAAAACCTGATTGCCAAAGGCATCTATGGCGCCGAACTGGAAGAGAAGATTCGCTATTATTCAGCGCGCCAATGCAGCCTCAAGAATGTCCTGGAAATTTTGCCCGACCCCAACAACCGCGTGGTGCTCAGTGACAAGAAAGATGCCCTCGGCATCCCGCGGCCGCAGGTGCATTACGCCATGAGCGACTATGTTCATCGCGGCATGGCAGCCGCACGTGAAGAGTACACCCGCATCGCGCAACTGATGGGCGGCACCAATTTGCGTTATTCGCCCGACGGCATCTATGGCAACAACCAGCACATCACCGGCACCATGGCCATGGGCAGCGACCCGGCCACTTCGGTAGTGGATGCCTTCGGTCGCGCCCATGACCATCCCAACTTGTACATCGCCAGCACCGGCATCATGCCGACCGCAGCGACGGTGAACTCAACCTTGACCGCCGTTGCGCTGGCATTACGCTCAGCCGACCATATCCACGCCAACGCCTGAGGATGCGCATGAACCACTTCACAAGACTATGCGCCACCGTTGGCGTGGCTGTTGGCATGCTGGCAAGCGCGCATGCTGCTTTTGCCGCCGACAGCAATGATGCCGCACTGCTGCAACGGGGTGAATATCTCGCCACCGCGGGCGACTGCATCGCCTGTCATTCAGCAGCCGCAGGCAAACCGTATGCCGGTGGTCTGGCCATCGCCACGCCATTGGGCAAGATCGTCTCCAGTAACATCACGCCGTCCAAAACCAACGGCATCGGCAATTACACGCTGGAACAGTTCGACGACGCCCTGCGACGTGGTGTGCGTGCGGATGGCCAGCATCTGTATCCGGCCATGCCCTACACGGCCTATGCCCAGCTCAACGATGACGACGTCAAGGCGCTGTATACCTACTTCCAGCACGGCGTGACCGCCGTCGACAGTCAGCCGGCGGCGACGACATTGCCATTCCCATTCAATATCCGTCTGTCGATGGCCGCCTGGAATCTATTGTTCCTTGATGGCAAACCGTTCGTCCCTGACACCAGCAAGAGCGCCGAGTGGAATCGTGGTGCCTATCTGGTATTGGGGCTGGCCCATTGCAGCGCCTGCCACACCCCGCGTAACGTCGCGATGGCCGAGGACAGCGCGCAGCCCTTGGCTGGCGCCGTGGTCTCCACCTGGTTTGCACCCAATATCAGCAACGACCCCGTGAGCGGCATCGGTGGCTGGAGTGAAGCAGAAATTGCTGAGTATCTGCGCAGTGGTCGTGCCGTCGGCAAGGCACAAGCCGCCGGTCCGATGGCCGAAGCCATCGACAACAGCCTGAGCCGCCTGACCGATGCCGACCGTAAGGCAATTGCGGTGTATCTCAAGGCGGGACCGATTCAACATCACGCAGGCGATGATACCCAGGCTGCCTATAGCTGGGGCCAACCGGCCTTGGCCATTGGCGCCGATCGCGGTGCCGCACGGGTAGGCGATACCACCCTGTTCAATGGCGCGCAGTTGTATGACGCCAATTGTGCCGCCTGCCATCAGGCCCACGCAGAAGGTACGCCGGCCTGGGGCAAGGATGGTGCCGCGCTGCCATCGCTGTTCCACAATACCGCGCTTGGTCACGCCAACAGCAACAATCTGGTGATGGCGATGCTCGACGGTGTGGCCCGCAAGTCGGACGACGTCATGATGCCGTCCTTCAGGCAGCAACTCACCGATCAGCAGATCGCCACGTTGAGCAACTACCTGTTGCAACATTATGGCAATCCAGCGGCCAAGGTCACGGTCGCGCAAGTCAGCCAGTTGCGCGCCGGAGGGGCATCGTCCTCGCTGTTGACGACTGCGCGGGTCGGCATTGTAGTGGCAGTCTTGCTGCTGTTGCTGATTGTCTTGCTGGTGGCGCGGCGTCGCAGGAAATAAGCTGCAGCGCCGCTCGCGCCGACAATGAAAAAGCCGGAGGCACTTGAATGTGCCTCCGGCTTTTTTACTGCACCACGCTGTCGTGTTACTTCAGCTTGGCCAGTTGTTCCTGCAATTTGGCCAATGTCGCAGTGAAGTTGGCCAGACGTTCCTTCTCTTGCGCCACCACTATTTCCGGTGCGCGCGCCACAAAGCTCTCGTTGGACAACTTGCCGTTGGCCTTGACGATTTCGCCACTGATGCGGTCGATTTCCTTGGTCATGCGCACGCGCTCGGCGGCGATATCGACTTCCACCTTCAGCATCAACTTCAGCTCGCCGACAATGGCCACTGGCGCCGGTGACTCCGGCAATTGCGTCACCACCTGTGCTTCACTGAGCTTCACCAGCCCTTGCAGGTAAGGCAGGAAAGAATTGACTGCCTCCGCATCGGCCGTTTCCACAATCAACGGCACGCGCAAGGCTGGCGACAACTGCATTTCGCCACGCAGATTACGGCAGGCATCGGTCAAGGTCTTCAACTGCGTCATCCAGGCTTCGGCTTGCTCGTCGATCTTGTCCAACTGCGGCAGCGGATATGGCTGACGCATGATCGAATCGCCTGCCGGATCGAGCTGCTTGTCGGTCAATGGCGCCACGCTTTGCCACAGTGCCTCGGTAATGAATGGCAACACCGGATGGGCCAGACGCAACACCGATTCCAATACCCGCAACAAAGTGCGACGAGTTGCGCGCTGCTGCGCTTCAGTACCGTTCTGGATCTGCGCCTTAGCCATTTCCAGATACCAGTCGCAATACTCATCCCAGACGAACTTGTAGATCGCCGAGGCAATATTGTCGAAACGGTAATCGGCAAAGCCCTTTTCCACTTCCGCTTCGGCACGCTGCAACAGCGACACGATCCAGCGGTCCGCTTGCGAGAACTGCAGTTGTTCCTTATCGCAGACACCCTTGACGTGACCGTCGAAACCGCAATCCTGACCTTCGGTATTCATCAGCACAAAGCGGGTGGCATTCCACAGCTTGTTGCAGAAATTGCGATAGCCTTCGCAACGGCCCAGATCAAAATTGATGTTGCGGCCCAGCGTTGCCAGCGAGGCAAACGTGAAGCGTAGCGCATCGGTACCGAACGCCGGAATGCCGTCGGCAAATTCCTTGCGCGTAGCCTTCTCGATGCTGGCCGCCTGCTTGGGATTCATCAAGCCGACAGTGCGCTTGGCCACCAGAGCATTGACGTCGATACCATCGATCAGATCGATCGGGTCCAGCGTATTGCCCTTGGACTTGGACATCTTCTGACCGCTGGCATCGCGCACCAGGCCGTGCACATAGACCGTATTGAACGGTACCTTGCCGGTGAAGTGCGTGGTCATCATGACCATGCGCGCCACCCAGAAGAAGATGATGTCAAAGCCGGTCACCAGCACCGACGATGGCAGAAACAACTTGTAGTCCGGTGTTTCTTCCGGCCAGCCCAAGGTCGAGAACGGCACCAGCGCCGACGAGAACCAGGTGTCGAGCACATCGTTGTCGCGCGTGACATTCTTGCCGCCAGCTTGCGCCTTGGCTTCGGCTTCCGTGCGAGCGACATACACCTTGCCGTCATCGTCGTACCAGGCCGGGATCTGATGGCCCCACCACAGTTGGCGCGAAATACACCAGTCCTGGATGTTGTTGAGCCATTGGTTATAGGTGTTGCTCCAGTTTTCCGGGATCAGCTTGATCTCGCCATTGGCAACCTTCTCCAGCGCCACTTCGGCAATCGACTTGCCAGGGAAGTAAGTGCCCTCCGGTGCCGGCTTGCTCATGGCGACAAACCACTGGTCGGTCAGCATCGGCTCGATCACCACGCCAGTACGGTCGCCACGCGGCACCATCAGCTTGTGCGGCTTGACCAGTTCCAGCAGACCCAAGGCATCGAGGTCGGCAACCATCTGCTTGCGCGCTTCAAAGCGATCCAGTCCTTGATACTTGGCCGGACCGTTTTCATTGATCTTGGCATCCAGTGTCAGGATGCTGATCTTCTCCAGATTGTGACGCGCACCAACGGCATAGTCGTTGAAGTCATGCGCTGGCGTGATCTTGACGCAGCCGGTGCCGAATTCCTTGTCGACATAGTCATCCTTGATGATCGGGATTTCGCGCTCCGTCAGCGGCAGCTTCAACATCTTGCCGACCAGATGGGCATAGCGCTCGTCAGTTGGATCAACGGCCACGGCGACGTCGCCAAACAGCGTTTCCGGACGCGTAGTCGCCACGGTGATGTGGCCACTGCCATCGACCAACGGATAACGGATATGCCA
>Ga0209913_1001163_pt1 | contig 15879 bp, 9 predicted proteins | sample PersoiDNA2013203_FD_185805 | JGI IMG/M metagenome (GOLD analysis project Ga0209913, IMG submission 185805) | Permafrost soil microbial communities from the Arctic, to analyse light accelerated degradation of dissolved organic matter (DOM) -... | ecosystem: Environmental > Terrestrial > Soil >... | reverse complement strand
TCAGCGTGCTGCCTGTGTGCAGCCAGCGACGCGGCGGCCGGCCGGGCGGCGCAAGCCCCGCAATGTCGCTGTCAGGCGGGCAAACCAGTGCTGTTGCGGCAAGCCGAGCTGCACCTGGCTGCTGGCATCGGCGCCTTCAACAACCAGCATGCCGCGCCCGGCAATTTCGATTTGCTCGCCACCGGAGAGCCAGTAATCGTCAGGAGCACCTTCCATCGTGATCCAGACCCGACCCTTGCCGATCTGCAACTTGATCGCCCCATTGATTTGCACTGTAGCAAGTTCTCCCGTGCGCAGATGCAGGGACCTATTGATGAAAATATTTTGCATAATGACTTTCCTTTCCTGCACACGGTGTACCGCTACGGTGCCTGCGAAGTCACTTCACATTAGAGCAGTAGCTGGTATTGATGGTGCGTTGAGGCTATTCTAGTCAGCAGGACGGAGAAGTTGAAACGATATATATTCGACCTTCTTGCTAATTTAATTCACAAGAGGCATTTTCCTGATGGCCGATTTCAGAAAACTACCCAATCTCGCTGCATTACGCGCCTATGAAGCGGCGGCACGGCATGAAAGCTTTTCGCGTGCCGCCGAAGAGATCCACGTCACCCCTGGCGCGGTGAGCCACCAGATCCGCGCGCTCGAGCAAGAATTGGGGGTGCAGTTGTTTTCCCGCAACGGCAAGCGCATTACCGTCACCGCCGCCGGCCAACACTTCGCCGCCGTGATCCGCCAGGCGTTGGGCGACATCGCCGATGCTGCCATTGCCCTGCAGGAGCAAGACCGTCAACAAAGACTGGTGATTTCCGTCTTGCCGTCCTTTGCTTCACGCTGGCTAGCGCCGCGCTTGTGGAAGTTTATTGACCGCCATCCCGGCATTGAGGTGATCCTGCAGTCAAGCAGTCAGATCAATGACCTGGTGCGCGATGGCATTGATGTCGGCGTGCGTTTTGGCACGGGTGCTTATCCCGGCTTACGCGTAGAAAAACTGATGGATGACTATTACTACCCGGTCGTCAGCCCGCACTACCGGCAAGGCCGCCTGCCCACGTCACCGCAACAGCTGAGCGATTGCACGCTATTGCGCATGGATGGCATGGAGGAATCGTGGCAACCCTGGTTCGCGCAGGCTGGTCTGGATTTGCCGGATCCGGCCGGTGGCCTGGTGGCAGAAGACGCCTCGCTGATGGTACGCGCCGCCGCCGACGGTGCCGGCATCGTCCTCTCGCGCCATGCGATCGCTTCGCAGGAAATTGCCGCCGGTGAGTTGGTGCGCTTATTCGACATCGCCTGGAAAACAGACAAGGCCTATTATTTCTGCGCCACGCCGGCGTCCTTTGGTAAACCTCAAGTACAGTGGTTCCGGCAATGGATACTGGAGGAGATCGCCACCTTCATGGCACATCCGCACTGGCCCGGAACGCGTGCCTCAAAAGAAAAAACCGGAGCGCCCAACGACGCTCCGGTTTCGGATTAGCCCTCAATTGCGTAAAGCCGTACTTACAGCACGAATTTCACCATCTCGTGGCCCGACAATGCGCGATACAAGTTGTCGAGCTGCTCGCGGCTGGTAGCGCGGATAGTCACGGTCAGGGACAGATAGTTGCCTTGCGACGACGGCCGCGTTTCGACTTTGCCGACATGGAAAGTGGGATCGTGTTCGATGATCATTTCAACGATACGGTCGGTAAATTCATCGTGCATGATGCCGACGACTTTGATGGGAAAGTCGCTCGGATATTCGATCAGGGATTCTTCAGTGGGTAATGGCATGATGTGCGGCCTTCAAGATGGATTGCCCTATTTTACGCCATGCATGAGCCAACCTGGAACTAGCAGCTTGCGTTACGGCAAGCCGCTGGCTCCGCGCTACCAATGCGATCACAGCGCCTGTTTGGCTGCCTGGTAACCTGCATACAGCTTGGCAAACACCGCGCCTGGCATGCCATTGCCTACGATCTTGTCATCGATACGCACCACCGGCAGCACTTCCTTGCTGGCCGAAGACAACAGGACTTCATCGGCGGCAAACACTTCGGCCTGCGTAATCTTGCGTGCTTCAAAGACGATGCCTTGGGCGGCGCACAACTCTTCAATCAAGCCGTAACGGATGCCTTCCAGAATCAGGTTGTCCTTGGGTGGCGCCGACAGCTTGCCATCCTTGACGATCCAGACATTGGACGAAGATGCCTCGCTGAGGAAGCCATCACGGAACTGAATCGCTTCGGTCACTTCATTTTCAGCCGCAAACTGGGCTGCCAGCACGTTACCCAGCAACGAGGTGGACTTGATCTGGCAGTTCAACCAGCGCCGGTCTTCCATGCTCACGCAAGCCACACCCGCAGCGCGCACTTCGGCCGACGGCAACACCATGGTATTGGTCATGATGAACACGGTCGGCGTGACTTCCTTGGGAAAGGCATGGGCGCGCTTGGCCACGCCACGCGTGACCTGAATATAAATCATCTGATCGCGCAGATCATTGGCTTGCACCACGCTGGCGATCAATGCCAGCCATTGCTCGGCGTTATGCGGATTTGGAATACCGATGGTTGCCAGACTGCGAAACAGCCGGGCGATGTGCTGCTCGCCGCGAAACGGCTTGCCGTCATACATTGGAATGACTTCATAGATGCCGTCGCCGAAGATGAAGCCGCGATCGAGCACGGGGATTTTTGCTTCCGACAGAGGTGTCAGTTGGCCGTTCAAATAAACGATAGGGTCATTCATGGGTGGCTTTCAATATTTCAATAGGCGATGGCGGCGGTGAAAATCAGGATGCGTTGAATCAATCCAGTGCATCCATTTTTGCACAGGCCATCGGTGCACGTTATGCCAAGTCGGCATCACCGACCTGGCACGTTGGCCTCAATCAAATTGCTGCAATTCGCAGACTACTGGTCTGCTCGCTGCCACTACGTGAAAAATGCCAGCGCTGCTGGTGATAACGCGCCACCGTTTCGCGGTGCGCAATGCTGATGATGGCCGCTTGTGGCAATTCTTCCTGCAGCTTGGCATACAGCAGCTCTTCTGTTTCGCCATCCATGGCGCTGCTGGCTTCATCGAGAAACAGCATGTCCGGGCGCGTCAGGAACACACGCGCAAAGGCCAGACGCTGCTGCTCGCCCGGCGATAGACGGTTGCCCCAGTTATTGACCACGTCGAGCGCCTCTTTCAAATGCGACAGCCGGCACAGATCCAGATAGTGAGTGATCTGCTGATCGGTATAAGCGCCGTCGGCGGCCGGATAGGTCAACGCCGAACGCAAGCTGCCAATCGGCAGATAACTGGTCTGCGGTACGAACATGAGCTTGCCTTCCGGCGGCAGCGCAATGTTGCCGCTGCCGTAAGGCCAGATCCCGGCGATGGCGCGGAACAAGGTCGACTTGCCGCAACCGGACGGGCCGCTCACCAGAATGCGCTGACCTTGCTTGATGGTGCCGCTAAGGTGCGTGACCAACGCCGTGCCATCGGGCAAATCGAGCGACAAGGCTTGCACCTCAATGGTGTCGCCGTCACGACGCTCCAGCGCAATGCCTTCCGGCAGCCGCTGGGCCGCATCGACGGCCAGATTGAAACCGGCCAGACGATTGATGCTGGCCTTCCAGTCGGCCAGCGTGCTGAAGGCATTGATGAACCATGACAAGGCATCCTGCACTTGACCAAAGGCGCTGGCGACCTGCATCAGTACGCCTAGCGAAATGGCGCCGCTGAAGTAACGCGGCGCGGCCACCAGGATAGGGAAAATATTGGCGAACTGACCGTAGAAATTGACCGCGATATTGAGGCTCTTGGTGGTGCGCATGATGGCCCACCAGTTCTGACGAATGTCTTCGAAGTTGTTATTGAGCTGTGCCCGTTCGCGCTGCTCACCGCGATACAGTGCAATCGCTTCGGCATGCTCGCGTACCCGGATCAAGCCAAAACGATAGTTCGCCTCAAAGCGCTCCTGATTGAAACTTTGCATCACCAGCGGTTTGCCAACCCACCAGATGATCCAGGAACCGACACCGGCATAGACAATCGCGAACCACACCATGTAGCCAGGAATCACCCATTGCCGATGCATCAGCATGAAACTGACCGGCCCGCTAATGGCCCACAGGATGCCGACGAATGACACCAGCGTCACCGCGCTGGAAATGAAACCGAGCACCAGACTGATGGTGCTCGAGGTCAGTGCGCGCAAATCTTCGGCAATCCGCTGATCCGGGTTGTCGGCGATACGACCTTGCTCCATGCGGTAATAGGCATGGTGCAGCAGCCACTTGGCCATGTACTTGTCGGTCATCCAGGTACGCCAGCGAATCTGCAACGATTGCGTCAGATAAATGCGACCTGTGGCCACCACAATGTAAGAAAACGCCAGATAGGAAAATTGCCACAACAGATGCTTGAAGGCGGCAAAATCCTTGTTCTGCAACGAGTCGTACATGGTGCGGTTCCAGTCGGTAAACAGCACATTGATGTAGACCATGACCAGAACCAGCGCCAGAATAATGCCAAACAAGCCCCACGCCTTGCCGCGTTCTTCCGAGACCCAGTACGGTTTAATGAGATGCCAGATGGCGTGACGATCGATGCGTTTCTGCTTGTCAGCGGTCATGGTGTTCCAGGAAAGACAGGTAATCGTAGGGAGATAGTCGGCAATATTTAGAATTTACTGAATAACTATTCAAAATATATTCTGGTAATGATAAGCAATCCCACGACTTTCAGCAGCGCAAATTTGAAACAAAGTATATTTACAGACCATCGGATCCGGCGACAAACGACTCCGATTTGGCGAACAGGTTAAAATTTTGCCTTTCGCAACAGCACGGCATTGGTCTCACGCTGTCCTGGCGTCACTTTGGAGATTGCATGCTGGCCTGGTTCGAAAAACTGATTCACCCCTTTCCCGACAACATCCCCAAGCCGCCGCCGCGCGGCTTTGCTGCCTTCATCTGGGCCTGTAGCCAGGGGCTGCGCCGCTACATCCTCGGCATGACCTTGCTGACGGCGATCATCGGTGCCTTCGAAGCGCTGCTGTTTGCCATGATGGGCCGCATCATCGACTGGCTCAGCCATATCGCTCCGGCGCAACTGTGGGCGCAGGAAGGCCGTCATCTGGTACTGCTAGGGCTGGTGCTCATCGTCAGTGTGCTGGTGGTGGCGCTGCAAACCATGGTCAAGCATCAGACGCTGGCGGGTGCCTTTCCGATGTTGCTGCGCTGGAAATTTCACCGCCTCATGCTCAACCAGAGCATGAGTTTTTACCAGGACGAATTTGCCGGCAGGGTTGCCGCCAAGGTCATGCAAACCGCGCTGGCGGTACGCGACGTGTGCATGATCCTGGGCGACATTGTAGTGTTCGTACTGATCTATTTCATCACCATGACCACCGTGGTCGCTGGTTTTGATGTCTGGCTGCTGCTGCCCTTTCTGGGCTGGATGGTGTTGTACGGCGCGGCACTGCGCTACTTTGTGCCGCGCCTGTCACGGGTGGCGCGCAATCAGGCCGATGCCCGTTCCATGATGACCGGACGCATCACCGACGCCTACACCAACATCGCCACCGTCAAACTGTTTTCGCATGCCGGCCGCGAAGCCGGTTATGCACGCAGCGCGATGCAGGATTTCCTGCTCACCGTGCATCGCCAGATGCGGCTGGTAAGCGGCTTCGATATCACCAACCATTTGCTCAACATGATATTGATCCTGTCCACCAGCGGCGTTGCGCTCTGGTTGTGGACGCAAGGTCAGGTCGGAGTCGGCGCGGTGGCGGCAGCGACCGCCATGGCGCTGCGCCTGAACGGCATCGCTCATTGGGTGATGTGGGAAATGGCAGCGCTGTTCGAACACATCGGCACCGTGCAGGACGGCATCAACACTTTAGCGCGTGCCCATGAAGTCAAGGATCAAGCGGGTGCGCAGCCGCTGCAGGTCACGCATGGCGCGCTGCAATTCGACGCCGTCAGTTTTTCCTACGGCGCTGGTGATGAGCCGGGTCGGCAAGTCATCTGCAAGCTCAATTTGCACATCCAGCCAGGTGAAAAAATCGGTCTGGTGGGCCGTTCCGGTGCCGGTAAATCGACTATCGTCAACCTCTTGCTGCGCTTCTACGACATCGAACAAGGTCGCATTCTGGTCGACGGTCAGGACATCGCCCACGTCACGCAAGACAGTCTGCGCGCCCAGATCGGCATGGTGACTCAGGACACCTCACTGCTGCATCGTTCGGTGCGTGACAATATTCTCTATGGCCGTCCCGACGCCAGCGACGCCGAAATGATCGCCGCCGCGCGCCGCGCCGAAGCCCACGAGTTCATCGGCACGCTGGCTGACGCACACCACCGCAAGGGCTACGACGCCCATGTCGGCGAGCGCGGCGTCAAACTCTCCGGCGGCCAGCGCCAGCGTATCGCGATTGCCCGCGTGATGCTCAAGGATGCTCCCATCCTGCTGCTCGACGAAGCCACCAGCGCACTCGATTCGGAAGTCGAAGCCGCCATTCAGGAAAGTCTGTACCGCCTCATGGAAGGCAAGACCGTAGTGGCCATTGCGCACCGGCTGTCGACCATTGCAGCGATGGACCGGCTCATCGTGCTCGATCAAGGCGCCATCGTCGAACAAGGCAGCCATCAAGAACTGCTGGCACAGAACGGCTTGTATGCGCGCCTGTGGGCACATCAAAGCGGCGGCTTTCTCGGGGAAGAAATTTAGCTTCCGATAAAAACGCCGTCAGCGGCGTTTTTATCAAATGCACCAAGCCTGCAACACCGCGCCAACGACAACAATACGACACCAACATATCGTACCCAGTCTGATTCTGCGTACGTTCTTATAGGATTGTTCCGAAAATCAATCTACGCCCTTCCTCACTATAAAAATAGCGCTATAACATTGCCGCCCAGAAACAAATATTTAGTAAAAATATTTCCGGAGCGGTGCAATGTATCCCACACATCAACAGTTTTTTCGTCAGCGCTATCTGGCGGCCCTGCTGCTGGCAAGCGTCGTGCAAACCGGCGCTGCGGCTCAGGAATTAGAAACGGATGAACGTCAGGAGCAACGGCGGCGCGCCCGTGCCGAAGCCACCGCACGCGAACAGCTGGCGCAACAGCCTCGCGTCACATTGCAGGAAAACGCTGCTGCATCACCAGCAAACCCGGATGCGCTGACCCTGCCAAGCGAGTCGCCTTGCTTTGTGATCGAACAGGTGGCGCTGAGCATACCGCCACAATTACCGCCAACCACGCACGCCCTGGCAGCCAGTGCCTTGATGCAGGATCGGTTTTACTTCGCGCAGCAGTATCTGCAACAGTATCAAGGTGCCTGCATCGGCAACGCCGGCGTCAATCTGATCGTCCAACGCCTCACCGCCCAGATTCTGGCCAAAGGCTATAGCACCACCCGGCTCGGCATTGCGGCCCAGGATTTATCCACCGGCCGCCTCATCCTGACGCTGGTGCCCGGCGTCATCCGCACCATCCGTTTTGCCGACCCCGCCACCGCCGCAACCTGGCGCAATGCCTTCCCTACCGGCCCGGGGCAACTGCTCAATTTGCAGGACATCGAACAAGGTCTGGAGCAAATGAAGCGCGTGCCCAGCCAGGATGTCGACATGGAAATCGTACCGGCAACATTGCCGGGTGAAAGCGACATCGTCATCACCGTCAGGCAGCGCCGCCCATGGAAAGTGAGCGTATCGCTCGACGACAGCGGCAGCAAAGCCACCGGCAAATTACAGAGCGGCATCCATCTCTCGCTCGACAATCTTCTGGGCGTCAACGACCTGTTCAATCTCGGCATCAATAGTGATGCCCAGCGCCAGGGCCCGCTGCGCGGCACCAGCGGCGCCAATATCTACTACGCGGTTCCCTACGGCTACTGGACATTTTCGCTGGCCGCCAGCAGCTACGACTACCATCAGCAAATCGCCGGGCTCAATCAGAGCTTCGTCTCCAGCGGCAAAGCGCGCAACCTCGATCTGAGCACACAACAGTTGTTCTATCGCGACCAGTATCAAAAACACAGCTGGCAATTCAAACTGGGCAAGCGCTGGAGCCGCTCCTACATCGACGACACCGAAATCGAGGTGCAACGCCGCAACACCAGCTACGCAGAAATCGCCTGGCTGCACACCCACTACCTCGGCACCGGCCAACTCAATCTCACACTGGCCAATCGCTGGGGCGTCTCATGGTTCAACGCTCAGCCGGACCTACCGTCGCGCAGCGCCGATGCACCGACCTACCGCTACACCCTGCAAAGCCTCGACGCCAGCCTATACGCCCCGTTTTCGCTCGGCTCGCAAAGCCTGAACTACATCGGCAGCCTGCGCGCACAAACGACGCGTTCGGCACTATTCCAATCAGAGCAGTTCGCCATCGGCAACCGTTACACCGTGCGCGGTTTCGACGGCGAGCAAACCTTGACGGCCGAGCGCGGCATCTACTTGCGCAATGAACTGGAACTGCCCTTGGCGCACAGCGCGCAAGCCCTCTATGCAGGGCTCGACGGCGGCCGCGTATTCGGCCCCAGTACGCACCACCTGCTCGGCGACAAGCTAGCCGGCGCCGTCGTCGGTGCACGCGGCACGCTGGCAGGCCTGCACTACGACGTCTTCATTGCCGCCCCTCTCGTCAAACCGCAAGGACTCAAGAGCGCCCCAGTCAGCGGTTTCAGTCTGCACTACCAATATTGATCCGCACAGGAGAACCCGGATGAATCAGCAAGCCTATCGCCTCGTCTTCAACGCCCATCGTGGCGCACTCATGGCCGTCGCCGAAAACGTCAGCAGCCGCAGCAAAAGTCAGGCCGCCACGCACCAGCCCAAGCAAGTCGTCCGCAGCAACATGCGTCTGGCGCAACTAGGCGTGTTCATCGCCTGCCTGTTCGGCGCCGTCACCCTCACCATAAACACCGCACAAGCGCAGATCAGCGCCGCCGCCAACGTCTCCCAGCGCCCAGTCATTGACCAATCCGCCAACGGCCTGCCTATCGTACAAATCGTCACCCCCAACGGGGCCGGCGTCTCGCACAACCGCTACGACCAGTTCAATGTCGGCCAGCAAGGCGCCATTCTCAACAACGCCCAAAGCATCACCTCGACCCAACAAGCCGGTTACATTGCCGGCAACCCCGCCTTAGCCGGCGGCAGTGCACGCCTGATTCTCAATGAAGTCACCAGCGCCAACCCCAGTTATTTGCGCGGCTATCTCGAAGTCGCCGGCCAGCGCGCCGACGTCATCATCGCCAACCCCAATGGCATCTCCTGCAGCGGCTGCGGCTTCATCAACACTAGCCGCGGCGTCTTGAGCACCGGCACGCCTGAATTCGCCGCCGATGGCCAACTGGCCAACTTACGCGTCACACAAGGTCACATCGCCATCGGCAGCATGAACGCCGCGCCGCTTGATCAGGTCGATCTGATTGCGCGCAGCGTACAAGTCAATGGCGAACTCTGGGGCAATGCGCTCAATGTGATCAGCGGCGCCAACCTGGTCAACTACGCCAATCTCGGCGTGCAAGTGATCGCCGGTCAAGGTCCGCAACCGACGGTCGCCATCGACCTGGCTCAGCTTGGCGGCATGTACGCCAATACCATCCGCCTAATCGGCACCGAAGCCGGCATCGGCGTGGTCAGCAATGGCGAGATGGCCGCCGCCGGCCAATTCCATCTCGATGTCGCCGGCAAGATCACCCTGGCCGGCCACACCACCGCCACAGGCAAAATCACCATCGTCGGCGACGACGACATTGACAACCGCGGCCAGCTCTATGCCGGACAAGCGCTACAACTCAGCAGCAGCGGCAAGCTCGACAACAGCGGCCTGATCGCCGCGCAAGCCGACATCAAGCTGCAAGCGCACGACATCGCCAACCACAACACCATTGCCGCCGGCGTTGATGCCACCGGCAACACTAGCGGCAGCGGCACACTGCAGCTCAACGCCGACAACAACATCGACAACCGCAACGGCAATCTCTATGGCAAAGATGATCTGCTCTTGCGCAGTGGCACCACTCTCAACAATAGCAACGGCCAGATCCACAGCGATGGCAATCTCACCGCCAACGCCGGTACCACTCTCGACAACCGCAACGGCCAAATCCACAGCAACGGCGCGCATGCCAGCCTGACACTCGGCGCCGCCGACATCGACAACAGCGATGGCGACATCATCAATCTAGGCAGCGGCACTTCCACCCTGACCGCCATCAATCGCTTCACCAATACCGCCACCCTCAGCAGCACCGGTGATCTGCGCGTGACGGCGGGCCAGCTCGACAACAGCGGCCTCATCAACAGCAGCGCCAACACCACCATCCGCGCTGACGCGCTGCGCAACTTCGGCCGCATCTACGGCGACGATGTCGCCCTTGGCGCCGGCACCCTGCTCAACGATGTCAACCCCGCCAGCAACGACGCCGGCGTCATCGCCGCCCGCCACACCCTGCACATCGGAGCCAGCGACATCATCAATCGCGAACATGCGCTGCTGCAAAGCCTGGGCGACATGCACATCGGCGGCAGCTTAGACAGCGACGACCAGGCCAGCGGCAGCGCCGGCAGCATCCTCAACGCCTCGGCCACCATCGACGCCGGCGGTGACCTGTCGCTGCACACAACCGAGCTGATCAACCGCAACGACCACTTCAGCACCAGCGAAGAAATCGACCCCAGCCAGACTCGCCACGTCACCGAATACGCCGACTGGACCCAACCCGATGTCTGGTACCGCGCCGATGAAGTTCGCTGGAGCAACAGCGGCGGTGGCGGCATTGTGCTGGTGGTCCCCGACGGCAACCGCTACGAAAAATTTTACAAGCGCGACTACACCGAAATCGTCATCAACACCGTCGTCCAAAGCAGCGACCCCGGACGCATCAGCGCTAGCGGCAACATGCTCTTGTCCGGCCAGATCACCAATGACAAAAGTCGCATCATCGCCGGCGGCAGCCTGAGCGGCACGCTCGACCAGCTCACCAACATCGGCGCCGTCGGCACCACCACCACCATCCGCCAGATGAGCGCCGGCCAAAACTATTACCACTGGGTCAGCGGCGAATCACATACCAATTACTACCAATACGACCACGGCGGTGCCGCCTACGACAACATCATGGCCCGCATTGACACCGAACTGAACATTGGCAGCGGCAGCCCCCATGGCGAACCTGAGCACATTGACGCCCCCCACAGCCCCCTCCCCCGGCCATCACTGAACATCCCCAACAACGGCCTGTTCATCCTGCACCCGCAACCCGGACTAGCCTATCTGGTCGAAACCGATCCGCGCTTCACCAACTACCAGACCTTCCTCTCCAGCGACTACCTGTTAAGCCGCCTCGGGCTCGACCCGCAGCAACTGCAAAAGCGTCTCGGCGACGGCTACTATGAACAAAAAATCATCACCGACCAACTCATCGAACTGACCGGCAAACGCCTGCTCGGCGGCTACGCCAGCGCCGAAGATCAATTCCGCGCCTTGATGGAAGCCGGCGTCGCCAGCGCTGAACAATTTCAGCTCACCCCAGGCATTGCCCTCTGTGCCGCCCAAATTGCCGCCTTGACCGCCGACATCGTCTGGCTGGTCGAACAAGACGTCACCCTGCCCGACGGCAGCCAAACCAAGGTCCTGGCCCCGGTGGTCTACCTGAGTCGCCTCAGCGCGCAAGACATCGCCCCCAACGGCACCTTGATCGCCGCCCAAGACATCCAGCTCAAACTCAACGGCAGCCTCGACAATAGCGGCACCCTGCTGGCCGACAAACAGTTGATCGTACAAGCCACCGACCTGCACAACAGCGGCAGCATACGCAGCAGCAGCGACGGCGACGTATTGCTGGCGGCCGACCACGACCTCGTCAGCCACGGCAACATCAGCGGCGGTCGGGTCGGCATCCTGGCCGGCAACGACATCACGCTGGCCAGCACCACCGCCTCCCACACTGGCGCCAACGGCCTCAATAGCCGGCTCGACCAGATCAGCAGCATTGACGCCGCACAGGTATCGATTCAGGCCGGGCGCGACGTCAACCTGATTGCCGCCGCCATCCACACCAATGGCGACGCCGCCATCGCCGCCGGGCGCGATCTCAATCTCGCCGCCGTCAAAACGCAACAAACCGACAACATCACCTATAACAAAAACAACCACCTCTATCAAAGCAGCACCCAAGTCATCGGCGCCGCCATCGACAGTGGCGGCGCCCTCACCCTCAGCGCCGGCCAAGACATCCACGCCCAAGCCGCCTACGCCAACGCCGAAGGCGCCCTCACCGCCGTGGCCGGACGCGATGTCAATCTCGGTGTCGCACAACAGGAAAGCAGTCTCGACCAAGCCATCTACACCACCTCGAACAGCTTCCTCTCCTCCTCCAGCAGCCGCTCGCAACGCGACGACAGCAGCACCGCCAATATCGGCACGACGCTCTCCGGCGACAGCGTCACCGTCCTCGCCGGCCACGACCTCAACATCACCGGCAGCAACGTCGTGGCCAGCCGGGACCTCACCCTGGCGGCCGCCAACGACATCACCATCACCACCTCGCAAGACCGCAGCGAGAGCCGCTTTGAAAGCCAAGAACAACGCTCCGGCCTGATGACCAGCGGCGCCAGCATGACCATCGGCAACCGCGACCAGGACAGCATCCAGGTCAGCAAGACCCTCACCAACAACGCCAGCACCATCGGCAGCACCGCTGGCAACGTCAACATCCTCGCCGGCAAGACCTATACCCAAACCGGCAGCGACGTGCTGGCGCTGACCGGCGACCTCAGCATCGCCGCGCAACAGGTCAACATCAACGCCGCCACCGACACCAGCGACAGCAGCCAAGACACGCATTTCCAGCAAAGCGGCCTGACCCTGCAAGTGACCAATCCCGTGCTCTCGGCCATCCAAGGCATCCAGCAACTGCAAAAAGCCTCCAGCAAAACCACCGACAAACGCATGCAAGGCCTGGCAGCCGGCGCGGCCGCCCTGACGGTAGCCAACACCGCCGTGCAAGTTGCCGACAGCGCCGCCCCGGCCGGCGGCATTGACCTGGCCATCTCTATTGGTGCCTCCAGCAGCCAAAGCCACAGCGAACAACACAGCGCCAGCGCGGTCGGCTCGACGGTGGCCGCCGGCGGCAATGTCAGCATCCGCGCCAGCGGCGCCGCTCAGGACAGCAACCTCACCATCCAAGGCAGCGACATCAACGCCGGCAACAACATCGCTCTGCAAGCCGACAACCAGATCAACTTGCTGGCCGCACAAAACAACTATGAACAGCACAGCAGCAACAGCGGCAGTTCAGCCTCCATTGGCGTCTCCATCGGCAGCTCCGGCTTCATGGTCACCGCCAGCGCCTCCGGCAGCCGCGGCACTGGCGACGGCAGCGACCTCAGCTACAGCAACAGCCATGTCACCGCCGGCAACGGTCTCACTATCACCTCCGGCGGCGACACCACGCTCCAAGGGGCGAGTGTCTCCGGTCAACAAGTCAACGCCGATATCGGCGGCAATCTGCACATAGAAAGCCTGCAAGACAGCAGCCACTACGCTAGCCGCCAACAAAGCCTGGGCGGCAGTATCAGCGTCGGCGTGGGCAAGATCAGCGGCAGCATCAACGCCGCCCGCAGCAAGGTCGACGGCGACTACCTCAGCGTGCAAGAGCAAAGCGGCATCAAGGCAGGCGATGGCGGCTTCCAGGTCAAGGTCAACGGCGACACCACCCTCATCGGCGGCCAGATCGCCAGCACCGAGCAAGCGCTGCAAGACGACAAGAACAGCTTCGCCAGCGCCAGCCTGATCACCCGCGACATCGAAAACCATAGCGACTACCACGCCGAGAGCCAAAGCTTCAGCGCCGGCGGCGGCAATAGTGGTGGCAAGAGCAGCCTGAACGGCACCGGCATCGGCTTCGGTAACGCCAGCGGTCATGACGACAGCGTCACCACCGCCGGCATCTCCGGCATGGCAGGCGACACCGCCATTCGCAGCGATCAGGACAACAGCGGCAAGCTCGTCCAGAACTGGGACGGTCAGCAATTACAACAAGACGTCGAAGCCCAAACCAAGATCACCGAAGCCTTCGGCAAACAAGCCGCGCTGGGCATCGGCACCTATGCCACAGCCAAGCTCAATGACCTGAACAAACAAATTGCCGACGAGCCTGATCCGGAGAAGAAAGCACAACTGCAAAATGAAGCCGAGCACTGGCAAGAAGGCGGCGCCTACCGCACCGCCCTGCACGCAGCCGCAGGCGCATTGACAGGTGGCTTGGCGGGTGCTGCAGGTGCCACTACCTCCGCACTCGCCATGCCCGTCATTGCCGAACAGATCGACAAGATGGATTTACCCAATGGCGTCAAGCAGGGCCTGACGCAGGTCGCCGCCGGGGCATTGGGGGCGACTGTGGGTGGCACGGCGGGGGCGGCGGCTTCGGTCAATACTGAGGCTAACAATCGGCAGTTGCATCAAACAGAAATCGACATGATCAAAAAGAATGCCAGTCGATTTGCGCAAGAACTTTACAATACCGATAATCCAACAGCAGAGCAGATACAAGGTGCCTTATCGTTGTTAGCGAATACTGCCCAAAATTTGGTTGATTACAATCTTGGCTACGAGGTACCTTATTCAGCGAAGGCAGAAGCGTTCTTACATACGTTGCAATCAGAATATGCAGTGACCAGTCCCAATCTGTCCATCGGCAATGGGCAGTACCTATTCTATGCGACGGATGATCAGAAAAATTCGCCGTATATCAATAGCGGTACGGTAGATAAAGAGATTGCCGGTGTCATCATTAAAGCGCCGATCAAGGCCCCAGAGACTACTCAGTCCAATACAGGAAAACGCGACCCTCTGACTAATCTTCCATTGGATGATCAGGGGCGTTATGGCCAACAGATTGTTATTGATGGTAAAACCTACGCGCCGAAATATTTCCCGTGCGCGACGCCCGAATGTCTTGGAAATAATCTGGATATGTCTGATCCGAATACGGTGGATTATGCAAAGGCACTCAATAAAAAAATATTTGATGATATCGGAATGGGAGCAACAGCTGCTACGGTTACAAATCCTGTAGGTGCCATTGGCACTGCAGCTGCAACTCTCGGAGTTTTAGCCTCAATTGCGTCTGGCATTGTTGATGGGACTCCAGGAACATCGGTGGCTAAAGAAGCATTAGCGGCAGCTGCAACATCATACTTGAAAGGTGTTTACGGTCTTTCAGAAGCTATGTCTAACAGAGTTACAGCACTAGTTGATTTAGGTGGTGGTTGGCAAGCATTTATAGATCGCTCAAAAGAACAAGTCAACGATATTTCAGGATTAGAAAAATGAAATTTGAGAAAAATTTGACTATTATTTTTTACATAGTTCTTTTCATTGGAATTATTAAATGTTTGGCATTATATTTTTCCCAAGAATACGTAAAATTACCTTTCTTGATTGCAGGAATAGTGTGGATTATTTGGTTAATTTTATCTTTTCGCTTTAATAAAGATTTACCAGGAGTTGGTCCCTTTAGCTATGACGAAGGGAAAAACCAAGGTGCCCGAATCATTTATACTATCGCAGCTATTACGGGATTTCTTTTAGCTATAATTTTTTCATAAATGCTAACAACCGGCAGTTGCAACAATCTAGCGGTCACCGGCAGCAACGTCGTCGCCACGCAAGATGTAGCGCTATTGGCCAACATCGTCACGATTACGACCGCCCAGAACCACACCAGCGCTCACGAAAGCAGCTCCGGCTTCATGGTCACCGCCGGCAACGGTCTCACTAGCACCTCCGGCGGCGACACCACGCTCCAAGGGGCGAGTGTCTCCGGTCAACAAGTCAACGCCGATATCGGCGGCAATCTGCACATAGAAAGCCTGCAAGA
>Ga0209913_1001162_pt1 | contig 15879 bp, 17 predicted proteins | sample PersoiDNA2013203_FD_185805 | JGI IMG/M metagenome (GOLD analysis project Ga0209913, IMG submission 185805) | Permafrost soil microbial communities from the Arctic, to analyse light accelerated degradation of dissolved organic matter (DOM) -... | ecosystem: Environmental > Terrestrial > Soil >... | reverse complement strand
TGATGCCAAGTAGCCGAGAAACTTTCTCAGCATCGCTAAAAAACAATTCGTAAAAATCGCCCATGCGGTAAAACACTAGGGTATTCGGATGTTCCGCTTTAATCCCTAAGTATTGCTGCATCATGGGTGTCACTTTTGCGGCCCCACTTCCACTGTTCTGTGCGGTGATCTGAGCTGCGTCGATTTGTTCTTTTTCCATTTTCATTCAATCACTTATCTAATTCTTGTGGCTTGGCATGCCTTCGTTTTCCGTCATGCTCCGTCGTTTGCCTACGGCATTCAGGGGGATCAGAAGGGGACCTAAAGCGGCTAATTTCTGATATGCTCAATTTTACTCCCCCTTACCGCAAAAAATCGAATTGCGACAAGGACTTGCGATCGAAAAATAGTCCCCCGATCGCCAAAATGCCTGCCTTTTTTGGAGAGGGCCAGCCATGCAGCTTGATGACGCAAACCAAGAGCAGTCCAACACCCCAAGCGACGCGAAGCGCGCGCCATCGTGGCGCGCCGAGCTCAACGACAACTACTGCAAGCTTCGAAAGGTGGACCATCCGCCCGTAGGCTACAGCGCCGACGGGAAGCTCACGTTCGCGGCCAAAGCCGTCCCAGATCCTGAAGGCTACATTGTATGGGACATTAGCCGAGATGCGCCCCCTGGCTTTGGGCTCAAGGTCGGAAAAAAGAAAACTTATATCCTGCGCCGAAAAGTGATGGGTAAATCCATGCTGTCCAAAGTCGGCAATTTGGCCGACTTCGACAAGATACAAGATGCCAGGGCGAAGGCGGCGGAGCTCGCCCGGACGATGATCGAGACGGGCCAAAACCCCAACGCATTGGCCAGGGAGGTCGACGCGGCGGAGGTGACGTTGAAACAGGCCATGCTGGCGTATCGCGAGCACCTGACCACCCGCACCGTCAAGCCCGCCAAGGTGGAGACCTTGAAGGTCTATGACCGCGTGATGCGGCGCCATGAGGAATGGAAATGGTCCGATCGCAAAGTGCGCCAGATTTTCGACAAGGACATCAAAAGCAAGTTCCTCGAAACCCATGAAGCGACCCCGACCGCCACCGAGCAAGCCTTCCGCTGGCCATCCCGAGCGATCGACTGGTATATCGAGAACGAGAAGATCCGGGCGGATGCTCAGAACCGCGATCCCACGCTGCGGGGCAATCCGTTCCGCACGCTGGCCATCAACGGCCACTACCGCTCGAAAGAGATGATCGACGCCGAGCGCGACGAAAAGGGCAAGCGCAATCCGCTGCGGCCCACCCAGGATCTCGGGCGTTTTTTGGAGGCCTGCTGGTCGAAGAAAGACACGAACGACAACATGACCGGCATCCACTACATCATGCTGATGTTGCTGTGGGGATGCCGCAAGAGCGAGCACGCCGGTTTAGTGTGGGGCGAGCTTTTGACGGAGATCGGCGGCCCTGGGATCGGCCGGCGCTCCACAAGCCACGTCTGGCTGAAAGAGCATCCAGACTGGGGGCCATACGTCTTCTTCTACAAGACCAAGAATGGCCGCAACCACAGGATGCCCATCCCACCAATGACGTTGGAGCTGCTCAAACGCCGGCAGGCGGTGTCGGCGGACGAGGCGATTCGCCGTGGGTTTGGCGCCAAGTCCCGGCAGTTCGTGTTCCCAGCGCGTAGCAAGTTTTCGAAGACGGGGCACTACATGAATTCGACCGACTTGCTCGACGATCTGCGCGAGGAGATCGGAGTGGAGCGGCTCAACCGCCATGACTTGCGGCGCTCGTTCGGCGCGGTGATGACGGCGATCGAAGTCCCGGAGGGCATCAAGAGCCGGTTTTTGAACCATGCCCATTCAAAGGTGAGCGACATCTACACGCAGGCCGAATGGGAGTTGCTGCGGGATTGGATGACGAAGATCGAGCAGTCGATTTTGGTTCGCGCGCCGAACATCTACAACTCGTTGAAGCCGACCGCGTGGCCACCGATCCCGGCGCCGGAGCCCCACGTCTGTCGTCCGGCAAAGGCGCGCACAGGCCGGCCATCGAAAGCCGCGAAAGAAGCCAAAGCGTTGGCGGAGGCCGCCAAGGCCTGACGATGACACGTTGGGACGCAATCCCTGTAGAATTAAACAACAAAATCTACGGGAGAATGTCGATGTCGTCGTCAGCTAAATCGCTCATGGAGCCAGTCAGATATGGTGGCAAGATGGTGGACGTCGAGGAGGCGTTGGACCGTCTTCATAGGTTGCCACCCCTCGCGGCCCTCACCACGTCAGAGGCGGCGATTTTTCTCAGGAGCTCCGTGACCGGCTTGGAGCGTAAGCGGAAGAACGGCGACGGGCCTAGATACATTCAAGGCGGCTCACCCGGAGCCAAGGGCACCAATCAAAGCTGCACCTACATCAAAGAGGATCTTCTGGCTTGGCAAGGTGCTAACAAGGTGAGCAGCTCTATCCAGGCGGCGGCTAAGAAGGGGCAGAGGTTTGCAACCATCTTCGACTTGGCCGAGCACGAGGCTTTCTATTTGGATGCCAAGGGCAACGTGGAGAGCATGGTCGAAGAGAATCTGGTGTCGACGGTGTTGGAGCGGTTGGGCGAATGGGACATCCTCTGGATGACACCGGTCGAAGCCGCGTCGCGCCGCTGGACCGATCTCGCCAGGCACCAAGAATTCGCCGAAGGCGTTCAGTCGGTGCTCTCTAAGGCCTTACACGGTGTTCAAGGGGGAATTGATGGCACGGACATTGCCGAATCCGCTAACGAGCCTCCGAGCAACGATACCGAATAGCTCATTGTCCAAACCAATATTTAGTCCAGATACGTAAAAATATTGGGACGTGGCGATAGGTTAATTTGATATCTCAATAAAAACGAGTTTGAAGACCTTCGTGGATTGATTGCTATGAACGGAAAATCTGCGCTGGTCAACGCCTGAATAGTAAGGCAGAGATAAGAGAGAGCTTTTATGGCAATGACTGATGATGCAAAGACTGCAAAAGCAGAGGCTGAGGCTGCAAAAATAGCAAAGGCGGCGGAGCAAAAAAAATACTTGGATTGTATGGACGCGTGCGTGGCAGGGATGACAGGCTCAAGTTTGCAGGAGATAGTGGATGCGCTTATCGATACAGGTTGCGATCGCGAAGATTCGCGGGACAGGTTGATGACGACACAGGATCGGCAAATAAAGGGGCTAGTGAAGCGGTTCTGCTCATGCAGATGTTCGAATAGTTTCCCTTTTTTCAATTCGTCCAAGGATGGGAAGGACGGCGACGGCTCAGAACAGCAAGACCTTGTTTTGCAGCCGAAGACCTCAGGGGGTTGACTTCACCTGGACAGGCGCTTAGATGGCTCAATGAAAATCGACAGCGTTGAGCATATTGAATCATGTTTCGTCAGGGGCGCGGCCTTGGCTGAGCGACTAAAAATATTCGTGGTCGCAAATGGCGCTACTGAGCATGCGGATAGAGTCGAAGAGATTGCTAAGCGATCCTTTCCACTCCTCCTATGGTTGATGGATGCGGAAGAGATCGAGTGCAATGCCAATGCGGCGACGTTTTATTGCGAATTGACTTCCGCGACTTTATCCAATACGGCTCTTTTGCGTCGGGATATCAGTATCTTGATCAGACAAGTCCTCTTTCCCGTGCTGCGCCCCGATCGGCATGCTACATGGCCACGCTGGTGGGACGAAGTGGCGATTCCGAATTGGGTCGGGCCGTTTTTTCACTCATTGCAATTATCGGATCGGTTCGAATTGTGCGAAATGTTGTTGGTGAATTCCGATTGATGGCTCGACGCGAGCTCAGAAATGAAAGCCAACCGATCTAGTGTTTGCGCTTGTCGTTGGACTTCTTTCGCAAGTGTGAGATCAATTGGTCGACGATGCCAGAGACCAGCAGCCGATCGGACGGAGCTAGGCCCGAGAGCTGATTGATGAGCATCGCAGCCTGGTCAATCTCGCGATCGCTCGATTCGAGCAGCAACTGGTCCACGCGACACCCATAGAGCTCCGCGAACTCGAATAGCCGCGCGACCGTCGGCGCGGCCACGCCGCGCTCCATGCGCGACACAGCCTCGTTCCCGACCTCCAAATGCTCCGCCACCTCCTCTTGCGTCATGCCGGCGTCTTGCCTCTTTCGCGCGAGTCGCGCGCCGATCGCGGCGGCGATCTTGCGTTGTCTTGTCGTGTCCATGTCGTCATTTCCAATTCGTCTCCAATAGTCGTGTCTCCACCTTTTAATTTGAAGGGTTTTTGGGGTTGAGATTCAACCTGTAGGGTTGTTTTTCAGTTATTATTCCAACGATGCCCAAGAATGAAAAAGACAGCGCGGAGCATCGGCGAGCGCACTATTTGTCCAATAAGCCCCTCCCCACTGCGGAGCCTTGGCTGGCCTTGGCGATTGAGGGGGAGCGGCTTTGATGCCTGGCGCAACACAGCGGCAAGGTGACACCAACGCACAGATGAGTTAAAGTCCGCCGTGGAGTAAGTTAGATTTATAGCAACGGTCTACGGGGCGCTGCCTGACGTTGTTCTTCGGCATTGCGCTCACACTTGACTCATCGACCCGCTCTTCCGACTTGGTTTGAGAGCGGAAAACGAAATCGTGACCGACTACATTGAATTTATTTATTTGAGGAAGGAATGCGGCGCGACGGGAACCTGGAGATAGCTCCGCTTAAACCGCGAGGAGCATCTGCGACTGCGCAGCGCGCGCCGACGCGCCTCGCCAAGCTGGCCCACGCCCCCAATGCCGCGATGAGAACATGCTGACAGAGAATGCCGAGAAGCCTTTGCCGCCCGCTGCGCCTTCGCAACAGCAATCTCAATCGCTGGGCGCCCACGATCCCAGGTTCCAATCCCTCTATGGGCAACTGCGCTCCATGGCGCGCGCTCGTCTGCGCCGTCATGAGACCTTCACGCTGCTGGACACGACGGCATTGGTCCACGAATCCTTTTTGCGCCTCGCCCGCGCTGGCGGCGTGCGCAGCTCGGAGGAGCCGGCCTTCTTGGCTTACGCGAGCCATGTGATGCGTAGCGTGATCGTCGACGCGGCCCGCGCGCGGCTCGCTGAGAGTCGCGGCGGCGATGTGGAGGTGATTCCCCTCGACGACGAGATCGCCGATGCCTTGTCCGACGAGCCGGCCGCCGCCGTCGTGGAGGTGCATCAGGCATTGCAGGCGTTGGAGGCCAGCGACCAGCGGCTGAGCCAGGTCGTGTCCCTATGTTATTTCGCGGGCATGACCGAACCGGAGGCCGCGATCTGCCTAGGCGTGAGCGAGCGCACCATCCGCCGCGATGCCGAGCGCGCGCGGCTGTTGTTGCGCGCGTTGTTAGCCTGAGTATTCGAATGCGCCTAGAGCCCGAGCAATTGGCGCGCTTCGCCCGCCTCACTGATGAATGGATGGATGTTCCTGTGGAGGCGCGGGCGCGTTGGCTGTCCGAAAGGCGGCGCGATTATCCTGGACTGGCCCAAGCGCTGTTGGCGATGAGCGTCGAATCCTCCCATGATGGAGCGACAGGCGCCGATCCGCTCAGCTTGCCGAGGTTGGGCGATCTCGCTTTTTCCGATGCGGATGAGCCTCGCGCGGGCGACCTTGTAGGGCCTTACCGCTTGCTATCGCTCCTGGGACGTGGCGGCATGGGCTCGGTCTGGCTCGCCGAGCAGATTGACGGCCGATTAACCCGCCGGCTCGCCTTGAAGCTGCCATTGCCTGGCTTGGCCCAAGGTGATTGGCGGCGCCGCTTCGAGCGCGAGCGAGACATCTTGGCGGGACTGGATCATCCCGGCATCGCGAAGCTGTTCGATGCCGGCGTGTCGGCGGATGGGCAGCCATATCTGGCCATGCAGTATGTGGCCGGAGAGTCGTTGATCCAATATGCCAAACGCCATAGCCTAAGCTTGTCTGCGCGCGCGCGTCTGTTCACCGAGCTGCTCGACGCGGTTCAACACGCGCACGCCGCGCTAGTGGTGCACCGGGATCTCAAACCGAGCAACATCCTTGTGGATGAGCAGGGCCGCGTGATGCTACTGGACTTCGGCATCGCCAAGCTTCTCGGCGACCGCGAAGCGCGCCCTGTCAGCGACCTGACGGAGTTCGCGGCGCCAGCCCTGACGCTCGATTATGCGTCGCCAGAGCAGATCATGGGAGCCGCCATCGGCACGGGAACCGACATCTACTCCCTTGGTGTCGTGCTCTACGAGTTGCTAGCCGGCCAGCGCCCCTACCGCTTGCGACGGTCGAGCCGCGCGGAGATGGAGGAGGCGGTGTTGGAGCAGGAGTTGGCGCCGCTAAGCGCCCGCGCCACGCAGGATCACGCCAAGTCCATGGGGCTAAGCGCGAGGGCCTTGGCGCGGCAGTTGCGAGGCGACTTGGATGCGATCGCGCTCAAGTCGTTGCGAAAGGCAAGCGAGCAGCGCTATTCGACGGCGCAGGCCTTCGCCGAGGATCTGCATCGCTGGATGCGCAAGGAGCCTGTGAGCGCGCAGCCTGACGCCCTGGGCTATCGGGCGCGGCGGATGCTGGCGCGGAATTGGCAATTGATCGTGATTGGCGCGACGGTCAGCGCGGCGCTCCTGATTGCCACCGTGGTCGCCCTTGCGCAAGCGCGCGATGCGAGGCAGGCCACTGAGCTAGCTCGTCATCAAGCGCGCCAAGCCGAGGTCGTGACAGGCTTCATGCAGGATCTGTTCGTCAATAATAGTGTCAAACAGGTCGACCCGGAGGCGGCCCGCAAGCGCACGGCCGAGCAGCTCATGGACGATGCGGCCTCGCGCATTGGCGTTGGCCTGGCGGACGCGCCTGAGCAGCAGATCGCGCTTCTGCACAAGTTGGCGGACACCTACAATGAAATGCGTTTGCCTGACCGGGCGATAGTCCTTGCGCGGCAGGCGGCCGACTTGGCCGCGCGCGTCTATGGCCCGGACGATCTGAGGACTAAATTCGCGCAAGCGAAATGGTTGCTGGTGTCCGCGACAGGAGGACACGGCGAAGCGTTTGACGCGCAGTTGCAGCCTCTGTTGAAAAGTCTGCCGCTTTTGGCCGCGTCGCCTCGCGACGACGATCGCCGATTGGCGCTGGATCTATGCAACGCTCTGATGAACCGTGAATTTGAGATGCATGCCGAATCCGCGCTCAGCTATGCCGAATTGATGGACCGGATACTGCCCCATGTGGCCAAGCGAGATAGCGCCTTGGGCCACCATCACATGATGGGCGTCGTCTATCTTCAAAATCTGCGACTGGCGGACGCCGCCCGCCATTTCGACATCGCTCGGAGCTTGCAGGCCGCTCAGGGCGTCGCCGCTGGCGATGGAGATTCATACCCAACATGGCGCGGGCGGTTGCAAGAGCTATTGGGGCGCTATGCCGAGGCGGAGTCCTTGATGCGGAAGGGCTACGCGATGGAGCGCCATAACGATGCGGGCGGAAGTCGTGTGAGCGATTGGTGTCTGGCCAACTATGCGCGATTTCTTGTCGACACGGGCAGGGCGGCCGAGGGGTTGGCCCTGATTCAAACTGGTGGACCGCTCGCCAACGCTGGCATCCGTTCTCAACTTCCAACGTCGATTCGCTCTCAATTGGCGCAGGCTCACGCCTTGGCGCGACTTGGGCGCGGCGAGGAGGCGTTGGCGAGAGCCGAAAAGGCCGAACGAATGCTTGCGGAGCAGGAGCAGGAGGCGACGAGACCGCCTTTGCCGGTGGTGATGGAGGCCTTGCTCGTCTTGGGGCGCGTCGACCAAGCCATGGCCAAGCTGGACCAGGAAGAGCCGCGCTTGGCGAAGGGCCGCTCCTCAATAGCGGCGCGCGCGCTGAGCGAATACCGGATACGCGGCTTGATCGCCTTAGGGAAATCGCGCGAAGCTCGTGAATACCTTGAGAGTCGCCGGACGATCTTGTCGCCACCTGGCGGCGGCCCGGCTGAGCAAGCGCGGCTTGCCTGGCTGGAAGGCGGAGTGGCTTTGAAGGAAGGACATCCGGGCGAGGCGCGCCGAGTGCTCAATGAAGGCTTGCTGCGCGTGGCGCAGGCTGGGCCTGATGCTCAAATCTATCTGCGCGAATGGCTGGCGCGCCTGCAAGAACGCATGGGCGATGCGTCGCTGGCGTTGGACGATGCTGCTGGCGCGCGCTTGGCCTTTGAGGCGGCGATGCAATCCTACGAGAAAGTCGTCGATCCGCAATACAGCATGGCCTTCGGACGAGTCGCCCGGCAATTGGCCGACCTGGCAAGGAAACGCGGCGATTCCTCCTCCGCGCGGCGCCTGCAATCGCAGGCCGACGCCATCGCCGCGCGACATCCGCATCAACAAGGTTGGGGCGCCTAAGCCCGAATATTTGATGCCGGTGGGGTTTGTCCTCGCCGATTCCGCTTCAAATACTTTCCATTAAGCATCTCCTACCATCGCGCCGCATTGTCGAAGCGCCGTCGCCAAGCGCGGCATGGAAGCTAGCCCACGCGTTGCGCATCCGCGCGGCTAGTCGTTGCTGATCCATCCATCATGACTGATAGGCGAAGGGGCGCATCCGTTTAGTCCGCCAGCGCTCGCGCAGATCAACTCTTCCTCGATAACGCATCTCTCGCAATTTGTTTGGCCGGATTTTGGCGCGCACTCCGTCCTAACTAAGGAAGGGAGGCGATTCACGCCGAATGGACGGTGACCCGGCGCGGCAGAGCTTGGGCTGGTGAAATAAACAAGTTGAAGAGCTGGCGTTTGTATGGTTCGCGACGATTTGTTGGCGGAAGAGGTCCGTGGGCGCCGCTCGCGGGCGAACCAACGGCCCATAGGGGCTGAGCGAATAAGGAGGAATGCCATGAGTGAAAAATTGAAAACGATCATCGCGGCTGCGGCCGCCATCGCGGCCATGAGCGCGCTCACTGGGTGTAGCCATGCGCCGGGCGATGCGGAAGTCCGCGAGGCGGTGGCGGGCCGCCTCTCGTTGCTGGGAAAATTGGACTCCGAAGATTCCGCTCGGATTGCGAAGATCAAGGTGATCGATTGCAAGAAGGCCGATGCAAAGAGCGGCTTCAATTGCGAATGGACTGGGGCCGAGTATTTCGCGGGATTCGTGGGCAACTCGGGGCGCATAGTGAAGAGCGATTCCGGTTGGGTCTTAGCGAGCGCGGGGGAATAGCCAGCTATGGAATCCGCAGCAAAGGCGCAAGGAGCCGTCCCGCTCGAAGGACTTTATGGCTTCGTGCGGTCCCATCTTGTGATCGTCAACGCTGTGGCGGCGGCGTCGATCACCATCGTCGGCGTGCTGGATTTCCTCGCGCCGACGCTTTCGGTGCTGCCAAAGGTCATCTACTCAGCGACCGCTTTTCTCGTCGGGCTGATGCTGATATCAGCCTTCGCGCCCGCGCTGGCGATGCGCCTGATATCAACCTTGGGCCTCGCCGCCCGGTATCCGTCGTCGGGCCCTCTATGGCGCCGGCCGGCGTGGCAGATTGCATTTGCGATGCTGCTTGGCGTCACAGTCCTGGGGTTCGTGTCGGTGGCCAAGGCGAGCCAAGGCGGCGTGATCGCGAGCGCGTTTCCATCGGCTCGTAACTTTCAAGAGTCGCTGCTCTCTATGCGAGAAGACGTGGCGGACATCAAGAGCGGTGTGGGCCAAGCCAACGAGAAGCTCGATAGGCTGGCGTCCGTGGTCGACCCATCCAACGCGGCTGATCGCTGCGCCGATCTTGGGTGCGCGATATCGAATGGCGCGAGCCCGGAGGCTGTGAAGCGGCTGTTCGCCAAAGGCGCCCAGCTGCCGGGAAATCCGGTGTCTGATGGCGCTTTGTTGATCGAAGCATCTCTGTTGCCAAGTCAAACCCGGTTTGAGATTTTGGATCTCCTGGCTCAAAAGGGAATCGACCGCAACTTGATGCTTCTACCTATTTTGGTTGATTCGGGAAGCCTTACCAAGCAAGGAGCCCTTGCCGCCATGGAGGTCCGCGACGCGGCCAACTTGGCGGCGAATCCAGCGGCGTTCGTCTACGCGCCAACGGGCAACAAAGGATTGGACACTTGGAACGCGGTGGTCGGATGCTTCAAGCGGACTTCCGGGGGCGTGACCCTCATCGAGCTCGCGTCTCTAATGGGCGATTCGGATCTGGTCGCGCATCTTCACGCGCGCGGCGCGGCGCTTCCCGCTAGGCCGCTTTCATGCAGTTGGCGCGTGGCCGGAAAGTCAGGAATTGCGATCGTCCGCTTCGACCCCTCGACAGGAAAATATGCTGGCGTGGCGAAGGGTTAAGGCGCGCGAAGTGGGCGTCCTCGCGGAGCGACGCGCTAAGGCGTCGATATCCCTTCGCCCCAGCTTAGTTCGGAGCATCCGCGACTCTTCCAAAAGCCCTGGGACCACGAAGGTCCTAGCGGAATTCGGCGGCGCCGGAATGGGTGTCGCGGAGGCGCGAAGCGCGCAACCGGTTATGGCCGCGCGAAAAGTCGCAGGGCGTATTTTGGCCAAATTTAGCGTGTGGGCGATTGAGGCATATCAGGGCCGCGCGCCGCGCTGGGTTCGAGGGGCATGCAGATTCGAGCCCACGTGTTCTTGCTACGCCATTGCGGCGATCAATCAATACGGCGCGTGGTCGGGGTGGGGGAAAACGCTCGCGCGGTTGTCGAAGTGTAGGCCGCCATATGGCGGAATTGATTGGCCATGAGGCTGATGCTGTTAATTTTTTAAAAGGAATGTCATGGGATGTTTGTTGGCGCTGGTGGTTTGGGGATGGGCTTTGCTGTTGACCGTCGCCGCGTTCGGCTCTCTTTCTGGCGGAAGAGACGGCGGGTTTTATTTTTTGCTGAGCTTGGCAATAGGATGGACTCCGGTTGGCATCATGTTCTTGATCGGAAGGGCCAAAAAAGCCAATCAAAACCGCCTGCGCGACGAGCTCGCTCAGCAATCGGGGATAGCTATCAATTCTCAGTTGTTTCATTGGGAGTGGGAATCTGGTCTGGCGTTGAATGAGGAGAAGGCGACCTTGACGGTATCGGTAGGCAAAAATATCAAGACCTACAAATTCACCGACATCCGCGAGTGGGCCGTCCGATCCGAGCGGGCGGGCCAAGTGGTGCCCATGGGAGGCGGACTGGCGGGAGGCATAGCGGCAGGGGCGGCAAATATCGGCGCATCCAGCCTTGCCGCAGCCCACACGGGTCTATTCATTTCGGTCAAGGACATCAATTTCCCGACGTGGCGCATATCCATGCAGTCGAAAGCGAAGCGCGATAGCTGGTTCGAAATCCTGACGCAGGCGCTCAACGAGGGGGGGACGAGCGCCGCGAACAATTGATCGATGAGGGCGCGGGCAGCGGATCGGCCCGTTCAAAGAATGGATCATTGAACATGGGCCGAAGTCCCAGCGCGCCGCGCGCCTAGATCAACTGCTTGCTGTTGGTGATTTTTAACGTATGGAGATTTTTCAAATGGAGTCTTTCGCAGCCCGAGACGAGGTGGCGCGGCAGTCCGGGGTCCACGTCGATTCGCCTTATTTTCACTGGGAGTCGGACACCGGCCTGGCGCTGAACGCGGTGGCGAAAACGGTGACGGTGGCCGATGGTTCGAACCTTAGGACCTACGCGTTTGACGATGTATGCGAATGGGCCAGCCGCTCCGCGAAGTCCAGCGCGGTGGCTCCGAATGGTTGCGGGTTGGCAGGCGCGGCGGAGGCTTCCGGCGCCGCGCTGTTCGTCTCCGTGAAAGGACGCGACTGCCCCACATGGCGTGTCGCCATGCATGACAAGGCGAGCAGAGCGCGGTGGCTTGCCATCTTGTCGGCGACTTTGGCGGCAAGCGAAGCCCGCGATCATCAATCGCAGGATATCAGCCCGAGGCTGCATTGGCTGCCATAGCCGGCGGGCAAGTCCATCGGAAATCACGCGCCGTGGGCGCGGGCGGTCTGCGGCGCTGCTTGGCATTGTCGCTAGGCGATACGAAGGGAAAAGACATTGTCGCGCGCGTGCCTAAGCGTGTCGGCGCATCGAACTGGTTGTCGATCAATCGTTTCAAAAAAAGGAAAGTCATGGTTATTTCGAATTTCAATATGCGCGCGAGCGGTGTCATATTTCTGGCCGCGCTTGCCACGGGGTGCGCGAATCAAGCCAATGGTCCAATGGTTCGCGACTCGATTCAAGGAGCCATCAATGTCCTCGGCGCGAGCCTCGCTGGCAAGCCTGCCGGCGCGGCACCTGATGCGCCTTCCGAATCCTCGTTCAAGGACATCCTGGTTGCCGAGTCTGGCTCGCAATGGCCTCGTGTCGCGTTGACCATCACGGCGTTGCAGCCTGCGGCATACAAAAACATGATCATGACATGGGGATCGAGCATTCCTCAGAACGCTTGCATGCGGCTGTCCGCTGTGGTCTGGTCGAGCGCCAAAAAATCGAGAACTATTCCGGAGGAGACGTTCTGCGTGAGCCAAATGCGGCCGACGACCATCAACTCCAATGGCGAAATTCTGGCCTGGGGCAGCTTCGAGGACCACATGAGCAAAATGCCCAACACAGGCCACGCGCGAAACAATGGACCCGTGCCGCCGGCAAAATTATTTCCCGAGGGCGGCGACTACAAAAATTTCTACAACGCGCAGGCAAGCGCGACCTTTGGAGTGTTGATACGAACGATGGGATACGACCTGTCGATCGACGGGGTCAAGGATCGCAGGCTATGGGTCGTCAGCGCTCCGAGCGAGGCTGAGATCAACGCGGGTCAAAAAGTTCTTCGGTAGACGAGCGCGATCGGGTGCCTCCATCGAAGTCGCGATGGGCCTCGATTGCTCGCCTGGGAAACGGGCCTTATCGACACACAGAGCTTCCCGCCTTGATGGCGGGGCGTTCCAAATATAGGCGAAGCGTATGAAAACATGGGGATGCGTTGCGGTTGTTTGGGCGGCCGTTTTGTTGGAGCTGGGCTGGCGGGACATGGCGGGCGTTGGCTACATCGGGCTGGCGGCGCTGGCAGTCGCGCCGATGGCAATGTGGGTCATGGCGCGGTCGAGACGGGGCGACGCCAAAGGGATTCGCGCGATCGATGCCGAGGGATTGGCGTGGGAGCAGTTGGGCTCGGATGCTAACCGCTGACCGATGGCGGCGAGGTGGTTCGTGATGCGCGCCCACCGACGACGTCCTGATCGTTCATGAGTGATTGCGCGCATGGGCGATGCGCGACAGGGGACTGACATGCTTTTTCTATCCAAAGGACAGGGTCCGTTTGCTTTGAGTCGCGAGGCGCATGGCGAGGCGGAGTCCAAGCGCGCGGCTGCATGGATTCGCATGCATGCCGAAATGTTGGAAGCCGGCGGAGTGGCTGTCGGACAGGGGCGCGACCATCGCGAAGAGGGCGCGAGCATCGCCATCAATTCGCGGGAACGTCTCATCCTGTTGCGCGCGGACGGGGTTTATAAATCGTATGACTTCGAGGACGTGCGCGAATGGTGGTGGGGCATCGAGCCGGTCGGCATCGTTGCCGAGGTGGGCCAGGCAAGAGCTTGCATGGATACGCGCGCGAACCCGTGCGAAGGCTATCGCGGCGACGAGAGCCCCTGCCTATTCGTGAGCGTGCGCGACCGCGAGATTGCGACGTGGCGGGTTTCGATGAGCGACAAGACAGTCGCCGCGCTATGGATGGAGATTTTGCGCGAAGAGCTCAGCGGGAACCTGGTCGCGGAGAGGCGCTGAGCGTTGCGTTTTCGAGCATCGCGGTTTGCGAAGCGTTGACTTGAATGAGGGATTGGTGGAGCGGCTCGGGGCCGCTCCACCGCGCGAGCGATCAGCAGGGCTGGACGCGCTCCTGATCGCCGCGCTTGCGGCGCCAGGCGGCGAAGCCAATCAGCGCGAGCCCTGCCGCCATCAGAGCCGACGACGATGGCTCGGGAACAGCCGCTGAGAATCCCGCCACGGCGTCTGGGCTTCCCGGTGCGAAGAATTCTTGGCCGAAAGGCTGCCAAACGCCGGCTGAGAGCAAGGTCGGAGTCGATTTGCCGTCGGCGTCGACTCCAACGATGAGGGACGCCGCCGCTATGGGAGCGAAGCCGGCGGTGTAGGAGAAAGTGAATGGGGCGAAGGCGCCAGGAGTCGCGAGCGCGAAATGCACGACGCCGCCGTGGACGCCGAACAGGTCGTTCGCCGCTTCGATGTCGTGCGTCCAACCGGCGCCCTGGCCAATGTTCGCGATCGACATGTCCGCGAAATAAGGCATGTAGAAGTCGGTGATGGACTGGCTGGAAAGTCCGCTCGACGGGCCGCAAGTCGTGGTGAACGCGGCCCCGCCTCCGGTGTATGAGAAGCCGCCACCGGCGAGCGCGGTGGCGCTGGCGAAGTCGCTCGGTCCATAAGCGAAGCACAGGGCATTGGCGTCGAGCGCGCTGGCGCACAGGATCGCGAGCGCGGCGAGGCGCCGGGCGACGGTCGCCACCGAGGTTCGTTGACCCGCGCGGGAGCGGTCGGAGGCGACGCGCGAAGGGAGCATTGGCATGGCTATCTTTCAAAATGGATGGAGATTCAAAGGGTAAATGAACGACAACACTTTGGCTTGAATCGATGCGACGCATTGAGTATTTATCCGTAAAAACCGTGTCCGGCGCGCGCTCTCGGCGCTCTCGATTCTTGATGTGCCACTTCGCGGCCTAGCCGGGAAAGCTTCGAGGTTCCATGTCCCAATCTCTCGCTTATCATCTGGTTGTCCACGCCCTCGAAGGCCGCTCTGACTGGACTCCCTCGTCTCGTTTCGCGTCGGCGGTGGCGCACGTCGCGAACGGCCATTTGCCCTACGAGCGCTACAACGCCGCCGGCCACTCTCGGGCCAGCCAGGGAGCCACGGAGGGGCAGATCGAGGCTGCGGTCATCGAGTTGCTGAACTTGGACTTGACCCCAGGCGTGCGCTTGATAAGCAGCCTGACCAGCCAAGCTGTGATGATCGGCGCGTTCAATGAATATATAGAGTCCGCCGGGATCGCCGTGCGGACCAACGTGCGATGCGAGGCGGGCGTTGGGGCAGCGGATCGGAGCGATCGGAATTTGGCCGCGCTGTGCGAAATGCGTCTCAACTGCGCCGACCCATGGCCATGCCGCGCCGCGACGTTAGCGATGTTTCGCGGCATGCTCAAGACCGGCGCCCTCAATCAGCGGGTCGGACGACGCAAGGCCCCAAGCCTAGCGTCCGTGGCCGAGTTGCTCGGGGTGGGCGCCTCCGCAGCCGCCGAGGCGGCGATGATCTTCGAGAGGGATGGCTCGATGCCCGTGTCCGAGCTAGCTCGCAAGCTCGGATGCCATCAACGCTCGCTTGAGCGCAAGCTGCGCGCCGAAGGCACGACAGCCGAGGCGCTTCGGTCGGCCGCGCGCATGCTTCGGGCTTCCGATCGGCTCGCGTCCAATGACAGCTTGACGACAATCGCGGTCGAGGAGGGCTTCTCCGATCTCGCGCACATGAGCCGCTCTTTCAAGATATCGGCGGGCGCGCAACCTAGCGCGCTGCGGAACATGCTGCGCGCCGATGCAGAGACGGCCACAGTGGCGACAGCGGCCGATTATGCTGACATGGCCGCGCGCCCGCTTAGCGCCTGATATCAGCCTCGGATTCGCGCGCCAAAAATCTTCTGATTCCGCGTGTTCGATGCTTGCTCGGGGTGATGCGCGGGCTATGTAGGAGAGACGAATTCGAAGAATTGGTTGAGGACATGGAGATGCGCCGCGTGGTCCACGCGATCGCTAGATTTGCTCTGGCTTGCAGTAGCCTTCGTTCCCACAATTGGCGTCCACTTGTCGCTGTTGTTTTGCGTTGGAATCTGACCCGCTGGGGGTGCGGATAAAAACTTGGACTACTTGGAGGTAGTTCATGTATTCATACGAAGATCGCATTAGAGCAGTAAAGCTCTACATCAAATTTGGGAAGCGCACTGCGCCGACCATCTTACAGCTGGGT
>Ga0209913_1001161_pt1 | contig 15893 bp, 10 predicted proteins | sample PersoiDNA2013203_FD_185805 | JGI IMG/M metagenome (GOLD analysis project Ga0209913, IMG submission 185805) | Permafrost soil microbial communities from the Arctic, to analyse light accelerated degradation of dissolved organic matter (DOM) -... | ecosystem: Environmental > Terrestrial > Soil >... | reverse complement strand
AGGGGTACGCGGTGTGCGTTATGCCTTGGCTTGCCTGCGATGGCGGTGGGTCCGCTTGCTCAGTGTTGACTGGCCCACCACCCCTCCCGACTCTCGATTCGCGACGTGTCAGGGGCGGGTTATTTGGGGTAGAGCGGCGGCAGGCTGGTGGTATCGGTGGCCGGGTCTTGCGCGCGTTCGGCCATCGGGATGGCTTTAACTGCGCGCCACAGTTCTTCACCCTGCCAGTAGTGGCCGCTTTCGCTGTACAGCGCGCCGTTCAGACCGTCCAGCGCGTCGGACAGCGGCACGAAGCGCGCGGCCATGTCTGCCAGGGTTTCCGGTTGTTGCCGGGCCCAGGCGTCTAGGGCCTGGCGGGTGGCCTGGGGGTCGTTGGCCTGGGTCGCGCGCTTGAGGTCGTCGAGCAGCGTGCGCGGGCTTGGGCCGGTTTGTGCGGCGCGCTGCACCGCCGGTTGGCGGCGCGCACGCCACCACAGGCCGAAACCCAGCAATGTAGTGCAGGCGAGGAGCAGGGTGCTCAGTTGCCACAGCCACAGGCGGCTATCGTCGGGGGCGGTGATGACGGTCGGTGTGGCGGGCGTGTCCACCACCAGGCTCGGGTTATTCGCCACTTGCAGGGTGCGGGCGGGCAGGCTGGTGCGCTCGAGGTGGTCTTCATGGGTGTTCCACCACACCACTTCCACCGCCGGCAATTCCAGGGCGCCGGCGCGGGTGGGTACCAGGGCTTCGCGGTCTTCACGGCTGCCGATCAGGCCACGGTCGTTGTTCTGGTTGCCGAGTACCGGTTGGTCCGGGTAGCGGCGCAGGCCATTGATCTCAGTGCTCGGCAGCCCCGGCAGTTGTGCGCTGGACAGACCCTCGGCCTTGACCGTCAAGCTGCGGGTCAGGGAATCGCCGATCTGCACGTGGTCCGGCTCGGGGTTCCAGTTTTCGCTCAGGGTCAGGCTGCGTGCCGGTAGCCACGGCGCCTCGGCGGGATACAACTCGGGCTTGGGTTTGACCGTCAACTCGATGGGCGCGGAGCTGACGTGAATCAGCTTGCCCGGCTTGGTGCCTTGCAGCGTGTTCTCCTGCGGCGGGCGCGATTCCACCAAGGTTGCGCTGAAGGTTTGCGCCGCAATCGTCAGGCTGCCGCTGTGCTGCGGGTAGATCGCGTAGCGGGTTTCGATCACGCCGTGGCGAATGCTGTTGATGACCTTCTCGTAGGTGCGCGATTCGCCCAGTTGCTCGATACGCGCATCGGGAATCTGCAGCGGTGTGAGGCTGCTGTCGTCGTACAGCGACACCGAGTGATACACGCGTACCGTCAACAGTGTCTGGGCTTGAACGTACACGCTGTTCTGATCGAGGTTGGACTCGACGAACACCGGCGCGAGTTCGGCGTTGGTGTCCTGGCTGGTGGTTTCCAGCACTTGCAGGCTGATCGGCTGGGTCGTGTATTCACCCACTTGCAACGGCGGGATCACCACGGTGCCGTTTTCCTTGGGCAGCAGAGTGATGATCCAGCGCGTGGTGGCGTGGTTATCGCCGCCGAGGGTGGTGAGTTGGTTGATCTGGCGGGTGCCGCTGACTTCGAACTGTGCATCCAGCGGCGACAGGTCGGGTTTGCCGAACTGGGTGACGTCGCTGGATTCCACCGTCAGTTCCACCGTTTCCCCGGAGTTGAGGCGGCTGCGGTCGACGCTCGCGACCAGGTTCGCCGCCTGGGCGTGGCCTGCCGATAACGCGAGCAGAAGCAGAAGGGTGGTGCGGCGGCTCATCGAGTCTTGTCCTGATGCTGTTGCTGTTCGTACCAGAATTTGCGGCGCAGCAGTTCGCCGGGGTTGTCCGGGATCTCCTGCAGCCATTGTTCCAAGGCCTGGCGATGTTCACCGTCCAGGCTGGCGTCGCTCGGGCGCAGCGGCGGGGTGGTGGTTTGCTCATCCCCCAATTCGCTGCCTGGCACGTCATTGCCGCCCGCTTGTGGCGTGGCGCCGGCCTGGGTATCGCCGGTGCCGGCCTCGCCCTGGCTTGGGGACGATGGCTCGCCACTTGTGGCACTTTGCCCGCTGGTGCCCGGTTGCGCAGTTTGGCCGGGTTGGGTGGTTTCGTCATCTTCGTTTTTTGCAGGCTTGGTCGACTCGGGCTGCGCCTGTTGTTGTATCAGGCTTTCCACCAGTGCCTTGTTTTTCAGGGCCGGCAGCAGATCAGGCTGGGCTTCCAGCGCCTGCTCGTAGGCGTCGATGGCCGCTTCCAGCTCACCGGACCGGGCCAGCGCGTTGCCGCGATTGTAGTGGGAGTAGGCGTCGCTGCCCTCGGCAAAGCGCTTGATGGCCTCGGCGTAGTTACCCGCCTCGTACAGCGCCACGCCTTGCCATTGCGGGTCTTTGAAGTGTTCGGCGGCTTCGGCGGGGCGTTTTTTCTTCAGCAGGTACTGGCCTTGCTGGTCGGGGCGCAGCCACAGGTCCTGGAGTTCGAAGGCATAGCTGGGCTGCGGCGCGCCCAATAGCAGCAATGGCAGGCAGAACAGCCAGCCACGGCGCCCGGCGCAGGCCGCCAGCAGCAACAGCGGCAGCAGCAGCCAGTAACCCTGGTCGGCCCAGGTGTCGAGGTGCAGCAGTTGGCCGTCGTTGCGCAGGGCTTGTGGCGCGTCGAGCATGCCGAGTTGGCGCAGGTCCTTGTCGTCCAGGCGCGCGGCACGGTAGCGGCCGCTCATTTCATCGGCGAAGGCTTTGAGCGTCGGGCTGTCGAGGCGCGGCACTAGGATTGCACCCTGTTCGTCCTTGAGGAACTCGCCGCTCTCCAGGGTCACCGGGGTGCCTTCGCGACTGCCGATGCCGAGGATCGACAGGCTTGGCGCCTGGCCGCCTTGCAGCAGCAAGCGGATGCCCTGGCGCTCCTGCTTGGACAGCGATGAGCCGATCAGCAACAGGCGGCCCTGGCCGAGGCCGCCGTGCTTGAGCAGGTCCAGGGCTTTCTCCACGGCCAGGTCGGCGCGGTGGCCGCGTTCAGGCATCAGCGAGGGGCGTAGAGCTTCGAGCAGGTTGCGGCTGGTGGCCAGGTCGTCTGACAGCGGCACCAGGGTGTGGGCGCTGCCGGCATACACGACGATGGCGGTTTGTGCGTCGCTGCGCGCCTGCAACAAGTCATACAGCTTGCGCCGCGCCTGTTCCAGGCGGCTGGGCGGGCTGTCGGTGGCGAGCATTTCCGGGGTCAGTTCGAGCAGCACCACCAGCGGATCGGAAGGCTTCTGGCTGGTCTGTTCCACCCGTTGCCAACTGGGGCCGAGCAAGGCCAGCACGGCCAGCAGCCAGGCGATACCGAGGATCACCCACGGCGATTTGCTCTCGCGCCCGTTGCCACCGCTGAGCAGCACGGCATGGAACGCCGGCGGCAGAATCATCTGCCAGCGCCCGGCGCGCTTTTGTCGATGCCAGAGTTGCCACAGCAACCAGCCGAGCAGCGGCAGCAGCAACAGCCACCAGGGACGGAACCAGTGCGGCCACAGGTCGATCATCGACGCCTCCGCAAGCGCAGGCGTTTGAGGCGCTGGCGCCATTCAGGGTGCTGTTGCAGAAAATGCCCCTTGCTCGACAGTTTGTTGAACAGCCGTTGCAGGGCGTTGTTCGGCCAGCGCTCCTGCACCACCAGCAACAGGCTGAGAATCAGCGCCAATGCCAGGGGGGCGCTGTACAGCGCCTGGGCTGGGCGCGCCTGGGTAGGTTGCTGTTCGACGGGTTCGAGTTGGTCGAGGGTTTCCTTGACCGCTTGCAGCTCTGCGCCATCGCGGGCACGGAAGTAGCGGCCGCCGGTAGCCTCGGCGATAGCCTTGAGCGCCGGCTCGTCGAGGTCCAGGCTCGGGTTGACGCCCAAGATACCGAGGGAGCCGGTTTGTTCAGGATCGGCGCCGATACCGATCGGGTAGATCTTCACGCCTTCTTCGGCGGCCAGGCGCGCGGCGGTCAGTGGGTCGATCTGGCCACCGTTGTTGGCGCCGTCAGTCACGAGGATCAGCACACGGCTTTGAGCCGGGCGCTGGCGCAGGCGTTTCAAGGCCAGGCCGATGGCGTCACCGATGGCGGTGTTCTTGCCGGCAATGCCGATGCGCGCTTCATCGAGCCAGGTGCGTACCGTGCGGCGGTCGAAGGTCAGCGGCGCTTGCAGGTAGGCTTGGCTGCCGAACAGGATCAGGCCGACACGATCGCCTTCGCGCCCTTCAAGAAAATCGCCGAGCAGGTGCTTGACCAAGGTCAGGCGGCTGACGTCTTCGTCCTCCCAGTGCATGTCGGGAAAATCCATGGAGCCGGACACGTCCACTGCCACCAGCAAATCGCGGCCACTGGCGGCAATCGGCAGCGGCTCACCGAGCCATTCCGGGCGGGCGGCGGCGGTCAACAGCAGCAGCCACAGCACGACGAAAGGCGCCTGTTGCCGCCAGCCAGGCAGGTTCGAGCGGGCGCGGCGGCCCGCCAGGCCTTCGAGGTCGCTGAGGTAGCTGACTTTCAGCGCTGGCTCACCGCTGTCGGCTGCCGGCAGCAGCAGGCGCATCAACCAGGGGAGTGGCAACAGGGCGAAGATCCACGGCCAGGCGAACTCAAACATGTTTGCGAATCCAGGTGTCGACCGCCTGGGTCAGGCCGGCGATGGCTTTGTCGTCGAGTTTGCATTCGGGCTTATAGGCGCCTTCCACCAGCACCATCCAGCGCGTGAGGCCGGCGGCGGGGCAGCGGTTATCGAGAAACGCCAGCCATTTGCGGCCGTTGAGGGTGTGGCTCTGGCTGTAGGGGTAGTCGTTGCGGCATAGGCGCTTGAGCAAGCCATTAAGTTGCTGCAACCAGGCGCCGGCCGGGGCGCCGTCGTAGGGTTTGGGCATCAGGGCCAGTTCGGCCAGGGCGGTGATGCGCAGCGGGTCCAGCGGTTGTTCGGCGCGGGACACGGGGCGCCGCGTGGGCAGGAAACGGCGCAGCGACCACACGCCCCAGCCCAGCAGCGGGATCACCAGCAGCAACAGCCACCAGCCTGGCGCGGGCGGCCAGAAGCCGATCGCTGGCGGGGCGATCAGCGGTTGGAGTTGGTCGAGGCTGCTCATTGCTTTTTAACCGGGCGTTGCGGGTTGAGGTATTCGCGCAGTTGCTCGACCATTTCGCTCTGGGTGCTCAAGGGCATCAGCAATACCCGCAGTTTCTGCGCGAGCAACTCCCAGCGGGCGATGCGCGCTTCGGCCTGGGCCTTGTAGGCCTGGCGCAAATCGAAGTTCAGTGTGTCCAGTTCCAGTTGCGCGCCGCGTTCGGCAAAGCGCAGCAGCCCGGCGGCGGGCAGGGCATGGTCGAGCGGATCGGAGATCGGCAACAGCAGCAGGTCGCAGTGGCGTGACAACAGGCTCAGTTGTTGTTCGGCGCCTTCGGTCAGTGCGCGCTCGTCGCAGATCACGATCACCAGGCTGCCCGGGCGCAGCACTTCACGGCCACGGCGCAGGGCCATGCCCAGGGCGTCGGTTTCGGGGCTGCTTTCGGTGTTCAGGCTCTGGTTGACCCGTACCAGGCGGTTGAGCAGTTGCAGCAGGCTTTGCTTGCTGCGTCGCGGTTTGATTTCGTAGTGCTCGTTGTCGCCGAAGACCAGCCCGCCGACACGGTCGTTATGCCCCAGCGCCGCCCAGCCGATCAGGCTGGCCGCCTGGGCTGCGAGCACCGACTTGAACATCTGTCCTGAACCAAAAAACAAGCGGCAGCTTTGCTCGACCATGATGAAAATCGGGCGTTCGCGCTCTTCGTGGAACAGCTTGGTGTGCGGCTCCTGGGTGCGCGCGGTCACGCGCCAGTCGATGGTGCGCACATCGTCGCCAGCCTGGTAGACGCGCACCTGGTCGAAGTCGACCCCACGCCCGCGCAGCTTGGAGTGGTGCAGGCCGATCAGTGGGCTGCGTTGGCTCGGCGTGGAAAACAGCTGCACTTCGCGCACGCGGTGGCGCATCTCAATCAATTCGCCGAGCGTGACGCGGATTCCTAAGCTTGCGTTTATCGATTTCAAGCGACGGCAACGACGTCGAGAATGCGTTGCACGACGCGGTCCTGGTCAATCCCGGCGGCTTCGGCCTCGAACGATAGAATGATGCGATGGCGCAGCACGTCGAACAGCACCGCCTGGATATCTTCCGGGCTGACGAAGTCACGCCCGGCCAGCCAGGCATGGGCACGGGCGCAGCGGTCAAGGGCGATCGAGCCGCGTGGGCTGGCGCCGTAGGCAATCCACTCGGCCATTTCCGGGTCGAATTTGGCCGGGGTGCGTGTGGCCATGACCAATTGCACCAGGTATTCCTCCACCGCATCGGCCATGTACAGCCCGAGGATTTCCTTGCGTGCGGCAAAGATCGCCTGCTGGCTGACGCGGCGCTCGGGCTTGGTTTCGCCATTGAGCGCCTCGCCACGGGCTTGCTGCAGGATGCGCCGCTCCACGGCAGCGTCCGGGAAACCGATCTTTACATGCATCAGGAAACGGTCGAGCTGGGCTTCGGGCAGCGGGTAGGTGCCTTCCTGCTCGATGGGGTTTTGCGTGGCCATCACCAAAAACAGCGGCGACAGCTCGTAAGTACTGCGGCCTACACTGACCTGGCGCTCGGCCATGGCTTCGAGCAAGGCCGATTGCACCTTGGCCGGGGCGCGGTTGATTTCGTCCGCCAGCACCAGGTTGTGAAAGATCGGCCCTTGCTGGAACACGAAACTGCCGGTTTCGGGGCGATAGATCTCGGTGCCGGTGATGTCGGAGGGCAACAGGTCGGGGGTGAACTGGATACGATGGAACTGCGCTTCAATGCCTTCGGCCAACTCCTTGATGGCCTTGGTCTTGGCCAGGCCCGGCGCGCCTTCTACCAGCATATGGCCGTCGGCAAGCAAGGCGATCAACAGGCGATCGATGAGTTTTTCCTGGCCGAGAATCTGCGTAGAAAGAAAAGTTCGCAGCGCAAGCAGCGCTTCACGATGTTCCATCGATGACGGTTCCTGGAGAGATGAGCCCGGTGGTCGAGAAGCAACGCCGGGCTTGGGAGGCTTACTTTAATGCATCGAGGGGGGTGGCGACTAACGGCGTAACGAGTATTTTTGGCAAAACTTGTAGGAATTTTGTGTGGGAGGCAATCATGCCCGGACGTAGGTGCCAGCGCCTTTGAGGATGTTTTGCAAGGTTTCCTCCACCTCGGCCAGGTCCGCTGCGGCCGTGGTGTGGGTGATCTCCAGGTGATCCTTGCCACCCATTGCGTCGGCATCACCCGCTGCCAGCTCTACCCGCAAGGTTGTGTCACTCAGCGTGACCTTCAGCCCATCCAGGGTTGACGGCTCGTAATCCCAGGTCAGCTCCACGTCATCTTCATCGGGGTAGCGGGTCAGCATGAACATCTCGCCGCTTTGCCCGTGGCAGCAGAGCATGGCCATGTTGTCTTCTTCTTCGTCACATGGGTTGACGATCAGGTTGGTAGTGATCAATTGCATGGCAGTCCTATGAGTTTATTGGCCGCAAAAACGGGATTCTGCCACTGCGGCCATATTTATGTCGGTATGAATTCAATCAGTACGTCATGGTTTGAGTGAAAAGTTTTTAACCGCGTTGGCGAAGGGCGCCGCTGCGTTGCCAAGTGCACTTGTCGCGATGGGCGTCACGGTTCGCCAGGCACCGTCGAGTATGCGATCAGGTCCGCCCGGCCGGTTATTGACAGTGTCATCTATTCCGATACCCACCCGCCCCAATCCCGCCCCTAACGAGAAGGCGGTCAGTAAATAACCTACAGGGGGAAATGCGAACCCTAGTGGCGCGAGCACTGTGGTGCCTAAACTCAGATACCCCAACGCTTTGATGACGGTGTTTTTTGTATTGTCTGTATTGAGCACGAATTGATAGTACGCGTCTGATCGAGTGGCAGACTCGGTGCGTTTCTGCGTTTCCTTGAAGGGGTCGTCCACTGTCTTTCCGGCGAACATACCTCCCTCTTCCCAAGCGTGGAGCCGTTCGTAGTAGGCATCGGCACCTTGTTCTTTTGCCAGGTTTTGGTGGATCTGCAAGCGCTTTTGAATGCCGCCATAAAACAGGGTGCTGGGTGCGTCGTCCATAAGGAAATGACTTAAAAATGAGTTTTCATTGTTGGGCTCGGCAATGTGTGCGCCGAGCCACTTATTCATTTCTTTGGGTGAGTCGGACGGAATGATTTGAGGGTCGTTTCCGGGCATGAAGAGCAGCGTTCTCTGGGTTTTCTTATCTCGAACATAGAATGCGTCTGAAGACTGGGCGCCGCTGTAACTGAGGAATTTTATTTCCAGGTCAGGGTCTGGCTGGTAGGGCTTGTTGAGATCGTCAGGTGTGAGTTGTGCGAATGATTTGCCGTGTGGCGTTCCGGCCGCCCGCTCAGCGAGGAGCAGGTCTTCCTTGCTCAGGGAGTGATTGTGATATTGCTGGCTGGCGGCGTGTAAGAAATTAAACTTTATACGCGTCGGATACGCTTTTCGGTTCGCGTCCCAATACTGATCAATGTACGTGTCGTATGGCTTTTTATAGGCGTGGTCCCACGTCATTTTCATAAAGTCGTCAGGCGACAGGGCAACCTGGTTTTCAGCGCTGTATGAGTTGGGAGACGAACTGTCGGGCTCGGTATAAAGGCCTGTGTAGTGCGTTGAAATCCTTTCTCCGTTAGGCGTATTGAAGACGCCGTTGATACTGGTCTGGTCTTTAGAGTGCCTTGAGCTTTCTTGTATATCAAAGCCGGGCTTGCCGTTCTTATAGGTTGAATATCTAAACAGCGGCATGCCTGACGGTAGTTCTTCGCCCTGAATGTTTCGCATGGCTGCATCGGTGAGTGAGATTTTTCTTACGATATATCCCTTGTGGGGGCGCTTGTGCGAAGTGTGGTCGTAGGCGATGGTCGTCAAGTAGGTTTTATCTGGATCAACATCTAATCCAAATTGCTGTTTTATCTGATACTTGACGTGCGCTGCCACAAGGTGTCTCGGGCCCATAACAGGGGGGGCAGTATCCATTATGTGGTTTTCGAGCCCCGGGTTTCGAACGAAGGAGTCTCGGTAGTCGGAGGCGGGTGCTCCATCAGGGTGCCCGTGGAATGCTCTTATTTCTTCGGCGTATGAAGGGGGCGCGTAATCCGGGAGATTATCGAGTTTCCATTGCGACGATTTGCCAGCGTTTTGCAGCTTCCACGTTTCGAACCGCTCTTGGTCACTGCTCGGCTGCGGCCTGGGGGCCGGCTGATTGTATTTATCCCACTCGGCAGAATATACGCCGCTGTCGGCGAACGAAATCGGCGGTTTGATGTTGTCCGGTGACGGGGTGGATTGCGAAATGATGGGCGAGGGAGCTGTTGGCGTAATCATGACGGGCCTGCAAAAGATGACGGTCGGTAAACCACGCTCCCTGTGTTTTTTTTGATTGGCGGTTGGCGCAGGAAAAGTTCCCTGATGCTCGAGGTCTGTTGCTTGATGTGCCGTAGGTATGTGCCGACGGGCTTCGAGTGTGTTAGCTATCATTGGCTTGAAACCTGCGCCGGTGACCGGTTTTTTTGTAGTCTGGAGCGTGTGGTTGCCCTTTGTGCAACCCTGCATTGCCAGCCGATGACCGAATATGTCGCAGCGCCGCAAGCAGCTGTCTTCCTACACTCGTTAAGCTGCGCAACGGACGTGCCCTCTGTCGGGAGTCTGACCTGCCCGTCACACCGTCGCCTGGCAAGGTGTACGTCTAATGGAAGTTGTATGTGACCTGATCGTCTTGTCCAGCTTCACCCACCTGTCACCCTGATTCGTTTATGGTGCTTACATCGTTACCTGCGAACAGAGCTGACGGTCTCCCCGCAAGGGGTTAACACGCGACGCTTCCATCAATAACAAGCCCAAGCGGAGTACCACAGATGGCGTTCTTCACCGCAGCCAGCAAGGCCGACTTCCAGCATCAACTGCAAGCGGCACTGGCGCAGCACATCAGTGAACAGGCACTGCCACAAGTGGCGCTGTTCGCTGAACAATTTTTCGGCATCATTTCCCTGGACGAACTGACCCAACGTCGCCTTTCCGACTTGGCCGGTTGCACCCTGTCTGCCTGGCGCCTGCTTGAGCGCTTCGACCACACCGAACCCCAGGTGCGGGTCTACAACCCCGATTACGAACGTCATGGCTGGCAGTCGACCCACACTGCGGTCGAAGTGCTGCACCATGACCTGCCATTTTTGGTCGACTCGGTGCGTACCGAGCTGAACCGCCGTGGCTACAGCATCCACACCCTGCAAACCACCGTGCTCAGCGTGCGTCGTGGCAAGAAAGGTGAGTTGCTGGAAATCCTGCCTAAAGGCACCCAGGGCGAAGGCATCCAGCAAGAATCGCTGATGTACCTGGAAATCGACCGCTGCGCCAACGCCGCCGAACTGAGCGTGCTGAGCAAAGAGTTGGAGCAGGTGCTGGGCGAAGTGCGCGTGGCCGTGGCCGATTTCGAGCCAATGAAAGCCAAGGTCCAGGAACTGTTGGCCGGTATCGACGCCAGCCAGTTCAGCATCGACGGCGAAGAAAAAGCCGAGATCAAGAACTTCCTGGAATGGCTGGTGGGCAACCACTTCACCTTCCTCGGCTATGAAGAGTTCGTGGTACGTGACGAGGCGGACGGCGGTCATATCGAATATGACGCCGGCTCCTTCCTCGGTCTGACCAAGCTGCTGCGCGCCGGCCTCACCGCCGACGACCTGCGCATCGAAGACTACGCCGTGTCCTACCTGCGCGAGCCGGCCGTGCTGTCGTTCGCCAAGGCCGCACACCCTAGCCGCGTTCACCGCCCGGCCTATCCGGACTACGTGTCGATCCGTGAGATCAACGCCGACGGCAAGGTCATCAAGGAATGCCGCTTCATGGGCCTGTACACCTCATCGGTGTACGGCGAAAGCGTGCGGGTGATTCCTTATATCCGCCGCAAGGTCGCGGAAATCGAACGCCGTTCGGGCTTCCAGGCCAAGGCTCACCTGGGCAAGGAACTGGCGCAGGTGGTCGAAGTATTGCCGCGTGATGACCTGTTCCAGACCCCGGTCGATGAGCTGTTCAGCACCGTGATGTCGATCGTGCAGATCCAGGAGCGCAACAAGATCCGCGTGTTCCTGCGCAAAGACCCCTACGGTCGTTTCTGCTACTGCCTGGCCTACGTGCCGCGTGACATCTACTCCACCGAAGTGCGCCAGAAGATCCAGCAAGTGCTGATGGATCGCCTGAAAGCCTCGGACTGCGAGTTCTGGACGTTCTTCTCCGAGTCCGTACTGGCCCGCGTGCAACTGATTCTGCGGGTCGACCCGAAGAACCGCCTGGACATCGACACGCTGCAACTGGAAAAAGAAGTGGTGCAGGCCTGTCGCAGTTGGCAGGACGACTACTCCAGCCTGGTGGTCGAAAGTTTCGGCGAAGCCCACGGCACCAACGTGCTGGCGGACTTCCCGAAAGGCTTCCCAGCCGGCTACCGCGAGCGCTTTGCCGCGCATTCGGCCGTGGTCGACATGCAGCACTTGCTCAGCCTGACCGAAGCCAACCCGTTGGTGATGAGCTTCTATCAGCCGCTGGGCCAGGTGTCCGGCCAGCGCGAGCTGCATTGCAAGCTCTACCATGCCGACACCCCGCTGGCGCTGTCCGACGTCCTGCCGATCCTGGAAAACCTCGGCCTGCGCGTGCTGGGTGAGTTCCCGTATCGCCTGCGTCACGCCAATGGTCGCGAATTCTGGATTCACGATTTTGCGTTCATCGCCGCCGAAGGCGTGAACCTGGACATCCAGCAGCTCAACGACACCTTGCAGGACGCGTTCGTGCATATCGTCCACGGCGACGCCGAGAACGATGCGTTCAACCGCCTGGTGCTGACCGCCGGCCTGCCATGGCGCGACGTGGCGCTGCTGCGTGCCTACGCCCGTTACATGAAGCAGATCCGCCTGGGCTTCGACCTGGGTTATATCGCCAGCACCCTGAACAACCACACCGACATCGCCCGCGAGTTGACCCGGTTGTTCAAGACGCGCTTCTACCTGGCGCGCAAGCTCGCCGCCGACGACCTGGAAGACAAGCAGCAACGCCTGGAACAAGCGATTCTCAGCGCCCTGGACGACGTTCAGGTGCTCAACGAAGACCGCATCCTGCGTCGCTACCTGGACCTGATCAAGGCCACGCTGCGCACCAACTTCTACCAGACCGATGCCAACGGCCAGAACAAGTCGTACTTCAGCTTCAAGTTCGACCCGCGGGCCATTCCTGAGCTGCCTAAGCCGGTGCCGAAGTTTGAAATCTTCGTCTACTCGCCACGCGTCGAAGGCGTGCACCTGCGCTTTGGCAACGTTGCGCGTGGCGGCCTGCGTTGGTCCGACCGTGAAGAAGACTACCGCACCGAAGTGCTCGGCCTGGTAAAAGCCCAACAAGTGAAGAACTCGGTGATCGTGCCGGTGGGCGCCAAGGGCGGCTTCCTGCCGCGTCGCCTGCCATTGGGCGGCGGCCGGGACGAGATTGCGGCCGAGGGCATCGCCTGCTACCGCATCTTCATTTCCGGTCTGTTGGACATCACCGATAACCTCAAGGACGGCGCCCTGGTGCCGCCGGTCAACGTCGTGCGGCATGACGGCGATGACCCGTACCTGGTTGTCGCAGCCGACAAAGGCACCGCGACGTTCTCCGATATCGCCAACGGCATCGCCATCGACTACGGCTTCTGGCTGGGCGACGCGTTCGCTTCCGGTGGTTCGGCCGGTTACGACCACAAAAAAATGGGCATCACCGCCAAGGGCGCGTGGGTCGGTGTGCAGCGTCACTTCCGTGAGCGCGGCATCAACGTGCAGGAAGACAGCATCACTGTGGTTGGCGTCGGCGATATGGCCGGTGACGTGTTCGGTAACGGCCTGTTGATGTCCGACAAGCTGCAACTGGTCGCGGCCTTCAACCACCTGCATATCTTCATCGACCCAAACCCGAACCCGGCGACCAGCTTCGTCGAGCGTCAGCGCATGTTCGAGCTGCCGCGTTCGGCGTGGACCGACTACGACGCCAGCATCATGTCCGAAGGCGGCGGCATCTTCTCGCGCAGCGCGAAGAGCATTGCCATCTCGGCGCAGATGAAAGAACGCTTCGACATCAAGGCCGACAAGCTGACCCCGACCGAACTGCTGAACGCCTTGCTCAAGGCGCCGGTGGACCTGTTGTGGAATGGCGGTATCGGGACTTACGTCAAGGCCAGCACCGAAAGCCATGCCGATGTGGGCGACAAAGCCAACGACGCGCTGCGCGTCAACGGCAACGAGCTGCGCTGCAAGGTGGTGGGCGAGGGCGGTAACCTCGGCATGACCCAACTGGGACGTGTGGAATTCGGCCTCAATGGCGGCGGTTCGAACACCGACTTCATCGACAACGCCGGTGGCGTGGACTGTTCCGACCACGAAGTGAACATCAAGATCCTGCTCAACGAAGTGGTGCAGGCCGGCGACATGACCGACAAGCAACGCAACCAGTTGCTGGCGAGCATGACCGACGAAGTTGGCAACCTGGTGTTGGGCAACAACTACAAGCAAACCCAGGCCCTGTCCCTGGCCGCCCGCCGTGCTTACGAGCGTGCAGCCGAGTACAAGCGCCTGATGAGCGACCTGGAAAGCCGTGGCAAGCTGGACCGTGCCATCGAGTACCTGCCGACCGAGGAACAGCTCGTCGAGCGCGCCGGCACCGGCAAGGGGCTGACCCGTCCGGAGCTGTCGGTGTTGATCTCCTACAGCAAGATCGACCTCAAGGAAGCCCTGCTCAAGTCGCAGGTGCCGGATGACGAGTACCTGACCCGTGACATGGAGACCGCGTTCCCACCGAGCCTGGTCGCCAAGTTCGGCGAGGCGATGCGTCGCCACCGTCTGAAGCGTGAGATCGTCAGCACCCAGATCGCCAACGACCTGGTCAACCACATGGGCATCACCTTCGTTCAACGACTCAAAGAGTCGACCGGCATGAGCCCGGCGAACGTGGCCGGCGCTTATGTGATCGTGCGTGACATCTTCCACCTCCCGCACTGGTTCCGTCAGATCGAAGCCCTGGACCACCTGGTTTCCGCCGACGTGCAACTGGAGTTGATGGACGAGCTGATGCGCCTGGGCCGTCGCGCTACGCGCTGGTTCCTGCGCAGCCGTCGTAACGAGCAGGACGCCGGGCGTGACACCGCGCACTTCGGTCCGCACCTGGCTGCGTTGGGCCTCAAGCTCGACGAACTGCTGGAAGGCCCGACCCGCGAAGGTTGGCAGAACCGCTATCAGGCCTACACCGAAGCCGGCGTACCCGAGCTGTTGGCACGCATGGTTGCAGGCACCACCCACCTGTATACCTTGCTGCCGATCATCGAAGCCGCCGACGTGACCGGGCATGACGCCGCCGAAGTGGCCAAGGCCTACTTCGCGGTCGGTAGCGTCCTGGACTTGCCGTGGTACCTGCAGCAGATCAGCGATCTGCCGGTGGCCAACAACTGGCAGGCCCAGGCCCGCGAAGCCTTCCGCGACGACGTGGACTGGCAGCAACGGGCGATCACCATTTCCGTACTGCAAATGGCCGACGCGCCACAAGACATGGAAGCCCGCGTGGCCCTGTGGCTTGAGCAGCACCAGGACATGGCCGGTCGCTGGCGCGCAATGATGGTGGAAATCCGTGCTGCGGTCGGCACGGACTACGCCATGTACGCGGTGGCCAACCGTGAGTTGCTCGACTTGGCGTTGAGTGGTCAGTCGGTGTTACAGCCGGCTTGATTCAGCGGTAAAAACCAAAAGCCCCGTATCGTGAGATACGGGGCTTTTTTATGTCTTTAAAAACTTCATCAGGGTTTGGCAGCACCCAAGCAAGACTGGATGATTTTTTTCAACCCATTGTTGTTTTCGGGCAACGAGAATGTCGCGGTCAGCGGCTTGTCGCCCACTTTGGCGGGCGCTAACGAAAGTCTCAGTGTTTGACCCCGTGAGGCATCGCTGGCCCAGTAGGCTAATTCATCTGGCGGGACAGAGGTACTGAGCGCAAAGATCGTACCTGTCTGGAACGCCCCGCCGTAAGTCCAAACGCCATTTACCCAGTGATCGACAGCGGTACGTGTCCCTGTCGTGATACGCAACGGCCCATTGGCGCTGGCATCTTTGCCTTCAAATGGATCACTGTCGAAGCCCAGCGATTGCGGGGAGATCTGCAGCGCAACGCGTGCCGTTGGGTTCTGCGGGTAGCAACTGATCTCCAGGTTGGCCTTGACGTGGTAGTCGCCGTAAGCGCTGTCACCAAAGGTCCGCGCGGTCAGCATGGGACTGTCTGCGTAGGGTTGCTCAAGCAACCACACAGGGTGCGTCGGGGTGATGATCTCTGTCCCGGTCGCTGACTCCTCACTCGCCTGTGCATAAGCATTGAGCTGTGGAATGAGCAGGGCTGCGAACAGCGTAAAGGTGAGGGCTTGCATAGAGGTATTCATTCGCGCGTAAGGCTTTCTGGAAGCAAGGGGGCATTCGTCTATATCGACGTCAGGAATGAATGCATTCTGCAGCTCGGGGGCAATCGGTACTGTCGGTCATTTCGTAAAATGCCCTGGTCATCGCAGAAAGTCACGGGGCGCCCTCTACCGTATCGCGACTCAACAGTTTGGCTTTCAGGTGATCCAAATGCTGGGTCATCAGGCTTACCGCGCCGTTCACGTCTCGTTGCTCGACCGCGTCAACGATCGCTACATGCTCCTGCCACGCGCAGTACGTGCAGGCTTGCGCTTCGTATTGGGCGATGATCAGCGAAGTCAACGGCACAAGGCTGTTGAGGAACTGCGCCAAGGGCGCGTTACATGCCATCGCGGCCAATTGCAGGTAAAACTCTCCAGACAGACGAATCGCCGGACCACGTTGATCGCGCTCAATGCACTCACGTTCTCGG
>Ga0209913_1001160_pt1 | contig 15894 bp, 14 predicted proteins | sample PersoiDNA2013203_FD_185805 | JGI IMG/M metagenome (GOLD analysis project Ga0209913, IMG submission 185805) | Permafrost soil microbial communities from the Arctic, to analyse light accelerated degradation of dissolved organic matter (DOM) -... | ecosystem: Environmental > Terrestrial > Soil >... | reverse complement strand
ATGTTGCAACCATTGCGCACGACTGAGGGTGGATTTGATTCTTGACATGCTTGCTCTCCAAAGTGATCAGGTTTGAAGATTGCATGAAATTAAGGGGTGTTCATAGGTGGGAGCGTCGGACGCTTACACAACGAAAAGATTATTGATGCTGTATCGTATTTTCCTAGTCGGCACGATGTTACGAGAGGTCGTTTGTAGGAGTTCAGTGTGTTGCCCTGGTTTTCTTGTCAAATCAATAGTTAGCTTCCCTCCTGTCTTCTGCAAATAAAACGACAGCTTAGCCTTTAAATTGTTACATTTAATGAATTCCCCCATCTTAAAAGGTTTCCATGTGGAAATATGTGGTGTTGTTTGTTAAGATCATTTTGAAAAGTTAATTCAATTTGATTTAAATGTAAGCACTCAGCATCAAATAGTTCATCTGGCAGCGACCCACTACTCAGACATAAAAGTTGACTGAGTTGATGGTGCACTGATACTGGGATTGTGATAGGACGTCATTGCAGTTAGGTCAGGTTTCAGACAGTGAGTTTCTCCAATATGGATTCGGTTCGCATGAAATTAGACATAGTAGCAATCGACGATTCATCGGTGAATCTCTTTCTGACGTCTCACCTTATTCGTCAATTTGAAGATTGCATTCTGCGGGAGTTTAACAATCCGCAAAAAGCATTGACCTATTGTGTTGAGCATATTCCGGATCTCGTCATCGTTGACTTTATGATGCCAGAGATGGACGGTATTGAGTTTATTCGTCGTTTTCGTGCTCTTCCTGGTCGCGAAGATATCCCTGTATTGATGGTTACAGCGAACGATCAAACTGAAATTCGTTACCGTGCGCTTGAGGCAGGTGCTAACGACTTCCTTAATAAACCGATCGATAAAATTGAATTTTCAGCACGTACTAGGAATATGTTATCGCTGAGACGTAGTCAGCGAAAATTATTAGATATTGCTGAATAGCTCACCGATGAAGTACGATTAGCGACGGCGGAAATATTAGCTCGTGAACGTGAAACAATTATTCGCTTATCGAAAGCTGCCGACTCTCGTGATCCTGAGACTGGTGCTCACATATTGCGGATGTCTCATTTTTGTAAATTGATTGCCGCTCACTTAGGCTTGTCAGAAGAAAATCAGCAAATTTTACTCGATGCCGCACCAATGCATGACGTAGGAAAGGTAGGGATTCCTGATCATATACTGCTTAAGCCGGGGCGCTTAGATGTCGCGGAATTTGACATAATGAAACGACATTCTTTTTTGGGCTATGAAATACTCAACGGTAGCCAATCTGTTATCTTACAAACGGCAGCACAAATTGCTTTATCTCATCACGAAAAATTTGATGGTAGTGGTTATCCACATGGGTTAGCTGGCGATGCAATTCCGCTATTCGCCAGAATTTGTGCTGTCGCTGATGTGTTTGATGCGCTAACATCGGAACGGCCTTACAAAAAAGCGTGGACAGACAGTCAAGCAATCGCTTATTTGCAGGAAGGGCGGGGGCAACATTTCGATCCGGCCTGTGTGGATGCATTTTTGGAAAACTGGGATGAGGTGATGCAAATCCGCCATCGATTTAAAGATGGGTGAACCCTATTGCGCACATTGATTGCTCTGATCGATGGATTAAAGCTATGTTCAAAGAAGAAAGCGCTGCAGTTAGCTCACTTCACTAATAGAAAATCGCAAAAATGAAAGTCTTCTTCCGATCTGCACTTGTCGTTTTCGCCTATGTGCTTTTCGGCAAATTATCGATCTTACTAGCACCCTCACCCGAATACATATCGCCGATATTTCCTCCTGCTGGGATCGCCTTGGCTGTCGTTTTTATTGGCGGCAGACGGTTTCTGCCATCCGTATTGATCGGGTCTTTTCTGCTCAATGTCTGGATTTCATATTTATCAGAACAAGGACTCAGTCAAAGTGGCGTCGTTGCTGCATTTTGCATTGCCATGTACTCTGTTTCACAAGCTGGCATTGGTAGCTGGCTGTTAAACAAGGCTATTGGATATCCAGTTCGTTTGGATCGTATCGGTGAAATTGGGCGTTTCATGTTGCTCACACCGTTATGCTGTCTGATTTGTTCGACGCTCTCGGTGTTCAGTTTATACCTGTTGGGTATTTTTAGCTTCGGTTCACTTATTAATAACTGGGCGATTTGGTGGATTGGCGACACGTTTGGGGTGATGTTGCTCTTTCCACTGACGATGATCATTGCTGGAGAGCCACGCGAGCTTTGGCGTAACCGAGTTAGCTCAGTAGCGTTGCCAATTCTATTGGCGGTGACGATCTTTATTGTCTTTTTTTTCCTTGCCAATCGTTGGGAATACGAAGATTCAATGAACGATTTCAGCCAGACTTCACAAATGATCGAAAATGAAGTTCAAGCGAAATTGAGTGAGCAGGAATCGCTGCTGGAACAAATGGCAGGATTAATGACACAAGATAAAACCAGGCAAGTTACGCGCGATGGTTTTAGCCGTTTTGTCGCGCGTTCTTTAGTTCGATACCCAATGATTCAAGCATTGGAGTGGGCTCCCTATATCAGTAGCGACAGACGCCAAGCATTTGAGCGCCTGCAAAGTAATGATTTTTTGATGTATGAGATTAAAGAGCGTGATGCTCAAGGTAAATTACAGCGTTCTCAGCAGCGCGACTTCTATTATCCGGTCACTTATGTCGAACCACTTAAAGGCAATGAGTTAGCACTAGGTTTTGATCTGTCATCCAATCCGGCACGTCAGCAAGCGATTAAAAATGCGATCACGACAGGAAAAACAGTTATTTCGGCACCACTCAACTTAGTTCAGGAAAGCCAGCAACAACTTGGCGTGCTGTTAATCCTTCCAGTTGATCCAAGTAATCCTCATTCAGATGTTGTTCTCAGCGTATTAAGGTTAGGTGATTTTATAGAGAATCTGTTGCAGAGAACGCGTCCGATGATTTATACACGGCTGCTTGATCTGGATGATCAGAAAGTTGTGTATGACAACTTTGGGCTTAGAGAATCACCGAACTTGTTGGTGTACTCATTTAATTTTGGAGCCCGGCATTACAGGTTGGAAACCGCACCGACGTCAAATTATCTAAATTCGCATCGCAACTGGCAAAGCTGGGCCTTATTAGGGATCGGTATGTTAGGCACAAGCTTGTTAGGATCCTTACTCTTACTTGGTTCTGGGTATGCATCACGAACCAAACAAGAGGTCACCGAACGTACACAAGAATTATTGCAAGCAAAAAAGGAATTAGAGCGGGAAAATCAAAAGAAACTGGCGCTCTTACAAAACGCCAGTGATGGCTTGCACATTCTTAACAGGGATGGCATCTTAATCGCGGCTAGTGACTCATTTTGTACTATGCTTGGATATGAGCGGAATGAGTTGTTAGGCAGTCATGTCAGCGTATGGGATGCGAAATTTTCTCTGGAAGAGTTAGATCGCGGAATTGAGCAGCAATTCAGCAACCATATATTGTCACGCTTTATGACACGCCATCGTCGCAAAGATGGCAGTTTCATTGAAGTTGAGATCAATGGAATGCCCCACAACTCAGACGGCGAAGATGTGTTAATCAATTCATCGAGAGACATCACCGAGCGCAATCAATCCATGGCGCGACTCAAACAAGCTAAAGAGATGGCTGAAGATGCCAGCCGCGCGAAAAGCGATTTTCTTGCTAACATGAGTCATGAAATCCGTACGCCAATGAACGGCATTATCGGGATGACCGAACTGGCGTTAGATACTGAACTTAATCAAGAACAACGTGGTTATATCGAATTGGTGAAATCATCCGCTGATGCGCTGTTGATGATCATTAACGACATTCTGGACTTCTCGAAAATTGAAGCAGGAAAAATGCAGATTGACCATATTGAATTCGATTTGCACCATATGCTCGGACAGACAACACGTACGTTGGCTATCCGTGCTGATCAGAAGAACCTTGAGTTATTACTCGATATTGATCCGGCGATTCCAAGAATGCTCGTGGGTGATCCAGGTCGATTGCGTCAGATCATCATCAATCTCATTGGCAATGCAATTAAGTTTACTGAGTATGGTGAAATCGTGGTGAAGGTAGCTGCTGGTGACGTATCAGAAAATTCAGATTCAGTACCAATGCGCATCAGTGTCCGCGATACAGGAGTCGGTATTCCGCAAGCAAAATTTAACGTTATTTTTGATTCATTTTCGCAGGCCGATACATCAACAACTCGCCTCTATGGCGGTACAGGTCTTGGTCTATCAATCTCTGCGCGGCTGATTGAGCTCATGGGCGGCAGTATTTCGTTGGAGAGCGAAGTCGGAAAAGGCACCACGTTCTATATTGATATTGAAATGGTGCGAGCCAAAGATGCTCAGTTGGTACATGATGACACCATTTTCTTGAAAGATATGCGTGTATTAATTGTCGATGACAACTCAACCAATCGTCAAATCGCCGTCGAGCTGACAAAGCGTTGGGGTATGCAGCCAACGGCTGTCGAGGGTGGAAAACAAGCAATTGCGGCGTTGACACAGGCTAAACTCGCAAACCATCCTTATAAGTTGCTCCTGTTGGATGTCCATATGCCTGAACAGGATGGTTTTGCCGTCATTGAAGAATTACGCGCGTTGCATGCCGATGATATAGCGCAAGTCATGATGCTAACCTCAGAAGGGCAGCATGGCGATGCTGTTAAATGTCGTGAGTTAGGTGTGTCCGCCTATTTGCTGAAACCCTACACACAATCTGACCTGTTTGATGCCATCATGAATACTTTGGGGCTCGTTGAGAAGTCAGAGCCGGTGCTAGTAACAAGGCATTTCTTACGTGAGAGTAAGCATCACTTAAATGTGTTGTTAGCCGAAGATAATAATGTTAACCAAACACTGGTCAAAGGCCTATTGAGCAAGTTTGGACACACTGTTGATGTTGCCCAAAATGGATTGGAAGCCATTGAAAAATGGTGCGATGTTCATTACGACTTAATTCTTATGGACGTTGACATGCCTGTCTTAAATGGCTACGGTGCGACTGAACAAATACGCCAGCTTGAAAAGCAACAAGGCAATCAACGCATTCCAATTATAGGATTAACTGCCCACGTACTTGAGGGGACCCGTGAAAAATGTATTGCAGCAGGTATGAACAGTTATCTAAGCAAACCGATTAATATAGAAGCATTGTGGCGCGAACTCAATAACATCAAACAATTGGTCCGCGACGATCACCCTATAGTAGAGACAAACAGCAAAAATTTACCTGTCGTTGATTTCAGTAAAACGCGCCACAATATTGACGACGACCATGCTATTTTTGAAAAGCTCGTTGAGCTATTTTTGCGAGAGGCTCCCGAGCAAATGCAAAAACTAAGAGACAGTATTGCTCAGAATTCAGTCGATCAAATACGCCATGTTTCACACACACTGCGCGGCGTACTCAGTATTTTTGCCGCAGAACGTTCAATGCATATTGCTGAGAAAATTGAATCCGTAGCTGGTCAACTACCACTCGATAATCTTGTCGATCAACTTGATCAGGCGATCAGCGAAGTAAAAGAAGCAATGCAAACTTACCAATGGTGAATAACGCGTACTTAAATCGCTATTCAATTTGACATGTTAAAGGCAAAATAACCAATGCTACGTAATCTAACCATCAGCTTTATCATCACCGCACTTTTAGCTGGGTGCGCCATGTCTAACGATGGTGAAAAAAAAGTGGTAAGCGTCGATCTTGTTGATCTTCAACGTTATGTTGGAAATTGGTACGAAATTGGCTCATTCCCGATGTTCTTTCAGCGTCAGTGTGTTGCCAATAGTCAAGCCAACTATACGGTTGAACCTGAAGGAAAAATCGGCGTACATAATCAATGTCAGACCAAAGATGGCTTCGATAAGGCGGATGGTGTTGCAGTCGCAGTCGATGGCAGTCATAACGCCAAATTGCGCGTATCTTTTTTCGGACCGTTTTGGGCTGACTATTGGATTATTGGACTTGATCCTGAATACAAATGGGCATTGGTTGGAAATCCCAATCGTAAGTATCTGTGGTTACTTTCACGCTCCAAAAGTCTTCCACAAGATCAGCTTGATTCTGCGCTTGAAGTCGCTCGCAAACAGGGATTTGACTTAAACAAGTTCCATTACACCGTTCAGCATTGACCACCAACTGATGGAGTTGATCTGGGCAACTTGGTAAGCCGAGCATCGAACATTGAGTTAGAACTCGCAACACGACTCGAAAAGATGGTGCGATTGAACGACGATTTAATGGAGGCGCTGCACGCCGTGCGCAGCCTCAATCTCACTAACTGGAGCATCGCTGCAGGCGCAGTAAGGAGCGCAGTCTGGGATCAATTGCATGGATATACGGTTGCAACACCGCTGGACGACATTGATGTCGTTTATTTTAATGCGGAGGTGTTACCAGAAAACGATCAACAACTGGAGCAACAGTTACGTGCTATTCATCCAAAATTAAATTGGGAAGTCACTAACCAAGCAAACGTTCATCATTGGTTTTTTGCTGAGTTTGGCCAGAAGGTGGAACAGCTATCGTCGCTGGTACATGGAATATCGACTTGGCCAGAATACGCGACTTGCGTTGGCATCACCATGGCAAAGGATGATTCAATTGAAGTGATTGCACCGCATGGACTAAACGATCTATTTACGATGCTTGTCCGCCATAACCCTTCCCGATCTGATGTCGAGACGTTCTTGCGGCGAATCAACGCGAAGAAGTTTCAACGTCGGTGGCCATTAATAAAAATTGTTGATCCAATATAAAAAATCAACCAGGTTTAAATTGGTTGATTTTTTATTTAACTACTTAATTTTTAAAGAAATTATCTAAAAATTTCCATTTGAATATGTGGTGGTGGAGCAACGTGCAAAAACTGGTGCGGTAGCGAAGGTGACGCGCGCGAGGCAATGGCCGAAAACCGCGCCAACACTGGGGCTTCGGGCAAAAAAAATCCCAACCGATAAGAGTTGGGATTTCAAATAATGGTGGGTCGGCGGGAATCGAATGTGTTGTAAATAAAGGGTTTCAAGCCATATTGGTAATAATTACTACGATAGTTACTACATTTTGTAAGCTCTGCAAAAGCATTTTCTAGAAAAAGTAAGAAATTTCACAACTTTAGTCGATTTTGTACGGGTGAGTATTTGATGGACACAATCAGTTTATTTTTATTTAACTAAAGAATGATGATTAATTTAAGCTTTCCACCACACTTCTACTTATTAATTTGTTCTGATTCAATTATTGAACATTGACTGTGAAATTTTTAATCGTCCGCACGTCCATTGGTTTAATACATTCTCAATCCTCAATTCGCATAAGCAATTAATAAATCATATCTTCTTGGAAATATCAAAAAACATATTAAGTCTTATTTCCCGCGCTGCAGTGAATTATGATTAAAAATAACAAATTTACATTGAACACACTCTTGAATTATGTATCTTCAACACAAACCTCTATTTATGTTCCAATAACTTTGTGAAGGTTTTATGAATATAAATATCAAGCAGGTTTTCGGTAAATTTACTCGCGGCTACGCTCTTGATAAGCATTCGCTCTACAGCATTCCAATCGGTGAAAATGAGCAAGGGCGTATGCAATTCGATACTAAAAGAACTGAGGCTGGGGAAGCAGTGTTCCAGTTAAAGTATCGTAACGATCAGGATCAGGTACTCCCACTAGCACAAGCCGTTGTGACAAATATTGTCCCCCTGCTGCCTAAATTTAGTTTGATTGTTCCCATGCCCGCGAGTAACCCCCGCGCGGTGCAGCCCGTAACGTCCGTTGCTCAGGCACTGGGTGATTTGTTGAATAAGCCTGTTTTTGAAGAAATGCTGTCAAAAGCGCCACGTGGGCAGTCGCTTAAAGATCTGCATACCCGCGAAGAAAAGGATAGGGCTCTAATTAATCAGATCACAGTCAACGATGTTATTAGCGGCAACGGAAAGTGGGACATGCTGCTTGTAGATGATCTATATCATAGTGGAGCATCTATTGATGCGGCCTGTCAGGCGTTGCGTACCTATGAGAAAATAGGAGATATTTACGTAGCTACGCTCACTTGGAGGTAACGATGAGTACTGTTTTTGTTGCAGGATCGATCACGATAAAGCATCTTGATTTCAAAGTTCAGGAGCGCCTTATGAACATTATCGAGCGTGGTCACGATGTTTTGGTTGGCGATGCTGAAGGTATTGACTCGTCTATTCAGTCATTCCTTCGCGACCAACACTACGATAAGGTAACCGTGTTTTGTACTGGCGAGACCCCGCGCAACAATTTGGGGAACTGGCGTGTGCGCAGCGTGAAGACATATCACAAACCAGGAACGCGTGCATTTTTCACTGCTAAGGACTTAGCTATGGCAGCGGCGGCAGACACCGGCTTTATGATCTGGGACACAAAAAGCACCGGCACGCTTTCGAACGTGTTTGAGCTTGTTCGGGAAAAAAAATATGCATGGGTCTTCATTAATAAGGACAAAGTGTTTCATGCCGTCAAGCGTGCTCACGATGTTGAAATACTGGTAAATTGTATGTCGACGTCCGCACGTATGAAGGCCGATACCAAAATAGGTTTGAATGAAAGGCTAATTGAGCTGCAATCGCATGAGCGACAGTTGGCGTTGCTTAACGAACTGGCGTCGCCGCGTCACGCCACAACCGAAGACGCTCACTAAGTATTTCCCAACTCTTTTGAACGGGATTATGGCACTTCGTATTTGCACTAAGTAATTGATACCTAGATTTAAAAATGTCGTGGCAATATTATTCGCAGTAAGTTTATTTGGTTGCAAACAAGAAGCATGTACCGATCAAATTCCTCGTAAGTGGAGTCACTGCAACGTAGATAGCCCCGAGAGCTGGTAATGCTGCTAGCACGCTAAACACGAGAAAGGTCGCTCGTAGAACACAATACTGTCGACCAATATTTTCCTTGGCTGTTGCTATAGGTAATCTAAGCTTTTTTGGGAATGCATCTTCATCATATTGGCCAAAAATAAAGTCAAAACTACTCCGAAGTCGCTTAATTTGTAACCATTGATTCCAAAGTACCCCACCAAAAATGATGGATACGGCAAATAGACCGACGAATAAAATCCAAAATTCCTCCCGCGTGGTGGATTTCCTTAACAATACTACAGCAGCAAAGGAGATCGGCAGCGCGAGTAGTTTGCCAGCGATGTCACCTAAAACACCACTTAATTTTGTTGCGTGATCAATTTCTGCCGTAGCTATCTCTTTCCTAACTTTTTCAAACGCATATTGATTTACAAAAGCTAAGACATTGTGACGATATTTTTCAAGAACGACTCGCCATTGTCTAATCAGGTACGAAAAACTTTGTGTCTGGTCGTCAGGAATTGCGAGAACTTCTGCGACAGCTAGTCGCATGATCGATCGTCGTTCTTCAACGTGAATTTCGTTCTTTACCTTATCAGAGACCAAAAGTTCAATTAATTTAAGATGCGATAAGGTATTCCCCAGATCTTCAAACCGTATTTTAATAGGTAAGACTAGCGTCTTCGCCGGTGATTTACCATCTGCAGCAAGAACAAAAAGAAGCCTATTTTCCTTGCTACGCGTCGCCTCATCAGTTGTTATGCCGGAGGCTAGTGCCGTTAACCCTTTGATAAGTCGACAGATATCTTTTAGCTGGCTTATTAATTTGGGCTCTGGTGTTTGGTCACCCGAATAGAAATCTAGATCCTGGATATAGAATTCTTGAGGTAGTTCTCCAAAACTAATGGATGGAGTATGGTTAAGAAATTCTGAAACAGACGCATGAAATCTTCCAACCTCTGAAGATGGCAGACAAAATTCGCAGTTGAAGTTAGACCCATTGAGAGAGTCAACTTCGAAATGGCCAAAATGTACAGGAAGGCCTTTAACTTTCTTGATTGTTGCGATAACGTTAGGCGCGACATTACCATCAAAGGTGAATACACCGTCGACAATATTCGGCCGCCCCAGGCCTCGATACATTTCTACGATTACTGAGAACATTTTTATTCTGTTCGGCTATCGAGCTCGTCTTTTAGATCTTTAATAGTAGATTCGTCCAATCCTGAAAACGTCAAAGTTTGGTTTTCGATGTCGAAGAATACCTCAGCCTTATCTGTATTACCTAAAAGACGTCGGTCGAATTGTGCAGACCATCCGTTTGTTGACTCAGCTTTGATTTTTGTGCTTTTCTTTAGTGTTGTTGCGTGCACAGCGAAGGCAGCGGGAACTTTCACTCTTTCGCTGTTAAGATATTCTTTGAATTGCTCAAGGTGATCACCTTGCTTTCCACCTAAAACAGAAGTTGCACAATGTGCAATGTCTATTAAAAGTGCATCCTTTTTATCCGTAAGTTGTTGTTGAAGATATCCCTCAACGGCAAACCTTGCTTTTGCACGAAGTGATTTTAGCACAGGGGTGTTAAAAAAATCGTTCACCGCTTTGATCACATTACTTGTTGCGCGTGACGATGCGACTCCCTTGGTGCAGCCAAGCGCCTTAACGAAATACCCTGATGCTTGGTTTTGGGTGCCTTGTCCAAGAAATGCTAGATATGTGCGATCTTCCGGTATATCGTCAGGATTTAATACTTCGATTGGTAATGCGGCTACCTCTAGATAACGTGCGACGCTAATCCTAACCGCTTGATAGACCTTTGAAAGATCGACTTCATTAATCTCTATCGGCACAAAGTTTGTGTCGAGCTGGATACCACCACGCTCTTTGATCATGGCAACTAAAAAGAAGGATTTATGGTCAGATATATAACTTGCTACCAATATATGGCCACCAGTTGCCAAATTTTCTTTCTTAGCTTCATCAGCAAGCTCTTGAACCGCTAAATGACTTAAATCGAGAAATAAAGGATCGTCTGCTCTAGCTCGAACGAACCTATCAAAGGCATTGGGAAAGGGGCCTTGTCTCATATCGTCCCCAAACTGCCCGTAGCTCAGGATATTACCTGGCTTTCCTAGAAGACCATTTACGCCAGTAATCAAAGCAAATACAGCAGGATTAGCAATATCCAATACTTGCTTTTTTTTTGTTATATCAAGAATTTCGCTAGTGTGCGCCAGTTTAGTAAAGCTGTGTATTACTGCATGGTTGAGGGTAAGCGTCATCGTGAGATCCAAACAGGTAGGGAGACCAATTATCCACTAAGGGATGTTAATTTTGCAAATGCTATTGCTTAAATATAATGTTCATTTAAGTTTGTTAGTCGCTTCGTTTATTTGAAGTAATATTACTTTTATCTGCTTACCCTACACATTTTTACATCAGAATCTTCTACGCATCCTAGGAGACGGCTAACGAATCATGATTATGAAAATGCATCTGCGCCAATAAACTCTGATGAGGTCGACGATATGTTGGCGCCTAATGTTGTTGTTGTCACGCCAATGAAAATTTGCAAAAAATTGTCCTTGGGGCTTTTAATTTATTGGTCGCCTAAATCTTAAAATGCGCAAATAATTTTAAGTCGGTTTAGGTGAAAATGATCAACTTCCCTGCGCACCATCTGCGCACCTTGGATTAATTAGGCCGATTTCACAAAATCAAGTACGTTATTCAAATGAATCACTAATATGACCGACGTTTTACGGACGTTCGCCGAATCTGATAAATATTTTGGCTCAATGTGATAAGCTGATTAGCGAATATATTTATTTGTTTGTAGATGGTCAATCTAGATGGCGTCCGTGAGACGGAGTAGGGTAATTAAAAAAAATGCCTTGATAGCTCCGTCTGGCGGATTAGTCGATACACTTGTTAGGCCGTGTGACGGAGCTATTGGGGAGAAGCTTATGCCGCCTGACGGATTAAGGGAACAATCTTTTCTTTGTTAATGCTATGGTAGGCACTTCGTATGAATCCACGTGCCGCACCTGAATCATATCCGTCTAATTTATCCAATGAATACCACGTCACAGCATACCAACTTGCTTTGTTGGGGCGATGGCCTTTAACTGTCTCATAGATAAATCCTGCGTCAATTAGCTCACGTTTTGCGCGTGAAATTACGTCAGAGCTGTTCCATCCCCGTTTCCCAAGATAAGAAGCTGAAGCCAACAAACGTCCGTTGTTATCCCTGACATATTGCCGTGCGATTTCTATAAGTAGTGAACGTGCAGGATGAGATAGGTTGGTGTAAGCAGGACAGTCGATTACTGACCATGGTAAGGCGATGAAGCCGCCATTATCCCGACCTGTATCAATCTTCTTTCTACTGTTGCGACCGTTAGCCAATTTTCCACCAACTCGTTAATGTGAAAAACTTGGAAACCATTGATGCCAATAGGGAGTAAATGCTAAAAAATTGGCACGAAAGTGTCATAAACCTACCCCCAGCAAAATTGGATTGCAGATAATTGCCTTATATATTGAGAGCTCTTTTTTTCGCTCGATAAATGTTCGTCCTCTCGCAATGAGATAAGCGTTTTTAGCTTCGATTTTCTCCAGAAACGATAGCTCTAAATTACTCAGTGTTGTTCTGTCAATACTGCATGGATTTCCAAACATGATTGAATTGATCATTCGTGATTCGTTCATGTAATGATGAGGAAGCGTAGTTTTTCCAGCCTCTTCTCTCATAGTTTTTAAGGCGTCCATTACGGCGCGAAAGCTTACTGACGCTGCTTTACTCGCATCATTCCATGTGTTAGCTTGAATTTTCTCTCTTTCACGTAAAGCTAGAAATGCATCGACTAGCCTAACCTGACCTTGACGCGATTTTTTCCCGCCAATGAAAGGCATTGCTATGAGTGCACCTCGTTCGGTTAGTTCAATCATGGGTTGTCTTTTACCACGTTCGTCAATGTAATCTCGCTCCTTGAATTCTAGGAGCGAGATTGATCCTTCATTTATTAGTTTTGAAATAGATTGAATTACATTGTCGTGCCGCCTTCCGAACTCTAATGCTATTTTCAGAGAGTTTGTAATAGGCTTTCCTTTGAACAAATGTACGATATTTCCTTCGAGGACGGTCGAAATTGAGGTCGAGTTCATTCTGCCTCCAGTTCCGCTACATAGTTCAATGGATCTGCAAAGAAGATGTGGAGTTGTTTATTAGAATATGCCGTGCACCGTTCAGAGAAGCGCACAGGCTGAGGTGCTTTACCTGCACGCACTAGCTGACGGAACTTCTCGCGACAAAATGGAGAAAAAGGTGCGATTTGGCTCCAACGTGATAATCCGTCTAAAGGTAAATTTATTCTTGTCGGAACGCCGAATTTAGTATGCTCTTGAGTTAGTTTTTTTAAATTTATTTGGTTTTTGGTTTGTTTTTTTAGTTTGGTCATAATCGCCTACGTTTTCACACTCCCACCAAACAACGGTGGTTTGGTGGAAATGTATCCAAAATAAACGTGTGCCAAAACGTCTGTCCGTATGATTAGGCGCCTTCACCGACCAACTAAGTACCATCTCCAATCGGAGAAGTATTTATTTTGACCATTCTATACCAGCCTTTTTTGCATAATCTCTGATCCATCTGGTTATAGTTCTTGGCTCATATTCTATGCCCCGATTTAATAGCCAATTGTAAAAAAACAACCCAGCTTTCTCCGCGCTCTTGTAGTCATATCTAGTTTTATTCCATTCTTCGAGCACTGCTGCCTTTGCTTCATTGGTTTTCTTATGTCTTAAGATGTTTAATTCGGCCGATTTAATTGCCCTTTTTTGTATTTTCACTTGCTCTTCGACATGTCTTTTTTGTTCATAACGGAGATGAATTTCATCAACTTCATACAGATGTTCTGCGTATGTGATGGCCTCCATGGCTTCAATTGTCGCGTCGGTAGCTAATTTTGTTTGGCTAGATTCTTTACTTGAATGCCAGATGACAGCATTTGCCAAAAGCCATGCCGCTAACACTGCAAAAAACTCATATTTCTTTCCGTTCGGAAAACCTTCCCCTCCGATATTATCCCAAGCATCAACTGATAACTTCAGTCCTTCAATCATGCTGGTGTGTTCTGAAAATGGGATCTTGAATTTTCTTTCAATATTCTCCAATGCATCGTAATAATCGGTAATCGCCCAAGTTATCGTAGTTGCAGCTGAATCAATCTGCTCTGCGGATCGATTGCTTAGCAATCTCCTCATCCGATTAGCTATTTTTTCAAGATAGATATCGTTAGTAATACTAGCATCACCGTTAAAAGGGTGGAATTTGTTAAATGGGCTAGATAGAGACATGCTTTATTAATTAAATTTTTAGTAATTAGCAAACAGAACGTTCGCGTAAGATTGCTCTTCAAATATTTATTAATTGAAAATTTATGCAGTTTTAAATGGTATTATTTGAGCACCTGACTTCAGGCCATCTGCATAGTCTGCCCAAGACTGCATCATTCGTTTTCTTTCTTCTAAATATTGAGCTTTTTGATACACACCCTTTACACCTTGCTCTTTGTGCGCGAGTTGGCGATCAATTGCGTCAGTATTCCAACCCATCTCCGCCAGCATAGTTGCAGCTGTATGTCTGAAACCATGCGGTTGAATTATGTCGCTGCTGTAACCCAAACTTTTTAGCGCGGCATTGATGGTATTTTCCGAAAGAGGTCGTTCGCCAGCACGGATACCGAAAACATATTTTCCATTTCCTGTAAGCGGGTAAATAGCACGTAATTGTTGGATGACCTGGTCAGCCAGTGGGACGATATGATTGGCTCCAGTTTTGGTGGCAATATAGCGCCACTCTTTCGCGTCCAGATCGATTTCTTCCCATTTAGCACATCGAAATTCAGCAGGACGTGTAAAGACTAATGGCATTATTCGTAGCGCCGCTTTAACCATCGGCGTTCCAGCATACGCTTCTATGTCACGTAAGAGCTGCCCTAACTGTTTGGGATCAGTAATGTGAGAGAAGTTTTTTGTTACGTGTTGAGCCAATGCACCGATCAAGTCTGCGGCTATGTCTCGTTTCGTTTTGCCTATCGCAATACCATAGCGCCAAATTTGACCTGAAACTGCACGTAACCGATTTGCTGCCTCGGTTGCGCCGCGTTTTTCGACGCGACGCAAACATTCCAAAAGGGCAGGGGCTTCAATTTCGGCAATAGGGAGATTCCCGATCCATGGAAACAAGTCTTTCTCAAGATAAGCTAGTGTTCGGCTTGAGTGGCTTTCAGACCAGGTGTGCTGCCTTCCGTCAAACCATTCTCTTGCGACAAATTCGAACGAGTCAATTATTGGCAATCCGGCAGCTTCACGTTTTTTCGCATCAACTTTATTTTTTAGAGCGTTTTTTGTATCTTTGCGGATATCGCTAGGATCAAGTCCTGCGGCAACTTGCTTTCGTGCTATGTCAGCTTTTTGCCTTGCAAGCTTTAGTGTTGTGTCTGGATATGTACCAAGGCTCAGTGTTTTGCGCTTTCCGGCGATGGTGTAATTGAAGCGCCATGCCCGACTGCCTCCTTTGACCGCTAGCAATAACACGAGTCCGCCGCCATCATCTAGACGCAACTTGCCGTTGATATTGTCCGTAGTCGGCTTAAGTGCCCTTAGGGTAGTATCGGATATTTTATTTATCGCCATTGTAGTAACTCCCATACGGTAAGCATGAATGTAGTAACTCGATAGCTGGTTACTACGTTATTTACGAGTTACTACGATAGTTACTACATTTTAACATTGCAGTTGACGGTTAACAATGGTCAAACATGGGCAATAAAAAACCCGCTCTCCTATGAGGATGAGCGGGTGGTTGTAATGCTTGGTGTAACGTTGGTAGTATTTTGGTGGAGTCGGCGGGAATCGAACCCGCGTCCAGAAGCACTCTACAGACAGTTCTACATACTTAGTGCTGCCATTTGATTTAATCTTGACGACGCGGACGCACACGCTGCGGCAAGACGAGTTACCT
>Ga0209913_1001159_pt1 | contig 15920 bp, 13 predicted proteins | sample PersoiDNA2013203_FD_185805 | JGI IMG/M metagenome (GOLD analysis project Ga0209913, IMG submission 185805) | Permafrost soil microbial communities from the Arctic, to analyse light accelerated degradation of dissolved organic matter (DOM) -... | ecosystem: Environmental > Terrestrial > Soil >... | reverse complement strand
GAAAGAAACAATTATCAAAAGATAAACATTGATTCAGTAATCCGGATAAATCAGAGCGCCAGTTCCTCGCGCGTAACGGTCGCGGTGCCAAGCTTGCCAACCACAATGCCCCCGGCCTGATTGGCGATAGCGACAGCCTCTGGCAACGCCACACCGTTGCCGAGCATGACTGCCAGCGTCGCAATGACGGTATCGCCGGCGCCTGAAACGTCGAAGACCTCACGTGCAACAGCGGGAAAGTTGGTCACGTCATCGTCGCGGTACAACGTCATCCCCTCTTCCGAGCGCGTCAACAACAATGCCTCCAGCGCCAGTGACTTGCGCAGGTTTTGCGCCTTGGTAGTGAGTTCTTCCTCACTTTTCCACTGACCGATGATCCGAATCAACTCGGAACGATTGGGGGTCAGCACGGAAGCACCTTTATAGCGCGCAAAATCGTCGCCCTTGGGATCGACCAGAATACGCTTGCCGAGCTTGGCAGCCACGGCAATCATGTCGGCGACATTCACCAGACTACCTTTGGCATAGTCCGATAAGATAATTACATCGTAATCGGCAACCAACGCATTGAATTGCGTCAACTTGTCGCGCAATACGGTATCGGTAGGCGCATCTTCAAAGTCCACCCGTACCAATTGCTGCTGCCGACCGATCACACGTAACTTGATGATGGTCGATATGGCCTGGTCACGGTTGAGATAGCTGTCGATGCCGAGTTCGCCGAGCAGGCTCTCGACCACATCGCCAGCTTCATCGGCACCAATCACACCGAGCAAACCGGTTTTCGCGCCCAAGGTCGCAGCATTGCGCGCGACGTTGGCAGCGCCACCCAGGCGTTCCTCGCGGCGCTCAACACGCACCACTGGCACCGGTGCTTCCGGCGAAATACGATTGACTTCACCGAACCAGTAGCGATCCAGCATGACATCGCCAACGATCAGAATACGTGCTGCATCAACAGCTTTGGTAGGCATGGTCATCAACCCTTGGTCAAAATCGAACGGCCAATACCGTGATACTCAATACCGGCATCTGCCATCACTTTGGGCTCAAACAGATTGCGGCCATCAAAAATCACAGGTGTTTTCAGCTTACTCTTGAGCTGAGCAAAGTCGGGGCTACGGAAAGCCTTCCACTCGGTGACGATCGCCAGCGCATCGGCATCCTGCAGCGCATCCATCGGACTGTCGCTAAAACGAATACGCGCCAGGGCTGCATCATCATCTTGAAAATCGAGCGCAAAAACACGCTTGGCTTCGGCCATGGCAACCGGGTCATACACCGCAACAGTAGCACCACGCTGGATCAATTCGCCCAGCAATACCCGCGACGAAGCTTCGCGCATGTCATCGGTATTGGGCTTGAATGCCAGGCCCCACAGCGCGAAATGTTTGCCTTGCAAGCTCTCGCCAAAACGCGCAACGATTTTTTTCCCCAACACATGCTTCTGCAGATCGTTGACTTGCTCGACGGCGCGCAAAATATGCAATTCCTGACCAAGACCGCGCGCAGTGCGCTCCAGTGCCTGCACATCTTTGGGAAAGCAAGACCCACCATAACCACAACCTGCATACAGGAAGCTATGGCCGATACGCGGATCGGAACCAATGCCGTGACGAACTGCTTCAATATCAGCCCCAACCTTGTCGGCCAGATTGGCCAACTCGTTCATGAATGAAATACGTGTGGCCAGCATAGCGTTGGCGGCGTATTTGGTGAACTCTGCCGAACGTACATCCATCCAGTAAGTGCGTTCGTGATTGCGGTTGAATGGGGCATACAGTTTTTTCATCTCAGCATAAGCTTGCATGCCTTGCGGTGTTTGGTCATGGCCGATCACGATGCGGTCGGGACGCATGAAATCCTCAACTGCCGCACCTTCCTTGAGAAACTCAGGATTCGACACCACCGAGAACGAGGCATCGCTGACGCCACGCAACTGCAATTCCTGCTCCACGGCAGCACGCACCTTGTCGGCAGTACCGACCGGCACCGTCGACTTGTCAACGATGACCTTGAAACCCGTCATGTATTTGCCGATATTGCGAGCGGCTGCCACGACATACTGCAAATCGGCCGAACCATCTTCATCGGGCGGTGTACCGACCGCGATAAATTGCACATCACCATGTGCGACACTGGCCGCTACATCAGTAGAAAACTGCAGACGGCCCGCAGCGCGGTTGCGTGCAACGACGTCTTCCAGACCCGGCTCATGAATGGGAATGCCGCCATTGTTGAGGATATCAACTTTGTTTTGATCAACGTCGAGGCAAAAAACATCATTGCCAAGTTCTGCCAGGCAAGCGCCCGTCACCAAACCGACGTAACCGGTGCCAATAATTGTAATTTTCATCGTATTCCCTATCGGTGCAAATGTATGCACACTAATTCATTACATTCAATTCTTCAGTACGGCGCGGAGGATATGTTTCCCAACGATTGCAACCAGGGCAATGCCAGTAAAACTGGCGCGCCTTGAAGCCGCAATGGGTACATTGGTACCGCGCCAGCTTTTGTGTATAGCTGTGCACCAGCGTCTTGACCACGGCCAGTTCCGGCTGCACTTCCTGCGGCGCAGTCATCATACGCGCCTCAATAAATTTATCCAGACCCAGCAAGGTCGGGGTGCGGTGCAGCTCATTGGTGACCAACTGGTTCGCCGCTTCGACGCCATCCAGTTCAAGTACCGCCTTGAAAATGACCTCGAGCAAATCAATTGACGATGCCTCCGCCAAATAAGAGCGCAGTAAATTCAAGCCTTCCTGCTTGCGTCCGACGGCCTGGTAACCATCCAGCAAACGCTGTGCCACCAAGGCCGCATGCGGCACGCTTTGATGTTCTACGCGACGCCATGCCAACAGTGCAGCCTCGATATCGCCTTTGACCAGATACACATCACCCAGAAGAATATTGGCGCGCACACCATTGCGATCAGTGGCCAGCGCCTTTTCCAGCATCTGCATCGCCGCTTCCGGATTGGTATGCACCAGTTCGTCTTCAGCAAGTTCGCAATAAAACTGTGCGATTTCCTTTTGGCGGCTGCCGGCGCCAGCGTCCTGCAAGGCTTCAGCAGCCTTGATGGCGCGCGCCCATTCTTTTTCGCGCTGGTAGATTTCCAGCAAGGCGCGACCTGCCTGGGCAGCATATTGGGTCTCGTTGAGCCGATGGAAGGTTTCTTCTGCGCGATCAAGCAAACCGGCTTTCAGGTAATCCTGGCCCAGTTCATATTGCGCATGGGCTTTCTCATCGGCCGGCAAATCGGGACGTGCCAGTAAGTTTTGGTGCACACGAATAGCGCGCTCGGTTTCGCCACGGCGGCGAAACAAATTACCCAACGCAAAATGCAGATCAACCGACTCCGGATCCAGCTTGACAATGTCAATAAAAGCATCGATCGCCTTGTCTGGCTGATCATTCAACAACAGATTCAAACCCCTGAAATAGCCACGCGGCAGGGTGCGCGACTCGGAAATCAATTGATTGATATCCACGCGCGCAGCAATCCAGCCAAGGCCGAAAAAGACAGGAATACCAAGCAACCACCAAAATTCAAATTCCATATGAGGCCGTTGTTGTTTTAGATGAGATGTTGGGGAGGGACCACACTGTCAGGCAACGGCGGTTGAATTTGTGCCAATTGCTGCGCTTCGCGTTCCTTGTGCAACACGCTGGCCGCTTTCTTGTGGCGTGCCGCTTCGCGCCGATAGCGGAACACGATAGGCGTCATCGCCAACACGCCAAGGATGGCACCGCCAACAAAGCACACCAGCAATACCAGCACCAGCGGGTCGGTACGCTCATAGCCGAGGAAAAAATGCAGCGTGATTTCTTGCGTATTCTTGAGCGCAAAGAAAAAGAAGAGAACAAAGAGGATGGCCGCTATCAATCTGGAAACAATCTTCATGGGGCAAGTCCTTTTCGTGATGGTGCAATTGCGGTTATTACGGGAAATATTAGCTAACTCGACGTCACTATATGACGACTAAGGTAATGCAGCACAACACATTTGAAATTGTACGTGAAAAAAAACGGCATCCAAAGATGCCGTTTGATTTGTTAGACGCTTTTACACCTGCTGCACCTAACCACCTCCGCTGTCTGCACAACGGCGGCAAATGCTTAGTCTTCCTTGATGGGTTGCCCCACCATGGCATCGACACGCTCACGCAATTCCTTGCCAGGCTTGAAGTGTGGCACGCGCTTTTCCGGCACCATTACTTTGTCACCCGACTTGGGATTGCGACCTATGCGAGGCGGCCTGCGATTCAACGCAAAGCTGCCAAAACCACGAATCTCAATGCGCTGGCCGGTCGCAAGTGCATCGACCATTGCATCGAGTATGGTTTTGACCGCGTAATCCGCATCCTTGGCGACAAGTTGCGGATAACGCTCAGCCAGGCGAGCGATCAGCTCAGACTTGGTCATTATGTTCGACTAATCAGTTCTTGTTGTCGAACTTTGCCTTCAACAGTGCACCCAGACTGGTAGTACCAGAAGCGGCGCTGGAATCTGACGACATCTTTTGCATGACTTCCTGAGTTTCCGCATTGTCCTTTGCCTTGATCGACAATTGGATGCTGCGTGCCTTGCGGTCGATGTTGATGACCAGAGCCTCGACGCTGTCGCCGACCTTCAGGTGAGTACCGGCATCTTCCACACGATCGCGGGAGATTTCGGATGCACGCAGATAGCCTTCGACTTCTTCGGACAACTGGATCACTGCGCCCTTAGGCTCGACCGACTTGACTGTACCGGTAACCAGTGCACCCTTGTCGTTCATGGCAGCGAAGTTGTTGAACGGGTCGCCTTCCAGTTGCTTCACGCCCAGCGAAACGCGTTCGCGCTCGACGTCGATTGCCAGCACAACTGCTTCCAGCTCGTCGCCCTTCTTGAAACGACGCACTGCTTCTTCGCCAGTTTCTGTCCAGGACAGGTCGGACAAATGCACCAGACCGTCGATGTTGCCGGTCAGGCCGATGAACACGCCAAAGTCGGTAATCGACTTGATTGCGCCCTTGACCTTGTCACCCTTCTTGTGGGTGATCGCGAAGTCATCCCATGGATTAGCCTTGCATTGCTTCATGCCCAGGCTGATACGGCGACGCTCTTCGTCGATTTCCAGAACCATGACTTCAACTTCGTCACCCAACTGAACAACCTTGTTCGGTGCGACGTTCTTGTTGGTCCAGTCCATTTCGGAAACGTGCACCAGGCCTTCGATACCTTGCTCGACTTCAACGAATGCGCCGTAGTCGGTCAGATTCGTGACCTTACCGAACAGGCGTGTGCCTTGTGGGTAACGACGCGACAGGCCGGTCCATGGATCGTCGCCCAATTGCTTCACACCCAGCGAAACGCGGTTCTTTTCTTGATCGTACTTGAGGACCTTGGCAGTAATTTCTTGACCAACGGTGAGCACTTCCGATGGGTGACGCACACGACGCCATGCCAGATCGGTGATGTGCAACAGACCATCGATACCACCCAGATCGACGAACGCACCATAGTCGGTGATGTTCTTGACGACACCGGTAACCACGGTGCCTTCTTTCAGGGTTTCCATCAGCTTTTGACGCTCTTCGCCCATCGATGCCTCGATGACAGCGCGGCGCGACAGCACCACGTTGTTGCGCTTGCGATCCAGCTTGATGACCTTGAATTCCAGGGTCTTGCCTTCGAAAGGTGTTGTGTCCTTGACTGGACGTGTGTCCACCAGCGAACCCGGCAGGAACGCGCGGATGCCGTTGGTCAGAACAGTCAGACCGCCCTTGACCTTGCCATTGACAGTACCAACGACGATCTCGCCAGACTCCATCGCTTTTTCGAGCGAGAGCCACGATGCCAGACGCTTGGCCTTGTCACGCGACAGGATAGTGTCGCCGAAACCGTTTTCAAGCGATTCGATTGCCACGGAGATGAAATCACCGACGTTGACTTCGAGTTCGCCGTTGTCATTTTTGAATTCTTCGATAGGAATGAAGGCTTCGGACTTCAGGCCGGCGTTGACGATAACGAAGTTATGGTCGAGGCGAACGACTTCAGCCGAAATGACTTCACCAGAACGCATGTCTTGACGTGACAGCGATTCTTCAAACAGCGCTGCAAATGCATCAGCGCCAGCGGCTCCAGGAGCCAGGATAGTTGTGGTTGACATAGAATTAAGAAAGGTGTTGGCCAATATTCAGTTGCCGCCCGACACGTCGATACTGCAAACGAGAAAGCTGAACGGCTATCAATAATGGGTTTAGGTTTATCAACACTCGCCAGACTTTGCATCCGACGAGCACCAATGATGCTACAGGTACGACCAGGTAAAACTTCACATTGCGGCATACCAACTGAGTACCTGCTTGACGGCTTCATCAGCCGACATATCAGAAGTATCCAGTAGATGTGCACCCTCGGCGGACTTGAGCGGGGCAGACGTGCGACTCATGTCGCGCGCATCGCGTGAGCGCAAGTCCTCCGAGAGGTCTTGCATATTAGCAGAAAAACCCTTGTCAATCAATTGCTTATAACGTCTTAGCGCCCTTGCTTCGACACTGGCCGTCAAAAACACCTTTAACGGTGCATGCGGGAAGATCACCGTGCCCATATCGCGGCCGTCAGCGACCAGCCCTGGTGCCTTGCGGAAACTCAGTTGCAGGCCGAACAAAGCATGCCTGACCATTGGCAAAACAGCAATTTTCGATGCAGTGTTGCCGATTTCCTCGGCCCGGATCGCGCTGGAAACATCTTCATTTGCCAGAAAAATATGACCGCCGTCGAAATGGCAATTCAAATGCTCGGCAGCCTTGGCCAGCCCATGCTCATCATTGAGCGCGACGCCGCGGCGCAGCGCCGACAACGCGGTCAGACGATACAGCGCACCTGAGTCCAGATAATGAAACCCCAGTTGCTGCGCCACGCGTTGCGCGACCGTGCCTTTGCCCGACGCAGTCGGGCCATCGATGGCAATGACGGGAATAGTTGTCGTACTCATGGAAATCGCCGTTAAATCTATGAAAAATAGGTCAATTAAATAAGTGTCTGTTCAGCAATATGCTGAAAAACCTGGAAGTAATCTGGAAACGTCTTGGCTACGCATTTGGGATCATTGATACGTACCCGCGCACCCTGGCGTGCAGCACCATCCAGCGAAGCCAGCGAAAAACACATCGCCATGCGGTGGTCGTCATAAGTATCAATGGTCGCCGGCAAGATCTTGGGCGGCGGCGTCACGCTTAAATAATCAGCACCCTCTTCCACTGTGGCACCCAATTTGCGCAATTCGATCGCCATCGCTGCCAGACGGTCGGTTTCCTTGACGCGCCAACTGGCGATATTGCGCAATACGCTGGTGCCATCAGCATACAAGGCAGCAACCGCAATCGACATGGCAGCATCGGGAATGTGGTTGAAATCAGCATCAATCGCTTTCAGCACACCGTTCGACGACACTTCGATCCAATTGTCGCCCATAACAATATCGGCACCCATTTGCTGCAAGGCTTCGACAAAACGAACATCGCCCTGAATGCTGTCGCGCCCCACCCCTTCCACTCGGATCGGGCCGCCGGCAATGGCACCTGCGGCGAGAAAGTACGATGCCGACGAGGCATCGCCTTCGACGTGAATGATACCCGGGCTGCGATAGTGCTGACCGGCAGCAATCGTAAACGACCGCCAGTCGTCACGCGTGACTTCGACGCCAAAACGGCGCATCAGATTGAGCGTAATTTCGATATACGGCTTGGAAATCAGATCACCAACGACATCGATGGTCAGGCTCTCGTGCTTGGCCATCAACGGTGCGGCCATCAACAAGGCCGTCAGGAACTGGCTCGACACATTGCCGCGCACTTTCATGCGCTGCGCATTGAGTGCACCGCGCCGGATGTGCAAAGGCGGATAACCTGGATTGCCGGTATATTCGATGCGCATGCCAACTGCATTCAAGGCATCGACCAGATCACCGATCGGCCGTTCATGCATGCGCGCAACACCATGCAGTGTGTAGTCGCCACCAATAACCGCCAAGGCCGCTGTCAATGGTCGAATCGCGGTACCCGCATTGCCCATGAACAAATCGGCCTGGTGTACCGGCAACACGCCATCAACACCATGCACGATGTAGTCCCGAGTATCACCCACCTGCTCCCATTTAACGCCAAGCTGCTGCAACGCCATCAGCATCACCAGCGTGTCGTCCGACGCCAGCAAGTCCTTGATCTGCGTCGTGCCGCTGGCTAATGCTGCCAACAGCAGGATGCGATTGGAGATGCTCTTGGAACCCGGCAGCTTGACCGTGCCTTGCACGTGCGCCACTGGAGCGAGATCAATATGATGCGGATAGGATGCTTGCTTCATCGAAAATAGTCATTCAGTTGGTTAATCGTGCCACAGCCATTGCTGGCAATCGCTGCCAGATTCAATCGCCGCCATCTTTGCTTTGTCGCTCGGCAGCTTCTATCGCTACAGTCCAATTGTGCCGCGCCTGCTGCGCATTGGCATAAATTTGTTCAAGTGCGCCGGCCTCGCGTTCGACCAGCATTTTGCGCATGCGAATTAACTGGATCAGATAGCCATCAAGTTCATGCAACAGCGCCGCGCGATTGGCGATGGAAATGTCGCGCCACATTTCCGGCGAGGAACCGGCAATGCGGGTGAAATCACGAAACCCGCTGGCGGCATACTGAAACAAAATATCGGCATGCGGCTTCGACGCCATGTCGTCGACCAGCGCAAACGCCAACAAATGCGGCAAGTGACTGACCGCTGCGAACACGGCATCATGCTCGGGCGCACTGAGCCGGTGAATGACCGCACCGCAGGCCTGCCAGGCTTGTGCCACCCGCTCGACATCAGCATCCTGATTTTCCGGCAAGGCCGTGATAACGACTTTTTTGCCGCAATACAAATCGACAATTGCGGCCTCAGGGCCGTTTTGTTCACGGCCGGCAATCGGATGACCGGGCACGAACTGGGCAATCTTGTCACCAAGTGCCGCACGCGCTGCCACCACCACATCACCCTTGGTACTGCCAGCATCGGTGACAACGGTGCCAGCCTGCAAATACGGCGCCAAGCTGGCAAGAATCGTTTCTGTCTGCGCCACCGGCGCGGACAGAAGCACCAGATCGGCGTCTTGCATGGCAGCTTCCACCGATACCGCGGCCTCATCAATAATGCCCAACGCAAGCGCGCGCGCCAGTGAGGCCTGCGAACGACCAACGCCAACCACATGCTGCACGGCACCGGCTTTTTTCAACGCCAGTGCAAACGACCCGCCAATCAGGCCAACGCCAAAAACGACTATTTTTTTCACAATATACGACCGCTTCAGCCCAGAATGGTCTTCAAGGCGCCAATGAACGCCGCGTTTTCTTCCGGCAAACCGATCGAGATGCGCAACCATTGCGGCAAGCCGTAGTTGCTCACCGGACGGACGATAATGCCCTGCTTCAACAGCGCCAAATTCACGCGCGCACCAGCACCATCGTCGTCACCGACTTTCACCAAAACAAAATTGCCGTACGAGTGCACATAGGTCAAGCCAAGCGTCTCGAATGCCGTCACCAGTTGACGATAACCTTGTGCATTGATGTCGGCGCTCTTTTGCAAGAATGCCTTGTCATTCAAGGCAGCCACCGCAGCTGCCTGTGCCAGCGAATTGACATTGAACGGCTGACGGATGCGGTTGAGCAAATCGGTCACCACCGGCTGGGCAATCGCAAAACCAACGCGCAAACCGGCCAGGCCATAGGCCTTGGACATGGTGCGCGACACGATCAGGTTGGGATAAGTGCGCACCCAGTCGGTCGATTCATATTGCAATTCGGCTGCCAGATATTCGTTATAGGCCTCATCCAGCACCACCACCACGTGCTGCGGCACCGCCTTGAGGAAGGTTTCCAACTGCGCAGCCGTGAGGAAAGTGCCGGTTGGATTATTCGGATTGGCAATGTAGACCAGCCGCGTATCGTCGGCAATTGCTGCGGCCATGGCGACCAGATCATGACCAAAATCCTGCGCCGTGACTTCAATCGCGCGCGCCCCCACTGCTTGCGTGGCCAGGGCATAGACCAGAAAACCATATTGCGCGAACACCACCGATTGACGCGGCTGCACAAAGGCATGCGCGGCCAACTCCAGAATGTCGTTGCTGCCATTACCCAGTGTGATCCAGTCCTGCGGCACGCCGTATTTAGCGCTGATGGCGGATTTCAGATCGAAACCGTTGGCATCCGGATAGCGACCCAGCTCGGCCACTGCCTGCTGCATAGCCAACTTGGCCGACTCTGGCATGCCCAATGGGTTTTCATTGGATGCCAACTTGATGATCTTGCTTTCTTCCAGGCCGAATTCACGCGCGACTTCAGCGATGGGCTTGCCTGACTGGTAAGGCGCGATAGCGCGCACATAATCGGGACCGAATTGCATGGACATGAGAAACCTTGAATGAATGAGACCGTAATCTAAACGGTAATTAAACAGCGAACGGATACGAGCCCAGCAGCTTGAAGAACGCCGCATTCTCTTTTAACTCAGCCAGCGCCTTGGCCACTTTGTCATCTTGCTCGTGACCTTCAAGGTCAACATAGAAATAATATTCCCATGCACCCATGCGCGCCGGACGCGATTCAAAGCGCGTCATCGACACACCGTGCCTGGCCAATGGTGCCAGCAAGTTATAGACTGCACCGGCCTTGTTCGGCACCGACAACACGATGGAAGTCTGATCACGCCCGGACGGCGCCGTCTGCAACCGGCCGATCACGGCAAAGCGGGTGCGGTTGTGCGGATCGTCCTGGATATGGGCATTGACCGTTTGCAGGCTGTATTTCTGTCCGGCGATTTCACCGGCGATCGCTGCCACCGTAGTGTCTTCGCTGGCCATACGCGCGGCCTCGGCATTGGAAGCTACTGCTTGGCGCGGGATACCTGGATAATTTTGATTGAGCCACGCATTGCATTGCGCCAGCGCCTGCGAATGCGCGCAAATACGGGTGATGCCCTGCATACCGCCCGCCTTGGTCATCAAGCTGTGATGTACAGGAATGGAAATCTCACCACTGATACGCAAGGTGGTTTGCAGTAATAAATCGAGCGTGCGATTGATCACGCCTTCCGATGAATTTTCGACCGGGACCACGCCGAACTCAGCGGTACCGGCTTCTGCATCACGAAACACTTCATCGATCGAGGCGCAAGGCAGACCTTCGACGGCATGGCCGAATTGCTGATAGACGGCCTGTTCGCTGAAGGTACCCTGCGGCCCCAAATAGGCCACGGTCACGCGCTTTTCCAGCGCCCGGCAAGCCGACATGACTTCACGAAAGATCGTTTGAATATCGCTGCCCAACAGCGGGCCTGGATTACGCTCGGCAGCCTTGCGCAAAACCTGTGCTTCGCGCTCGGGGCGAAATACCGGCGCATTGGTTTCTGCCTTGACATGTCCGACCTCTTGCGCAACGCGCGCGCGCTGGTTCAGCAAATCGAGGATTTGTGCATCGATGGCGTCAATTTGTTGACGCAACGGCAAAAGTTTATCGTCGCTCATGGTTGTCTTTCTTGTTGCAGTGCCTGTCGCTGCCGCCGTACAACAGCGCTGGCAACGACCTTCCGGCACCGAAGGCGCCGGTTCTCATCCGACAGTATTTGTCGACCGGCCTGATCAGCCTTGCATGCGTTCGAATTCGCGCAGGTAATCCACCAATGCAGCAACGCCCTCATAGGGCATGGCGTTATAGATCGATGCACGCATGCCGCCGACCGACTTATGGCCTTTCAGCTGCAACAGACCGTGCGTTTTGGCGCCGGCCAGGAATGCTTCATTCAAGCGCTCGTCGTGCAGGAAAAACGGCACATTCATGCGCGAGCGGCATTGCTTGACAATCTTGGTCTGAAAAAACTCGGTGCTATCGAGATAGTCGTACAACAAGGCCGCCTTGGCGATGTTGCGCTTTTCCATCGCGGCCACGCCCCCTTGGCGCTTGAGCCACTGGAATACCAGACCGGCGATGTAGATCGCGTAAGTCGGTGGCGTGTTGTACATCGAATCATTGTCGGCAACGATCTTCCAGTTGAAGGCCGAAGGACAGATCGGCAAGGCATGGCCAAGCAGATCTTCGCGCACGATGACGATGGTGACACCGGCCGGACCGATATTTTTTTGCGCGCCAGCGTAGATCACGCCATATTTCGACACATCAACCACGCGCGACAGGATGTGCGAAGACATGTCTGCTACTAGCGGCGCATTGTCGGTATCGGCGGCAACATCAGGGGTGAAATGGTATTCCACGCCGTCAATGGTTTCATTGGTGCACACATGCACGTAGGCAGCATCGCGCGACAGCTTCCAGCTATCACGCGCAGGAATGCTGGCAAACTGCTCGGCTTCGGATGAAGCAGCGACGTTGACTTCGCAGTAACGACGCGCTTCCTTGATCGACTTGACCGACCAGGAGCCGGTATTGATGTAATCGGCCACGCCAGGCTGACCATTGCCAGTGCGCAAGCCCGCCAGATTCATCGGGATGATGGCATTTTCGGCAATCGCCCCACCCTGCAGAAACAGCACTTTATAGTTATCCGGCACGGCAAACAGTTCGCGCATATCGCGCAATGTGGCCTCAATGATGGACATGTACTCTTTGCCGCGATGGCTCATTTCCATCACGGACATGCCACTGCCATGCCAGTCCAGCATTTCATCTGCTGCCTGTTGCAGCACTTCTTTCGGCAAAACAGCCGGACCAGCAGAAAAATTGTAAATCATGATCTGGATCGCAAACAAAGGAAGCAAAAAAGGAAGCGACCGGAAATCCGGCCGCTTCACGGTTACTTCATATTATTCCGCAGTTGCATCGCCTTCGCTTGCAGCCGCACCGTTGGTACCGGTATCCGTGTCCGGACCGGCTTCAATTTCGATCTCGGTTTCGGCATCGGATTCCACCACGCGCTGCAAACCACTGAGCTTGGTGCCATCCTCCACCGCAATCAAGGTCACGCCTTGGGTAGCACGGCCCATTTCTCGGATTTCTGCCACGCGGGTACGGATGAGCACGCCACCAGTAGTGATCAGCATGATTTCGTCACTGGTTTCCACCAGCGTCGCTGCCACTACCTTACCGTTGCGTTCGCTGGTCTGAATCGCAATCATGCCCTTGGTACCGCGGCCGTGACGGGTGTATTCAGTGATCGGCGTACGCTTGCCAAAACCGTTTTCCGTCGCGGTCAACACCGATTGCTGCTCGTTTTCCGCCACCAGCAGCGCAATGACTTGCTGACCATCTTCCAGATTCATGCCGCGCACACCGCGTGCCGTACGGCCCATGGGGCGCACATCGTTTTCATCAAAACGCACAGCCTTGCCGGAGTCGGAGAACAGCATCACGTCATGCTGGCCGTCAGTCAAAGCGGCACCGATCAGGAAGTCACCGTCGTCGAGGTCAACTGCAATGATGCCGGCCTTGCGTGGATTGCTAAAATCCGACAATGGCGTTTTCTTGACAGTACCAAGACTGGTCGACATGAACACATAACGGTCTTCAGGGAAGACCCGGTTCTCGCCCGACAACGGCAGAATCACCGTGATTTTTTCGCCATCCTGCAATGGGAACATATTGACGATAGGCTTGCCGCGCGAGTTGCGCGAGCCTTGCGGCACTTCCCATACCTTGAGCCAGTACAAACGGCCACGGTTGGAGAAGCACAAAATGTAATCATGAGTATTGGCGATGAAAAGCTGATCGATCCAGTCATCATCCTTGGTCGCCATGGCTTGCTTGCCGCGACCACCACGCTTTTGCGCACGATATTCGGACACCGGCTGCGACTTCATGTAACCGGTATGCGACAAGGTCACCACCAGATCTTGCGGCGTGATCAAGTCTTCAGTGCCGAGATCGGTAGCGTTATGCTCGATCTGCGAACGACGTTCGTCCTTGACGGCAATACCAAAATCGTTCCTGGCGGCAGTCAGTTCGTCGGTAATGATCGCAGTTACGCGGGACGGCTTGGACAGGATGTCCAGCAAGTCAGCGATTTGCTCCATCACTTCCTTGTACTCATTGACGATCTTGTCTTGTTCCAGACCAGTCAAGCGTTGCAAACGCATTTGCAGAATTTCCTGCGCCTGGTCGTCGGACAGCTTGTACAGACCATCTGTTTGAATACCGTAATGCACCGGCAGATTTTCTGGCCGGAAAGCATTGATGCCGGCGGTATTTTCAGCACCGGTACGGGACAGCATTTCGCGCACCATCGACGAATCCCAGGCACGCGCCATCAATTCGGTCTTGGCGACTGGCGGTGTTGGCGCAGCGCGAATGATGGCAATGAAGTCATCAATATTGGCCAGCGCTACAGCCAGACCTTCCAGCACGTGACCGCGTTCGCGCGCCTTGCGCAGTTCGAAAATGGTCCGACGCGTCACCACTTCACGGCGATGCGACAGGAAACATTCCAGCATCTGCTTCAGGTTCAGCAGTTTCGGCTGACGATCCACCAGCGCCACCATATTCATGCCGAAGGTGTCTTGCAGTTGCGTCTGCTTGTACAGATTATTGAGCACCACTTCCGGCACTTCGCCGCGCTTCAACTCGATCACCACCCGCATACCCGACTTGTCGGATTCGTCGCGCAGATCGGAAATACCGTCCAGCTTCTTGTCGCGCACCAGCTCGGCAATGCGTTCCAACAACGCCTTCTTATTAACCTGATAAGGCAACTCGTCGACGATGATGGCGATCCGCGCCTCGCGGCCATACTCTTCAAAGTGAGTCTTGGCGCGCATCACCACACGACCACGGCCAGTGCGATAACCGTCGCGTACACCAGACACACCATAGATGATGCCGCCGGTCGGGAAGTCCGGCGCTGGAATCAATTCGATCAATTCATCAATCGTGCAATCGGCATTGCTGAGCACATGCAGTGCGCCGTTGATGACCTCGGTAATGTTATGTGGCGGAATATTGGTCGCCATCCCCACTGCAATACCGGACGAACCGTTGATCAGCAGGTTGGGAATACGCGTCGGCAACACCGACGGCTCTCTTTCCTTGCCATCGTAGTTGGGATCGAAATCGACGGTTTCCTTCTCGATGTCGGCCAGCAATTCGTTGGCGATCTTATCCAGACGACATTCGGTATAACGCATCGCAGCCGCGCCATCACCGTCAATCGAGCCGAAATTACCCTGGCCGTCGACCAGCATGTAGCGCAGCGAAAAGTCCTGCGCCATCCGCACCAGCGTGTCATAAATCGACGCGTCACCGTGCGGGTGGTATTTACCCATGACTTCACCGACCACACGCGCACACTTCACGAATGGGCGGTTCCAGACGTTGTTCATTTCATGCATCGCAAACAGCACACGCCGATGCACTGGCTTGAGGCCGTCACGAACATCTGGCAGAGCACGACCGACAATCACGCTCATGGCGTAATCGAGGTAGCTCTTGCGCATCTCTTCTTCAAGGGAAATGGGGATGGTTTCTTTAGCGAATTGATCCATTGGCAAGTCGAGAGGTATTGATCTTGGTTGTTAAATCAGGTCTGCGGCACGAACTCTGCTACACAGGCAACAGAGCGCTTGGCGAACAGCGGCTCTAAACCGGGCATTCTAGCATGCCCGCCCCTATTGCCATGGGTTTTAGCGCCACCAGCCCCTGGCAGGTAGCGCTGTGACAGCGCCCCAAAAAGCTGCACCGGATCGCCATCCCACAACACAGACGACCTGTAGCTCCTGCAAGACGCCTCTTGCCGCCAGGCAAGCAGGCTAAATAATATGCCGCGAGATCGTAGCAAGGAGCACGACTTCGAAGCTTGCTCGGATTTATTTCAAAGAAAAATCTTATCTAGGTTCGCAATTTTATGAACATATTCAGCAAATATCACTCAAACAATTCGAGATTCCTCTCCTGAGA
>Ga0209913_1001158_pt1 | contig 15938 bp, 13 predicted proteins | sample PersoiDNA2013203_FD_185805 | JGI IMG/M metagenome (GOLD analysis project Ga0209913, IMG submission 185805) | Permafrost soil microbial communities from the Arctic, to analyse light accelerated degradation of dissolved organic matter (DOM) -... | ecosystem: Environmental > Terrestrial > Soil >... | reverse complement strand
AAAACACCGCATTGAAAGCCCAACTGGGATTGCCATGACCATGATGATGCCTCTTCGCTCCATGTCCGCCTGCGCTTTGCTGCTGTCCCTGGCCGCGGCTTGCGCCGACGCCGCGCCGGCGCAACCGACCGCCGCACAAGTGAGCGCCGCCGAACAGGCGCGCTGGCGCGACACGGCCGCCCGGGTCACCATCCTGCGCGACAAATGGGGCATCCCCCACGTGTTCGGCAAGAGCGATGCGGACGCCGTGTTCGGCCTGCTGTACGCGCAGGCGGAGGATGATTTCAAGCGCATCGAACTCAATTACATCAATGCGCTGGGACGGCTGGCCGAAGTGGAGGGCGAACAGGAAGTGTGGCGCGACCTGCGCATGAAACTGTTTATCTCGCCGGCCGCCATGCAGGCGAAGTATGCGGCCAGTCCACAGTGGCTGCGCCGGCTGATGGTGGGCTTCGCGGACGGCCTGAATTTTTATCTGGCGCGCCACCCGCAGGTGCGGCCCAGACTCATCACCCATTTCGAACCGTGGATGGCGCTGGCGTTCAGCGAAGGCTCGATCGGCGGCGACATCGAATCGATCGATTTAAAGCAGCTGGAAGCCATGTACGGCAAGCCTTCCCGCTCCGATGCGGTGGCCCTGGCCCTTGCTGATAAGGGCTTCGACCCCGAACCACGGGGATCGAACGGCTTTGCCATCGCGCCCTCGCGCAGCGCCAGCGGCCACGCGCTCCTGCTGATCAATCCCCACACCTCCTTCTACTTCCGCCCCGAAGTGCACATGGTCAGCGAAGAGGGCTTGAATGCCTACGGCGCCGTCACCTGGGGCCAGTTCTTCGTCTACCAGGGATTCAACGAGAAGGCGGGCTGGATGCACACCTCGGGCGGGGGCGACGTCATCGACGAATACCTGGAGACGGTGGTGGAAGGGCAGGGCAAGCAGCGCGGCCAGTATTTCTACCGCTACGAAGGCAAGCTGCGGCCCCTGCGCGCGGTGACCATCACCCTGCCGTACAAGCAGGGCGAAGGCATGGCCAGCAAGACCGTCACCGCGTACTTCAGCCACCACGGCCCGGTGGTGCGCCAGGCGAACGGCAAGTGGGTGGCGGTCAGGCTGATGGAAGAACCCTTGAAAGCCCTGATGCAATCGTACGGCCGCACCAAGGCGGCCAGTTACGCCGACTTCCGTAACACCATGGAGCTGCGCACGAATTCGTCGAACAACACCGTGTATGCGGATGCCGACGGCACCATCGCATACTTCCACGGCAATTTCATCCCGAAGCGCGATCCGTCCATCGATTTCACCCATCCCGTCGACGGCAGCAGCGCCGCCACCGAATGGCAGGGCTTGCACACGATCGCCGAGACCATCACCCTGCACAACCCGGCCAGCGGCTACATCCTCAACACCAATAACTGGCCGTTTGCTTCGTCCGGCGCCAGCAGTCCGCGCCAGGCCGACTATCCCCGCTACATGTGGGCGCTGCCGGAAAACGCCCGCGGCCTGCACGCCGTGCGCGTACTGAAGGATGCCCGCAACCTCACGCTCGACGGCTTGATCGCGCTGGCTTACGACAGCTATTTGACCGAGTTCGAAGCGCTGGTGCCGGCCGTGCTGGCCGACTGGGAGGCGCTGCCGGCGGGCGACGCCCTCAAAGCGCGCCTGGCTGCGCCGGTGGCCGCGCTGCGGGGCTGGAACCTGCGCTTCGCGCTGGACTCCGTGCCCACATCGCTGGCGGTCTACTGGGGCCAGGCGCTGGTGGCGCAATCGTCCGGCGCCGCCAAGGCCAAGGAGGTCCCAGTGGCCGATTTTATTTTGAAGGACATCGACGCCGCCACGCGCCTGCAGGCGCTGGACAAGGCGGTCGCCAGACTGGACGCCGATTTCGGCAGCTGGCAAACGCCGTGGGGCGACATCAACCGCTTCCAGCGCCTCTCCGGCGAGGTGGAGCAGCGCTACGACGACAGCAAACCCAGTCTGCCGGTGCCCTTCACGTCGGCCACCTGGGGCTCGCTGGCCGCCTTCGGCATGACGGCCAAACAACGCACCAAGCGCATTTATGGCGACCGGGGCAACAGCTTCGTGGCCGTGGTCGAATTCGGACCGAAGCTGCGCGCGAAAAGCATTCTGGCGGGCGGCGAGAGCGGCGATCCCGCCTCGAAGCACTTCATGGACCAGGCGGAAATGTACAGCCGCGGGGAGTTCAAGGACGTGCTGTTTTATCGGGGGGATATCGAGGCGAACCTGGAGCGGAGGTATCGGCCGGGGGAGTGAGGTTTAAGGCGCCGACCAAGGACGGGGACAGGCAACGAGTGCCAGTCCCCAGCGCTGTATAATCCTGCATCCCCATCACAATAAACGCCGTGGCAAAACTCTATTTCAGATACTCGGCGATGAACGCCGGTAAATCGACCGCCCTGCTGCAGGTGGCGCACAACTACGAAGAGCAGGGCCAGCACGTCAAGCTGTACACGGCGGCCATCGACAACCGCTACGGCTCCGGCAAGGTGACTTCGCGCCTGGGGCCCCAGCGCGAAGTCGAGACCTTCGATGCCCACACCGATTTCCTGGCCGTGGTGCCGAAGGTGGCCTGCGTGCTGATCGACGAGGCCCAGTTCCTGTCGACCGCCCAGGTGCAACAGCTGCACCAGCTGGCCCAGGTGCGGGGCGTGCCGGTGATCTGCTACGGTTTGCGCAGCGATTTCCGGGGCGATCCTTTCCCCGGCTCGGCCTATCTGCTGGCGCTGGCGGACGACATCGAGGAGCTGAAAAACATCTGCAGCTGCGGCAAGAAGGCCACCATGAACGTGCGCATCGACGAAGCGGGGCGGCGCATCCGCGAAGGCGAGCAGGTGTCCATCGGCGGCAACGAGCGCTATCGCCAGGCCTGCGGGCGCTGCTTCTATTCCTGAGCGGGCGGGCGACGCTCCACGCGCATGAGCGCTTCCTGCACCGCCATCGCGCCAGCCTTCCTGTGCGCCCACCTGGACCTGCTGCTGTATCTGGTGCCCTCGGCCGCGCTGGCGGTGGTGATCGGCATCCTCTCGCGCATCCACCCCTTCTTCTTTTTGTTCACGGTGGCCGGCACCATCTGCCATGAACTGGCCCATTTCATCGTGGGCGCGATGGTGGGCGCCGGTCCCGCTTCGCTGTCGATCATCCCGCGCCGGCTGGTGCACCGGGACGGCCGCACCCAGTGGCGGCTTGGTTCCGTCACCTTGACGCGGGTGCGCTGGTACAACGCGGCGCCGGCCGCGCTGGCGCCCCTGTTGATCCTGGCCGTGCCGCTGGCGGTGGCCTGGTGGCGCACCCGCGCGCCCTGGCAGTTCGGTCCCGTCGATCTGGCCATCGCGCTGGCGCTGGCGCCCCAGTTTCTCTCATTCTGGCCCTCGCGGCCCGATTGGGCCATCGCCGCCCGCTCCTGGCCTTATGCTTTGATCATGCTTGCGGGCCTGGGCGCCTTGCTGCTATGGCATCCCGGGGTGTTTCAGCATGTAAAAAGCTGAGGCCAGGCTTAAATTCGCGCTATTCTGCAGGGAAGCCGTCCTGCGCAGTCCGTATCGCGCGGCCAAACTGTTAGAATCAATCGATAGTGCGCCGCCCTCGGTGCGCCCTCGCAGCATCCCTGTTCCACGCATGGAGAGTACCGAATGAAGAAGCAGATGTACATTGCCATCGTTGCAGCGTTCACCGCTGCCGCCGTTGCCGCCCCCGTCGCCATGGCCCAGCCCCTGGCGGAAAAAGCCGACAAAGCGGCGCTGGTCGCGCTCAAGCCCGACCCAGCCCAGGCGCAGGCGGCCCTGTGGGCCTCGAAGTTCCTGGCACGCTACCATTACAAGGCGATGCCCCTGGACGACGCCATGTCGGAGAAAATCTTCGACCGCTACTTCAAGAATCTCGACAGCGAGAAATTGTATTTCCTTCAATCGGATATCGATCAGTTCGATACCGGCCGCAACAAGCTCGACGATGCAATCCAGAATGAAAACCTGAGCTTGCCGTTTGCCATCTACAACACTTACCAGCAGCGTTTCGCCCAGCGCATGGCGTATGCGCGCGAGCTGCTTAAAGGCAAGTTCGAATTCAGCTCCGACGAGACTTTCCAGATCGACCGCGAAAAAGCCGCCTGGCCCAAGACGGAAGACGAGGCGCGCGACCTGTGGCGCCGCCGCGTGAAAAACGACTGGCTGCGCCTGAAACTGGCCGGCAAGGACGACAAGGCGATCCGCGAAACGCTGGACAAGCGCTATGAAAATTATCTGTCGCGCGTGAAAAAGCTGAACAACGAAGACGTGTTCTCGATGTTCATGAACGCCTACGCCACCGCCATCGAGCCCCACACCAATTACCTGGGTCCCCGTTCGGCCGACAATTTTGATATTGCCATGCGCCTGTCGCTGGAAGGCATCGGCGCCGTGCTGCAAACGCGCGACGAGTACACGGTGATCCGCGAAATCGTGGCGGGCAGTCCGGCTGCGCTGTCGGGCAAACTCAAGGTGGGCGACCGCATCGTCGGCGTGGCCCAGGGCGAGTCGGCCCCGTTCACGGACGTGCTGGGCTGGCGCATCGACGACGTCGTCGTGCTGGTGCGCGGCGCCAAGGATTCGGTGGTGCGCCTGGACGTGCTGCCGGGCGAATCGGGCACGGACGGCAAGCACCAGACGGTGTCGCTGGTGCGCAAGAAGATCAGCATGGAAGAGCAGTCCGCCAAGAAGTCCATCATCGAGGTCAAGGACGGCACGGCCAAGCGCCGCATCGGCGTCATCTCCCTGCCCACCTTCTACCAGGACTTCGACGCCCGCCGCCGCGGCGACAAGGATTACAAGAGCGCCACCCGCGACGTCGCCCGCATCCTGGGCGAACTGAAAAAGGACAAGGTCGACAACGTCCTGATCGACCTGCGCAACAACGGCGGCGGTTCGCTGACGGAAGCGGTCGAACTGACGGGCCTGTTCATCGACAAGGGCCCGGTGGTCATGCAAAAGACCACCGACAAGGTGGAAGTGGAGAGCGACACCAATCCCGGCATGGCCTGGGATGGTCCGGTGGGCGTGCTGATCAACCGCGGCTCGGCCTCGGCCTCGGAGATTTTCGCCGCCGCCATCCAGGACTACGGCCGCGGCCTCATCATCGGCGAGCCCAGCTTCGGCAAGGGCACCGTGCAGACCATCGTCAACCTGGACAGGTTCGCACCGAGCGAGAAGGTGCATTACGGCGAGCTGAAAATGACCATCGCCCAGTTCTTCCGCATCAACGGCGGCACCACCCAGCTGCGCGGCGTCACGCCTGACATCAAGTTCCCCGTCACGGCCGATGCGGACGTGTTTGGCGAATCGACCTACGACAACGCGCTGCCCTACACCACCATCAAGCCGGCCACCTACACGCCCGCGGGCGACTTGAAGGAACTGTTCCCGCCCCTGCAGAAGCGCCACGAAGCGCGCATCGCCAAGGACAAGGACTTCCAGTACCTGCAGGAAGACCTGGCCGAGTTCCGCAAGATCCGCAAGGACAACGCGATCTCGCTCAATGAAACGGTGCGCCGCAAGGAGCGCGACGCCCAGGAAGCCCGCGCCAAGCTGCGCGAAGCCCGCCTGGCCGCCCAGGCCCCGCTGGACGATGCCGCCGCCGGTCCGGACAGCAAGGAAGCGCACGGCAAGCTGCCTCTGCCCCTCAAGCCGGTGAAAGCCGTCGCCATCAAGGGCTCGACCCGCACCGACGACGGCCTGCAGGCCGACGAGCGCAACCTCGCCGCCGAACTGGCCGCCGAAAAAGCCGCCAAGAACGCCAAGGACGTCGTCCTGCAGGAAGCCGCCCACGTCCTCGCCGACGAATCGGCCATGCTCAAGACGGACGTGCGGATGGCGTCGCGGACAATGCCGTACAAGCCGGCGACGAAAGAGGTGGGGAATTAATTAGCATTGGGGACTGGCCCTGCGGGCCTGTCCCCATTTTTGATGCGCCGCGAGCGGGGACTGGCACTTGCTGCCATTCGTGGCCCGGCCTGTCCCCGATTTTTTCGCGCCGCGGTCCCACCCCGGGACAGGCAGCAAGTGCCAGTCCCCGGCTCACGGTTTCTACCGCAGCACAATCGCTTCATGTACAATCCTTAAGAACGACCGTGCTTTTTTAGGACGGTTCATCTCAAGGAGACAGCATGGATCTGCATTACAGCAGCGAGGACCTGGCGTTTCGCGACCAGGTGCGGGCGTTTTTGGCCGAGCAGTTGCCGGCCGAGTTGCAAGCCAAGGTGAGGCAGCACAAGCGCATGCAGCGCGAAGATTATGTGCGCTGGCATAAGATCCTGGCGAAGCAGGGCTGGGTCGCGCCCGGCTGGCCGGTCGAGCACGGCGGTCCGGGCTGGACGCCCGTGCAGCGCCACATCTGGGAAGAAGAGTGCGCCCGCGCGGGCACGCCGCCGATTTTGCCCTTCGGCGTGAACATGGTGGCGCCCGTCATCATGGCCTTCGGCAGCGAAGAACAGAAAGCCCATTTCCTGCCCCGCATCCTGTCCTGCGAGGACTGGTGGTGCCAGGGTTATTCGGAGCCGGGCGCCGGCTCGGACCTTGCTTCGCTGAAGACCACCGCGGTACGCGATGGCGACCATTACATCGTCAACGGCCAGAAGACCTGGACGACGCTCGCCCAGCACGCCGACATGATCTTCTGCCTGGTGCGCACCGACACCGGCGTGCGCAAACAAGAGGGCATCAGTTTTCTGCTGATCGATATGAAAACCCCGGGCATCACCGTGCGCCCCATCGAGATGCTCGATGAAGACCACGAGGTCAACGAAGTCTGGTTCGACAATGTGCGCGTGCCGGTGGCGAATCTGATCGGCCAGGAAAACCGCGGCTGGACCTATGCCAAATACCTGCTGGGCCACGAGCGCACCGGCATTGCGGCGGTGGGCCGCTCCAAGCGCGAGCTGGCCTTTTTGAAGCGCTACGCCAGCAAGCAGCAGGTCGACGGTAAACCGCTGCTGCAGGAACCCCTGTTCGGCGCCAAGGTGGCGGCGCTGGAAATCGAATTGATGGCGCTGGAGATGACGGTGCTGCGTGTGCTGGCCCAGGCCAACAAGGCGCCCGGCGCGGAAGCCTCCGTGCTGAAGGTGCGGGGCACCGAGATCCAGCAGCGGCTGACGGAGTTGATGGTGGAGGCGGCCGGCCCGATGGCGCTGCCCTTCGATCCCGCCTATCTGGAAGGCGAAACGGCGCACGCCATCAGCGGCGACGACGATGCCGCGCCCCTGGCCGGCTACTACTTCAACTTCCGCAAGACCTCCATCTACGGCGGCTCCAACGAAATCCAGCGCAACATCATCTCGCAGATGATCCTCGGCCTGTAAAGGAAACACTATGGACTTCAATTTCAAGGAAGAGCAGCTGCAGTTTGCCGATGCCCTCAAGCGCTGGATGGAACGCGATTACACCTTCGAGGCGCGCAAGCAGATCATCGCATCAAACGAAGGCGTCTCAAGCGCCGCCTGGGCTACTTTGGCGGAGCTGGGCATGACGGCCTTGCCCGTGCCGGAAGAGCAGGGCGGCTTCAATGGCACGGCGGTCGACATGCACGTGGTGATGAAGGAGCTGGGCCGGGGCCTGGTGATCGAACCGTATTTCGCCACCATGCTGGGCGCCGAATTTTTAAAACGCGGCGGCAGCCACGGCGAGCTGCTGGAACAGGTGGCGGCGGGCAGCCTCACACTGGCTTGCGCCCTGCACGAGCGCCAGTCGCGCCACGAGCTGGCCGACATCACGACCACCGCCAGCGCTGACGGCGACGGCTTCCTTCTGCACGGTAAAAAAAGCGTGGTGGTGCACGGCGCCGAAGCGGGCCGGCTGATTGTCTCGGCGCGCAGCAGCGGCGGCCAGCGCGAGCAGGCCGGCATCAGCCTGTTCGTGGTGCCGGCAGATAGCGCCGGCGTCACCATCAAGGGCTACCGCAGCCTCGATGGCCAGCGCGCCGCCGACATCGTGTTCGACCATGTGCGCGTGCCCGCCAGCGCAGCCATCGGCGCCGTGGGCGCAGGCTGGGAGCTGCTTGATGTCTGCGCCGACTACGGCGCGGCCCTGCTGTGCGCGGAGAGCGTGGGCGCGATGGAAGCCCTGTTCGATGCGACCCTCGACTACCTGAAAACCCGCCAGCAGTTCGGCGCCCCGATCGGCAAATTCCAGGCCCTGCAGCACCGCATGGCCGACATGTTCATCCACCTGGAGCAGGCCCGCTCGATGGCCTTGCTGGCCGCGGTGAAGGCCGATGCCAGCGACGCCGCGGAACGCCGCAGCGCCGTCTCCGCCGCCAAGTACCGGGTGGGCGAAGCAGGGCGCTTCATCGGCCAGCAGGCGGTCCAGCTGCATGGCGGCATGGGCGTCACCAACGAGCTGCCGGCCGCCCACTACTTCAAGCGCCTGGCCATGATCGAGCTGACCCTGGGCGATGGCGACCACCACCTGCGCCGCTTCATGGCGCAGCCGGGCTTCATCGACACCAGCTTGGAAGGAGCGGCAGCATGAGCGCGACCAGCTGGTTTTATGAAGACTTCCAGCCGGGCCAGGTGATCGAGCTGGGACAGCGCAGCGTGACGGAAGCAGAGATCATCGCCTTTGCCACCCAGTTCGATCCCCAGCCTTTTCACATCGACCGCGAGGCCGCCGCCAAATCCATCTACGGCGGCGTGATCGCCAGCGGCTGGCACACCTGCAGCATGATGATGCGCCTGATCGTCGACGGCATGATGGCGGCATCGTCCAGCATGGGCTCGCCGGGCCTGGACAATGTGCGCTGGCTGCAGCCCGTGCGGGCGGGCGACACCCTGTCGGTGCGCTACGAAACGGTGAAGGTGAAAGCCTCGGAATCGAAGCCCGACCGGGGCGTGGTGTGGTCGAAGTGGGTGGCCCGCAACCAGCACGGCGTGGACGTCTGCACCATCGAAGGCATGGGCATGTTCCTGCGCCGTCCGGAAGGCGCCCATGCGTGAACTGGACCTCTCAGCCGGCGCCGATTCGCCCGCGCTGCGCGCCCTGATCGGCACCGAAGTGGCGGTATCGAACTGGATGGCGATGCCCCAGTCCCGCATCGACACCTTCGCCGACGCCACCGACGACCACCAGTGGATCCACGTCGATGCAGCCCGCTGCGAGCTTGAATCGCCATTTCGCAAGCCGGTCGCGCACGGCTTTCTCACCTTGTCCCTGATCCCCGCCCTGTTTGCCGATGCGATTGCGTTGACGGGCGCGAAGATGGTGCTGAACTACGGCCTCAATAAAGTGCGCTTTCCCGCACCCGTGCCGGTGGACAGCCGCGTGCGCGCCCGCATGACCCTGGCTGCGCTGGACGCCGTCGAGGGCGCCGTGCAGCTGACCTGGAACGTAGTGATCGAGTGTGAAGGCAGCACCCGGCCCGTGTGCGTGGCCGAGATGCTGATGCGGCGCTACTGAAGCAGCGCCGCGAAGTCCATCACGCCCCGGCATCGACCGGGGCGTTTTTCATGGCGATCAGATCTGCGCCATCCCGCCATCCACGAACAGCTCGATGCCGTTCACGAAGCTCGAATCATCCGACGCCAGGAACACGGCCGCCTTGGCCACTTCGTCCGGTTCGCCCACGCGGCCCAGCGGGATGTCCTTGGCCAGCTCGTCCAGAAAACCTTGCTGGGCGGCGGGGTCGGTGCCGACCAGCTCCACCAGGCCGGGCGTCTTGATGGGGCCGGGACTGATGGTGTTGACGCGGATGCCGCGGTCCTTCAGGTCGAGGATCCAGTTGCGGGCAAAGGCGCGCACGGCCGCTTTCGAGGCGGCGTAGACGCTGAAGGCGGGCGTGCCGCTGCTGCCGGCCGTCGATGCGGTCATGATGATGGAGCCGCCCGCTTTCATCAGGGGCAGGCCGGTCTGCACGGTGAACAGGGTGCCCTTGACGTTGCGGTCGAAGGTGTCGTCGAAGTGCTCCTCGGTGATCTGACCCAGCGGCACCATCGAGCCGCCGCCGGCGTTGGCGACCAGCACGTCCAGCCGGCCGTGCTCGGCCTGGATGCGGTCGAACAGGGTTTGCAGTTCGCTTTGTTTGGACGAGTCGACGCTGAGACCGGTGGCGCCGTGGCCGATGGCGGCGACGGCCGCATCGAGCTGGGCCTGGCGGCGGCCCGTGATGTAGACGGTGGCGCCTTCGCTGGCGAAGCGCCTGGCGATGGCCAGGCCGATGCCGGTGCTGCCGCCGGTGACGAGAGCGATTTTTCCTGCGAGTCTGGTGGACATGGTGGTTCCTCGGGTAAGTGTGAAAGAGGTGTTCGCTGGCTGATAGTGCAGGGAACAGGGACCAATGTACGCCCCGTGGCGCTTGGCGATAAGACAGGCAGGGCGCATAATACTTATGCAGTTTCTGCATAAAACCTGCGTGAATCGCCTGATAATGAATAAATTAATGTGGATGCAGTGCTTTGTGCGTGCGGTCGAGACGGGCAGCTTTTCGGCGGTCGCGCGCGAGCTGGGCATCGGCCAGCCCAATGTCAGCCGCTACGTCGCCGCGCTGGAAGAGGATCTGGGTGCGCGCCTGCTGCTGCGCTCCACGCGCCAGCTCACGCCCACCGCGGAAGGCCAGCATTACTATGCCCAGGCGCGCCACGCGCTCGACCTGATCGACCAGGCCGAGTCGGACGCGCGCAGCCAGGACAAGCCGCGTGGCCTGCTGCGGGTGGCTTGCGCGCCCGGCCTTGGCGTGGAGCAGCTGATCGGCCTGATGCACGACTTCATGGCCCAGTACCCGGAGGTGGCGGTGGACATGCGCCTGTCCGACGACATGATCGACCTGGTGGCGGGCGGGATCGACGTCGCCATCCGCGGCGGGGTGCTCAAGGACAGCGCCCTGCGCGCGCGCCGGGTCGGCAGCTCCGAGCGCATCATCGTCGCCAGCCCCGCCTACCTGGCCGCACGCGGCACGCCCGCAACGCCGGCCGACCTGGCCCGCCACGAATGCATCGTCTACACCCTGCTCAAGGGCGGCAGCTGGCCGTTCAATGAGGGCGGCACCCCGCTGGAGGTGCAGGTGCATGGCCGGCTGATGCTCGACAATCTGCAGGCGATCCGCCGCGCCGCCGCCGACGGCATGGGCCTGGCCTATCTGCCCCGCTGGATGGTGGTCGAGGAACTGGCGGACGGCCGCCTGCGCACGCTGCTCGATGATTACGCCGCTGCGCCCAGTCCCATCAACGCGGTGTATGCGGCCGACCGCCTGCTGGCGCGGCGCGCCGCCGTCTTCATCGATTTCATCGCCGAACGCTTTGGCGCCACGCCCGGGCTGCACTGAGCGGATGCTTGAGGGTGGTATAGTGACGCCCCGCTTCGAAAGACCACCATGACCAGTAAAAAAACTCCGAGCTCCCCCGCCTCCGCCGGCCGCCCCGACAATCCCTTCCTCGACGCGGAGCTGTATGGCCGCATGCGCGACTACACGGAACGCGATGCCGCCTTTTCCAAGGAATTGAAAGCCATCGGCGAGCGGGGCGCCGGCAAGAGAAGTGTCGATGCGCGCCACGCGCCGTCCCTGCAACTGCTGCGCGCGGGCGTGAAAAAGGGCATGACCCTCGAGCAGATCTTTGCCCGCATCGTCGAGGGCGTGGATTCGGGTCTGTGGACGCCATGGCTGGCGCAGTTCGGCATCGAGCTGCCGGGCGTGAACTACGCGAAGACGGGACCTCGCAATGCGCGCCTGGCGCTGGACCTCTCGCTGGGATCAAAAGCCACCGCCTTCTTCGCCAACGGCGGCATCGCCAACTGGCGCAGCCTGGCGGCCGAAGACTGCATGCAGGTGCAGATCCACAAGCCGACGGAGACGGTGCCGGCCAAGGCCTACGCGATTTTTTATCTCGATCCGGCCGACGCTGCCGACACTGACGCCGCTTAAACGACGGCGGCCCGCGCCGGCGCCTGCGCCAGCAGGCTGCGCACGGCGCTGGCCAGTTCTCCCCGCCCATACGGTTTGCTGAGCAGGTTGACCCCTTCGTCGAGGCGGCCGTTGTGGATCACGGCGTTTTCCGTGTAGCCCGAGGTGAACAGCACGCGGATGCCCGGGTGGCGCGCGCGCGCCAGTTCGGCCAGGGCGGTGGCGCTCAGCTGGCCCGGCATGATGACGTCGGTGAACAGCACGTCGATGACGCCGTGCCCGTCCAGCATGGCCGCCGCTTCGTCGGCGCTGGCGGCGGTCAGCACGCGGTAGCCGAAATCGCGCAGGATGGCGGCCACGTTGTCGAGGATCTCCTTCTCGTCGTCCACCGCCAGGATGGTTTCGCTGCCGCCGCGCGCAGGCAGGGCGGGTGCGGGCTTTTTGAGGCTGGCCGCGGCGCCCGTGCGGGGCAGCCAGATATGGATGGTGCTGCCTGCGCCTTCGATGCTGTCGATGGCGATCTGGCCGCCGCTTTGCAGCACGAAGCCGTGCGCCATCGACAGGCCCAGACCCGTGCCCTTGCCCACGCCCTTGGTGGAGAAGAAGGGCTCGAAGGCCCGCTCGCGCACGGCCGCCGACATGCCGCTGCCGTTGTCGCGGAACGCCAGGTGGACCCACTCGGCGCCATCGCGCACGGCGTTGCGTACCTCGATCACGAAGCTGCCACCGTCCGGCATGGCGTCGCTGGCGTTCAGGGCCAGATTCAAAATCACGTTTTCCAGCTGCTGGGGATCGGCCAGCACGTTCCAGGCGCCGTCGACGACGTCGAAACGCACCTCGATGCGTTCGCCCACGGCGCGTTTCAAGAGCAGGTCGATGGCGGCGAAAATTTCGGGCAGGCTGACCGCGTCCGGCTGCAAGGGCTGCTTGCGGGCGAAGGACAGCAGCTGCGAGGACAGCTTGGCGCCCCGCTTGATGGCCGTCTTGGCCGAGTCGCAGCGCTGGTGCACCAGGGCGTTGCCGGGGGTGCTCATCTTGATCAGGTCCAGATTGCCGCTGATGATGTGCAGGACGTTGTTGAAGTCGTGCGCCACGCCGCCCGTCAGCTTGCCGATCGCTTCCAGCTTTTGCGCATGCATCAGGGCGGTCTGGGTGTCTTCCAGTTTCTGGGTCCGTTCGCGCACCAGGCTTTCCAGGTGCAGCTGCTGGCGCTCCACTTCGAGGTGGGCGCGGTGCTGCTCGGTGACGTCGTTCCCCTGGATGAAAATCCCGGCGCCGTGCGCGCCCACTTCCCCATTCGGCTGGAACAGCACGTCGATGAACAGCTCTTCGTGGTCCTTGTCGGCTTGGCGCTGCAGGCGCAGCTTCATGCCCGTGCCGACGTGGGCGCGGCCGTGGCTGCGCACGGCGTCCAGCAATTCAAAGTAGCCCTGGCCGGCCAGTTCCGGCAAGGCTGCGCGGATGCCCTGGCCCAGCAGGGGGCGTTCGCCCACCAGCCTTTGAAAGGCGGCGTTGACGATCTGGATGCGGTGCTCGTCGCCCGTCAGCACGGCGACAAAGCCGGGCGCCTGTTCGAACAGCTGCAGCAGGCGCGCGTGTTCGGAGGCCAGGCGCTGGTTGGCGACGGCCAGGTCGCCCGCGGTGGCGGCGGCGCTCAGATAGACCCGGTTGACCTCTTTCAGGTACAGCACCAGCATGACCAGCGCCGACGCCAGGGCGTTGATGCGGCCGATGTACCAGCCCACCGACAGGCGGCTGCCGCCCGCCATGGTGATCGCATTGTCGAACACCAGCGCCACCATGGCCACGCCCAGCCAGGCGTTCATCGGCGTGGCGAATTTCGTCGCGCGCCACAATAGCAGCAGGGCCAGCAAGATGACGATCTGGATGAAGGGCGCGTAACCCGTGTGGGTGATCTGTTCGAAATTGCCGCCCACGTCGGCCACTGGCAGGTAGTCGTGGAACACGGTGACCGCCAGCAGGCTGACGACGATGGCCGCAGTCGTGCCTGCGGCGATGCGCCAGAACAGGGCCATGGGCCGGCTGGCGAGCCGGTTGCCGTGGCGCCAGAGAGAATATGCGTAGCCGAACAGCATGCCGGTGGCGCCCAGGTGCCAGCAAAACCACAGCCAGATCGAGGTTTGCGCGCCGCCCAGGATGCGGGCGTTGGGAATGAAGGCGGAGGGGAAGCAGAGAAACTGGATCAGCAGCACGGCCGCCGTGTAGACGCAGCCGGCCCACAGGTACAACAATGCCTGCTGCTGGGTCTGGCGGTAATAGCCGTAGATCAGGTAGGCGACTACCGCGTAGCAGCTGATGGTGGCGGTTTGATACGCCGGCAGGAAGGCGGCAATGTTCGGCCAGGGCAGGCTGGCGCGGGGAAACAGAAAGGTGGTGATAATGGCAATGCAGAGGGCCACCAGCAGCGCCTGGCGCTGGAAGGGCGCCAGGCCCCGTGCGTCGGCGCGGAGGCTGGAAGAGGATGCGCTGCTGCGGTTCATGCTGGTCCTGATGAGGCGGGCAAAAGTGCGCGGCCAGCCGCTGATGCCGCTTTGATCACTCTGCCAAAGCCCGCTTCACACAGCCGTACGTCGCCAGCCAGCTTACACCATTTCAAATGGGAAAGCCGTTCGCGACGACGGCGGTGTGGCAGCGTCAGCCCCGCGTGACGGGCAGGCTCAGGTCCTCGCCCACGCTCATCCATTTCGCCAGTTCCAGCTTGGCGATGGCATTGCGGTGCACCTCGTCCGGGCCATCGGCCAGGCGCAGGGTGCGGTTGCCCGCCCACTGGTAGGCGAGCGGAAAATCGTCCGACACGCCGGCCGCGCCGTGGGCCTGCATCGCCATGTCCAGCACTTCCTGGGCGACATTGGGCGCCAGCACCTTGATCATGGCGATCTCGGCCTGGGCGTGCTTGTTGCCCACCGTGTCCATCAGCGAGGCCGTCTTCAAGGTCAGGAGGCGCGCCGTGTCGATCTTGATGCGGGCGTCGGCAATGCGCTCGCGCCACACGCCCTGTTCCGACACTTTCTTGCCGAAAGCGACGCGGGAATTGAGGCGCTTGCACATCAGTTCCAGCGCCCGTTCGGCGACGCCGATGGCGCGCATGCAATGGTGGATGCGGCCCGGTCCCAGGCGGCCCTGGGCAATCTCGAAGCCGCGGCCTTCGCCGAGCAGCATGTTGGAAGCGGGTACACGCACGTTCTCGAACAGGATCTCGCAGTGGCCGTGGGGCGCGTCGTCGTAGCCGAACACGGGCAGGGGACGCTTGATGGTGATGCCCGGCGTGTCGGCGGGCACCAGGATCATCGATTGTTGCTGGTGGCGCGCGGCGGTCGGATCGGTCTTGCCCATCACGATGAAGATGGCGCAGCGGGGATCGCCCGCGCCCGAGATCCACCACTTGTGGCCGTTGATGACGTAGTCGCCGCCATCGCGCTCGATCCGGGTGGCGATATTGGTCGCATCCGACGAGGCCACGGCCGGCTCCGTCATCGCAAAGGCCGAGCGGATTTCGCCGCGCAGCAAGGGTTCCAGCCACTGGCGCTTGTGTTCCTCGGTGCCGTAGCGCTCCAGGGTTTCCATATTGCCCGTGTCGGGCGCGGCGCAATTGAACACTTCGGGCGCCCATGCGACGCGGCCCATGATTTCGCACAGGGGCGCATAGTCCAGATTCGACAGACCTTCCGGTGCGCGGGGCGACTTGGGCAGGAACAGATTCCACAAGCCCTGTTCGCGCGCCAGCGGTTTTAAACGTTCAATGAGTTCGGTGGGAATCCAGCGGTTGCCCTTCTCGAGGCCGTTGCGGTCGACCTCTTGCTTGAACAGCTTTTCGTTGGGATAGATGTGCTCGTCCATGAAGGCCAGCAGGCGGCCGCGCAGTTCCTGGCAACGCTCGGAATAATCAAAGTTCATCGTGCTTCCTTTTAGTTGGACATTGCGGCCTGGGCATACTTCCAGCCCATCTCGGCCATGGGACGTGCAGCCTTGCCGTTTTGCAGGGCCTGGGCGCTGGACGCGGTACCGTCCACATAGCGCTTCATGATGCCCTGCATGATGC
>Ga0209913_1001156_pt1 | contig 15958 bp, 12 predicted proteins | sample PersoiDNA2013203_FD_185805 | JGI IMG/M metagenome (GOLD analysis project Ga0209913, IMG submission 185805) | Permafrost soil microbial communities from the Arctic, to analyse light accelerated degradation of dissolved organic matter (DOM) -... | ecosystem: Environmental > Terrestrial > Soil >... | reverse complement strand
TCCGCGCCAACTGGGTCGGACGTTTGACGTCCAGTGGGTCAGCACAATTGGTGTTGATCTGCTGGCTTTTACCGCCCTGCAATGGGTGCAGGGCAGCAGCATCAACTACGCGCCCTTGTTCGCCCTGCCGATTCTGATGGCCTCCATTCTGGGCTCGCTGCTGGTGGCCATGGGCACGGCGGCGGGCGTGACCTTGTTATTGTTTGGCTATGCCACCTGGATGTCCATTCAAGCACCTGGGGAGATGGCCGCCCATTTTTTGCAGGCGGCGCTGACGGGTGCAGGCTGTTTTGTCATTTCGTTTCTGGCCAGCCAGATTGCGACCCGTCTGGTCAACGTTGAGCTACGGGCGCAACGCAGCCAGTTGGCCGCGCGGGTACAGAGACGGGTCAACGAGCTGGTGATTGAATCTTTGACCGAAGGCATTCTGGTGGTCGATCGGCGCGGCATCGTGCGTGCCGCCAACCCGGCAGCCCGCCAGTTGCTGGGGTTTGGGCGCAAGCCAGGGGATAAGTCTTTTAATCTCAACGCGATGATTGAATGGCAGTGCCTGGTTGATTTGATGCAACGCAGTTTTTCCGGGCGTGCCGCCCAGCAGGCCGATGTCACCATTCATCCGGCCGGTCTAGGTCCAAGGCATATACAGGTACGCACCCAGCTGACGGCCTCGCAGGCAGGAGATGACGAGCGGCTGTGTGTCATGTTTCTTCAGGATCAGCGCGAGATGCAAGCACGGATACGAACCGAAAAACTGGCCAGCATGGGCCGCATGTCCACCGCGGTGGCGCACGAAATTCGCAACCCGCTGGCCGCCATCGCGCAGGCCAATGCGCTGCTCGACGAAGACCTTATCGACCCCAAACACAAGCAACTCACCCGGATGGTGCAGCAAAACACCAAGCGGCTGGAGAAGATTGTGGACGACATTCTCAATGTCTCCCGCGTGCAGCAGCTTGAAAGTATCAATTCAGCGCCTGCACTGGACTTGAATGAATCGGTCGAAAGAATTTGTCGTGACTGGCAAAACCAGACAGCAAGCGAGCACCTGCTCAGCGTCCAACTGCCCCCCGACTTGATCGAGGTGAAGTTTGAGTCCGAGCATCTGCGCCGGATTCTGGTCAACCTGCTTGACAATGCACGGCGCTATGCAAGTCACCAACTTAACGCGATTCAGGTGTCGGTCAGGCCGACGACCCTTGAGCACTGTGCTCTGAGTGTATGGAGCGACGGCCAGCCCATGGATCAATCAGTGGAGCGACATTTGTTTGAACCTTTTTTTTCTTCGGAAAGCCGCTCCAGCGGCCTGGGCCTTTATATTTGCCGGGAGTTGTGCGAGGGGCATGGTGCCACTATTGCCTACGACCGGAGCCGGCGAACCATGACTGGCAAGCCCGTTGATGGCAATGAGTTTTTGGTCACCTTGCGGACCCGGCCCGCAACGAGTAACGCCCAGATGAGCAACAAGCACACACCGGACACACCATGGCATCAAACACAACGCTGAGCAGTGCCCGGATCCTGGTCGTCGATGACGAGCCCGACTTGCGCACGCTGTACGAATTGACCCTGTTGCGTGAAGGTTACCGGGTGGAAACAGCCGGCAACCTGGCGGAGGCCTTGCAGCATCTGGGCGAGCGCCGCTTTGACGTCGTGATAACCGACATGCGCCTGCCTGATGGCCTGGGCCTGGAACTGATCCAGCAACTCCGGGCGCAACAGCGCCCAGAGCGATGCGTCGTCATCACAGCCTATGGCTCGGCAGAAAACGCCGTCGAGTCACTCAAGGCGGGCGCTTTTGACTATCTGACCAAGCCGGTTGATCTCAAGCAGTTTCGATCCGTCATCGCCTCCGCCGTGCAAGACCCGGCTTCGCGGGCAACCCCGGTCGGTCGCGTCGGTTCGCCACCCCCTGAGAGCAGCGATGCCGTGTTGCAGCGTCTGGTCGGGGAATCGGACAGCATGAAGCGGGTCAAGGAGCGCATCGTCAAGGTGGCACGCAGCATGGCACCGGTATTGGTGTATGGTGAATCCGGCACCGGCAAGGAACTGGTGGCGCGTGCCATTCATGCCAACAGTCACCGCACCGGCAGTGCCTGGGTCGCGGTGAACTGCAGCGCGATTCCCGAGAGTCTGCTCGAAGCCGAGTTTTTTGGCTCAAAAAAAGGCGCCTATACCGGGTCAACCCAGGACCGCGATGGTTTCTTCCAGGCCGCAAGCGGCGGCACCCTGTTTCTCGATGAAATTGGCGACCTGCCCCTGCCGATGCAGTCAAAACTGCTGCGTGCCATCCAGGAGCGTTGTATCCGCCCGATCGGGTCGCCTCAGGAAGAACCGGTCGATGTTCGAATCATCAGCGCCACGCACAAAGACCTGAGTCTGGAGGTGTTGGCGGGCCGCTTTCGGCAGGATTTGTATTACCGCCTGGATGTGATTGAAATTGAGATTGCGCCATTGCGCGAGCGCCGGGAAGACCTGCCTGCGCTGTGCCAGACCTTGCTGCACCGTATCGCGTTTGAGGCCGGCATTCCGGTGCCGACGCTCTCCAAAGCAGGACTTGAACAGCTCTCTCGTGACCCGCTGCCCGGTAACGTGCGCGAGTTGGAAAATCTGTTGCAGCGGGCCGTCGCCTTAAGTGACGGCGGTGAGCTCCAGCTTGAGCTCACCGTTCGGCAGCCGCTGGCCCAGGACGCGTCTTTTCTGGATAGCGACGCGGCACCGCTGGACGACGATCAGATCACCATCCCCAGCGACTTGCAAAGTCATCTCGACAGCCAGGAACGCGACATCCTGATTCAGGCCCTGCGCGAAACCGGCTTTAATCGCACCGCCGCAGCGGCCCGGCTCGGTTTGAGCCTGCGCCAAATGCGTTATCGCATTGCCAGGCTGAATATCGATACCCCGCACAGCGGCGAATTGTCCGATGAGTCCCTTTAAAGCACAGGACAACTCGCCGCTTTGGCGCGAGGGCTGGTACCAATTTGCGGGCCGGCTGGCCTCACCCAATTACGGGCCCCGGCCAAGCCAGGCCGAGATTGACCTGATCGTGCTGCATTGCATCAGTCTGCCCCCTGGCCAGTATGGCGGTGACGAGGTACAGCGCCTGTTTACCAACCAGCTGGACTGGAACGCGCATCCCTACTTCAAGCGTATCGAGGGCATGGAGGTGTCGTCCCACTTTTACATCCGCCGCCAGGGTGAACTGCAGCAGTTTGTCAGTTGCGACCAGCGCGCCTGGCATGCGGGCATGTCAAGTTACCGGGGACGCAGCGACTGCAATAACAACGCCATTGGCATCGAGCTGGAGGGAGTTGACGACGCCCCCTTCGATGAGCGTCAATACGAAACACTGGTGAGCCTGTGTGCGGCCATTCTGCAACGCTACCCCATCACACAAGTTGCCGGACACGAACATATAGCGCCGGGACGGAAAACCGACCCGGGTAAGGGCTTCAACTGGTCACTTTTTCAACAATCTATGGGTTTGGCATCACAGCATTTTCCCGACGGGATTTTTTCACAAAACATCGACTGAATTGAGCGTGCTGCAACGGCTCGACCCTGATTCACCAACGCATTGCCCAAGGTCGGGCGGTGCGCATCCAGACTCTCCCCCCACAAGAATCGCTGGACGCGCCTCTGACTGGATTTGCAACAATTTGCAAGAATGCACTCATTCAAGCAGATACACTACTGGTAGTGCTTGAAATCACTGTAGACACCATATATAGTGTGTCATTCTCAAAAGTCGGCTCTTCCATCCTTAAATGAGTGGCTGCCCGCAGAGACAAGCGACCCCCATAAAACATAGTTACAGACGAGGACAAAATGCAGACTGTTTTAAACCCATCACCCGCCCGCCACACCGATGTTCCTGCCATGCACCGTACTGATGGCATCGAAGACACCGCGGCCCACTCACTGAGCCAATACCAGATCATCCGCCGTAACGGCGCAGTGGTGCCTTTTGAGCCCAACAAGATCGCCGTTGCCATGATGAAGGCTTTTCTGGCGGTGCATGGCACGCAAGGTGCCGCCTCGGCCAGCGTGCGTGAATCAGTCGACGGTTTAACGCAGGTTGTGATCCACGCCCTGATGCGCTCGCGTCCTGCCGGGGGCACGTTTCACATCGAGGATGTACAGGACCAGGTGGAGCTGGGCTTGATGCGCGGTGGTCATCATGAAGTGGCTCGTGCTTATGTTTTGTATCGGGAAAAGCGCACGCAGGAACGTGCCCAGCAATTGATCGCTACAGCAGCCACAACACCCTTGTTGCATGCCATCGACAAGGGTGAGCGCATCGTGCTTGATCTAACGCGCCTGAAAGACATCATCGAGTCGGCCTGCACCGGCTTGGGTGCCGACATCAAGCCTGAACCGATCCTGGCGGAGACGATGCGCAACCTGTACGACGGCGTCCCGATGGAAGAGGTGTACAAGGCCTCCATCCTGGCGGCACGCACGCTGATCGAGAAAGACCCCGATTACACCTATGCCACCGCCCGTTTGTTGTTCCACACCATTGCCAGCGAAGTCCTGGGCCGGGATGTGGTGCAGGCCGATATGGAACAAGCCTACCTCGATTACTTTCCCCAATTTATCAAAAAAGGAATTGACCACGAATTGCTCGACCAAAGGCTGCAACAGTTTGACCTGCAACGGCTAGGTGCCGCGCTGAAGGCCGAACGCGATCTGAAGTTTGATTACCTGGGGCTGCAAACCCTGTACGACCGCTATTTTTTGCACGTGGGCAAGGCACGCATTGAATTGCCACAGGCATTTTTCATGCGCGTGGCCATGGGTCTGTCGCTCAACGAGAGCGACCGCGAAGCGCGTGCCATCGAGTTCTACGAAGTCCTCTCTTCTTTCGATTTCATGTCCAGCACACCCACGCTGTTCAACAGTGGCACCTTGCGCTCGCAGCTTTCAAGCTGCTATCTGACCACCGTGCCTGACGATCTGGATGGTATTTATGAGTCCATCAAAGAAAACGCCCTGCTGTCCAAGTTCGCGGGCGGTCTGGGCAACGACTGGACGCGGGTGCGTGCCCTCGGTGCTCACATCAAGGGCACCAATGGTGAGTCGCAAGGTGTGGTTCCCTTCTTGAAAGTCGTCAACGACACGGCGGTGGCGGTCAATCAGGGCGGCAAGCGCAAGGGGGCGGTTTGCACTTATCTGGAAACCTGGCATCTCGACATTGAAGAGTTCCTGGAGTTGCGCAAAAACACCGGCGATGACCGCCGTCGCACCCACGACATGAACACGGCCAACTGGATTCCCGACCTGTTCATGCGCCGCGTGATGGAAAAAGGCCAATGGACCCTGTTCTCGCCCAACAATGTGCCGGATCTGCACGACAAGTTTGGCGCTGACTTCGAAAAGGCCTATGTCGCTTACGAAGAAAAGGCAGCACGCGGCGAGATCAAGCCAGCGCGCACAGTGCAAGCGGCGGACCTGTGGCGAAAAATGCTCACCATGCTGTTTGAAACCGGCCACCCCTGGATCACGTTCAAGGACGCCTGCAATATCCGCTCGCCGCAACAGCATGTCGGGGTGGTTCACTCCAGCAACCTGTGCACCGAAATCACGCTCAATACCAGCGACACGGAGACAGCAGTCTGTAATCTAGGCTCAGTCAACTTGCTGCAACACCTGAAGGACGCTCCCGCTGACTCTGCCAACGGCACCAAGATGCTCGATCACACCAAGCTGCAAAAGACGATCACGACCGCCATGCGCATGCTCGACAACGTGATCGACATCAACTTCTACGCGGTGAAAAAGGCGCGTGACGCCAATATGCGGCATCGGCCGGTGGGCTTGGGGGTCATGGCGTTCCAGGACAGCCTGTATGAGCTGCGCATCCCCTACGCCAGCGATGCGGCCGTGGCATTTGCTGATACCTCCATGGAAGCCATCTGTTATTACGCCTATTGGGCGTCCACCGAGCTGGCACGGGAACGGGGGCAGTACTCCAGCTACAAAGGGTCTCTCTGGGATCGTGGCATTTTGCCCATCGACACGCTGGACATGCTGGCACGCGAGCGCGGTGGCTATGTGGAAGTAGATCGCTCATCCACACTGGACTGGGAAGCCCTGCGTAAAAAGATTGCCGAGGACGGCATGCGCAACTCCAACTGCACCGCCATTGCACCGACCGCCACGATCTCCAACATCATCGGTGTTGACGCCTCCATTGAACCCTGCTTTGGCAATCTATCCGTCAAGTCCAACCTGTCGGGTGAATTCACCATCATCAACAGCTATCTGGTGCAGGACCTCAAGCGCCTGGGGCTTTGGGATGATGTCATGGTGATGGACCTCAAACACTTTGATGGTTCCTTGAATCCGATCGACCGGGTGCCAGCCGACATCAAGGCCCTGTATGCCACCGCCTTCGAGGTTGAAACGCGCTGGCTGGTGGAAGCCGCCGCGCGTCGTCAGAAGTGGATTGACCAAGCCCAGTCTCTCAACATTTACATGGCTGGCGCCTCGGGTAAAAAGCTGGATGACACGTACAAGCTGGCCTGGATTCGCGGCTTGAAGACCACCTACTATCTGCGCACCATGTCGGCCACCCATGCCGAGAAATCAACCGTCACCGCCGGGCGCATGAATGCAGTGTCTTCGGGCAGTGAGTCGGCGCATGGCGGTGCAAGCATGAGTGCACTGGACGCTGCGGCGGCCACGGCAAGAATGCAGATGGCATCCGGCCCTGCAACCGACATCAAATTTTGCGGTGTTGACGATCCAACCTGCGAATCATGCCAATGAGGTTCATACCCTCGCCATATCCTGGCGATGCGATGTTGCTGCGCCACACTCATCAACACAATACCGCAGCGATGTGAATGAATACTTTTCATTTCATTTCACTGCTCTCATAATCTGCTGATTGGAATCATCTATGTTGACCTGGGACGAAGAAGTCAAGCCCACACCGCCATTGCCTCATACACGCGGCTCATCCAGCAGCCGCTCGACGGAGCCGTCACTGGCATCTGCCGAGGTTCACACGCTGCATGATGGTGCGGCCCGACCAGTCGCATCCGTAACAGCTAACCAGCGTGGTGCAGCAGTTTCCATCAGCCCCCGCCGCGTCAATGCCGCTGACAAGCGAATCATCAATGGCAAGACCGACGTCAACCAGCTCGTTCCCTTCAAGTACAAGTGGGCTTGGGAGAAATATCTCTCCAGCTGCGCCAACCACTGGATGCCACAAGAAGTCAACATGACGCGTGACATTGCGCTATGGAAAGATCCCAACGGGCTGACTGAAGACGAGCGTCGCATCATCAAACGCAATCTTGGTTTTTTCGTCACGGCAGACTCGCTGGCGGCCAACAACATCGTGCTCGGTACCTACCGCCATATCACGGCGCCTGAGTGCCGACAGTTTTTGTTGCGTCAGGCCTTTGAAGAAGCCATTCACACCCATGCTTATCAATACATCGTGGAGTCATTGGGTCTCGATGAAAGTGAAATCTTCAACGCCTACAACGAAGTCCAGTCCATCCGCGACAAAGACGAGTTTTTGATCCCCTTCATTGAAGCCATCATGGATCCGGCATTCAAAACCGGAACTCACGAGACAGACCAGACCCTGCTGAAGTCGCTGATCGTGTTTGCCTGCCTGATGGAGGGTCTGTTTTTCTACGTCGGCTTTGCGCAAATTCTGGCTTTGGGGCGTCAAAATAAAATGACCGGGGCTGCCGAGCAATACCAATACATCCTGCGCGATGAGTCCATGCATTGCAACTTTGGCATTGACTTGATCAACCAGCTCAAGCTTGAAAACCCGCAGTTGTGGACATCAGACTTCAAGGCTGAGATCAAAGCACTGTTCGAGCAAGCTGTCGAACTGGAATACCGCTACGCTGAAGACACCATGCCCCGCGGCGTGCTGGGTATGAATGCGTCCATGTTCAAAGGCTACTTGCGCTATATCGCCAACCGCCGCGCCACGCAGATCGGTCTCGAGACACTTTTTCCCAATGAAGAGAATCCGTTCCCGTGGATGAGCGAAATGATTGACCTCAAGAAAGAACGCAACTTTTTTGAGACCCGCGTCATTGAATATCAATCCGGTGGTGCGCTGTCCTGGGATTAATTTTAAAAAATGACAATAAAAATTTCACATCTTGCTGATTGCCCTCGTGAAGGCAACAGTGATTTGTGCACCCTGGTTCATAGTGCTGGGTTTAAGCCCAACATCATGCATCGCTTCATGCGCTTTGACTTGCATGAAGTGCTCTTAGTAAATTGATCAAGGAGAACAATGATGGCAACTGCAAAAAAACCGGTCGTAAAAAAGGCCGCTCCCGTGAAGAAAGCTGCACCAGCCAAGAAAGCTGCACCAGCTAAGAAAGCTGCACCAGCCAAGAAAGCTGCACCAGCTAAGAAAGCTGCACCAGCCAAGAAAGCTGCACCAGCCAAGAAAGCTGCACCGGCTAAGAAAGCTGCACCGGCTAAGAAAGCTGCACCGGCTAAGAAAGCTGCACCAGCTAAGAAAGCTGCACCAGCTAAGAAAGCTGCACCAGCTAAGAAAGCTGCACCAGCTAAGAAAGCTGCACCAGCTAAGAAAGCTGCACCAGCTAAGAAAGCTGCACCAGCCAAGAAAGCTGCACCAGCTAAGAAAGCTGCACCAGCTAAGAAAGCTGCACCGGCTAAGAAAGCTGCACCAGCTAAGAAAGCTGCACCAGCTAAGAAAGCTGCACCAGCTAAGAAAGCTGCACCAGCTAAGAAAGTAAGCACTCCAGCGGCCCCTGCAGCTCAGACGACACTGAACCCGCAAGCTGCCTGGCCTTTTCCATCGGGCAGCAAGCCCTGAAAAGCCAAGCTTGTTTTTCTTCATGCCCGGTGTCGGAAGGCCCCGGGCCTTTTTTTTGCCCCCGGCAAAAAGGGGGGGGAAATAAGCTTAGGGGTAAAAGGTTAGCAAACGATAACCTGCAATGTGGTCAGACGTGCCCACAGCCTTGATCACCAGGGCCAGAGAAATCGGCCACTCAGCGCCCGCAGTCAGCGCATCCGATTTAACGCCGAGTTCTGAGGGAAGTAGTACCCGCCGCACGACTGGCTGATCCAGTGAGTCAGTCAGCGTCAGCTCAATGGCCGACACAGCCAGTGAAATATCTGCTGTATTTTTTACCGTGAAATTCAAACGATATGAATCTCCCTGGAGTCTGGCAAATGATGAACTGTCAATCACGATGGATTCAATACGTCGCAACGGTGACACGACGCAATTCAAAGGCGCACAGATGGCCAGCAGCAAGGGCCGCAAGCCTGGCTCCAGCGCCACGATCCGATCGCGCTCATGCAGCATAATTTGACCCAACAGCCCGAGCAGCAATACCAAACTCAGTAAAACCAAAGTCGCACGCATGATCGGCTTGTGCCAAAAAACGCCGCTATTGCTGTCTTGCAGGAAAGAAACCCCGTTTAGCTCAGGACGGAAGTCGGCTTCGGCGGCGTCTCGGCCGGCATCTGCCGTATATCCGGGTGCCATGTCTGTTGAAACGGCTGACACCGAGAAGTCCCAAGAGCCAACAGGCTGCACAGACTCATCCAACCCATCGAGTTCCTCCACCAAAGGCATTGGAACGGACGGGCATTCATCAGCCAGCGAGACCTCGGACAGAGGTAACTCAGGTGCATCCAACGCTGTCAGGGTATCGGGCAACTCCGGCTGTTGAGTTAGTGGCAATTCCAGCGCAGACGGCGCCTGTAACAGGTGAAGCGAAGCGTCGAATATTTCGTCACATTGGCCGCACCTCACCCAGCCGTCGGAAATCCGAAGTTGATCAGGCACGACCTTGAACAGGGTCTCGCAGGACGGGCAACGGGTGATCAGGCTCATGGGATGAAAATTGTAGAACCGTACCCGGTACAACTCAGTTTGACGCGGTCATCAATATCCAGCCCTCTTGCTGGTCAGAAATCGCCAATTGGCAATAGGGCGCGTAAGCCGCTTTCAGCTCATCTGCCTGGCGCTCAAGAATGCCGGCCAATACCAGCGAGCCACCAGGTGCCACATGCGACCACAACAAGGGAGCCAGCACCTTCAAGGGAGTCGCCAAAATATTGGCCAACACTGTTTGATAGACACCTGTGGCTGCATCAGGGAACCCGGCCTTCAGATGAACCTGATTGGCCTGCGCATTCAGCACGGTCGATTCAACCGCCGCATCATCAATATCAACCGCATCAATGTCAGTGGCGCCATACTTGGCCGCGCCGATGGCGAGAATGCCCGAGCCGCAACCGTAATCCAGCACTCGGCCCAGCTTATTTTTGACTGTGGATTCGTCCCCGTGACCACGCTGGGCAATCCAGCGCAAACACATGCGGGTGGTCGGGTGGGTGCCAGTGCCAAACGCCAAGCCCGGGTCGAGACGAATGACAACGCGGGCCTGCGTGGGCGGTTCGTGCCAGGTCGGCACGATCCAGAACTCTGGCGTAATCTCCACCGGCGTGAACTGGGACTGGGTCAAACGCACCCAATCCTGCTCCGCCACGGCCTGCATACCCAACAATTGACAGTCCGAAAAAAAATCCTGCGCTTGCAACAGGTCCAAGGCTTCTTTCGCTAACACCTCAGAGGCATACAGCGCGGTTACCCGCGAGCGCTGCCAACCCGTTTTGGGTGGCGGCATGCCAGGCTCGCCGAACAAAGCCTGCTCGGCATCGGTCTGGGCATCGGCATCCTCGATACTGACGCTCAAGGCGTCCAGCGCTTCGAGCGCATCACTCAAGGTCCCAACCCGGTTCTCCGGGCACATCAAGGTCAGTTCAAACATGCTTTTCTAATCAGTTGAGGACAGAGCTGGTTCGCTGCGCGTAACTGCGGTCTGTCCCGCAAAGTTTCAGGTTAGTTGAGGACAGAGCTGGTTCGCTGCGCGTAACTGCGGTCTGTCCCGCAAAGTTTCAGGCTGGTTGAAGACAGAGCAGGTTCGCGCAGCAATACTGCGGTCTGTCCCCCGAGGTTTCAGTTTAGCGCTTGTGCTGAGCAAGCCATTCTTCAAGATAGTGGATGTTGGTGCCACCGGACATGAACTTCGCGTCCACCATCAACTCACGGTGCAGCGCAATGTTGGTGTTGATGCCCTCCACCACCGTTTCACCCAAGGCTGTGCGCATGCGCGCCAAGGCCTGCTCACGTGTGTCGCCGTGCACAATGATCTTGCCAATCATCGAGTCGTAATTTGAGGGAACGAAGTAATTGGTGTAAATGTGGGAGTCCACCCGCACCCCTGGCCCGCCCGGCGCGTGCCACATGGTGACACGACCGGGTGAAGGAATGAATTTAAAAGGGTCTTCCGCATTCACACGACATTCAATGGCGTGTCCACGAATCTCAATCTGGCGTTGCGTGAACGGCAACTTCTCACCGGCCGCCACCATGATCTGGGTCTTGACAATATCCACCCCGGTGATCATTTCCGTGACCGGGTGCTCCACCTGCACGCGGGTATTCATTTCAATGAAATAAAACTCGCCGTCTTCATACAAGAACTCGAAAGTGCCGGCTCCGCGGTAACCAATTTTCTTGCACGCCGACACGCAGCGATCGCCCAGGCGTTCAATCAGCTTGCGTGCAATACCGGGCGCTGGCGCTTCTTCAAGCACTTTTTGGTGCCGCCGCTGCATCGAGCAATCACGCTCACCCAGGTAAACCGCGTTCTTGTACTTGTCCGCCAGAATCTGGATTTCAATATGCCTGGGGTTCTGGAGAAACTTCTCCAGATACACCGCCGGGTTGCCAAAAGCGGAGCCGGCTTCGGCCTTGGTCATGGTTACGGCATTGAGCAAGGCCGCTTCGGTATGAACCACGCGCATACCGCGTCCACCCCCACCCCCCGCAGCCTTAATGATGACCGGATACCCCACGGCCTTGGCAATACGGCGAATTTGCACCGGATCATCGGGCAGCTCGCCTTCCGAACCTGGTACACAGGGAACGCCTGCCTTGATCATCGCCTGCTTGGCAGAGACTTTGTCACCCATCATGCGAATCGATTCGGGTGTCGGGCCAATAAACTGAAAACCACTTTTCTCCACCCGCTCGGCAAAATCAGCGTTTTCGCTCAAAAAACCGTAACCAGGATGGATCGCCTCGGCATCCGTCACTTCAGCGGCCGAAATGATGGCGGGCATATTCAGATAGCTCAGGGCCGACTGCGCGGGTCCGATGCAGACGGCTTCTTCGGCCAACTTGACGTACTTGGCCTCGCGATCAGCCTCCGAATAGACCATGACCGCCTGGATACCAAGCTCACGACAGGCACGTTGAATTCTGAGGGCAATTTCGCCCCGATTGGCAACCAGGATTTTCTTGAACATGGGAATGGCCGCCTTACATCACTCAATCACAAACAAGGGCTGTCCGTACTCAACGGCCTGTCCGTTCTCGCAAAGAATTTGCGTCACCGTTCCCGACTTATCGGCTTCGATTTCATTGAGAATCTTCATGGCCTCAATAATGCAGACGGTTTCACCGACTTTGATGGAATCCCCAATCTCAACAAAAGCCTTGGCACCCGGGGACGCAGACCGATAAAAAGTGCCAACCATCGGCGATTTGACGGCGTGAACAGCAACGGCGGGCGCAGCCGCAGGTTCAGGACTCTGGGCCGCCACCGCAACAGGCGCCAGCGCCGCGGCGGGTGCCGCATACTGCTGAACCATGGCGCCACCGCCTTTAACGATGCGAACCTTGCCTTCTGCTTCTGTGATTTCCAACTCCGAGACATTTGACTCTGACACCAGGTCAATCAACGTCTTTAGTTTTCTAAGGTCCATAAGGTCTCCAACGAATTTTAAATAATGACCGGCGAATTTACCTTAAATTTCGCCCAAGTACAGCTATCTTCTTTTATTCTGCAGAATTTTGGTCCAATTCAGATGATCAATCTATTGACCATTGGCACCGCAGAGCCGCTGAATAACGACCATTTATTGCGCTTCGCACTTATTTCAATGATGCCCAAGCAAGCAGATTGTCTGGCGAAACCTTGCCCATTTTACGATGCGCGACCAACCCATCTGATCCAAGCACAACGGTGAACGGCAAACCGCCACTCAAGTTGCCAAGAGACTTACTGAGTTCAACTCCGGGGACTCCCGCCAGTGCGACTGGAAAAACCACGGGAGCTTTCGCCAGAAAACGCTTGACAGGCTCCAACTGGTCCACCGCCAAACCAAGCACTTGCCATCCTTTCGCTGAATGTTCCTGATAAAAGCTGCTCAATAGCGGCAGTTCCTCTACACAAGGCGGGCACCAGGTGGCCCAGAAATTCAACAGCACAGGTTTGCCTCGCAACGAAGCCATACTGAACATGCCACCATCAAGTCCTGGGAACTCCAGTTGCCAAAGCCCCGACTCGGCGGTCGGCGACATCGTTTGCGGTTGATAAGTCCGCCAGGCCAACCCAATGCCTCCAAGAGCGGCGGCACCAGCCACCGCGCCCATCAACCAGCGCCGCCGACTCCCGGCGGCATTTTCGGTATTTTCTGCAAGCTCGGCAGAAGGATTCAATTCAGTCATGGTCATTGATCATGCAACAAACGCCGCACCGCTACCATGTCCCCACGCGGTGGACGCCCTTTTGCATCAGATTTGAACGCGCCCCGCACGTCGTCGCGGTCATACACCAACAAGTGAACGCCCACATCTTCATTCAGGTCCGGGCAAAATGCATGCACACTCAAGGCCTCAACCGCTTCTCCGTTGAAACCGCTAACCGTGCGCGGCACATAGTCCACCTGATGGTCAATGAGTGATATCTCCGCCGATTTGCTGTCATCACAAAACAACTGAATGTAAATATCCGACAGTCGCGTCGCAGTGCCGTGCCACACGGCCCCGCCCAAATAGGGCCTAAACGCCGCCATGCGTTCCATCCAGGCCAAGGCCAGGCGGCGCAAGGCCAGCAACTCACCGGGCTGGGTGTCGGCACAGAAGACTGACAGGTACTCCACCACCGCATCTTCAATTTCGTCATTGCCCGGTAAGGCGGTGCGCAGCGGTAGACCCATCTGCTTGACGGCGCGCCGCTTGGCCGCCCCATACTCAAGTCCCTCCTCTACCACCATGCGTGCGGCGACGGCCGAGATTTCTGATTTCAGGGTGTCCATACAACGTCATTTTGCCCCGGTTTAAACGCGCATTGGAGCAGCCTAAAATTCAGTCATGCATATTCACATTCTTGGCATTTGTGGGACTTTCATGGGTGGCCTGGCCGCTTTGGCGCGGGAAGCAGGCCATAAAGTCACCGGCTGTGACGCTGGCGTTTACCCGCCCATGAGCGATCAGTTGCGAGCGCTTGGCATTGAACTGATTGAAGGCTTCGGCGCCGACCAATTGGCACTTGCCCCTGACATGTTTGTGGTGGGCAACGTGGTCAGCCGCGCCCACCTGGCCGATGGAAGCCCGAAGTTTCCCTTGATGGAAGCCATTCTGGACGCAGGCCTGCCCTACACCAGCGGCCCACAATGGCTGGCTGAACACATCCTGCAGGGTCGGCATGTGATCGCCGTCGCGGGCACCCATGGCAAGACCACCACCACCGCCATGGTGGCCTGGATACTGGAGTGCGCTGGTTTGCAGCCCGGATTTTTGGTCGGCGGCGTACCTGTGAATTTTGGCGTGTCAGCCCGCTTGGGGGCAGGCCAGACTTTTGTTATCGAAGCCGACGAATACGACACCGCATTTTTCGACAAGCGCAGCAAATTTGTGCATTACCGGCCGCGCACCGCAGTGCTCAACAATCTCGAATTCGACCATGCCGACATCTTTGATGACCTGGCCGCGATTGAGCGCCAGTTTCATCACCTGCTGCGCACCGTGCCAGGCGCTGGCCCGCATGGTTCGGGTCGGGTCGTCGTCAACGGACTGGAAGAAAGTCTGGCACGGGTGATCCACGCGGGCTGCTGGAGTGAAGTCTGCAGCTTTGGCGCGGCGGTCAGTGACTTCACAGCAAAGGGCGACCCGCAAGAATTCGACGTGTTGTACCAAGGCCAGGCGGTTGGCCACGTGAAGTGGGCACTAACTGGCATACACAACCAGCTCAATGCGCTGGCAGCCATTGCGGCAGCACAGCATGTCGGAGTCTCACCCGAGGTCGCCGCCCGCGCGCTGGGCAGTTTTGAAAATGTGAAACGACGCATGGAAATTCGCGGCAGCGTACAGCGCGCTGATGGCAGCATCACGGTGTACGACGACTTTGCCCACCACCCAACCGCCATTCGCACAACCGTAGACGGTCTACGGCGAAAAGTAGGCCCCAATCAACGCATCCTGGCGGTGTTTGAGCCACGCAGCAACACCATGAAGCTCGGCACCATGAAAGCCCAGTTGCCGTGGAGTCTGGCCGATGCCGATCTCGCTTTTTGCCATGGGGGTGGACTGGGCTGGGATGCACGCGAGGCCTTGGCCAGCATGGGCTCAAAAGCCCAAGTGGCCGACACCATCGATGACTTGGTGGCGCAGGTGGTGGCGCAAGCGAGAGCGGGCGACCACATCCTGTGCATGAGCAATGGTGGCTTTGGCGGCATTCATCTCAAGCTGTTGCAGGCGCTACAAAATAGGTAGCTACTTACGCAACAGGGACGGGGGCTATAACCATAAAAGGCTAATAGTGCCAACCAATATCAGCGCCGGGTCCAGCCCCTATTCAGGGTTCGTAAGCCGCCAGACGACGGCGCTCGTCCGGGCTGAACTGGGACTCCCGCAACTGCGTCAACGCCAACTCGCGCTTGTAAACCCTGGCTTGCGGGCGATTTGAAGCACTCCCCGTGGCACGGCCCGTCGCCTGCCTGCGCGAGGCACGTCATGGCACAATCAGTCTCGACGAGTCAAAACCCCAACCAGCAGGGCCACTTACTGAAACTTGAACCGATGCGGCTTCATGCCTATTTTTCGGTTTTGATCCTGACCACTAAATTCACATTCCATGGCACG
>Ga0209913_1001155_pt1 | contig 16004 bp, 15 predicted proteins | sample PersoiDNA2013203_FD_185805 | JGI IMG/M metagenome (GOLD analysis project Ga0209913, IMG submission 185805) | Permafrost soil microbial communities from the Arctic, to analyse light accelerated degradation of dissolved organic matter (DOM) -... | ecosystem: Environmental > Terrestrial > Soil >... | reverse complement strand
ACTTGCACTTGCACTTGCACTTGCACTTGGGCCATGGTCCGGGCAGGTCCTTCGCCCACAATTGGGGATGGACTCGCCCGGTTGCGAGGCGGCGCTTACTTCTTGGCGCCGTCGTCGGCAGTGGCCGCTTCACCAGAACCCTGGTTCTTGGTGGCCTGGGCTGCGGCGGCACCGCTGGCCTTGCGCTTGGTGCGTGCTTCAGCCTTCTGTTCGGCGCTGGCGGGTTGCGAGGCCTTGGCGCGGTCGTCTGCCGTGGCGGCTTCGCCCGAGCCCTTGGTCTTGTCAGCCTGGGCTGTGGCTGCGCCCTCGGCCTTGCGCTTGGAACGGGCCTCGGCTTTTTGTTCGGCGCTGGCGGGCTTGGAGGCCTTGGCGCGGTCATCTGCCGTGGCCGCTTCGCCGGAGCCGTTTTGTTTGGCGGCTTGGGCGGCCGCTTCGCCGGCCGGGTTGGCGTGGGCTGGGATGAGCGCCAGCTGGGTCAGGGCCAGGCCCAGGGACAGAACGAGTTTCTTCATGACATTCTCCAGTTTTGAAATTGAACCGCGCTGCTGCCATCTCAAAGGGGCCGGGCATCAGCGCTGTGCCGAGGCCTGCGATGACAGGTATCGGCTTCGGTGAATTTAATGGAGAAGTGAGGGGAATCTGCGTGGTTTTTAAAATCGGACAGATTTTATGTGAGCAAATGATTTACTTGTTTTTATTTGAAAATAAATGCTGCGGGCCTCGTTCGTGGTTGGTGAGTGTCTCGCGCAGGATTTTCGCGGGGAGCGCTTCGAATCGCCCAATTGCGTTCTCCTCATCCGGTCAACTTTTTTTAAACGCTGATATTCGCTGGATGAGTGGTGTTGATTGTTGTTGTGTTTTGTGAAATTAAAATTTTGAAGCGCGAAATGAAAAATCCGGGGGTGTTGGTCCCGGATTTTCTTTTCGATAATCTTGTTTCGATTTACTTGTGGGTGGTAGAGAGCATTCTCTCGACATACCGCGCCACCGTGTCAATTTCGAGGTTGACCTGATCGCCCGCCTTGAGCACACCCAGCGCGGTGTTGGCGACCGTGTGGGGGATCAGGTTGATGCTGATCTCGGCCCCCTCGGCGGTGTCCTGCACCTGGTTGACGGTCAGGCTGACGCCGTTGACCGTGATCGAACCCTTGTAGGCCAGAAAGCGTGCCAGGCTGGCGGGGGCGCCGATGCGCAGTTCCCAGCTTTCGCTGATCTGCTCAAACCGCAGCACGGTGCCCAGTCCGTCCACATGGCCCGACACGATGTGGCCGCCCAGGCGGTCGTTGGCGCGCAGGGCCTTTTCCAGGTTGATGGTGCCGGTGCGGTCCAGGCCGCTGGTCTTGTCCAGCGATTCGGCCGAGATGTCGACCGTGAACTGGCGCTCGGCCAGTTGCAGCGAGGTCACGGTCATGCAGGCGCCATTCAGCGCAATGCTGTCGCCCAGGCCGACGTCATCGAGGTAACCCGCAGGCGTTTCGATGCTCAGGCGTTTGCCGTGGCTGGCACTGCTGCCCAGATCTTGCAAGGCCACGATGCGGCCGACGCCAGTGATGATTCCAGTGAACATGTTCAGCTTGTCCTGTCAGAAGGTTGAGGTGGAAAAGGGGCGCCGGCCCGGCGCGCCAGCAGGCGCAGGTCCGGGCCGATGCGGTCGATGTCGGTGAAGGCCAGGTTGCAGGCCTTGTCGAGTTGGCTCAGGGCTGGCAGGGCCAGCAGGGGGCGCCCGGGCCCCAGCAGCTTGGGCGCCAGGTAGAACAGCCATTCATCGGTCATGCCGGCCTGCAGCAAGGCCGCGTTCAGGATGGGGCCGGCCTCGACATGCAGTTCATTCACCTCGCGGCGCCCCAATTCGGTCATCAGCGCCACCAGGTCGATGCGTCCATCCGGGCCGGGCAGCACCATCACTTCGGCGTTGCGGGCCTGGTAGGGGGCGTGGCGGTTTGCCTCGGCCACGGTGGTGACGAGCAGGCAGGGCCGAGCCAGCGTGAACAGGCGGGCCGTGGGCGGTGTGCGCAACTGGCTGTCCAGCACCACCAGCATCGGCTGGCGGGGGGCGGCCACCCCTTGCGCATCACGCACATTGAGCAAGGGGTCGTCTTCCAGCACCGTGCCCACACCGGTCAGCACGGCGCCGGCGCGGGCCCGCCACTGCTGGCCGTCGGCTCGCGCCTCGGGGGAGGTGATCCACTGGCTGACACCGTTGTCCAGTGCGGTACGGCCGTCCAGCGAGCCGGCGATCTTGCTGCGCACCCAGGGGCGCCCCCGGGTCATGCGCGATAGGAAGCCGATGTTGAGCTCGCGCGCCGCCTGTTCGCCGGGACCCACCTCCACGTCGATGCCGGCAGCCCGCAAGCGGGCAAAGCCCTGGCCGGCCACCAGGGGGTTGGGGTCTTGCAACGAGGCCACCACGCGCCCCACGCCGGCGGCAATCAGCGCATCGCAGCAGGGGCCGGTGCGGCCGTGGTGGGAGCAGGGCTCCAGCGTGACATAGGCGGTGGCGCCATGGGTGGACTCCCCGCGCGCCTGGGCGTCGCGCAAGGCCATGACTTCGGCATGGGGTCCCCCGCGCACCTGGGTGTGGCCGCAGCCGATGACCCGTCCGTCCGCGCTCATCAGCACGGCACCAACGGCGGGGTTGGGCGGACAGATCAGCCGGGCTTGCGCGGCCAGGGCCAGCGCCTGGTCCATCGGGTGCGCGGGGTGGGTTGAAGAGAGGGCGTTGGGGCGTATCAATCCAGTGGTCCTGAGATAAAAACCGTCGTTCGCGTCGGCGTGCCGCAATGCGGCCGAAGCACGTATTTTCGTCGCATGTCTTCAAGTGCGTCGCCACGCTCCAAAAACAAGCCACCCCGGTGCAGTCACGGCCTGACCCTGGTCGAGCTCATGGTCACCCTGGCCCTGATGGGCTTGCTCGCCGGGCTGGCGGCCCCCGGCTTCAGCGTGCTGGCGCAGCGCTACAAGGCCGACCTGGCGGCCAGCCAGATGTTGGTGGCCCTGAACCTGGCGCGCATGGAGGCCATCCGGCGCGGCGGTGGCGTGGGGGTCCAGCGCCTGGAGGACGCCACTTGCGTCCGCCCGGATTCCGCCCAGGACTGGTCCTGCGGCTGGATGGTGTTTGCCGATCGCGATGGCGACGGTCTGTTCAACCCACCCACCCGGTCCGGCCGCGCGATATCGGATCAGCTGATCCAGGTGTTCCGTGTCTCTGATGGCACCTTGGTGAAGCGCTCGCTCAGCCAGCGCTCCTTTGCCGTGAACCGTTGGGGGCAGTTGGGGGGCGTCAATCTGGGCTTCACCTTCACACCGCCGAACAACCGGCTCGATTCCACCTACCAGGTCTGCAGCGCCACCGGAGGCCGGATCCGCAAGTTGCCCGCCACCGTCTCCTGCTCAGGGTCATGAAGCCTCCGTCTTCGCTCACTGGCGCGGCCCTGCTTGAGGCCCTGGTGGCCCTGGGCGTGCTGGCTTCGGCAGGGCTGGGACTGCTGGCACTGCAGTTGCGCAGCGACGTCGAGGGCCAATGGGCCGCGCAACGCGTGGTGGCCACCCGTCTGGCACAGGATCTGTTCGAGCGCGTCAAGGCCAACCCGGGTGGCGCCGCGGTGTTGACGAGCTACCTGAACCCGGCAGATGCCGCCAGTGGCGCGCCCCGTGGCCCGGCCGATTGCAGAACCCAGGCTTGTGGTCCTCAGGCCCTCGCCGCCTGGGACCTGGATCAGTGGCATCGACAGGTCGGCCGTGATCTGCCCATGGGGCAGGCCTCTGTCTTTGCGGCAGATGGGGCCGATGGGGCGGACGGCCAGTTTGGCGTTCTGCTGGCCTGGCGTGCCCCCGAGGCCGTCCGTGCTGCAGACTACCTGGCCCCTTTGAGCGTGTCGGCCCCGTCGGGCGGCGCGAGGCTGAGCTGTCCGGAGCGGATGACCTGCCAGCTGCTGTACTCGGCGCCATGAAGCGGTCCACCGTCTTGCCTCGATCGCCTGGCCCATGCCGTGGCCCCGTGCGCGGCGTCTCGCTGCCCGAACTGTTGACGGGTTTGGCCATCGGACTGCTGCTGGCTTTGGCGGCGGTGGGGCTGCTGGCCTCGTCTCGGGTGCTGTCAGGTCAGACCCTGGACGGGGCCGAGCTGGTGGCCCAGGCCAACAACGCAATGCGCTTGATCGGCAGCCAGTCGCGGCCGGCCGGTGCGGTCGAACTGCAGCTCCTCAACCCGACGGCCCCCCTGTCGGAGCACACCTTCGTCTACAGCTCGCAATTCGATGGCCTGGATCTCGACGGCGATGGGTTGGCCGATGGCGGCCATGTCTGGGGGCTGGATGGGCGGCAGGGCTCCGCCGACACCCTGGTGCTGAGCTTTGAGAACCGATCGGCCAGCATCAGCCCCGATTGCCTGGGTGCCGGCACGGCCAAAACCCTGCACCGGGTAGAAAGCCGTTTCTTCGTGAGCCGGGGGCGTTTGATGTGCCGGGGCTCCAGCAATGCCGCTGTCCCGCAGCCGGTGGTCGAATCGCTGGAGGATTTCCAGGTGCGCTACGCGCTGCGTCTGGGTGCCGGTGACAGTGCCACCTTGCAATGGCTGGATGCCGATCAGATGGCTGGCCGGTGGCCTCAGGTGCTCGCGGTGCAGGTCTGCCTGCAGCTGGTGGGCGCGGTGGGCGGGCCCCGCTTGGAGGGCCGTTCGTTCCAGGGCTGCAACGGTCTCGATCAGGCCCATGAGGGGCGCCGGCACATCGTGTTGCGCAACACCTTCGTGCTGCGTGGCGTGGGGCGTGTGCGATGAGGACTCTGCCGGCCCAGCAAGGGGTGTCGCTGCTGGTCGTGGTGGTGGTGGTCTTGCTCTGCGCCTTGCTGGTGCTGGCCAGCACCCAGGCCGCGCGCCTGTCCGAGATGCTGGCTGGCAACGACAGCGAAGCCAGCCGGGCCTTCGAGGCGGCCGAAGCCTTGCTGCACGATGCCGAGCTGGATGTGCTCGGCCTCGGTCCCCAGGGGCAGGCCTGTCAGCCCGACCCCGCTTGGGTGGGCTGCCGCCACCCGGCCACCACGACCACGGTGCCCCGCAGCCTGGCCGACTTTGGCCTGCTGGCCCAGCAGCTGGCCCCGCGCAACCCACCCTGTGCCGATGGCCTCTGCCTGAACCTGGGGGCGGCTGCCACCGCCGAGTCGGGGGCCGGCTTCTGGCGCGATGAGCAGACGCTGGGCACTTTCGTGGCCTCGGGAGGCGGCGTTCCGTATGGCCGTTACAGCGGCGCTGCTCTGGCGGCGAGCACGGGCAACCCGTTGCTGCAGCCCGGTGCCAACCGAGGGGCCTGGTACTGGATCGAGGTGCTGCCCTACAACGCGGGGGCCGCCGCCGCCGGGGGGGATCTGGCGGTCTGGTCGCCCACGCCGGCCGACCCCTTCATCTTCCGCATCACCGCCGTGGTGCAGGGGCGGCGGGCAGGTGCCAGCACCGTGCTGCAGTCCTTGCTGGTACGGCAAATGTTGGGCAGCCCCTGAGGCCGCAGAGGGGGAGTACCAGGGATGAAAGGGCAGCGCGCCATGTTCGGAAAACACCGATGGAAGGCTTTTGTCCTGGCTTGCGGGATGGCGTGGCCGTCATGGGCCGAGCCCCTGCCGCTGGAGACGACCCCGGCGGGCGCCTCGGGCGCGCCGCCCAATCTGATCCTCTCCGTGGGCGATTCTGCGTCGCTGGGCCCCGGGGGCCTGCAGGCCTTGCGTGGAGTGCTCCGCTCGATCTTCAGTGCCGATGCCGTGTCTGACGATGCCCTGCGTCTGGCCTACCAGTCGTATGGCCGTTGTCGCGCCCAGGCCGACGGAAGCTGTGCCAAGCGGCTCCAACTCCGCTCGCTCGACAGCACCGAGCGGGCGCGATTCTTCCAATGGCTGGATTCGCTGGTGCCCAGCCGGTCCAACTCAGCCCATGTGTTGTTCTCGGAAGCGGGGCGTTTCATGAGAAGCACCGGCGTCGAGGGGCCCTATGCCGCCGTCCCCGGCCTGGCGGAGGCACCGCAGCGGGCCTGTCGCAGGTCCTACCACCTGTACATCGACGCGGGCGGGTGGAGCGATGAGGCCTTGGCTGGCCCGCATGCGGCCGATGCCGGCCCTGCCGACGGCATCCGCCGGGTGCTGCCCGATGGCGCGGTGTTTGACCCCTATGGCCAGACCGAGGCGGTGACGCGGGTCTTTCGCGATGGCTACCAGCCTCGGCCCAGCGCCAGCCCTGCCCATCCGGGCTGGCGCCACAACACCCTGGCCGATTTCGCCTTTGACCATTGGGCCAGCGACCTGCAACCCGGCCTGGCCGATCAGGTGCCTCCCTGGGTGCGACAGGCCGGAGAGGCGGATTTCGGCACGGCTGGCGCCCCCTACCGGGTGCCCGAGTACTGGAACCCGAAAAACGACCCGGCCACCTGGCAGCACCTGAGCACCTACACCGTGGGCTTCATCCCGCCCTCGCAGGATGCCCGGGAGGCCGATGCCCACAAATTGCCCGAGTCCGGCCCGCGGCGCCGGCCCTGGTGGGCGGGTGAAACCTGGTCGGGTGATTTCCAGGCCCTGGTGCGCGGCGACGTGGGTTGGTGCAACCCCCTGTTCACCGCTGGCACCCCTGCCGATTTGCTGCGCGGGCATTTCCCCGCACTGAAGGGAGATGGGCCCTTGCCCCCCAACCTGTGCATCGAGCAAAGCCCTCTGGATGGCCGAGCCCTGGCCGACGAAGCCCTGGTGCGTGCGCGCCTGCAAGAGCTCTGGCACGTGGCGATCAATGGGCGAGGGCGCTTTGTGCAGGCCACGGATCAGGACAGCCTGAGCCAGGCCCTGGGCGACATCCTCGGGTCGATCCAGCGCGAGAACACCGAGAACATCGAGTCGGAGGTGGCGCTGGCTGGCAACACCCAGGCGCTGGGCACCGGTGGGACCCTTTACTTGGCGGGCTATCAGGGCCGGCATTGGAGCGGCTCCCTGAAGGCCATCGGTGTCGATGGCAACGGGGTGTTGCAGCCTCGGCCGGCCTGGGAGGCGGGCCAGGTCTTGCAGGACATGGAGCCCGCGCAACGCCTGATCTGGACCCATGACGGTGCCCACGGCGTCCGCTTTGAATGGGGTGTGTTGAGTGCCGCCCAGCGCGAGCGGCTCAAGGGCGGGCCGCGCGCGCCCGATGCCGAGGGGCCATGGCGTCTGCTGTACCTGCGGGGCTCGCGCGCTGACGAGGTGCCACAGGGTGGGCGCCTGCGCCATCGGGACCGCCTGCTGGGCGATATCGTGCATTCGGCCCCCTGGTATGTGGGGCCGCCGGTGCCGGGTCGGGCCGAGCCGGGCTATGCGGCCTTTGTGCAGCAGCACCGGGGCCGTGCCGGCATGGTCTACGTGGGCGCCAACGACGGCATGCTGCACGGCTTCTCCAGCCAGGATGGCCGCGAGATGCTGGCCTATGTGCCCCTGGGTGCCTGGCCTCGGCTGCGTGACCTGACCGAGCCGGCCTACACACACCGCTACAGCGTCGACGGTCGACTCATGAGCGGCGATGTCTTCGATGGGCGTGAGTGGAAGACCCTGTTGCTCGCCACCCTGGGCCTGGGCGGCCAGGGCTATTTTGTGCTTGACGTCAGCTCACCCGCCCAGTTCGCCCAGCAGGACCCTGCCCGGCAGGTGGTGCTGGACCGCAGCGATGGCGCGGACCCCGACCTCGGTCACCAGATCCTCGAGCCTACCGTGGACCCAGCGCGCCCCGGCAGGGTGATGCAGTTCAGCCGCCTCAACAATGGCCGCTGGGCGGTGCTGATGGGCAACGGGGCGAACAGCCGCAACGAGCGTGCGGTGCTGCTGATCCAGTACCTGGACGGCCAGAAGGAGTTGCTCAAGCTGCCTGTCGCGCCGGGCCTGCCGGGCAACGGCCTGTCCACGCCCCAGCTGATCGATTTCAACGGCGACGGCAAGATCGATGTGGCCTATGCGGGCGACCTGCAGGGACAGCTGTGGAAGTTCGACCTCAGCAGTGCTCAGGCCTCGGATTGGCAGGTGGCCAAGCCAGGCGGCCCCATTTTTGTCGCCGAAGATGCGCAGGGCCGGCGCCAGCCGATCAGTGTGGCACCGGCTTGGTTGCCCCACCCCTATGGCGGTGTGATGCTGAGCTTTGGCACCGGCCGTCTGTTGACGCCCGGCGATCGAAGCAGCACCGGCGTGCAGACCCTCTATGGCCTCTGGGACTCGGCCCGCGTGGGCGTCGGCGCGGCGTCCGTCGCCATGGGGCCCAGCGCCGCGGTGGCTGCGGGCTGGCGACGTCTCACGCCCTCGCCCATGGTGGCGCAGCAGCGCGGCGAAGCAGTCCGCCAGGGCCCGCAGACCTTCTACCGCAGCAGCCGCCACCCCGTGAACTACAGCGGGCCGGCGGCCGTGCGCGGCTGGTACATGGACCTGCCCGAGCCGCGCGAGAGAGTCGTCTCCAACGGTCAGGTGCTGGGCCGCCTGTGGCTGCAGCGCAGCCTGGTGCCAGCCCGCAGCGAGCCTGCCGAGGCGGGCCCACCCCCTTGCGAGGTGCCCCTGCGCGAAGCGACAAGCCAGGAGTACCTGCTCGACGTCTTCAGCGGTGCGCCGGCGCCGTGGCCGGCGTTTGACACCGATGGGGGCGGCTTCACCGGCGCCGAACTGGCCGACATCAGTGGCTGGCGCGCCGGACCTCAGGCCCGCCTGTGGCTGCGTTCGGCGGGCCCGGACGTGATCAGCCTGGGGCACGGCGGGCCGATGCGCATGCGCGTGCTGGGCGGGCCTTCGGCGCGCATCGGCTGGCGCCAGCTTCAGTGACTCAAGGGGATGTTCATGTCGCGTTGTCCATGCCTAGGCCGCCGATCCAAGGGGTTCAGCCTGATCGAACTCCTGGTCGTGGTGGCCGTGATCGCCTTGCTGACAGGCCTGGCCTTGCCGGGGTATCAGGCCTATTTGCAGCGTGCGCGCCGCACCGATGCCCGCGAGGCGCTGCTGCGGGGCGCCCAGTGGCTGGAGCGGGTGGCCTCGATCCACGGCCAGTATCCCGAGGCGGCGGCCTACCCGGCCGCGCTGGCCCTCAGCGGGGCGGGCCACTACCGCATTCAGTACCTGCCCAGTGCTGATCTGGCCGCCTACACCCTCACGGCGCAGCGCCAGGGCGTGCAGGCCTCAGACCCCTGCGGCGATTTGGTGCTCGATCAGGCTGGGCAGCGTGCGGTGTTGAACCCGGCCGCGGGCAGCCCCCCGGCTGAATGCTGGCAACGCTGAACGCACGCGGGCCCGGCGCGCGGTGCCACGCCTCATTGTTTGCGTTGCACGAACAGGTTGCGCTTCGCGTCCTCGGGGTAGGCAAAGGTGATCAGCCCGTTGCGTACCTGGCCCATCACCAGCATGTTGGCCGAGATGGCTTCCTTGTCCTGCGCACTGAAGGGGTGATCGTAGGTGGCCACCACGCCGTAGTAGGTCTTCATGCGGCCTTCGAGCGCGGCCTTGATGGCCGGGCCGTCGGCGGGCCCTTTGTTGATGGCCAGCAAGGCATACAGAAGCAGGTAGCTGGCGTCGTAGCCATGGGCTGCGGCCATGGGCACGGGGATGCGTCGGCTGTTGAACTTGCGTGCGTAGCTGGCCAGAAAGGCGGCGCGTCGCTCATTGCTGGGCTCGGCAATGAAGGTCTGGGCCATCAGGGCGCCTTCGGCGGCCTCCCTGGCCCCCTCGATGAAAAACGGAAAGGACAAGGTCCAGGGGCCCACCTGGGGCACCTTCCAGCCCAGGGCCTTGCGGCCCTGCGCCACCACCGCGTTTTCGGGGCCCACGGTGTAGCTGAAGATCACGTTGGCGCCCGCAGCCCGCGCCGCCTTGAGCTCGTCGGACAGGTCCTTGACGCCCAGCGCAAAGCGGGCGGTGTGCACCGGTTTGAGGTTCTTGGCCGCCAGCGCGGCGATCACATCGCGCGTGCCGCCTTCGCCATAGCCGGTGGTGTCGGCGAAGATGGCCACCCGGTCCCAGCCCCGTTTGATCAGATCGTCCACCACGAAGGGCGCCTGCAAGGCATCACGGCCCTGCACGCGGAAGATGTAGCTCTCGGGCGCCGGGTACTGGGTGGTCACGGTGGTGCCGGTGGCGCAGGGCACGATCAGTGGCACCTTGTTCTTCTGGAACACCTCGATCGAGTTGAGCGCCACCCCGCTGTTGCAATAGCCGATCGTGGCCACCACCTGATCGCGCACCAGTTCCTCGGCCAGTTGCCGGCCGCGTGCCGGGTCGGCGGTGTCGTCCTTGACCATCAGCTCCAGCGGGCGTCCCAGGTAGCCGCCGACGGCGTTGATCTCGTCGATGGCCAGCTTCACGCCGTTGGCCATGGGCACCCCGAAATCGGCCGACGGCCCGGTCAAGGGACCGATCAGACCGATGCGCAGCGGCGTCGGCCCGGCGGCCGCGGTGCCGGCCTCGGCCGTGCCTGCAGGCGTGGCCGCCCCGATCGGCAGGCCGGTGAGCCAGCCTCCGAGGAGCAGGGCGCTGCACACCAGGGCCCGGCCCAGGCCAGGCGTTGGCAACACGGACGCAGCAGTCCGACGCGGTAAGAAACTGAAAGACACGTGATGGCCCGCCCCGATGGATGAACGAATGGAAGAATCTAGAGGGGCCAGCCGCCGGCGCGGTACGGGGCTTACCCCAGTAACAGGCGGTTGCAAACAGGCCGGGCAACCTGCCGGGCAAGGCGCTGACCAGGGGCCCGTGGGTTTGCCCTGTGCCAAAGGGGCGGGCTTTTGTCGCGTGAAATGCCTGCACCCCGCTAACATGGCGTTTTTTCGGGGCCGCTGCGCGCACGGAACGCCGATGGCCGTTACCGGTATGCTTGGTCCTGTGGTCCCCATCCTGCCTCTGTCTGATCCCGTGAGCGCCTCCCGCGACATCAAAACCTATGGCATGGCCGAGCGGGCCAACCACCTCGACTTCGACATCCGCGAACAGCTGGTGCGGCCGCCCTTGCTGCGCCCGCATCGGCACGACTATTTCCAGATCCAGGTCAGCCTGCAGGGCGATGGCGAGCAGACCGTGGGGGCCAGCGTGCGCCCCTTTGGCCGTGGCACCCTGAGCTTTGTGCTGCCCTACCGGGTGCACGTGGTCTCGCACCCCGAGGGCTCGCGCTATGTGATCCTGAACTTCTCGCAGGCCTTTTTGCGCCCCGACCTGCAGGCCGACCCGCTGGACCTCGAGGACGTGCCTCTGAGCCTGGCGCCCGAGCTGGGCCCCTTCCTGTTCCAGGAGTACACCGACTTCGCCTTCGGGCCGGAGGCCTTTGCCGAGGTCGAAGCCCTGGTCCAGCGCATGCTGCGCGAGAACGCGCAGCGGCGCCATGGCAGCCTCACGCTGTTGCGCGGCCTGCTGTTGCAGCTGCTGGGCCTGACCTGCCAGGTGTTCGAGACCGATCTGGCCCGGCTGGCGGCCCAGCATGCGCAAAAGACCAGCCAGCGCGAGGCCTTGCAGCGCGTAGCCCGTTTCATCCGTGAGCACCTGGCCGAGGACCTGACACTGGCCGACGCCGCTGCGGCCGCGTTTCTGTCGCCCAACTACCTGGCCAACCTGCTCAAGAAGGAAACCGGCAAGACCTTCACCGAACTGCTCACCGAGCGCCGCATGGAGCGCGCCCAGGAGCTGCTGGCCCACACCTCGCAGCGCGTCATGCAGGTGGCGCACGCGGTGGGCTTTGCCGATGAGTCGTATTTCACGCGGCGCTTTCGCCAGAGCATGGGTCTGAGCCCGCGCGCCTGGCGCGACCAGTTGCGCCAGCGCCTGCAACACCCGGTCTGAGCTGGGCCCGGGCCGGCTTTGTGCTGGAAAACCGTAAGCCCGCGCGCAGGCCGACGGGCCATCGTTTTCTACAGTGGGGGTCTGTCGCTTTCGACGATTTTCACAGGTGGAGACAACGATGACCGATCTGAGCAAACGCGGCTGGCTGCAGGGCGGCCTGCTGATGAGCGCCGGGGCCTTGAGCGCCTGCGCCACCCCGGGCACAGCCCAGCCTGGGCGACCGGTGGCCACCCCCTTCGAGCTGCCTCACACCACGGTGCCCGTGGCCACGGTCGACGGGCAGCCGCTGGCCTTTCCGGTGCGCCGCATCTATTGCATCGGGCGCAATTACGCCGCCCATGCGCGCGAGATGGGCTCGGACCCCAGTCGCGAGCCGCCGTTCTTCTTCCAGAAGCCCAGCGATGCGATCCAGTTCGTGGCCCCGGGCACGGTGGCCGATCACCCCTATCCCAGCCTCACGCGCAACTACCACTACGAGGTGGAGCTGGTGGCGGCCCTGCACCGGGGCGGGCGCGACATCCCGATCGACCGGGCCCTGGACTGCGTCTACGGCTATGCGCTGGGCCTGGACATGACGCGGCGCGACCTGCAGCGTGGCATGGGCGATCAGAAAAAACCCTGGGAGATCGGCAAGAGCTTCGACCATTCTGCCCCCATCGGTCCCATCCATCCTGTGGCCCGCACGGGCCATTACACGCAAGGCGCCATCTGGCTCAAGGTGAACGGGCAGGTCAAGCAGCAGGCCACGCTCAACCACATGATCTGGTCGGTGGCCGAGCAGATCAGCCGCCTGTCCGAGGCTTTTGAGCTGTTCCCGGGTGACATCATCTATTCGGGCACGCCTGAAAACGTGGGCCCGGTGGTGCGTGGCGACCTGATCGAATGCCACATCGATGGCCTGCCCGAATTGAGCCTGCGCATCGTCTGAGCGGGTTGGCTGCGCGCTCGGGTTGAGGGACGTCAAAGCCCGTGCTGCTGGCCGGTGGCAGGATGAAGTCCGGTGGCATCGGGGTCGTCAGAACAGCCGGGCTCCGATCTCGGGAGCTTGTCATATGAAGCGGCGCATTCTCATCATCCAGGGGCATCCGGATCACCGGGCCCCCCACCTGGCCCACGCTTTGGCGGATGCCTACGCCAGTGGCGCGCAACTGGAGGGGCACGAGGTGCGACAGGTCTGCGTGGCTCAGCTGGACCTGAGCCTGGTGCGCAGCCAGGAGGAGTGGGAGCACAAACCGGTCCCGGTGGCACTCGCTGCGGTGCAGGAGGAACTGCGCTGGGCTCAGCACCTGGTGTTCTTTTTCCCGCTGTGGCTGGGCGAGATGCCCGCCATGCTCAAAGGCTTTCTGGAGCAGGTGGCGCGGCTCGATCTGGTCCGGGTGAAAGGGCCGCAGGGCGCGGAGGGCCGCAGCAGCCCGGGCCTCAAGGGACGCAGCGCCCGTCTGGTGGTCACCATGGGCATGCCGGCCTTGTTCTACCGAGGCTTTTACGGCGGCCATGGTCTGCGGTCAATGCGTCGCAGCGTGCTGGGCTTCATGGGCATTTCGCCGGTGCGTCAGACGCTGATCGGTCGGGTCGGTTCGATGTCGCCGCACCGCTTCGAAGGCTTGGTGCACCAGATGCAGATGCTGGGTCGCAACGCCCGCTGAGCAAGGGCCTGGCGCCTAGCACAGACCTCGTCTTTACGGGGGCGCGGCACCGCGGGCAACTCCGGTATCAGGGTAAAGCCGGGGGTGTCTTCGGGCAATCTGCGACAATCCTGCCTCTCGAAAATTTTGACCGTCCGAAGAATAAATCCTAAATGAGCACTCTGACCACTGTTGAGATCCGTCCTGCCACCCTGCGAGATGCCAAGACCGTAGCCGAAATCCACACGGTGGCTGCCCAAGCCGCCTACAAAGGCATTGTTCCCGACGAGTTTCTGAAAAGCTCCTCCACTGACAAGCGCGTGGCCCAATGGCGCGAAGCCATCGAATACTGCGAACCCCAGGTCCAAGTGGCCATGGACGAAGGCAAGGTTGTCGGCTTTGTCGGCTTCGACCGTTCGCGCGATCCGAAGTCCCGCCCCACCACCGGTGAAATCTGGGCCCTGTACGTGCTGCCCAGCCACTGGGACAAGGGCGTGGGCCTGGCCCTGTGGGACGCCGCCCGCGAAGGCCTGTCCGAAGAGGGTTGCACCAACGTCACCGCCTGGGTTCCCCTGCGCAATGAGCGCGCCATGCGCTTCCTGGAACTGGCCGGCTTCAAGCGCGAGCTGAACACCGCCAAGACCACGCCCATGGGTGCCATCAAGCTCGAGGAAATCCGCCTCAAGCGCGGCGACCTGAACTGAGCCCTGCACCGGCCGCCCCCGCGGCCTGTCGGCTGCCCCTTGAAAGCCCTCGGTCGTGAGACCAAAAGGCCACCGCCTTCGTGCCGTGGCCTTTTTTTCGTGGGCGATCGGCTGGCAGCAGGTCGGTTCAGCTGCCCTTGCGGCAGGCCTGGTCGACGTATTGCAGCGCGTCGGGCAAGGCGTCGCGGAACACCAGCCATTCGTGGTCGCCATCGATCACGCGCAGTTCGACCTGCCGTGGCTGGATCTGGTGCAGGCGCCAGAACAGGTTGGCCGACATCGGGGCAATGCCGAGGAAGTCGTGGTCGCCAGACACGATCCACATCGGCACCCGCACGGCGCCGGCCTGGTAGGTGTCGAGCGCGGCCGGGTAGTTCAGCGCCTTCCAGGTGTCGGGATCGAACTGACCGTTGCGCACGAACTGCGGTGTGCGGCGCGCGGCCGAGGTTTCCGGTGGCAGTGGGTCGTAGATGGCCGGGCTGATCACCGCGGCGCCACAGAACTTCTGCGGGTGACGCAGTGACAGGTTCAGCGCGCCATAGCCCCCCATGGACAGGCCGCCGATGGCCCGGCCACTGCGCTCCTTCTGCACGCGATAGCGTGCCTCCACATAGGGCAGCAGCTCGTTCATGATGGCCGTGCCGGCCTTCTCGGCTGCGCCATCCGCCCACCACGAGGCCGGGCCCGCCGTTGGCATCACCACCACCGAGGGGCGGATCAGACCGCGCTTGATCAGGCCGTCCAGTGTCTCCACCGCACCGCCCTTGGTGCGCCATTCGTTTTCATCGCCGCCGGCCCCGTGCAGCAGGTACACGACCGGGTAGGGCTGTTGGGCCTTTTCATACCCATCAGGCAGGTAGACCGTGAAGGGCAGGGGCCGCCCCAGCGCAGCCGAGGGGGCCTGGTCGGCCAGCACCGTGCTGGCGGCGTGGGCAGGCAGAGCGGCACCCAGGGCCGCGCCCAGGGTCATCAGGCCCAGCAGATGAGCCTGGGCCCAACGGCGGGCACGCGCGCCCATCGGGCGCAGGGTGGGGGATGTCAAAGCCATGTTGTCTCCTGTTTTTTGAGGTACGGGCCGCCTTCCTGAGCCGGGCAACCCGGTCTGATTCTGGGTGCAAAGCGCGAAGAATGTGCGTTGATTCCATGAATTCGACCCTTGAGCAGGTGATTCCGCGCGACGCAGCCCCCGCGGGCTTCGCCCAAGCCGCGACAATGGCGGCATGACCGATACCCCACCCAGCCTGAGCTGGACCGACGCCCAGGACCTGCCACAGCAGGCCCGCTGGCGCTCCGAAGCCGGCGTGCCTGCGCCGCGCCGCCTGCAACTGGCCGACGACACCCTGAACGCCGACACCGCCTACCGCCTGGCCTGCGAGGGCACCGGCCTGCTCTGGCAGGGCGACTTCCACAACGCCCGCCAGCTGCTGCAGGCGCTGGCGCGGCGCGTGGACCGCAAGCCGCGCAAGCTCAAGGCGCCGGCCACCACGTTGTCCGAAGCCTTTCACCAGCACCGCCAGGGCCAGGCCCAGCGGGCCAGGGTGCTGGGCCTGGTGCTTGTGCCGGTGAATGCCGATTACAGCGTGCCTTTGCGCCGCGCGCCTGATATACGGCAGGCCCTGCAGGAGGTGTGGGGCGAGCCTGACGGCCAGCCCTCGGTGCTGAGCCTGCGTGAGCTGCTGGGCCTGGTGGGTGCGCACGAGTGGCGCAAGAAAGGCGTGCCCGTGCCGGCCCTGGGGCCGGACGCTCGCATCCACCCCTACTACGGCGTGTTTTCGCCGGTGCGTGGTGAGTACGTCGATCTGGTGGCCAAGGCCCCCTGGCCGGCCGGTTTCACCCCGGATCAGCCCGTGTTCGACATCGGCGTGGGCACGGGCGTGCTGTCGGC
>Ga0209913_1001154_pt1 | contig 16032 bp, 15 predicted proteins | sample PersoiDNA2013203_FD_185805 | JGI IMG/M metagenome (GOLD analysis project Ga0209913, IMG submission 185805) | Permafrost soil microbial communities from the Arctic, to analyse light accelerated degradation of dissolved organic matter (DOM) -... | ecosystem: Environmental > Terrestrial > Soil >... | reverse complement strand
CGACATCGGCTACTGCCACCTCGAGAAACTGCACAACCTCGAGGCCCTGCCGCCCCACGGGTTTCGCATCAGTTGCTTTCCGGTCAAGGTCAAAGGGGCTTCCGCGGGCTGGACCCGCGCCGTGGCCATCCTGGACCAGCCTGACACCCCAGCCCCGGGCCCATGAACCAGACCACGGACCCGGGTCACTGACCCGATCCTGAGCTGAAGCGGCGGGCGCAACACACCAACGCCTGCATCAGCGTCAGTCCCCCGAGTTCCCGCCACACCGGACCAGCCCGCCAGGGCCGGCCCGCGGGCACACCTGCGCCCTGCGCACCCATCCAACCAGAAGGAGACAACATGACAAATTCAAAGCCCCTGACCCCCAAGCGCCCGCACCAGGCCCCTGGCTGGGCCGCGCTGGCAGGCCTGGCCCTGGCCGCCCAAGCCCAGGCCCAACCCGCCCCCCAGCCCGGGGTGCAGCTGTTCGGCCTGCTCGATGCCGCTGCGGGGCGCTTCACCAACCCCTCAGGCGTCAATGCCAAGGAACAGGCTGCGAGCAAGGTCAGCAGCGGGGGGCTGTCCACCAGCTTCTGGGGCATCCGGGGGCAGGAGGACCTGGGTGGCGGCACCTCAGCCTTGTTTGAGCTGTCTTCGTTCATGCGCAACGAATCGGGGGCAGCCGGGCGCAGCGATGCCCTGCCAGCCCCGGTGAACGTGGCGGCCGACCCGTATTTCTCACGCGCGTCCTGGGTGGGCCTGAGCCACCCCGACTGGGGCCGCGTGCGGGTGGGCAACATCACCAGCCTGTTGTTCCTGAACGCCATCAGCAGCAATGCACTCGGCGACAGCACCACCTTCTCGCCCCTGAACCTGCTGACCTTCATCGGCTCGCCGTTGTCGGGCGGCACGGCCTGGGCCAACTCGGTGGTGTATGACAGCCCGATTCGCGCTGGCCTGACGGGTTCGGTGGCTTATGCCGCCTCGCAAAACCAGGGCGGCCCCAACGCTGCAGCGCGCCTGGCCTACAACGCCGGGGCGTTCCACACCTCGCTGGCCTGGCAAAGCGTGAACCGCAACCCACAGACCTTTGCCGACGGCACCTCGACCAACGACACCCGCGCCTGGCAATGGGCCGCCAGCTACGACTTCAACCCGCTCAAGCTGTACGCGCACCTGGGGCAGATCCAGAACCGGGGCACGGCCAGCGCGCCCCAGTCGGTGCATTACCGGGTGTGGGATGTGAGCCTGGGCCTGCCCGTGGGTGCCGGCCAGTGGCTGGCGGCCTACGGGGTGCGCAACACCGGCGACACCGTGGCCCCCGTCCCGGCCACCGTGGCAGGCGGCAACGTCTCGCGCAAGCTGCTCACCGTGGGATACGACCACTTTCTGTCGCGCCGCACCGAGGTCTACGTGCTGTTGTCGCGGGACCAGACCGAAACCCGCACCCTGCCTGTTCCACCCTCAGTGATACAGGCCAGCGGCACCAGCTTTGCCGTGGGCATCCGACACCGATTCTGAAAGCAGACCCTGCCACCCGCCCCTCCGAAATGGATCTTCTCATGCTATTGAACGAAACCCACGACCCCGGCCTGCAAAGCTGGGTCGCCTCGGCCCACAAGGCCGACACCGACTTTCCGATCCAGAACCTGCCCTACGGCGTCTTCCGCCGCCAGCAGAGCAGCGAGGGCTGGCGGGGCGGCGTGGCCATTGGCGACGCCATTCTGGACCTGGCCGCCCTGGCGGCCCTGCCAGACCCAGAGCGCCCCCTCGACGAGGGCGCCGCCCAGGCCCTGCAGGCGGCCAGCCTGCCCCGCCTCAACGCCTTGATGGCGCTGGGCCCGGCAGCGTGGCGGGCGCTGCGCCTGGCATTGTCGCGGGGGCTGCGGGTCGGCGCGCCCCAGGCCGCGGCCTGGCGTGCCTGCCTGGTGCCACAGGCCGAAGCCGAATACCAGCTGCCCGTTGAGGTGGGCAACTACACCGACTTTTTCACCTCCGCCCACCATGCACTGAACGCGGGGCGGGTGTTCCAGCCGGGGCGCGAGCTGCTGCCCCAGTTCAAGTGGCTCCCGATCGGCTACCACGGCAGGGCCTCCACGGTGGCCATCAGCAACACCCCTTTGCAACGGCCCGCCGGCCAGATCATGCTGCCCGGGCAGACCCGGCCGGTCTATGCCCCCACCCGGCAGCTCGACTTCGAGCTGGAACTGGGGGTGTTGGTCGGCACGGGCAATGCCCTGGGCCAGACCCTGGACCTGGCCCAGGCCGAGCAACAGCTGTTCGGCCTGTGCCTGCTCAACGACTGGTCCGCACGCGATATCCAGGCCTGGGAGGCGGTGCCGTTGGGCCCCTTCATGGCCAAGAACTTTCTCAGCACCGTTTCACCCTGGGTGGTCACGTTCGAGGCACTGGCCCCCTTCAGGGTGCCGCTGCCGCGCAACGCTGATGATCCGCCCCCCCTGCCCTATCTGGACCACCCGGTGCAGACCACGCAGGGCGCCATCGACATCGAACTGGAGGCGCTGCTGCTGCCAGCCGGCCAGGCCGCAGCGCTGCCGCTGTGCCAGACCAATTACCGGCACGCCTACTGGTCAGCGGCCCAGATGTTGACCCAGCACAGCAGCAATGGCTGCCGCTTGCAGGCCGGAGACCTGCTAGGCACCGGCACCTTGTCGGGGCCGGAGCCTGAGCAGTCGGCCTGCCTGCTGGAGCTGACACAGGGCGGGCGCCAAGCCCTGACGCTGCCAGGGCCCACCCAGCGCCGCTGGCTGGAAGATGGCGACACCGTGGTGCTGAGGGCTTGGTGCCAGCGTGAAGGGGCCGCCCGCATCGGCTTTGGCGAATGCCGGGGCCAGGTCGTGCCGCACGCCCCAGGCCACGGCACTGGGGCCTCGTTCAATTCGGCTTGATCAGAAACTTCTCGCCCGTGGCACGCTGGGCGTAGCGGCGCACCTGCTCAGGTGCCAGGGCCTGCGTCAGGCTCAACTCGCCCGCATAGTGGCTGCGGAAGGTGCTGCGCAGTTCACGCGCCACGCGCTGCTTCAAGGCCTCGGCACCGGCTGCACCGATCTTGTTCAGGAACGGGAACAGCAGCCAGCCCCCCATGCCCCAGGCCATGCCGAAATTGCGGCGGAAGGTGGTGGGCGAGGTGTCCAGCCCGCCATACAGGTACACCTGCTTGTGCACCGGCGAGCCATAGCGGCTGTATTCGCTCGCGTTGCGGCCCAGCGCCGCCTCCATGGCCGACAGGATCTGGCCGGCCAGGGTGCCGCCACCGGTGGCGTCAAAGGCCAGGGTGGCGCCGGTCTGCACCAGGGCCTCGGTCAGGTCGTGGGTGAAGCTGTCGGCGCTGCTGTCGCACACCTGCAGGGCGCCCTGCCCGCGCAACAGCGCCGCCTGGGCCGGCGAGCGCACGATGTTGACCAGGCCGATGCCGTCTTGCAGGCAGATGCGGTTGAGCATCTGGCCCAGGTTGGAGGCCGCAGCCGTGTGCACCAGGGCGGTATGGCCCTCGCGCCGCATCGTCTCGACCATGCCCAAGGCCGTGAGCGGATTGACAAAGCACGAGGCCCCTTCGGCCGCCGTGGCGTCGTCGGGCAGCCGCAGGCACTGGCTCAGGGGCACGCAGCGGTACTGGGCGTACATCGCCCCGCCAATGGCCGCCACCTTCTTGCCCAGCAGGGCCTGGGCTGCGGCCGAAGTGCCTGCGGCCACCACCGTGCCTGCGCCCTCGTTGCCCACCGGCAGCGATTGCCCCACCCGCGCCGCCATGGCCGGCATGGCCGCAACGGGCACCTGGGCTTTGAGCACCGGGCGATCAGGGCTGCCGGCGGCCTGCACCGTGCCGAGGTCGGCCGCGCCCAGCAGCAGGCCCTGATCCGAGGGGTTGAGCGGCGTGGCCTCGATGCGGATCAGCACCTCGTGCTCACCGGGCACGGGCAGGGGCTCATCCACCAGCGAAATCTCAAGCTCGCCGCTGGCATGGATCAGCGAGCGCAGTTGCAGCGCGGTGGCAGGCAAGGGGTGGTTCATCGGTGTCTCCGGGTGGGTTGGGGTGGCTCAAAATTGCAGGGCCTGTCGGCCAGGGCTCGCCTCAGGGTGTCTCTTTGACGGCATCGTGGGCCGACATCCCGGGGTGGTGGTGCATGCCGTGGTGCATCGCATGCCCTTCCATGGCATCGTCGCCATGATCGTCCAGTTGAGCCCGGAACCACTGGTGAAGCGCATCAACCAGCGCCGGGTCGTGGCTGCTGTAACGCAGCGCTGCGCCATCGGGCACATCGTGGTAGCCGATGTGCAACCGCCCGCGGGGGGCATTGCGCAGGCCGGCCAGGCCAGGCATGTCCGGCCCATGCAGTTGGGCCGGGCCGGAAAAATCGCCCGCCAGAAACTGCTCGCGCAGGGCCGCCAGATGCAAACGGATGAGGGCGATCTGCACGCGGTCGCCGCTTTGGCGCACCAGCACCTGCTGCTCGCCGCCGTTGGGCGTGGCCGTGAAGACGTGGCGGGTGGCCGCCAGATCGAAAGGCATCACCTGTGGGCCGCGCTGGGCGACCTCGGCCTGGCGACGGGATGGTGTGGCCGAGGTGGCAACGCCTGAGGTGCCCAGCAACGCGACCGCCAACAGACCACCAGCCACCCACCTGGGGCAACAAGACATGCGCATGAACTTCTCCGAAGTTGACAGGCGCCCATCCTAATCGCCTCGGATGGCGGTGCAGGGCCATGCTGCCGCAGAGCCCTGCGGAACAGGCCAGGCTCAGGCCAGGGTGTAGGCCGTCTTGACCGTGGTGTAGAACTCTTGCGCGTAGCGGCCCTGCTCACGCGGGCCATAGCTGCTGCCCTTGCGGCCGCCAAAGGGCACGTGGTAGTCAACCCCTGCGGTGGGCAGGTTGACCATCACCATGCCGGCCTGGGCGTGCCGCTTGAAGTGGGTGGCGTGCTTCAGGCTTTGCGTGGCGATGCCGGCCGACAGCCCGAACTCGGTGTTGTTGGCCACGGCCAGGGCCTCTTCGTAGTTCTTCACTCGGATCACGCTGGCCACGGGGCCGAACACCTCTTCGCGGTTGATGCGCTGCTCGGGCGTGCTGTCGGTGATCAGGGCCGGGGCCATGAAGAAGCCCTCGGCACCGCTGCCGGTGTGGCAGGCCACGCGCTGGCCGCCGGCCTGCACGGTGGCGCCTTGCGAACGGGCGATCTCGACATAGCTCAGGTCCTGCTCCAGCTGGGCCTGAGAGACCACAGGGCCGATGTCGGTGCCTGCGGTCAGGGCGTCGCCGATCTTGAGGCCGGCCAGGCGGGCCTTCACGCCTTCGACAAAGGCGTCGTGGATGCCTTCGGTCACGATCAGGCGGCTGCTGGCGGTGCAACGTTGGCCGGTGGAGAAGAAGGCGCTCTGCACGCTCAATTCAACAGCCTGCTGCAGGTTGGCGTCGTCGAGGATCACCTGCGGGTTTTTGCCACCCATCTCCAACTGCACCTTCTTGTGGCCTTGCACGCAGGCCTCGGCAATGCGCCGGCCCACGCCCACCGAGCCGGTGAAGCTGACGGCGGCGATGCCGGGGTGCTTGACCAGCGCATCGCCGATCACGCTGCCGCGACCCATCACCAGGTTGAACACCCCCGCCGGGATGCCGCTGCGGCTGATGATTTCGGCCAGCGCCCAGGCGCTGCCCGGCACCAGGTCGGCGGGCTTGAGCACCACACAGTTGCCGAAAGCCAGGGCCGGAGCGATCTTCCAGGCCGGGATGGCGATGGGGAAGTTCCAGGGCGTGATCAGGCCCACCACGCCAATGGGCTCGCGGGTGACTTCCACGCCGATGCCGGGGCGCACCGAGGGGATGGTCTCGCCCGCCAGGCGCAGGCATTCGCCGGCAAAGAACTTGAAGATCTGGCCGGCACGGGTGGCTTCGCCAATGCCTTCGGCGCGGGTCTTGCCTTCTTCGCGCGACAGCAGCGTGCCCAGCTCTTCGCGGCGCGCCAGTATCTCGCTACCGATCTTGTCCAGCGCATCGCTGCGCGCCTGGATGCCCCCCGTCGACCAGGCTGGGAAAGCGGCCTCGGCCGCGCGCACGGCCAGGTCCAGCTGAGCCGCATCGCCCTGGGCGTATTCACCGATCACGTCGGCCAGGTTGCTGGGGTTGAGGTTGGGGGCCAGGGTGGTGCCGGCCAGCCATTCGCCGTTGATCAAGTTCAGGTGCGGAGTGCTCATGGTGTGTGGAACAGAGGTTGGTGAAATGGGAACGACGGCCGAAGCCGTCGGGGTGTGGCATGAGCTGACGCTCAGGCTCAATCTGCAGTGATCTTTCGGTCCTCGATCACTTTTTTCCAGCGGGCAAATTCCTTGGCCTGGCTGGCGGCAAACTGTTCGGGCGTGTTGGCCACGATCTCCAGGCCGATCTCATTGAGGCGGGTCTTGATCTGCGGGTCTTTCAGCGCAAACTGCAAAGCCTCGACCAGGCGCTTCTTGACATCGGCGGGCAAGCCCTTGGGGGCGGCCACGCCCTGCCACGACAGCACATCGGCGTCTTTCACGCCGCTTTCGCTGAGGGTGGGCACATCGGGCAGCACCGCAGCGCGCTTGTCGTCGGCCACCGCCAACACGCGCAGCTTGCCGGCCTTGATGTGCTGGATCACGTTGTTGACGTTCTGGAACGAGGCATCCACGTTGCCACCCAGCAGATCGCTGATGGCCGGGCCACCGCCCTTGTAGGGAACGTGCAGGCCGCTGGTGCCGGTCTGCTGCCAGAACAGCACGGCGCTCAGGTGGTCCGACGAACCATTGCCCGACGAGGCAAAGGTCACGCTCTCAGGCTTCTTGCGCTGGGCCGCGATCACATCGGCCACGCTCTTGAAGGGCGACTGCGGCGGCACCACCAGCACGTTGGGCGACTGGGCGGCCACGGTCAGGTAGTCAAAATCCTTGGTGGCGTCGTAGCCGATGCCCTTGATCAGGTGCGGCACGATCACAAAGGGGCCCAGCGAAGACACCAGCAAGGTGTAGCCGTCAGCCGGTGCCCGCTTCACGAAGGTGGCGCCGATGCTGCCGGTGGCACCGGCCTTGTTGTCGACGATCACGGTCTGGCCGAGTTTTTCGCCCATCTTGGTGGCCAGCAGGCGGGCCACCATGTCGGTGGTGCCCCCCGGCGGAAAGGGCACGACCAGGGTGATGGTCTTTTCAGGGTAGGCGGCCCAGGCACTGGACACGGGCGCGAGGCCCGCGGCCAGGCTCATCCCCAGGGCCAGGCCGAGTGCACAGCCTTTGGCCAGCAGGCCTCGGCGGGAAGGGGTGGAATTCACGTTGCTCATTTTTTGTCTCCAGTCATGCAGGGATGCGAACGGCCTGGCGGGCCAGCAGGCGCCATTGCCCATCCCGCTTGTGCCAGACCAGCAGCACATGCAGGTCGACCTGCCCGGGCTTGCCCTGGTCCAGCGTGTGGCCCGCGAAGCGATGCCGCACCACAGCGATATCGCCCAGCACGCGCACGGTTTGCGCACTCAACTCGATGCTCACGAAATCTGACCGGCCACTCAGCAGGTCTTCTACAAAGCGGGCCTGGGTGTCGACCCGGCCGCCGGAGTGGCCGTAGCTCAGCTCATCGGCCAGCAGGGCCTCCAGGGAGGGCCGGTCCGGATCGACCATGGCCACCCGCAACTGCTCGACAGCCGCCAGGACGGCCTGCTCATCAGGCACGCCCTGGGCATGGACCCCTGGCCCCCAGGCCAGAAAGGCGGCCAACCCCAGGGTGGCCAGGTTCAGACGTCGCTTCATCTTGTGGTCTCCGTTGTCGGCCTCGCCCCGATGGGGGCTGCGATCAGAGGGCTTGCGAGCCGAGTTTCTTGATCAAGGCATCCAGGGCGTCCATCTCGGCGGCCTTCAGGTCGGTCAGCGGGGTGCGCACCGGGCCGGCGTCGTGGCCCACCAGCTTGGCGCCGGCCTTGACGATGCTCACGGCGTAGCCTTGGCCACGGTTGCGGATCTCCAGGTAGGGCAGGAAGAAGTCTTTCAGCAGGCGGTTCTGCGTGGCGTGGTCGTCGGTGCGCACGGCTTCATAGAAGTCCATGGCCGTCTTGGGGATGAAGTTGAACACCGCCGACGAGTACACCGGAGTGCCCAGCGCTTTGTAGGCCGCGGCATACACCTCGGCCGTGGGCAGGCCGCCCAGGTAGGCAAAGCGATCACCCAGGGTCTGGTAGATGGACATCATCAGTTCGATGTCGCCAATGCCGTCCTTGAAGCCCACCAGGTTGGGGCAGCGGTCGGCCAGGATCTGCAGCGAGGCGGGGGTCAGCTTGGCCTGGCCACGGTTGTAGACGATGACGCCGAACTTGACGCTCTTGCACACGGCTTCGACGTGGGCGATCAGGCCTTCCTGACCGGCTTCGGTCAGGTAGTGCGGCAGCAGCAGCACACCATGGGCGCCGGCTTTTTCAGCGGCCTGGGCGCACTGGATGGCAAAGCGGGTGGGACCACCGGCGCCGGCAATGATGGGCACCACACCGCGGCAAGTGTCGACGGCGGTCTTGATGATGCCGGGGTACTCGTCGGCGGTCAGCGAGAAGAACTCACCCGTGCCGCCGGCGGCAAACAGGGCGCTGGCGCCATAGGGGGCCAGCCATTCCAGGCGTTCGATGTAGCCCTTCTGGTTGAAATTGCCTTCGGCATCGAAGTCGGTCAGGGGGAAGGACAGCAGGCCCGAGCCCATGATGGTCTTGAGTTCTTGAGGGGTCATTTGAGTGCTCCAGAGAAAAGGAAGAAAGAAAGGAAAACAGGAAAAGAAACAGGGCTGCGCCCGATCAGTCGAGGCGGATCCGCGCGGCCTGGACCACCTGGGCCCAGCGCTTGCGTTCGTTGTTGAAGAATTGCTCTTCTTCAGCAGGGGCCATGGTCACCACTTCAGCGCCCTGCCCGGCCAGCCGCGAGCGGATGTCGGGCGAGCGGATGATGCGGATCAGCTCCTGGTTCAGCCGGCTGACGATGGCATCCGGCGTGCCGCGTGCCACACGCACACCCTGCCAGGTGCCCGACTCGAAACCGGTCAGGCCTTGCTCGGCCAGGGTGGGCACCTGCCCCACCAGGGGCATGCGGGTGGCCTTGGACAGACCCAGCAGCTTGAGCTTGCCGGCCTGCACCTGCGGGTAGGTGGCGAGCATGCCGTTCATGAGCACCTGGGTCTGCCCGGCCACCGTGTCGGACACCGCCTGCACGCCGCCCTTGTAAGGCACGTATTCCCAGCGCGCACCACTGGCACGCTGCACTGCCACGCCGGCCAGGTGCGCCGCACTGCCGGTGGCCGTGACGGCAAAGTTGAGATCGTTCTTCTTGGAGTACGCCACCAGTTCGGCCAGGTTGTTCACCGGCACCGAGGGGTGCACCACGAGCAAATGGGGCGAGTAAGCCAACATGGTCACGCCACGCAGGTCCTTGGACGGGTCGAAGCCCAGGCGGGTGTACACCGAGGGGCTGATGGCCAGGGCGCCCACGTCGCACAAGAGCAGGGTGTAACCATCCGGGGCGCTGTGGGCCACCAGATCGGCCCCCAGGTTGCCATTGGCGCCGGGCTTGTTGTCGATGATCACGGGCTGGCCCAGGGCCTCAGAAAGCGGCTGGCTCAAGGCGCGGGCAATGATGTCGGACGAGCCGCCCGGGGGGTAAGGCACCACGATGCGGATCGGACGGGCGGGCCAGGTCTGGGCCCCCACCCAGGCGGGGCTGACCAGCGCAGCGGGCACAGCACCGGTCAGCAAACGGCGTCGGGACAAGGTCATGCAGTCTCCAGTCGGAAGACCAGGCACCCTGCCGCCGAACGAGGTCAGCGGGGTGGGATGACTGATCTGATGTTGTTGTCAGTCATCGTACAACTAAAATTTCGAAATGTCTAGAAAAAGACAACTAAAGATGACTACGGCCGTGCGCCGTCCACAGTGGGCCGTCCGCCAGGCCGCCGCCGACCGGGCGGCGGCTCCACCAGATCAGCGGGCCAGATCGTCCGCCGGCTGACCCGCCTGAGCCAAAGCCTGAGCCCGGCGCAGGCGCTCGCGGCTGTTGGTGAGGTGGATGCGCATGGCGGCACGGGCCGATTCCGGGTCTTGCCGCGCGATGGCGTCGTACACCTCTTCGTGCTCGCGATTCACCTTTTGCAGGTACTGTGCGCGCAGTTCGGGGGCCATGCGCATCGCTGACGAGATGCGGGTGCGCGGGATGATGGTGGTGCCCAGGTGGGCCATGATGTCGCCGAAATAGCGGTTGCCGGTGGCGCGGGCGATCTCCTGATGAAAGCGGAAATCGGGCGACACGGTGTCGCCTGCCACCTCGACATGCGAGGCAAAGTCGTCCAACGCCTGGCGCATGGCCAGCAGGTTCTGCTCCGAGCGGCGCAAGGCAGCCAGGCCGGCCGATTCAGTCTCCAGGCTGATGCGCAGCTCGAGCACCGCCAGCACATCCACCGAGGCGGCGATGTCGGACGGGTCGATGCGGAACATGCCTGGGGCCTGAGCCTCCAGCACGAAGGTGCCGATGCCGTGATGGGTCTCCACCAGGCCGGCCGCCTGCAGGCGCGACAGCGCCTCGCGCACCACCGTGCGGCTGACGCCGAACGCCCGCATGATTTCAGACTCGGTGGGCAGCTTGTCGCCCACCTTCAGCACCTGGCTCTGGATGCGGCTGCTGAAGTCTTCCACCAGTTCATGGGCCAGACCGCGCGGTCGGCGACGCGTGGGCGACACCCCGGCAGGGGCCTCCGTTGCATTAACCGTTGGCGCGGTGGGATTGGCCGTTGACAACTTTGACATGGCGTGATGATAATCCAGCCCCAGGTTGTACGACAACCGATGACATACATCCATTTCAGACAACAGAACGCCATGAACGAGAGACAACTGCCGCAACGCTTGCTGCTGACCGGGGCCGCTGGCGGCCTGGGCCGCGTCCTGCGCGAAAGCCTCAAACCCTTCACCTGCCAGTTGCGACTGTCTGACATCGCCGACCTGGCCCCGGCCACCTCCAGCCAGGAGGAAATCCAACGGTGCGACCTGGCTGACAAGGCCGCCGTCGATGCCCTGGTACAAGGCTGCGACGCCATCGTGCACCTGGGCGGTGTTTCGGTGGAGCGCCCGTTTGAGGAGATCCTCGAAGCCAACATCCGTGGCGCGTTCAACCTGTACGAGGCGGCCCGCCGCCATGGCGTGCAGCGCGTGGTGTTTGCCAGCTCCAACCATGTGATCGGCTTTTACCCGCAGACCCAGCGCCTGGACACCTCGGTGCCGCATCGGCCCGACGGGTACTACGGTCTGTCCAAGGCCTTTGGCGAAGACCTGGCCAGCTTCTATTTCGACCGTTACGGCATCGAGACCGTCAGCATCCGCATCGGCTCGTCGTTCACCGAGCCGCGGGACCGCCGCATGCTGAGCACCTGGCTCAGCTACCGCGACCTGACCGAACTGGTGCGTCGCAGCCTGGTCACGCCCCAGGTGGGCCACACGGTGGTGTATGGCGCCTCGGACAACCCCGCCGGCTGGTGGGACAACGCTGGCGCGCGCCACCTGGGCTTTGTGCCGCAGGACAGCTCAGAAGTCTTCCGCGCCCAGGTCGAGCAGCAGCCCCCGGTGCCGCCCGATGCGCCGGCCGCCCTGTACCAAGGTGGCAACTTCTGCGCCGCCGGCCCCTTCGAAACCCTGCCCCCGGTAGGCGCCGCATGAGCTCCACCGCCGATCTGGTGCTGGACGCGCGCTGCGGCACGGGTGAGAGCCCGCTGTGGAGCCCGGCCGAGCAGGCGCTGTACTGGGTGGACATCCCGGCGGCCCGCCTGCACCGCTGGGACGCCACCACCGCTCAGAGCCGCCATTGGCAAGCCCCGGAGATGCTGGCCTGCGTGGCCCGGACAACCGATGGCCAGGGCTTCATTGCCGGGATGGAGACCGGGCTGTTCCGGCTGGACGCGCCAGTCGACTCGGATGTTCTGAGCGCAGCCCCGATCGCCGCCGTGCAACACGCGCGCCGGGGCATGCGCTTCAACGATGGCCGCTGCGACCGCCAAGGCCGCTTCTGGGCCGGCACCATGGTGATGGACATGAGCGCCAACCTGCCCCTGGGTCAGCTGTACCGTCACGACCCAGCCCGCGGATTGCAGGCGGTGCTGCGCGGGCTCACCGTGCCCAATGGCCTGGGCTTCAGCCCCGACGGCCGCACGATGTACCTGTCGGATTCGCACCCCTCGGTGCAGGCCATCTGGGCCTTTGATTACGACACCGACACCGGCACACCGCACCACCGCCGCCTGTTCATCGACATGCGCGAGCACCCGGGCCGCCCCGATGGCGCAGCGGTGGATGCCGAGGGCTGCTACTGGATCTGCGGCAACGACGCCGGCCTGGTGCACCGCTTCACTCCGGCCGGCCGGCTCGACCGCTCACTGGCCGTGCCGGTCAAGAAGCCCGCCATGTGTGCCTTTGGCGGGCCGGGTCTCGACACCTTGTATGTCACCAGCATCCGCCCTGAGGGCATCGACCTGAGCGACCAACCGCTGGCAGGCGGCGTGTTTGCGCTGCGCCCCGGCGTGACAGGGCTGCCCGAGCCGGCGTTTGAAGCAGCCTGATCCCCCTATTTGCCTTTCTTTCCAACCATCCCCTCATGGAGACAAACATGAAGAACTTTCCCAAAACCCTGATCGCCCTCGGCGCCGCCACGCTGCTGGCCCTGGGCAGCCAGGCCGCGCTGGCGCGCAACTTCCGCTCGGCCGATGTGCACGCCAAGGACTTTCCGACCAACCAGGCCGTGAAGTTCATGGGCGAAGAGCTGTCCAAGGCCACGGGTGGCAAGGACAACGTCAAGGTGTTCGGCGACAGTGCCCTGGGCTCCGAGAAGGACACGGTCGAACAGGTCAAGATCGGCGCGCTGGACATGGTGCGTGTCAACACCGCCTCGTTCCACGGCATCGTGCCCGAATCGATGATCCCCGCCCTGCCCTTTGTGTTCCGCGACATGGAACACTTCCGCAAGGTGATGTATGGGCCGATCGGCGACCGCATGCTGGCCTCGTTCGAGAAGGCCGGCTTTGTGGGCCTGGCGTTCTACGAATCGGGTGCGCGCTCTATCTATGCCAAGCGCCCGATCAAGACCCTGGCCGACCTCAAGGGCCTCAAGGTGCGTGTGCAGCCCTCGGACCTGATGGTCAGCATGGTCAGCGCCCTGGGCGCCTCGCCCACGCCCATGCCCTACAACGAGGTCTACACCGGCCTCAAGACCGGTCTGCTGGACGCGGCCGAAAACAACATTGCCTCGTACGACGAGGCCAAACACTACGAATCGGCCCCGGTGTTCTCCGAGACCGGTCACAGCATGCCGCCCGAGGTGCTGGTGTTTTCCAAAAAGGTGTGGGACACCCTGAGCCCGCAGGAGCAGACCGCCATCCGCGCCGCTGCCAAGGCCTCGGTGCCCTACTACGTCAAGCTGTGGGATGCCCGCGAGAAGGAAGCCCAGGCCAACGTGCTCAAGGGCGGCGCCAAGATCGTGCCAGCCAGCGAGATCGATCGCAAGGCCTTTGTGGCCGCCGAAAAGCCGGTCTGGGACAAGTTTGCCAGCACGCCTGAACTCAAGGCCCTGGTGCAGGACATCGTCAACACCAAGTGAGTGGGCCCCTGGGGGGTGACATCGAGGCACCACCCCAGGCCCATGGTTCTGCCATGAAAATCTTCTCCGCAATCTGTGCTGTTCTGGCCAGCGTGGTGCTGCACCTGGCCCGCGTGGCGCTGGCCAGCCTGGGGCTGGTCGTGCTGTATGGCGTGGTCTGCCGCTACGCCTTCAATGACGCCCCACCCTACGTCGAGCAGGTGGCCCTGATCCTGGTGATCTCGGTGGCCATGTTCGGTGCTGCAGCCGGCGCCCGCGAAGGTGGCCACATCGGGCTCGACTCGGTGGTCAAGCTGCTGCCCCCGTCCCTGCGTCTGGCCTGCAGTGCCCTCGTCGACACACTGACCCTGCTGTTCTCGGGCATCTTGCTGCTGGGCAGCGTGCAGATGGGCCTGTCCACCCTGCACGACAGCATTCCCACGCTGGGCATCTCCGAAGCCTGGCGCTACCTGCCGCTGTCCATCGCGGCGGCCCTGATCTTCCTGTTTGCCATCGAGCACCTGCTGGGCCTGTGGCTGGCACGTGCCAGCGCGCCCCAGGCCTCCTCCACCCCTCTTCAGCCCCATCGGACCTGACCATGGAACTCGCTGTTCTCTGCCTGAGCTTTGTGCTCTTCCTGGTGCTCGGCGTGCCGGTGGCCTATGCCATCGGCCTGAGCTGCATTGCCACCTTCTTTGTCGAGGGCCTGCCCTTTGCCACCGCCATCCAGATGATGGTGTCGGGCATGAACGTGTTTTCGTTCCTTGCGATTCCGTTCTTCATCTTCTCGGGTGAGCTGATGCTGCATGGCGGCATTGCCGACAAGATCATGGACTTCGCGCGCAGCCTGGTCGGCCACATGCGTGGCGGCCTGGGCCTGGCCAACGTGATGGCCAGCACCCTGTTCGGCGGCGTCTCGGGCTCGCCCGTGGCCGACACCTCGGCCATGGGTGGCGTGATGATCCCGATCATGAAGCGCGAGGGCTACAGCGCGGACTACGCGGTCAACGTGACCACGCATGCCTCGCTCACCGGCGCCCTGATGCCCACCTCGCACAACATGATCATCTATGCCTTTGCGGCCCAGGCGGCCACCGGCATGATCGGCGACCATGTGATCAAGGGCGTGTCGATTGGCGACCTGATGTTTGCCGGCCTGATCCCGGTGTTCTGGATCATGGTGTGCATGCTGGCAGCGGCCTACTGGCAAGCCCGGCAAAAAGGCTTTCCGAAGCGCGAGGATGGCAGCTCGATGGTCGAGCGCTTTCCGGGCTGGCATGCCGTGCTGCGCAGCTTCATCGCCGCGCTGCCGGGGCTGATGGTGATTGCCGTCATCCTGGGCTGCGTGATGGGTGGCGTGACCACAGCCACCGAGGCAGCGGCCATTGCGGTCACCTACTCGCTGCTGTTGACCACCCTGGTGTACCGCTCGCTGAGCCGCCAGGCCGTGATGAAGGCACTGGGCAAGGCAGCCCGCACCACCGGTGTGATCCTGCTGCTGATCGGCGTATCCAACATGTTGCGCTGGCAGATGGCCAACCTCGAGATCCCCGACGTGATCGAGCAGGCCCTGCTGACCGCCACCAAAGAGCCCTGGCTGATGCTGCTGTACATCAACCTGATCCAGATCTTTCTGGGCATCTTCCTGGACATGGCCGCCCACATCCTGATCACCACGCCGCTGTTCCTGCCGCTGGCGATCCAGATGGGCGTGGGCCCGGTGCAATTCGGCATGATGCTGCTGCTCAACTGCGCTCTCGGCCTGGTGCACCCCCCGGTGGGCACGGTGCAGTTCGTGGGCTGTGCGATCGGCAACATCTCGATCGATCAGGCCACCAAGACAGCCTGGCCCTATTACCTGGCGATCTGGGTGGCCATCAACCTGGTGACCTATGTGCCGGCGTTCTCCACCTGGCTGCCCTCGCTGATCACCGGCCACCCTGTGTTCTGAGGCGCCCTACCCCCGTCGAGACTCCCATGTCAGAAACCAACGCTTCAACGCCCCGCACCATCCAGGTCCACCCGGCCGACAACGTGGCCATCGTCGTCAATGACGGTGGCCTGCCCGCCGGCAGCGTGCTGCCCTGCGGGCTGACCCTGGCCGAGGCCGTGCCCCAGGGTCACAAGGTGGCCCTGGCCGACCTGGCCGAGGGCGAGGTGATCCGCCGCTACAACGTGGTGATCGGCTACGCCGCGCGGGCCCTGCCCCGCGGCAGTTGGGTGAACGAGCGCGTGATGCGCATGCCCACGCCGCCGGGTCTGGAAGACCTGCCAGTGGGCACGCTGGCCGTGGCGGCGCCCGCCGCCACCCGGCAACACACCTTCGAGGGCTACCGCAATGCCGACGGCTCGGTGGGCACGCGCAACATCCTGGCCGTGACCCAGACCGTGCAGTGCGTGGCCGGCGTGACCGACTTTGCCGTGCAACGCATCAAGGCCGAGCT
>Ga0209913_1001153_pt1 | contig 16039 bp, 17 predicted proteins | sample PersoiDNA2013203_FD_185805 | JGI IMG/M metagenome (GOLD analysis project Ga0209913, IMG submission 185805) | Permafrost soil microbial communities from the Arctic, to analyse light accelerated degradation of dissolved organic matter (DOM) -... | ecosystem: Environmental > Terrestrial > Soil >... | reverse complement strand
TTTTTCACGAGAGCCGACGACAGCAACCCCAATACCCGAGTACGGCTGCCTGGCGTCTACGATGGTCACAAACTGTCAGGAGTCAGTCGCTTCGCTACTAAGCAGTCGTTACGTCCTAGTTCAGGGGCGTGTTACGTAATGCTCTTTGAGAATTCATCGACGATGAGCCTCGTATACCAAGCTAGTTGACCAATTGCCTCCGAGATTTCTCGCGTACCGGCGTGCGTTTCAAAAGCAACGTGCGCCGTTATCTTGAACTGCCCCGATACTTTGCTCACCGGATGCTTGGTTCGATATTCAAGTAACGTTGCGCCATGTGATAACGGCCCCACGTGAATTACTACATGTGGCGGAATGTTTGCAGCAGCATCTGCTTCGGAAGCGAATTCGCATGTCTGCGCAAACTCAATTTGACTTGGCGGAACAAGAAACGGAACTGGCATTCGGTGCTTGTCATGGTTACTGATCCAGTTCAATAGAACCAATGGGTCATGCTCCGGGCTTCCCTCTACATCCGGTTTGCTGCGCTGATACGGTTGCACCTTCTCCAACAGGTCAGAAATGTCTTCCGACAACTGAGATGCGATATTCCGTACAGCGCTGTTGTACTGCAGCGAGTCTTGGATTATGGGAAATTGCAGATCTCGCGGGCGAGGCGGCGGGTCTGCGCGGATTTGCGCACAGGCGTAGATCAGGTTATCAAGGGCACTTCGTAGAGAGTAAACGATTTCTCCCAGTTCGAGACTCCATTCCTTAAGGGGCACAACCATCCCCTCCATCTGGCACACGAGGTCTACACCTAACCGGCCTTCACGTAATTGGGCATCGAGCCTGATCGGGTGGTCGCGACAAAAGGCCGAAATATTCGCCGCAAGTGTTGCGGTTTTTTCATCAGCCCGATCCAACTTAAGAAAAACGTTGTCGAGGTACGGCATCTCGTCGAGCCCCTAACGTTGGAAGTGACCGGCGGACAGTAGGCTTGCGACGCCCGCCGATAGGACGTCCGTGTCGACTGACCTGTTAACTAGCATTTCGGTACGCATCTCGCACATCTTTGGGAAGCCAAACATACTTCAGCACCTCGTCGAGGAGTTCTGGATGAAGCGTGAGTGGGGAGTTTGCCGCCTGTAGTCCGCTGCGCAGGCGGACGCTGCGTCGGCGTGACCTGCCAAAGAAGCCGTTCTGCCAAATCAGTGGCTCTCTTGCCGGATGATCTTTCTTCTCGAGAATGGACTCCAGCCGTCCCCCCATGATGTGAAACTCTTGAGGATGGCGAGACTCAGCATCGACGTTGTGCGCTAGCTCAATCGGGAGTGCACTGACTTTCGATCCATTCTCACCGTAAAACTCGTATCGCATGATGCGCGCGTATCTTCGAATCTCCCATACCGCTCGATCGAGATCTACTAACTCACCCCCCTTCACGTACCAAGAGCTCTCAAAATACCGGTGCCGGCCGTACGTGTCTAGGAATTGAAGGAACTTCTTGGATGGTGCGGTCAGTCGCAGCTCGAACGGCGGGCTTCCCTCAAACACTGCGAGGATTTCTCCGAGGTCGTGGCCGCGCTCCGCCTTAATGCGATTCAGAACGAGGATGCACTTGAGATACTTCTCAGACGCCTGCAAGCTCGCCCACAGGAACTGCGGGATGAGGCGAGCGCGAAACGCTAGCCGAGCTGCGATGTAGTCCTCATCAGCAGTATCTCGAAACGACCGAGTAGCAAAGTCGTTTAGGAGGGTGTCGGTCGAGGGCTTCATGCAAGCTGAGGTAAAAGTAAGGGGCTGCGCGCTTTTGCGCAGTCCCTCTTGACTGCCGGATTGGGCATCATTTGAACCACACAGCCAGTTCAGATGGAATAGAACTCATGACGACTCCAACGGCTAACCATAGTGCGCCCATTGCTGAAATGTGCAGACCACCAGTATTGGTCGACTCCACTTTTTCGCGGATATGTTGATCTTCATCGGATCGAATTTGTTGTTCTTGCTTTAAAGCATCGGATTGTTTACGAAACCCCTGATCCATCTCATTATGTGTTTGGCTCACCCGATCATTAACCAACTTGAGGTTTTCCTCCAACGCTTGGATTCGTGCGTCAATCGTTGGGTTTGTGCCAGCGCTTACTGAACTGTAGCCGCGCCCACTGCCAGTCATAGGGGGAAGCGTGATGTTGGAGCTACCTGTTGCCCCACGGTTACCGAATGCGGGAAAACGATTTAATCGTTTGCGCCAAACTGTGAAGACACTCGGGTGTCCGAATTCTTTTCGCGTGATATGTATACCCCATGCAACCGTGCCTATACCCAGAAGTTGCAACACCATTCCAGCGATGCGGATTACCGCTTCATCAGCGTAGACGAAGACAATAAAACAAGCTGGGGCGACGACAAAGAAACCAAGGCAAAACAATCTCCATTCAACTAACCAGTGGAGTATGGCTTTCAGCCAAGCAAGAAGATTTCTCATGAGAATACGGTGCCTGCCAGCAATGATGCCCAACGTTTGAATTGAGCGGCCTGCGCAGCTTTTCGCGCAGGTCCGCTCGAATGATGGGTTGGGCCTCGGGGAAAATACTCTGACTTCATTGAACGCCCCCGAAGTTCTTCATGCGACCGACCGTGATAGCCGCCAAGACTGGTAGAAGAGTTGTTCCAATAATCAGCCCCTCACGTTCCTTGAATGTATGGACGATTCCAACGAGACGAGGCAGGGACCAGTCGTCGGACAGTTCCGCTCCAGGCGGCCAAGCAAAGATGCCTCCGCCACTGGTGCCTTTGAGACTAGGCGTTGGAAATGCATCCATTGTTCCCGGATGTACCGCTCGTTTCTTGTGGAAATAAATAACGATGGCTTGGTCAGGCGATAGGTTGAGGCGGTCATAGGTGTCCTCGTCTGCGATGACACCCCGGAACGAAAAGATTTCGGAAGAGAACGCACCATCGCCGTTCTTCTTGCTCTTGCTGGCGGGATAGCCAGAGGCCGAACATACGGTCAGATCGTGAGCCGAACGAATGATTTCGCCTCGTCCTTGAGAAAGAGGCTTGAAGTGATGCGAGAGCTGAGTCGCGAACTCTGTTGAGAGACGGTAATAGGCAATGTCGACGCTGTCGTCGAGGCGAGAGAACTCAGGCGGTATATCGATATGTGCCAAGTATCCATCAATTGGACTCAGCCCAACTTCCGTCGGAACGAGCAATGTTCCGTTTTTAAGCTCATCCGTTACGTGCGCCGCAGTGAACAGAAATGGAACCCCCCAAAGCTCACGGAATATGGCCGTGCCGATTTGGACCACGCGCTTCGGTATCTCCGTTTCTAGGAAAACGGGGACGAGAGAGTCGTATGGATCAAACTCAGCCATGAGAGGCCCAACGTAATGTCCAGAGCAAAACCGGCTCGATATACTGGACCTTGCTCCATATACTGGCCATGAATTCCTCCTGAGAATGGCTTGCAGCCTTGATTTACGCGGTTTTTGTGTGCTTTTGTACAGGCATAAGAATTCCGACAAACCCCGCAGATACTTTGAGATCGATTCTAGGCTTCGAACAAGTTGATTTCGAAATTGGGGGAGCGTCTTGAAAGACCACTTCCACTGCACTGCTGTTCAATGCCTTCCAAAAGCTAATGTCGGCAATGGCTGATATCAGACCGTTGAAAGCATTCGCCGAACACTCATCGCTGCGCGGTAATAACTGACCAACAAGTCTTCGAGTGACGGCAGTTGATCATTTGCTTCGGGCATGACCCTCAACAAAAAATAGCGGTTTGCGGTGCTCCTCCAAGGCGGGCATGTCCGCGGTACATGCCTTCCGTATTGAACGGAAAGCTCAGGCGGCCCTGGGCATCAACCGCGATCAAGCCACCTCTTCCTCCCAGGGCGGCCAAGGTTTTCATGACCACTTCGTGCGCGGCGGCATCAAGCGTTTGCCCTCCATAGGCCATACGGGCGCAAATGTCATAGGCGACAACGCCACGGATGAACACCTCGCCGGTGCCGGTGCAAGAAATAGCGGCGGTGCGGTTGTCGGCATACGTTCCAGCGCCGATCAGGGGCGAATCACCGACTCGACCGCAACGCTTGTTGGTCATGCCGCCGGTTGACGTTGCAGCGGCCAGGTTGCCATGACGATCAAGCGCAACCGCGCCAACGGTGCCCAGCTTGCTGCTCTCAAGCAGTGGCGCTGCCAACGTATTTGATGCACGAAACACCAGGGCGGCGCCGTCATGATCCATCATGCTTTTATCAGCCGAGAGGGCGTGTTGCAGTTGTGTGCGTCGCGCTTCGGTAGAGAAAAACGCGGGGTCAACCAACTCCAGGCCGCAGGCTTGTGCAAAAGCCTCCGCGCCTGCTGCCACCAACAGCACATGCTCACTGCGCTCCATGACGGCACGGGCGGCACGCAGGGGCCGGCGCACCCGGCTCACACACGCCACGGCACCGGCGCGCAAGGTCGCTCCATCCATGATGGCTGCATCGAGTTCGTGCGTTCCCTCGTGGGTGAAGACAGCACCGTAGCCGGCGTTAAAAAGCGGGCAGTCTTCCAGCAAATCGACCGCCAGGCTGACCGCATCCAGGGCGGTGCCGCCGTCTGCCAGAATTTGCTGAGCCGCACACAAAATGCCATTGAGCGCCTCATGGTAGGCCGCTTCCTGCGCCGCACTGCCTGCACGGCTGCGGCTGATGGTGCCGGCGCCGCCATGGATGGCGATGACGGCTTTGGATTCAATCGTCATGATCGATCTCTTCTTTCACCGCCATGAGAACACCTTCGCAACCATCCTCAATGACATCGAGCACATGCTCAAAGTCCTGCGGCTGGCCGTAGAACGGATCAGGCACGTCCTGGCTGACTGGGTCGCTGCAATATTGCGTGAAGTAGTGAAGCTTGTCATGGTATTTTTGCGGGCAGCTCAGGCGCAGCAGCAGCAGATTGCTCTCTTCCATCGCAAGAATCAGATCAAATCGTTCAAAGTCAGCCGCATGTAATAGCCGTGCTCTGAGACTGGAGAGGTCATAACCCCGGCGCATCGCGTGTTTCTGTGCATGAAAATCGATCGGCTCTCCGGTGTTGAAGTCATGGGTTGCTGCCGAAGCCACATTCACCTGACCAGTCAGCCCATGCTGGATCGCCTTCTGGCGCAGGACTTCCTCAGCCGTTGGGCTGCGGCACAGGTTGTCAGTGCATACAAGGAGTATTGAATACGTGCTCATGTGGAAAAAGGGCTGTTGGGTGGTTGTGGTAGCGATTGTCCGGCAGAATCGTCACCACCGACGCGCGTGACTTTGGTGGCTACTGCTGGACGAGCCGCAAGCCCTTTCATGATTTGCTGTGACAATCGCCCGATGTTTTTACTCTTTGAAGAAGCCGGAAAATTCATGGCCGGTCGGGTGCTGTCTGAAGCAGAGACTTCTGCGCAGGTGGAATTGGACAGCGGCAAGCGGGTCAAGGTGAAAGCCGCCAACTTTTTGCTCAAATTTGAGAAACCAGCGCCAGCGCAGTTTGTGCTGGAGGCGCAGGCGCTCAGCCAGACGATCGAGCTGGAGCTGGCCTGGGAGTTTGCGCCCGAGGAAGAATTTGGTTTTGCTGACCTGGCGCGCGACTATTTCAGCCTGCACGCGAGCTTGGGCGAACAAGCCGGCATGCTGGTGCGCCTGTTTGAGGCGCCGCATTACTTTCGCCGCGCGGGCAAGGGCCGTTTTCGTAAGGCCCCGGCCGACATCATCGCGCTGGCCCTGGCCGCGATCGAGAAAAAGAAACTGATCGTGCAGCAAACCGAGCAGTGGGTCGCCGAGCTGAGCCAGGGCAATTGCCCGCAGCCGATCCGCGACCAGCTCTACAAAATCCTGTTCAAGCCCGACAAGAACGCGCCCGAGTACAAGGCCGTGGTGGAAGCCTCGCGCGCCACGCATCTGGGGCCGCTGGAGCTGCTGATCAAAGCCGGTGCCATCGATTCACCGTACCAGTTTCACTGGAAGCGCTTCCTGCTGGAGAACTTCCCCAGGGGCGTGGGCTTTGCCAAGATCGATGCGCCACTGATCAAGGACGAATTGCCCCTGTCTCCAGCACGGGCGTTTTCAGTCGACGACTCGGCCACCACGGAAATTGACGACGCGCTCTCGGTGCAGGGTCTGGGCACCGGCACCGTGCGGCTGGGCATCCACATTGCGGCGCCCGGGCTGGCGTTTCAACCCGGCAGTCCGATTGACCAATTGGGCCGCAACCGCCTGTCCACCGTCTACATGCCGGGCTACAAGATCACCATGCTGCCCGACGAGGTGGTGCAAAACTACACCTTGATGGAGGGACGCGACTGCCCGGCGGTGTCGCTGTATGTCACGCTGGACGAAGCCACGCTGGAGATCAAGAGTACCGAGACGCAACTGGAGCGGGTGCACATCGGTGCCAATCTGCGCCACGACCAGCTGGACGCCATCGTCACCACCGAATGGCTGGAAGACCCCAGCTTTATGCATGAAATGGACCCCCAGCCCTTACAGCATAAGCGTGAGCAGCTCTCATTTTTATACCGCCTGGCAAATGACCTGAAAGCCAAACGCGAAGTGGTGCGCGGCAAACCGGAGAACTTCAACCGGCCGGATTACAACTTCAAGCTGGTGGGCAATGACGGGGCCGAGCCGCAGGGCACTGAGCAGGTGCAAATCAGCACCCGCCAGCGCGGCGCGCCGTTGGACCTGATCGTCTCCGAGGCCATGATTCTGGCCAACAGCACCTGGGGCAGCTGGATGGCTGAGCTGGGTGTACCCGGCATTTACCGTAGCCAGGCCTCGATGTTGCCGGGCGTCAAGGTGCGCATGGGCACCCGCGCCTTGCCACATGCCGGCCTGGGTGTCAAAAGCTATGCCTGGAGCAGCTCGCCGCTGCGCCGTTACGTCGACCTGGTCAACCAGTGGCAAATCATTGCCTGCGCCCGCCACGGCAAGACCGCCGCCTTGGCCGCGCCCTTCAAGCCCAAGGACGCCGAGCTGTTTTCGATCATTTCCGGCTTTGATGCTGCCTACTTTGCCTACAACAGTTTTCAGGGCGCCATGGAGCGTTTCTGGACGCTCAAATACGTGCAGCAGCAAGGCATTGTTGAGATTGAAGCCACGCTGTTCAAGGACAACCTGGTGCGCGCTGACCACCTGCCGCTGGTACTGCCGGTGATGGGTGCGCAAGGCTTGCCGCGCGGGGCCCGGGTGCGGGTCAAGCTCGGTGACATTGACGAGGTGTCGCTGGACGTGCATGGCACCGTGATCGAGCGGCTTGATCTGCCGCTTGAGACCGAGGCCGAGATCGAGGCCGACGAAGAAGACGATCTCACGGTCGCCGGCCCGATTGCGATTGCCGTTGACATGAGCGAGCCCGCCGCCGACAGCCTTGAAAATGGCAGCAACCCGGCCCAGGCCGCCGCCGACAACCCTGCCCCGTGAAGCTGTCATCCTTCAGCCCGCTGCAGTTGGCGCTCGGCGCCTCGATTGCCGTGCACGCCGCGCTGCTGACGGTGCGCTTTGTGGACCCGGACGCCTTCAACCGCGTGTTTGAAGACACCCCGCTGGAAGTCATCCTGGTCAATGCCCATACCCAGGAGCGCCCCGACAAGGCGCGTGCCATTGCCCAAGCCAACATGGCCGGTGGCGGCGACGCCGAGCGCGGCCGCGCCACCAGCCCGCTGCCACCTGCGCTGATCTCTGACGTGGGCGACGACGCCGAAGAGCAAGCGCAGCGCCAGTTGCAAAGCATGCAGGAACAACAGACGCTGCTGCTGGCCCAGGTCAAAAACCTGCTGGCGGCCCTGCCGCCCGCCGATCCGAGCCAGGCCAGCGCGTCGCCCGAGCGCGCCGAGCGCGAACAAAAGCGCCGCCAGTTGATCAAACTGCTGGCCGAGATTGAGCGGCGCATCAACCAGGAAAACGCTCGCCCCAAGAAACGCTACATCAGCCCGGCCACGCGGGAAGCGGTGTACGCCATCTACTACGACCACCTGCGCCGCGCCATCGAAGACAAGGGCACGCAGAACTTCCCCGAACTGGCGGGCAAGAAGCTGTATGGCGAGCTGGTCATGTCGGTCACCGTCAATTTTGACGGGCAGATTCTGAAAACCCGGATCGAGCAAAGCTCGGGCAACCGCACCCTGGACCGGCGCGCTGAGGCCATTACGCGCAGTGCGGCGCCGTTTGGCCCCTTTTCTGCGGCCATGCGTCGGCAGGCCGACCAAATCGTGGTGATCTCGGCCTTCAAGTTCACGCGCGACGAGACACTGGAAACCCGGCTCACATCCCAATGAATGCCGGTTAAATCAACTCACAGATCAAACAGCTCAACAATGTCTCTCGATCTTTATTGCGTCATGGGCAACCCGGTGGCCCACAGCCGCTCCCCCTGGATTCATGCCCGCTTTGCCGAACTGACCGGGCAGGCCATGCACTATGGCAAGCGTCACATTGAACTGGACGGCTTTGCGCTGGCGGTGCAAACCTTCATCCATGAAGGCGGACGCGGCTGCAACATCACTGTGCCGTTCAAATTTGAAGCCGCCGCGCTGGCAACCCACACCAGTGAACGGGCCACCTTGGCGCGGGCGTCCAATACCCTGACGTTCCAGCAGGGCCAGATCCTGGCTGACAACACCGATGGTGCCGGGCTGGTCGACGACATCCAGCAGGACGCCGGGTTTGACCTGCAGGGCAAACGCCTGCTGCTGATCGGTGCCGGCGGCGCTGCCGCGGGCGTGCTCGGGCCCCTGATCCTGGCCCGACCGGCCAGCATCACCGTCGTCAACCGCACGCTCCCGAAAGCCACTGCCCTGGTTGAGCGCCATGCGGCGCTGGCAGTGCTACAAGAAACAGAGCTACTGGCGCACGGTCTGCAAGGGCTGCAGGGTAGCTTTGATGTGGTCATCAACGCCACTGCCAGCAGCCTGAGCGGCGCTGGTGTGCCGGTGCCGGGTAGCACCCTGAAACCCGGCGGCCTGGCCTACGACATGATGTATGGCCCTGCAGCACAAGGCTTCATGACCTGGGCGCGTGAACACAGCGCGCTGCCACGCGACGGCCTGGGCATGCTGGTGCAGCAGGCGGCCGAGTCCTTTTTGATCTGGCGTGGTGTGCGCCCGCCCGCGCAGCAGGTACTGGCCGAATTGCGCGCCGTCATGCAACCCTGAAACAGGGATGCCTTGGTAAAATTAGCCCGTGCTGCAACAACGAACCCTCAAATCTCTGACTCACGCCGTTGGCGTGGGCCTGCACAGCGGCCAGCGCGTCGAAATCACCCTGCGGCCGGCGCCGCCTGATACCGGCATCGTGTTCCGCCGGGTGGATCTGCCGCAAGTGGTGGACATTGCCGTCTCGGCCACAGCTGTCTCTGACACCACCATGGCGTCCACCATTGCCAGTGGCAACGTCAAGGTGCACACGGTCGAGCATTTGATGTCGGCCTGCGCCGGCTTGAGCGTGGACAACCTGTATGTTGACATCACCGCCGAAGAAGTGCCGATTCTGGACGGCTCGGCGGCGTCGTTTGTGTTTCTGCTGCAAAGCGCCGGCATCGTGCTGCAAAACGCACCACGGCGTTTTGTCCGGCTAACCCAGACGGTGGAGGTGCGCGAGGGCAGCGGGGCCACTGAAAAATGGGCCCGTCTGGCGCCCTACCATGGCTACCAACTCAGTTTTGAGATTGACTTTGACCACCCGGCGGTGGACGCCACCGGCCAGCGCGTGGTATTTGACATGAGCAGCGGCTCGTATGCCAAAGACATCGCCCGTGCCCGCACGTTTGGTTTTACCAAAGACGTGGAAATGATGCGCGCCAAGGGTCTGGCGCTCGGTGGCGGCCTGGACAATGCGATCGTGATGGACGACTACAAAATCCTCAACGCCGAAGGCTTGCGCTACGACGACGAGTTCGTCAAGCACAAAATCCTGGATGCCATGGGCGACCTCTATCTGCTGGGCAAGCCCTTGCTGGCGAGCTACAGCGCGCGGCGTTCCGGCCACGCCCTCAACAACCTGCTGCTGCGCGAGTTGCTCAGGCGCACCGATGCCTGGGAAGTGGTCACTTTTGAAGATGCCAAGCGCGCGCCCCAGGGCTTTGCCCAGCTGGCACCGGCCTGGTAAGGCAAGGCCCCACCATGCTGCTGATGCGCTGGCTCATCCTCTTGCTGCTGCTGGGCGCCGTGGTGTCGTTTGCGTTCTATGCGGCCACCGCTGAGCCTCGCTTCAAACGCTACGGCTTGCTGATCCTCAAATGGGTGCTGCTGACCGGCTTTGGTTTTTTTGCCGTGCTGATACTGGAGCGGCTGGCCTAAGCTAAAGCGCTTGCAGCAAGGGGCGGCAGCCTGTGCGGCCGCGCAGCCCTTCAGCGCGTGACCACCACTTTTTGGTACAGGCCGCCAAAATAAGTCTGTTTTTCGACCTTGGTCACCGGGATGTCGGCGGGTAGCCAGTCGGTGATTTCACCGCGCCACAGATCCATGGCAAAGGGTTCGAGCGTGGTCAGAATCGGCACCATGATGTAGCGAAACGGATTGACCGCAACGGGCCGGTGGTAGTCGACAAAAACAAGCTTGCCGCCGGGTTTGGTCACGCGCAGGGCCTCGGCAATGGTTTTGTGCCGCGCCTCGACTGGCTGCTCGTGCAGCAGAAAAAACACCACCACCCCATCGCGGCTGGCATCTTCAAACTGCATGTCAGTGGAGTCCTGCCGCTGCACCGTGACCTGGCAGGTGTCTGTGAGCTTGGCGTGCAGATTGGTGATCTGCACCGGTGCCACATCAATCACGTCCAGGTGGCCGTTCGGGCCCAAGCGCTTGATCAGATGCTCGGTGAAGTTGCCATAAACACAGGCCACCTGCAAGACCTTGCCGTCAATCACGGCGCCCAACTCATGCAAGGCTGCGTCACGCAGACGGGCAAAGTTGCCCCACAAAATCAGGTTCACCAGCCACTGGCGCTCAAACACGCGCACAGCGTTCGGATGCACGTAGGCCCACCAATAGGTTTCTTGCAAATATTTGGGCACCGGCACCGCTGCAAACGAAGGTTCAGCCTGTAACACAGCCAATGTCGGCTCAGCGTCGGTCAAGCTTGGAAATTCTTTGAGACTCACGAATAGTCAACCTTAAACAAAGCCCCACAAGGGGAATTCAAGCCCCATTCGATGACGGGCGGGATGAAACAGGTCAGAGGAAAATGCCTCGGAAACGAAGACGGCAGGTCACGATGGAAATCACAAGGCCTGCCGCGCCCCAAATGTATACCAAGTCGTTTAACGGCTGCGCCCGGCCTTGTATTTGCCACTGCCCGCGCCAATGACACCATCGGCATGCGCCAGGCGGGCCAAGGCCTTGGCCGCGTGGGCATGGGTAATGGCCAGGCCCAGCGCGTCGGCGGCGTCCGGTCCCGGCAGGCCAGGCAGGGCCAAGAGGCGGCGCACCATCTCCTGAACCTGAGTTTTGTCGGCGCGGCCGTAGCCCACCACCGCCTGTTTCATTTGCAGCGCGGTGTACTCAGCGACAGTCAAGTCGCTAGAGACCAGCGCCGTGATGCAGGCACCACGCGCTTGGCCCAACAGCAAGGTGGATTGCGGGTTGACGTTGACAAACACGATCTCGACCGAGGCGCACTCAGGCTGGTAGCGCGCCACCACCTCGCGGATGCCGTCAAACAGCACTTTGAGCCGCGCCGGCAGCTGGCCTTTGTCCAGATGCATGGTGCTGATGGTGCCGCTGGCAACGTAGCTCAAGTCAGCGCCCGCGACGTCAATCACACCAAAGCCGGTGGTGCGCAAGCCGGGGTCAATGCCGAGGATTCTCATTTTCAAGGCAGATGACGCGGCATCAGGGCAGTTCAGCACTGTTCAGGCGGTTGACAATCACGTTGGCGCGCCCGGCGATGTAGCTGGAGTTGGGCAATTTTTCAAAATACTTGGGGCGCGGCAGCATCACGGCCAGGCGCGCGGCTTCATAGGCGCTCAATTTGGACGCCGGTTTGCGAAAGTAGTGCTGCGCCGCGGCCTCGGCGCCGAAGACGCCCTCGCCCCACTCCACGTTATTGAGGTAAATCTCCAGAATGCGCTGCTTGCTGAGCAAGGCCTCCAGCAGCATGGTCAAGACAAACTCCTGGCCTTTGCGCAGCAGGGTACGTTCGCCCGATAAGAACAGATTTTTTGCCAGTTGTTGCGTGATGGTGGAGCCACCGACAACCTTGACGGTCCGGGCCAGCGGCTTGTTTGTGATCGGCGCTGCGGCTCTTTTCTGGGTCGCTGGCGCTTTGGCGGCCTGTTGCTTGGCCGCCAGCGCCTCGGCCTTGGCATTTCTTTGCCAGGCCTTCTCCAGCGCGTCCCAGTCCACGCCGTCGTGGTAGATGAAACTATCGTCCTCAGCGGCGATCACCGCACGCTTGAGGTTGTCGGCAATCTGCGGGTAAGCCACCCACTGCTGACGCCAGCGCCAACTGCCTTTGTCGTGCCACTGGCGCCACACCTGCGAGCGCTCAAAGGCGGTGGACTGCGGGTCCACCAGCGCCATGGCGGCAATACGAACCACAAAATAGAGTTGCAGCGCCAGCACCGCCGCCGCCACCAGGCCGAGCCAACGCAACACAGGCTTCATCGCCCGTCCTGCTGCGCCTGCCCCACCGGGGCAGCAGGCCCCATTGAAGCCAACACGACCAGCACCTTTTTTGAGACCTCAATCCGCCTGCTTGCGCAAGAAAGCGGGAATCTCGAAGTCGTCCATGCCGCCGCTGGCCAGCGCGTCCACCTTGGCTGCGGCCTGCGTGCGGTCCGGCGGCCGGCGCCAAACACTGGGCGTGGCCATGGCGGTGTAGTCGGGCTGCGCCCGGCCCGCACTGCCCGAACCGTTGGGCATCATGGCAGAGACATTACCGTTGCTGCCGGCCGGATTGAAGCTTGGCACTTGAAACGGCACATTGTCGGTGCCGGTGCGCAGTACCTGCAGCGGCGGCGCGGTGCGCCGAACGCCCTGGCGCGAGAGGCCCGTGGCCACCACGGTGACGCGGATTTCATCGCCCAGGTCGTCGTCGTACGCGGTGCCATAGATCACATGGGCGTCCGGTGAGGCGTAGGCACGAATGGTGTTCATCGCCAGCTTGGACTCGGACAGTTTCAGAGACCCTTTGGCAGCCGTGATCAACACCAGCACGCCCTTGGCGCCGGAGAGGTCGATGCCTTCGAGCAGCGGGCAAGCCACAGCTTGTTCCGCCGCAATGCGCGCCCGATCCGGCCCGGCGGCTATGGCGGTGCCCATCATGGCCTTGCCAGGCTCACCCATGACGGTGCGCACGTCTTCAAAGTCGACGTTCATCAGGCCCGGCACGTTGATGATTTCGGCAATGCCGCCAACGGCGTTTTTCAGCACATCGTTGGCATGGGCAAAGGCCTCGTCTTGTGTCACGTCGTCGCCCAGTACGTCGAGCAGTTTCTCGTTGAGCACCACGATCAGCGAATCGACATTGGCTTCGAGCTCGATCAGGCCGCTGTCGGCATTGGTCATGCGGCGACCGCCTTCGAAGTCAAAGGGCTTGGTGACCACGCCGACCGTCAAAATGCCCATCTCACGCGCCACACGCGCAATCACCGGCGCCGCACCGGTGCCGGTGCCGCCGCCCATCCCGGCGGTGATAAACAGCATGTTGGCGCCCTCAATGGCGGCCCGAATGTCGTCAACCGCCACTTCTGCGGCTTCACGTGCTTTATCAGGCTTGCTGCCAGCGCCCAGACCGGTGGTGCCGAGCTGGATGCATTTGTGCGCGTCGCTGCGGCTCAGGGCCTGCGCGTCGGTGTTGGCGCAGATGAACTCCACGCCTTGCACGCCGCAGTCAATCATGTGGCCGACCGCGTTGCCGCCACCGCCGCCGACGCCAATCACTTTGATCTGGGTGCCCAGGTTAAAGGCTTGTTCTTCAATCATTTCGATAGGCATTTTTTGCTCCTTGGATTTCAATGGGTTGGATATTGCTGAAACTGTTCAAATTCTTGGTGGGTCGGGCGCGCGGTTCTGAGGGCCGCCATCGCCATCGCTTGCGTCCGGGGGGACTGGCCCGGTTCAACCAGAGTTGGGTATTCATGGCTAAAAGTTCCCCACAAACCAGTCCTTGACTTGACCGAACGCGGTTTTCATGGAGCCATTTTTTTGTGCCACCTTGAAACCGCGCAGGCGCGCCATGCGCGCTTCTTCGAGCAGGCCCATGACGGTGGCAGCGCGCGGCTGCGCCACCATATCGGCCAGCGCGCTTGAATACTTGGGAATGCCGCGCCGCACCGGCTTCAAAAAGATGTCTTCGCCGAGTTCCACCATGCCGGGCATGACGCTGCTGCCCCCGGTGAGCACGATGCCGCTGGAGAGCATTTCCTCAAAGCCCGACTCGCGCATCACCTGGTGCACCAGCGAGAAGATTTCTTCCACCCGTGGCTCGATGACCCCGGCCAGCGCCTGGCGGCTGAGCATGCGTGGGCCGCGGTCGCCCAGGCCCGGCACTTCGACCTGGGCTTCGGGGTCGGCCAACAGCTGCTTGGCGTAGCCGCTCTCGACCTTGATCTCTTCGGCGTCCTTGGTCGGTGTGCGCAGTGCCATCGCAATGTCGCTGGTGATCAGGTCACCCGCAATCGGAATGACCGCCGTGTGGCGAATGGCGCCGTTGGTAAAGATGGCAATGTCGGTGGTGCCCGCGCCAATGTCGACCAGCGCCACGCCCAGCTCCCGTTCATCTTCGGTCAACACCGACAGGCTGCTGGCAAGCGGGTTGAGCATCAGTTGCTCGACCTCCAGGCCGCAACGGCGCACGCACTTGATGATGTTCTCGGCCGCGCTCTGGGCACCGGTCACGATGTGCACTTTGGCCTCCAGCCGGATGCCACTCATGCCAATCGGTTCTTTCACGTCCTGGCCGTCGATGATGAACTCTTGCGGCTCCACCAGCAACAAGCGCTGGTCGGTCGAAATGTTGATGGCCTTGGCGGTCTCCACCACCCGCGCCACGTCAGCCGCGCTGACTTCACGGTCCTTGATCGCCACCATGCCATGCGAATTGATGCCGCGGATATGGCTGCCGGTGATACCGGTGTAGACGCGGGTGATCTTGCAGTCGGCCATCAACTCGGCTTCTTTGAGCGCCTGCTGGATGCTTTGCACCGTGGCATCAATATTGACCACGACACCACGCTTGAGGCCGTTGCTGGGAGCCACCCCCAGGCCAGCGAGTTTGAGCGCGCCATTGGGCAGCACCTCAGCCACTACCACCATCACTTTGGCAGTGCCAATGTCCAAGCCCACTACCAGATCTTTGTATTCTTTTGCCATAGGTTCACCTGTTGCTTGTGTTGCCGCTATTTCTTGGGTAAAGCCACCGCCAGCGTGCTGACGCCGCGCAGGCGGATGGCATAACCGTCTTGATGCCGCAGGTCAGCCGTCTCCAGCGCCTCGGGCTTGCGCCCATAACGCGACGTGACCTGGGTCAGCGTTTGCAGGAAGCGCTGCGTACGGGCCAGCACCTCAGGGTTCAGACCACTGCCGAGTTCGAGCACCGCGCCGGTGTCCAGGCGCGCGCGCCAGCCCCCGCGCGGGGTCAGTTCGAGCTGCTCCAGACCCAGGTCCATCAATTCAAAAGGCGGCTGCAAGGTCTGGTACATGGCCAACACCTGGGCCGAATGACCGTCCGGGCCATTCAAGCGCGGCAGATTATCTTGCTCAAGCTCGCCGAGGTTGGCTTCAAACACTTCACCAAAGTTATTCACCAGCCGGGAGTCGCTCTCCGCGCCCCAGTAAGCCACCGCCTGGTGCTCCTGCAGTTGCACCCGCAGGCGGTTGGGAAAGTCGCGATGGACCACGGCCTGGCGCACCCAGGGCACCGACTCAAAAGCCTGTCGCGCTTGCGTCAGGTCCAGCGTCAGGAAAGTGCCGCTCAGGTGCGGGACCACATTGGCACGGAGCGTCACCGCATTGTTGTGCGTCACCTCGCCCGTCACCGCGATGGCCCGAATGGCAAACACCGCATGCCGCGATGCCCACAGCACCCCTGCG
>Ga0209913_1001152_pt1 | contig 16040 bp, 12 predicted proteins | sample PersoiDNA2013203_FD_185805 | JGI IMG/M metagenome (GOLD analysis project Ga0209913, IMG submission 185805) | Permafrost soil microbial communities from the Arctic, to analyse light accelerated degradation of dissolved organic matter (DOM) -... | ecosystem: Environmental > Terrestrial > Soil >... | reverse complement strand
TCCCGCAGGATCAATGTGCTTACTCTATCGCTGTGGCAGCACTGCCGGTATCAGGATATTCCCGATCCGCACGGCGCTGTCTCAGCCGGCAAAGCGGTCGGTCGCTTCGATCAACTTGTCCAGAATGCCGGGTTCGCTATAGGCGTGACCGGCACCTTCAACCAGATGCAATTGTGCACCCGGCCAGGCTTGATGCAACTCCCACGCCGAGCGTGCCGGGGTGGCCAGATCGTAGCGGCCTTGCACGATCACTCCGGGGATGTCTTTGAGGCGTCCGGCATTGGCTAGCAACTGCCCTTCTTCCATGAAACCCTTGTTGACGAAATAATGGTTTTCGATGCGCGCAAAGGCCAGTGCAAACTGTGCGTCATTGAATTGTTCAACCGTCGCCGGATTGGGCGCCAGCGTGATGGTGCTGGCTTCCCAGCGGCTCCAGGCGCGTGCGGCCTGTAATTTGGCGGCTTCGTCTGTGCCGGTGAGGCGTCGCCGGTAGGCACTGATCAGATCGCCACGTTCGGCCACTGGAATCGGCGCCAGAAATTCTTCCCAGCGATCCGGACACAGCCACGACGCGCCTTCCTGGTAGTACCAGTCCAGCTCGCGCTGGCGTAGCAAAAACACGCCGCGCAGTATCAGTTCAGAGACGCGCTGCGGATGCGTCTGCGCATAAGCCAGCGCCAGCGTGCTACCCCAGGAGCCACCAAAGACTTGCCATTGCGCGATGCCCAGCAAGTCGCGCAGGCGCTCGATATCGGCCACCAGGTCCCAGGTGGTGTTGGCTTCCAGTTGCGCATGCGGCACGGAGCGGCCGCAACCGCGCTGGTCGAAGAGGACGATACGATATTTTTCCGGGTTGAACAATTGCCGGTGCGTCGGCCCGCAGCCGCCACCCGGACCGCCATGCAGAAATACCACCGGCTTGCCGGCCGGGTTGCCGCAGACTTCCCAATACACTTGATGGCCGTCGCCGGTGTCGAGCATGCCGCTGTCATAGGGAGCCAGCGGTGGATAGAGTGTGCGTAATACGGAAGTGCTTGTCATTGTGACTTGTCCTTACAATTGAAATGTCTGGAACGCCATACCTGAGGGCGTGCGACGCAATCTGACTCAGGCGTCATCGGCGTACTCAGCATACTCGGCAATGGCTTGCTGCGCCGTCTGCAAGGCGAGCGCCAGGGCAGCTACCTTGGGGGTGCAGTCGGCCACTGCTGCTGCGGTGTCAGTGAGCAGTATTTCAAGTTCACCGGCCAGGCGGTAGACCTGTGTGAGCGCCAACGTTCCGGCGCTGCCGCGCAGCTTGTGCGTCAGTATCTTGGCCTGGTTCAGGTCACCGGCCTGAATATGCGTCTGAATGTCAGTGACGGTCTGGCCATATTGCTGGGAAAACTGTTGCAGGAATTTGCAGTACAGCTCCGTACTACCCCAGGCTTCCAGCCCGACGGCGATATTGATGGTCTTGTTCACTAGGGGTGCTGACTCTGTGGTTTGCGTGTCGGCCGACGTAGCATCACGGCTGACGGCGACTGTCTCGCCGGGTAGATGCGCGATATGCTGATACACCACCGCGACAATTTGTTCAATGTTGTAAGGTTTGGAGAGGAAGCCATCCATGCCGGCTGCCAGGGCGGCCTCTTGCTGCGCCGTGAACGCGCCAGCAGTCACGGCAACAATGGGCAGCGTTCGCAATTGCAGCGTGTTGCGGATTTCCTTGGTAGCGCTATAACCATCCATGATCGGCATCTGGATATCCATGAGCACCAGATCGACGCCCTGCGGATGCGCCGACAACCAGGCTACCGCTTGACTGCCGTCGTCAGCACAAACGACTTCCACGCCTTCGGTCTCAAGAATCCGTCTGGCGACCTCACGATTGATTTCGCTATCGTCGACCACCAGTACCCGAGCGCCGGCAATGCGCATCTCACCCGGGATGGGTCTAGCCGGTGCGCTCTTGTGCGCATCTCCACGCCGCTGGTGCACGGACACGATGGCGTTGAACAGCGTTGACGGCGTCACCGGCTTGCTGATGACGGCATCCACCAGTTGCGCCTCCGGTGCATGGAGCAGGTCTTCGCGCGCATGGGCGGTGACCATGATGATAATCGGCGGTGGTTTTTGCGCGGACGAGGCCTCGCGAATCGCCTGCGCAGTCTTGAGCCCATCCATACCTGCCATACGCCAGTCAAGCAGGAACAAGTCATAGGTCAGATGATGGCGCATGACCTGCATGGCCTGGGATATTGCTTCTTCGCCTGAATCGACCACATCAACCTGCCACCCCATGGATTTGACGGTGTCAGCCAGCATGACGCGTGCGGCGGCATTGTCATCGGCCACCAGCACATGTAGCGCCAGGTCGGCCGGCGCTGCGCCGGGGGTCGGCGGCATGACCTCAAACGGCAGGGTGAACCAGAACTGGCTGCCGCTACCGGGGGCGCTGACCAGGCCGATCTCGCCGTGCATCAGTTGCACCAGATGGCGACAGATGGTCAGACCGAGTCCGGTACCGCCATATCGTCTGGTGGTCGAAGTGTCTTCCTGCGTGAAGGCTTGGAAAATATCGTGCTGGCGCTCTGCAGGAATGCCGATGCCGCTGTCGGTGACGGCAAAGCGTAATGTGGCCTGATCATCAGTTTGACTGACCAGTTCAACACGAATACTGATTTCGCCCTTGCTGGTGAACTTGATGGCATTGCTGGTCAGATTGATGAGAATTTGTTCGAGTCGCAAGGCGTCGCCATGCAGATGTTCGATACCGACATTGTTGAAACCGACGATCAGCTCGACATCCTTGTCGCCGATGCTTGGCGCGGTCACATTGACGACCTTTTCCAGCACACTACTGAGGCGGAATGGTACCTGTTCGATTTCCAGTCGCCCGGCTTCAATTTTGGATACATCAAGAATGTCGTTGATGATGCCCAGCAGGGACTGGCCGGCGGCGATGATCTTGCGTACCAGGTCGCGCTGATCGATATTGAGAGCGCTCTTTTCGAGCAGATAGGTCAAGCCCAGTACGGCGTTCATCGGGGTGCGGATTTCATGACTCATATTGGACAGGAAATTGCTCTTGGCGCGCGTGGCCGACTCCGATCTGGACAATGCCAGCTCCAGATTGCGATTGACGTCGCGCAGGTTGGCAGTCTGTTGCTCGACCAGTGCTTCGAGATGCAAACGATGCTGGTTGACTTCCTTTTCCAGTCGCTTGCGATCGGTGATGTCACGCGCGATGTAGGAGGTGCCGACAATCTTCTTATGGCCGTCCAGGATCGGTGACACCGTCACGGAGATGTCCAGCAGGCGACCGTCTTTGTGCCAGCGCACGGTTTCGAAGTTGACTACCGTCTTGCCCTGGGTGATCTGGGCGACGATACCGCGCGCTTCCTCGGTACGCTCGGGTGGCACCAGAATATAGGCCGACTGCTCCATGACTTCGCCGGCCAGATAACCGAATACTTTCTCGGCGCCGGGATTCCAGCTGTTGATGATGTCGTCCAGGCTGGTGCCGATAATGGCGTCATCCGAGGAGGACACAATCGATGCCAGCATGGCGCGGGTTTCCTGATGGCGTTCCAGTTCGGCCACGCGTTGCTCGCTGGCGACCAGTTCGGCTTGGGCCTGCAGATGGTCGTGGTTGGCAATTTCGCGCTTGCGCCGCGTCAGTGCCAGTTGCCAGCACAGCAAGGCCAGCGCCGCCAGAATACCGAGCACGAACAGGCTCAGCCGCAACAGAAGATTGTCGTCGCTCACCATGCGCTGTTGCGGTAGATAGAGCGCCACCGTCCACGGCGATTGCTGGTGCAGATGATAGCGGCTGGCGTCGATGTCGGCATTGAGCGCGATACGCTGCCATGACCAGATACCGTGATCGATCAGCGTGCCCTGAGCTTGCTGCTGCATGGCGCTCCAGACGTCCGGGTTTTGCTTGCCCAGATTCACGTCGCGCTTGAACATGAACGCCCATTCGTCGCTGCTGTTGGTGCTGTAGAGCCAGTAGCCTTCGCCGTTGAGCAACATGGCGCGATTGCTGCCGCGTTCAGTCTGGTTGGCGAAGTGATCCAGTATTGGCGTCATCAGGACGTTGATGATCAGAATCCCGCGCGCGGCGCCGCTGGCGTTGACGATGGGCACAGCCAGCCGTACGGTCGGTTTGTAGGGGGTCTCGACACGGTCGTTTTCCACATTCAGATCCATCGGCGAAACCAGCGTTTCACCAGGCGGCAAGGCCATGGCATCGTCAAAATACGGCCGCCCTTTCTTGTTTTGCAAGGCCGACTCCAGCGCACGTTCGGGGCCGCTCACGGTCATGTTCACGCGCAGCCTTTCCATGCCTTTCTCGTCAATCCAGCGCACCTGGTCGTAGCTCGGATTGCTCAACATCAATGTGGAAAAACTGTCAGCCACCAGCCTCAGATTGGCTGGCGATGGATCGTTGAGCATGGCCAGGATGGGGCGTTCGCGCACCAGAACATTGAGATGGCGCAAGGGTGCACGCATTTCATTGGCCACCGCCGCCGCACCTAGCTCCACGCGTTCGCGTTGTTCGGCCTGTAAACGATGCAATTGGGCGTCAACGCTGCTGTTGTAACGAATGACAGCCGCCACCAGCACCAGTACTGCCAGCGGCAGAAACTGCGTCAAAAAATAGTGCGGGCTTACCTTCGACCTGAACATGCATTCCTCTCGCAGAAAGATCGGTCCACAATGACGCGACAATCGGATCGCGAGGTCATGGCAATGCCATCGGCGCGACAGCAGCCGGTGTGCGGTGTAGTGAAAGCAAAATCGCTATCGCGCTATAGTGTAATTTGTTTATTATGCCCGAGGAACTTTTGAGGTGGCAATTTGGTCTTGTCAGCCGTCATCGGGTATTTATAGAGTTTCTTGACGGACACGGATTGCCGTGATCGCAGCGATTCATGGATGAATGTCATCCACATTGCTGCACTATTGCAACAGATGCCGACCTGATACAGTGCCGTGTGATTCCGTTCAATCTTGCCGCGGCGCTTTGCGGCGACAACATTACCCTGCTCAACCTATCTGGAGAAAACATGAAGAAACAATTATTGATCGCCTTGCTGGCCGCCGGTGCATCGCTGTCGGCCATCGCCGCCCCTGCCACCTATCAGTTGGACCCGGCCCATCTGTACCCAAGCTTTGAAGCCGATCATTTCGGCGGCGTGTCGGTATGGCGCGGCAAGTTCACCAAGAGCAGCGGCACCGTTGTTCTGGACCGCGAAGCACAAACCGGCACCGTGGAAGCCACCATTGACGTCGCCTCGATCGATACCGGCAGCGCTGGTCTGGACAAGCATGCCAAATCCGATGCTTTCTTCAATGTAGAAAAATTCCCGACTGCCGTCTACAAGGGTACTTTCAGCGGCTTCAAGGATGGCGTGCCGACCACCGTGCAAGGTACCTTGACGCTGCATGGCGTGACCCATCCCGTGACGCTGACACTCGATACCTTCAAGTGCTTCGTCAATCCTATGCTCAAGCGCGAAGTGTGCGGCACCGAAGCCAGCGCCAGCTTCAATCGTGATGATTTCGGCGTCGATTTCGGCAAGACCTATGGTTTCTCCATGGTGACCAAGCTGCATATCCAGGCTGAAGGCATCAAGCAAAACTAAGTTGTGAAGCCCGCCCGGCCTCGGCCGGGCGCATCGGCCCGCTGTGCTGCGCGCCGTGTCCTGACTGTCCCTGGCTATTCCTGCCGCCCCGTCCAATACCTTATACATCGTAGTCCGCTTGCTCTGCTCGGTCAGACGCAGAATCTGTGCCGTAAGCTGGAACTGTTTTTTGCCGGTACCAATACCATTGAGGCCATCAATGGGTCCGATACCGGCGAACGAGCACTTAACTGAGCAACTTGGCTCCCTGGTGCGACAAAGCGGTGGTCCCGCTCTGCCGTTGCTGGATCGTCACGAAAGGGGCGCTAACGGCATCGACCATCTCGACGGTAAAGATCCCCACTGCACTACGCAGACGCTGGGCCTGTTCGGACAACGCTTGCGCTGCTGCTGCGGCCTGCTCGACCAAGGCGGCATTTTGCTGGGTCACCTGATCCATCTGTACCACGGCGGCATTGATCTGTTCAATGCCACTGCTCTGTTCCTTGGAGGCCGCCGTAATCTCGCTCATGACATCGGCCACACTCTGCACCGATTGCAACACCATCTGCATGGTTTGCCCGGCGTCTTTGACCAATTGCGAGCCGCTGCTGACGTGCGCCACGGAGGCACTGATCAATTCACGGATTTCCTTGGCGGCGACAGCACTACGCTGCGCCAGCGTGCGCACTTCGGTGGCAACCACCGCAAAGCCGCGCCCTTGTTCTCCGGCGCGCGCCGCTTCCACCGCGGCGTTGAGCGCCAGGATATTGGTCTGGAAAGCAATGGCTTCGACGACCGTGATGATTTCAGCCATCTGCGAAGAGCTTCCAGAAAGCGCTTCCATGGTCTGCACCACACGCTGCACGACCTGGCCGCCGTCGTGTGCGGTCTGCTTGGCTGTTGCCGCCAGCGTATTGCCTTGCATGGCGTTGTGACTGTTTTGCTGCACCGTGGAGGTCAGCTCTTCCATGCTGGAGGCGGTTTCTTCCAGCGAGGCAGCCTGTTGTTCGGTGCGCTGCGACAGGTCGAGATTGCCGCGCGCGATTTCGGCTGCCGCCACCGAGATCGATTCAGCCGATAACTTGATGCCGCTGACCACTTGGCTCAATTGCCCGCGCATGATTTCCAGCGAGGCCATCAGACTGTCCTGATCTCCTGCGGCTACCCGCATGCGTACGGTCAAGTCGCCCTGGGCGATCTTGCGCGCCGTATGCTGGGCCTCACTGGGATCGCCACCGAGTTGCTTGACAATACCGCGCACAATCAATCCTGCCGCCAGAATCCCCAGCAAGGTAGCAATGATGGTCGCCACCAGCACGGTCATGCTCAGCGATTGATAGGTCTGCTTGGCTTGCACGGCCAGATCGAGGTTTTGCTGCTCTTCGGTGGCCGCCAGATCGCTGAGGTGACTGAGCCACTGCCGCTGTTTGGGTCGCACTTCGTCGAGCAACACCTTGGTGGCTGCGACATTGTCGTTGGCCAGCCCTAGCTTGATGGCCTTGTTCATCAATGGCAACGTTGCCGCTTCATCGCTCTGAAGAGCATCGAACAGGGCATGCTCCTGGGTTGTGGTGTCGTTGCTGGCGAACATCTTCCCCAGCTCGGCATAGGCTTGGGCATACGCCTGTTCCTGCTGCTTGAGCCCTTCCATCTCCTTGTCCATGTCTTGCTGGTCTGTCAACAACACCACATTGCGAATGGCCAGAGCGCGAGACTGCAATGCCGATTTCATCCGATTGGCCAGCTTTGCTTCCACGTTGTTGAGATCGGTAATGTCGCGTAAGGCAGAATTGATTTTGAACATGCCAACGCTTCCCAAGACGGCCACCAGAAGCAACAACACCATCATCGCACCGAAGCCGAGGATCAGCCGCGTGGAAATTTTCAGATTCTTCACGTCTATCGTCCTTATCAAGAGGTTTGCAAGAATCGCCATGACTTGTGGCCTTGCATGCCAACATCGTCATCGCGGTAGGTTGATGCTGTTGAGCATATGCCAGAAGTACAGCGTACTGGCAGCCTTAATCAGGTGCCTTGAACATAGGGCGACAGACTGTTGCTCAGTCTCGACAGATGCTCAGTAGGTGCATTCCAGGATGTCATGCGCGACGGCATTTATTGTCGATATATCAAGTCGGTACAGATGAAAATAATTGTCTGTAGATTGCGGAAATGGCCTTCAGAATTTCGCGGGTCCCGCCGTAAACGAAGAACAACGCTGGCAATCAGGTATGACGCCAGAAAGAACTGACGCAGACCGCTTGCCGATGAAATTCTCAAGCCTTGTGTCAGATGCGCCGGTGGCAAACGACGCTATGCCCATTGACGACTTTGCAGGAGCAATCCATGAAAAGCATTCCTAAGGCAGCCCTCACCGCTGCCATTATGCTGGCAGCCATCACGGCCGCAGTCATCATGGCGGCAATGCCGTGGGTAGCAGCGGAGGCGCAGGAGCTTGATAACGGCAACCAGATCACGGTACAAGCGGCCCTGGCAGCGCCAACAGTAGCGGCAACGTTACAGGCACCGCGTTAATCGGGGCCGTCAACCTTCTCTTACCTCGCGCCTGATGGCTTGCGGCGCAATCCCAAAGCCGCGCAGAAAAACTTCCCGCATATGACGTCGGTCACGAAAGCCGGTTTCCCTGGCAATCACTTCCAGCGGATGCCGGCTTTGTTCTATCATCAGACGCGCCGCTTCCAGGCGCAAACCCTCAATTGCCTTGGCCGGTGACTGCCCTGTCTCGGCCGCAAAGACGCGGCTGAATTGGCGCGCACTGAGCCTGGCCGCTCCGGCCAAGGCTTCAACGCTCAGTGTCAGCTTGAGATTTTGGCGGGCGTAATTGAGCGCATCTTGAATGCGGTCCGACTTCGGCGCCAGATTGAGCATTTCTGAATGTTGCGATTGCCCTCCCGAACGGCGCTGATGCATGACCAGCTTATGCGCTACCGAACGCGCCACGTCGGCACCAAGATCTTTTTCTACCATGGCCAGAGCCAGGTCCAGACCGGCTGTCATGCCGGCCGATGTCCAGACGGCTCCGTCGATGATGAAAATCCTGTCATCTCCGCTTCTGCCAAGACAAAAGCGCCCGTGCAGATGGCCGCAATACGGCGCGCGCGTCCACTGATGTCTTGTAGCAATGCCAACTCTGCCGCCGTGGGCAGACAATCCAGCGGATCGCCCACGCCGCTGATAATCCAGGTATCAGCTTGACTGTGTTGCGTAGCCGCTTGAATCCGCCCTATTTATAAATAGAATTTAATCGATTGTTTCCTAACAACATTATCTGTACTGTGCCTCTACTATTGTTCTCTTAAGGTGCAATACCATGCCGAATTCATTACCATCACCTTTTGCCTCCCTACAGCCGTCGCGCCCCTCGCCATCCGCATTCGACAGTGTCACTCATAGCGCAAGTACAAGCACTAGCCTGATAACCGCACACATTACGCAAGTGACCAGCAGTGCGACACCGCTGGATCTTTCCAGGCATGGTCCGCATTGGCCCAGACAGCAACCGAGCTACGTGCCGTACCGCATCACACACAACATGTCATTGCGCAAGAAAGCGGTATCCGAAGGGTACAGACAACCCGGTACGCCAGCGCAAGGGAGCACAAGTCATGCCGTCAGCACGGCGGGAAACGCATCCATGATTCCGCTCAAACCCGACTGCCGCCCTGGATCATCAGACTCGATGACGGTGGCAATGTCCGGTGAATCTGAGCCTACGGCCGAGCGCATCTGCGCAATCGCCAGCCGCATGCACGGTAACGATACCCTGAGTGCACTGCAAATGATCGAACGACATTGGCATTTTCTCTGCAATGACATCCAACTGAGCGATCAACAGATTTGCGCTATTTTCAAAAACAAGTCCGGTCCCAATTCATTGGAGATACTGACCAAATATTGGCCTTTTCTCAGCGCTCCGAAAATTGGTTTTAACAAAGATCAGGTTTTCAATATCGTCAAAAGGGCGTATGGCGACAGCGCTCTGGAGGCCTTGGCCAAACAATGGGATTTTCTCAGCGCCCCCGAGGTCGGCTTGACGCATGAACAAATTTACCAAATTGCCAAGATCAGTGATGGCGCCAACGTACTGAACACCTTGCGCTCTGTTTGGTGGGATCTCAGAAAGAAAATCAATTTGTCCGAACAACAAATTTTCATGATCGCCAAGAGTTCAATGGCCAACCAGAAGCTACAGCTCCTGAGCGCGTTTGGGGACATGCTCACGCGCGAATATTCCCAGCTCAACACAAACAATATCTACAACATCGCCATGTCTCACCACGGGGTCAATTTACTCATCGAGATGGTCCGGCCATAGGTCAATAGCAACCTGACCAAGCTTATTTCCAAAAATCGAGATGCGCTTGCGCCGCCTCCTCTTCGAGTGCCGGACCGAGCACGGCAATCTGGCGTTGACCACGCATAAACACTTCGCGACAGGGCAGGGAAAAGGTGGGGTTTTCTGCATGACCACCGGTCAAGCCAAGCAGCCGGTGTTCCGACAAGGCATACACCACACGTCCAATATTGCACCAATACACCGCGCCGGAACACATGCAGCAGGGCTCCGCACTGGTGTAGAGCGTGCAATTGAGCAATTGCGCCGGCGTCAAGCGTCGCGCCGCCTGCGCCACGGCCGCCAGCTCGGCATGCTGAGTCGGATCGCCAGCCGGCGGCATGGAGTTGTTGCCGGCACTGGCCACGATATTGCCATCCTGATCAGCCACCAACGCGGCAAACGGATGATGGCCATCGCGCCGGGATTGCTCTGACAAAGCGATGGCCTGACGTAACAGTCGCACATCGGTGGCAGACAAGGCCGCAGTTTGATCGATGCTCATGACAACATTCCTGATCTAAAATAATAATATGATGATGCAGCAGTGCGGCATGCAGCACCAGTACCATTGCCGCTCACCCGTTCATTACAAGGAAACTTCATGTCGATTCAAGTCAAGCGCGACCAGTCGCAAGCCATGCGCCACATCGTTCATATCCGCAACCATTTGATTTCAGTCGATGCCAGCGTGGAAGAAGGCGGCGCTGACGCCGGCCCCAGTCCGCATGATCTTTACGATGCCGCGCTCGGTGCCTGCAAGGCACTCACGCTGGTGTGGTACGCCCAGCGCAAAAACATTCCAGTCGAAGACATCCAGGTAAGCATGGAACGCGATGCCAGCCAAGAGCGCCACGGCATCTACCGGCTGGCGGCATCGATCCAGCTCAGCGGTCAGCTCAGTGAGGCGCAGCGGCAGGAACTGCTGGCCGTGGCTGAAAAATGCCCGGTACAAAAACTGATGACCAGCGTGACAACCGAGATCACCACTACGCTTGCGTAAGCCATTGAGATCAGGTCTGTACCGATACGCTCAAGTCATGCCGTGTAGTAATGCCTTTTAGCTAAAAAGGTAATTCCCCTGAAGGTGTTGGTCTTTCATACTTGCCGCTACAAAAATGCCGATGGCGACTGCCAGCGGCGACGACTTATAAAAAGCGAGGAGACCTGCGATGAGGCAACATCAACCGCCAACGCCACAGCGCGATGGCAACGCCGACCTGGGCACTGTGATCGATATTGGAAAAACGCTCGACGATGGCATCTTCACCCTGATGCAAAAACTGGTGGTCTTGCTGGCCGCGCTCTCGATCATCATGGACGGTTTCGACGGTCAGTTGATCGGCTTCGCCATTCCGGTCCTGATCAAGGAATGGGGCATCACGCGCGGTGCCTTTGCTCCTGCCGTGGCCGCCGGCCTGGTCGGCATGGGCCTGGGCAGCGCCTGTGCCGGTCTGTTTGCCGATCGTTTTGGACGGCGCTGGGCCATTATTGCCAGCGTCTTGATTTTTGGCTGCGCCACCTGCGCCATCGGCCTCGCCCCCGACGTCTTGACCATCGCCATCCTGCGTCTGATCGCCGGCTTCGGCATCGGCGGCGCCTTGCCCAGTTCGACCACCATGACGGCCGAATTCACTCCGGCCAGCCATCGTACCTTGGCGATCACCGCCACCATTGTCTGTGTGCCGGCCGGCGGCATGTTGGCCGGTTTGTTCGCTGGTGTGGTCTTGCCCATCTACGGCTGGCGCGGCTTGTTTTTTATTGGCGGCGCCTTGCCACTGGTGATGGCAGTGCTGCTGATGATGGCCTTGCCCGAGTCGCCGCGCTTTCTGGCACGACGCCTGCAACGCTGGCCGGAACTGCGCGCCTTGCTCAAGCGCATGGGACGTGAGGTGAGCGAGGCGACCGGATTTGCCGACCTCAGTGAACAAAAATCGGAACAACGGCTGGGCTTTACCGCCTTGTTTCAGCATGGTCGCTTGCGTGACACAGTCGCCATCTGGTGTGCCTTTTTCATGTGCCTGCTGGCAGTCTATAGCGCCTTTAGCTGGCTGCCGACCATGCTCGCGGCCGAAGGCCTCAACGTCGCCATCGCCGGTGCCGGCCTGACTGCCTACAATTTGGGCGGTGTCATCGGAGCGCTGGCCTGCGCTGTGGCCATTACACGCTACGGCTCGCGCGGCCCGCTGTTGCTGTGCAGTGTCGGCGGCGTCATCAGCGCGCTGTTACTGCTCGGCGTCAATGCCGCCAGCGCCACCGGCCTGTTCATCTTTGGACTGGGCATGCACGGCTTGTTCGTCAATGCGGTGCAGTCAACCATGTTTGCCTTGTGCGCTCACATCTATCCAACTGGTGTGCGTGCTACCGGCACCGCGTCGGCGCTGGCGTTCGGGCGACTGGGGGCGATTCTGAGCGCGTTTGCCGGCGCCATTGTGATTACCGGTGCAGGCGCCAATGGTTATCTGATCATGTTGGGTAGCGCCATGGCTTTGGTGGTGCTGGCCTTGTTAATGGTGCGCCAGCATATTCCGGCCAGGATCAATGCCAAGACCGGCCAACGACCAACCGAAAGCGTGTTGCACGAGGGATGATGCCAACCGGCTAGTGTCCCAAGGTCAGCGCGCGCAAGGCTTCCAGAAGTTTCACCGCCGGTCCGGGCAAAATGCCCTGCTGGCGGCGAAACGCCGTCAAGGTCCGGGTCGCTGACGCACCGTTGATATCCAGAGCGGCAATCAGACCGGCCTTGCGATCCACTTCGAACATCGGACCCGGCATCCAGCTCAGAAAACCGGAGCGCGTCACCAGACTCTTCAGCATCGTCACCGAACGCGTCTGCACGGCGATATTAGGCAAGGGCAAACCATGCGCCTGAAAGACTTGCTGCATTTGTTCAAACGGCCCCGTCCCTTGCGGCGGCAAGGCCCATTGCTGATCGAGCGTATCCGTGAGCTGCAACGGCCCTTGACGGCGCAACGGATGTTCGCCTGCGGCCACCACATAACTGGTGTCTTCCCAGCGGCAATCGGTGATGGCACAAATCTCTTCGGTATTGGCAACCGCCATGCCCAACGCCAGATCAACCTCATGCTTGATCAGCGCGTCGGTCAGGCGATCCCACACACCTTCGATCACTTGCACATGCAGACTGGGATGTTTTTTGAGCACGTCGCTGATGGCTTGCGGCAGGATCAGGCTGGCGATGCTGCCTACCGCGCCGACGCGGATCACGCCTTTGGCCAGGCCGCGCATGGCGGCAATCTCTTCAGCTGCATGTGCGGCTTCACGCAGCAGCAGCGTCGCATGCGGCAGCAAGGCCTGACCGATCGCGGTCAGTTGCATGCCTTTGGAGTGGCGTTCAAATAAGGGAGCGCCGAGCTGCTCTTCGAGTCGTTTGATGGTGCGACTCAACGCCGGTTGCGTCACATGCAAAGCCTCGGCGCTACGGCCCAGGCTGCCGGTGGCGACAATGGTGGTGAAGGCGGTGAGCTGGCGCAGGTCAAAAGTCATGCGAAAGAGTAATGTCTTTTAACGCAAAAGGCAATTTTAAAACAAGTCTCTGGCTTGCATACTGCCAGCACTACCAGACAGGAGACATCAACGTGAGCAGTTCATCATCGCCATCGCAAACCAGCAGCGCCCAGATTACCGTGCGCGACGCCGTCATCGACTTCATGCGCCGGGTCGGCATGCGCTCGGTGTTCGGTAATCCCGGCTCGACCGAGCTGCCGATGTTTCGCAATTTTCCCGACGATTTCCGTTATGTGCTGGGCTTGCAGGAGGCGGTCGTGGTCGGCATGGCCGATGGCTATGCTCAGGCTACGCGCAATGCGGCGATGGTCAATCTGCATTCGGCCGCCGGCGTGGGCAACGCCATGGGCAACATCTTCACTGCCTTCAAGAACCGTACCCCGCTGGTGATCACGGCAGGTCAGCAAGCGCGTTCGATTTTGCCGTTTGATCCCTTCCTGTTTTCAGCGCAGGCCACCGAGCTGCCCAAGCCGTATGTGAAATGGAGCGTGGAACCGGCACGCGCAGCCGATGTGCCGCTGGCCATCGCGCGCGCTTACTATCTGGCCATGATGCCGCCGCGCGGGCCGGTGCTGGTGTCAATCCCGGCGGACGACTGGGATCAGCCGGCCGAGCTGTTACACGCGCGCGCGGTCAGCACCGAGTTGCGCGCTGAGCCCAAGTTGTTAGAACAGATCGGCGCCACACTCAACGCCAGTCGTCGGCCGGCTTTCGTGGTGGGCGCGGCCGTCGATCGCGACAACGCCTGGGATGCGGTAGTGCAACTGGCCGAACGCCATCAGGCGCGGGTCTTCGCCGCGCCCATGTCGGGACGTTGCAGCTTCCCTGAAGACCATCCTTTGTTTGCCGGTTTTCTGCCGGCCATGCGCGAAAAAATCGTCGCTTTGCTGGACGGCCACGATTGCATCTTCGCCGTCGGCGCACCGGCCTTTACCTATCACGTCGAAGGCAACGGGCCGCACCTGCCACCAGGTGCGAGTTTGTGCCAGTTGACCGACGATCCGACCACGGCCGCCTGGACGCCGGCCGGTACCGCAGTAGTCGGCAGCATCCGTTTGAGCGTGCTGGATTTGCTGGCGCAACCGGCGCCACCGACGCGAGCCCTGCCGTCGCCACGGCCAACGCCGCCGCACGTAGAAGCAAGTCTGCCCTTATCGGTGGCCTATGTGATGCAAACCCTGCGCGAGCTGCGCAAACCGTCCGACATCATCGTCGAAGAAGCACCGAGCGCGCGTTCCATCATGCAAACCTATCTGCCGATCACCCGCAGCGAGGGATTTTTCACCATGGACAGCGGTGGTCTCGGCTACGGCATGCCAGCCGCACTCGGTGTGGCATTGGCTAAACCGGAGGCGCGCATCATCGGCATTTTTGGTGATGGTTCCAGCATGTATTCGATCCAGTCCTTATGGAGCGCGGCGCAGTTGCAGTTGCCCATCACCTTCCTGATTCTCAACAATGGCCGTTACGCCGCCTTGCAGGATTTCGCACCAGTGTTCGGCTTCGCCGCAGACGACCCGGTGCAAGGCACCGATCTACCGGCACTGGACTTCGTCGGACTAGCGCAGGCGCAGGGCTGCACGGCCCTGCGGGTAAGCGATGCCGCCGCCTTGCGCGACGCACTGCAGTTGGCGCTCACGCGCAAGGATGCACAACGGCCGATGCTCATCGAGATCGACGTCGCCTAAAACCAAACCCCTCATACGGAGACAAAGCAATGACAACTATTTCCATGCTCATCGGCGGTGAACGCACCCAGGCGCACAACGGTGCCACTTTCGAGCGCCGTAATCCGCTCGACGGCAGCGTCGCCACCCGCGCACCAGCGGCCAGCGTAAGCGATGCACTGCAAGCGGTTGAGGCCGCTGCTGCTGCCTTCCCGGCCTGGGCCGCAACCGGACCGGGCACCCGCCGCGCACTGTTGATGAAAGCTGCGCATGCTCTCGAAGCCAAGGCCGATGCCTTCATTGCCGCCATGGCCAGCGAAACCGGCGCCTCGGCCATCTGGGCCGGTTTCAATGTGCACCTGGCGGCCAACACACTGCTCGAAGCCGCTGCGCTGACCACGCAAATCAACGGCCAGGTGATTCCCTCCGATTTGCCCGGCAATCTGGCCATGGCTGTGCGCCAACCGGCCGGTGTCGTACTCGGCATGGCGCCCTGGAACGCGCCGGTGATTCTTGGCGTACGCGCCATTGCGGTGCCGCTGGCCTGCGGTAATACGGTGGTGCTCAAGGGCTCGGAGCTCTGTCCGGCGACCCACGGCCTGATCATCGAAGCCTTGCAAGAAGCCGGTTTGCCCAAGGGCGTGGTCAACTTTGTCACCAATGCCCCGGCCGATGCCGCCGCCGTGGTCGATGCCATGATCGCGCACAAGGCAGTGCGCCGCGTCAACTTCACCGGTTCCACACAAGTCGGCAAGATCATCGCCATGGCCTGCGCCCGCCATCTGAAACCGGCAGTACTGGAACTGGGCGGCAAAGCCCCGGCCATCGTGCTTGACGACGCTGATCTGGAGGTCGCCGTCAATGGCATCGCCTTTG
>Ga0209913_1001151_pt1 | contig 16069 bp, 11 predicted proteins | sample PersoiDNA2013203_FD_185805 | JGI IMG/M metagenome (GOLD analysis project Ga0209913, IMG submission 185805) | Permafrost soil microbial communities from the Arctic, to analyse light accelerated degradation of dissolved organic matter (DOM) -... | ecosystem: Environmental > Terrestrial > Soil >... | reverse complement strand
TTGTTCACTGCGAACGTCAGTGTCAGTGCACCAACTTCACACGCTGCCGCCACCCAGCCGAGATCCGAGACCGAGAACACGCTCAGGGTCAGCGCGCCCAGTGCTGCACCGAGTGAAAATCCCAAATACATGAAGGAGGCATTCAGCGACAGCACGATGGGCGTCCCCTTCAGACCGGCGATGCCGATCAGGCTGGCTTGCTGCGCCGGGAAGAACGACCAGTGCGCCAGACCCCACGCCACGACGCCGATCAGCAACGGCAGCAGTGCATGCACGGGCGAGAGCCAGTAAGCAGTGGCCGACAGCAGGGCAAATGCCAGCGCCATGATGGTGAGGCTGGGCAGGATCACCGGACGCGGGCCGAGACGGTCGACGGCCTTGCCGCCGATAGCCACGCCAATCGCTGCAGCAGCACCCCACATAAACAATACATAGCCGATTTCGGCGCCGCGCAGGGTGGTGGCGTGCGAGACCAGCAGCGCCATATAGGTGTAGACGGTGTACGCACCCATGGCCCAGAAGGTCGTCACCAGCAAGCTCATCAGAATGATCGGACGGCGCGCCGTGGCGATGCGTTCACGCAGGCTGGCGACCGGAAGGTTGGCGCCGATGCCGCGCGGCAGGCCGAAGATCAGACCGGCCGTCGCCAGCGCCGACAGCATGGCGACGCCGAAGAAGGTCATGCGCCAGCCTAGGTGTGCACCGATCAGTGCACCCAGCGGAACGCCGAAGGCAACCGCGATCGAGATCCCGCCGTTGACGATGGCCAGCGCAGTGCCGCGGCGTTCAGGCGTCACTGTTGCTCCAGCCAACGCATTGGCGCCGGGGACGAAGATACCCGCAGAGGCGGCCAGCAAAATGCGCGCCGCCATCAGCCACCAGTAATTGGTCGCTGTGCCTGCCATCAGGTTGGCCAGCGTGAACATCACCATCGCCGCGATCATCAGGCGGCGGCGATCGATGGCGCCGGTGAGTGCGGTCAGCACCGGCGAGCTGAGTGCATATGCCAACGCGAATACCGTCACCAACTGACCGGCCGCGACGACGCTGACGTGCAGATCGGTAGCCATATCCGGCAACAAGCCTGCGATCATGAAGCTCTCGGTGCCAACCGCAAAGGTGCCGAGTGCGAGCCAGAACAGCGGCAGGAGAGACGAGGTTGTCGAAACCGCGCCGCTGGAAGAAGTTGTTTTCATTACATTCTCTTAATCAGGGATACTGCCTCGGGCAGCATGTCGTTTTGTCTCTTATCAAATGTCATTGCCGATGTCATCGCTCATGACTGTGTACGGCCGGAGGCATCGAGTTCGGCGAACTCTTGCTCGGTCAGGCAGATGCGCGCAGCGGCGACGTTCTGTTCCAGATGTTTGACTTTCGACGTGCCGGGAATCGGCAACATTACCGGGCTGCGCTTGAGCAGCCAGGCCAGCGCGATCTGCGCTACCGTCGCTTCGTGGCGTGCCGCGACTTTCGCCAGCGTCGACGACAAGGCACCTTGCAGCAAGTCGCCGCCCGCCAGGGGATACCAGGGGATGAAGCCGATACCGTGTTGCGTGCAGTAGTCGAGGACGTCTTCGCTGGCGCGGTCGGCTAGGTTGTAGCAGTTCTGCACGGTCGCGACTTTGAAATGGCGCGATGCCGCTTCAATATCGGCCACGCTGACTTCGCTCAGGCCCGCATGACGGATTACGCCGTCGTCGATCAGTTGCCGCACCGTGCCGAACTGTTCGTCGGCCGGCACGCGCGGATCGATGCGATGCAATTGCCACAGGCCGATCTGCTCCACACCGAGCCTGCGCAGGCTGGTATGCGCCTGCTGGATCAGGTATTCGGGACGGCCCAGCGGCACCCAATGGTCGGGGCCGGTGCGCACCAGTCCGGCCTTGGTCGCGACCAGAATGCCGCCGTAGGGATGCAGCGCCGTGCGGATCAGTTCTTCGGAAACGTTGGGGCCGTAAGAGTCGGCGGTGTCGATGAAATTGACACCCAGATCCGGCAGACGGCGCAGCGTGCGGATCGCTTCGGCGCGGTCTTCCGGTTCGCCCCAGATGCCGGGGCCGGTGATGCGCATGGCGCCGAAACCGAGGCGTTGTACCGGCGTCGTGCCGTCGATCAGAAAAGTGTTGTTGCCGTCTGCCATATCAGATTCTCCGAAAAATAAAAAGAGCAGCTATGCGTGCGTTCGCATAGCTGCATTGCTCAACTTATGCCGCCAGTGCTGCGTCTGCGTTGACTTCGTGGCTCACGTGGAAGGGATAATCGGTATAGCCGACATCGGTGCCGCCGAAGAAAGTAGGACGATCATACGGGTTTAAGGCCCAGCCGTTGCGCAGGCGCTCCGGCAGGTCCGGATTGGCGATGAAGTCGCGGCCGAAAGCAACCAGATCGGCATCACCCGCTTGCAGGATCGCTTCCGCCGTATCGCCCTTGAAGCCGCCCGCCGCAATGATGAGGCCTTTGTAATGTTTGCGCATGAGCTGGGCCGCGACCGGTGCCGGGTCTTTGCTGTCGTCGTCGACGTTGCCGAGTACGCGCGGCTCGATCAGATGCAGGTAGGCCAGGTCGAGCGCGGAGAGTTGCTGCGCCACGTAAGCAAACAAGGCTTGCGGATTGCTGTCGGACATGTCGCCCCAGGTGCCGCTCGGGCCGAGGCGCACGGCGACACGCTTGCTGCCCCAGACCGAGATCAGTGCGCGCGTGACGTCGAGCAGGAAGCGGCTGCGGTTTTCAAACGAGCCGCCATAGATGTCGGTACGCTTGTTGCTGCCGTCTTGCAGAAACTGGTCGAACAGGTAGCCGTTGGCGCCGTGGATTTCCACGCCGTCGAAGCCGGCTTGCACGCCGCGTTCGGCGGCTGTGCGAAAGCTCTCGACGAGGTCGCTGATTTCCGCAATCGTCAGTGCGCGCGCCGGTGTGTTGGGAACCCAGCCGGCTTCGGTATAGGCGACGCCGCCGTGTTCCACCGCCGAGGGAGCGACCGGCTGGCCGCCGCCGGGTTGCAGCTGGCTGTTGGATTGACGGCCGGCGTGGTACAGCTGCAGGAAGATGCGGCCGCCCTTGGCGTGGACGGCGTCGGTGACCAGCTTCCAGCCGGCGATCTGGCTGTCGTCATACAGGCCCGGCGCGCCGAGGTAACCGTTGCCGTTGGCGGCGGCGATGGTGGCTTCGCCGATCAGCAGGCCGCCCTGCGAGGTGCGTTGTGCGTAATACTCGGCCATCAGCGCACCGGGAATGGCGCCGGATTCAGCACGCATGCGGGTCAGCGGCGCCAGCACCACGCGGTGGGAGATTTCGTAGGGGCCGACGTTGACGGCGGTATGGAGTTTTGAGAATGGGGACATGGTTTGCTCACTGTTGGGTTCGATAGATTTGTCGGAAGATCCGCAAAACGCAGTGCAAAGTGCAAGTGCGATGTCAGCAATATAGGCGTCATGAGACTTAAGAAAAATAGCCCGGATTTCTCAACATATCGGACAATAGTTCTTGAATCGGCTGCTTGATTTCCGATCGGCGCATCCCACAACAGAACTCTTAGGTCACCCTGAAAGCGGATCACCATGGACAGCCTCAACGGTATTTCGATGTTTGTGCAGGTCGCGGAGACGCGCAGCTTTACCGAAGCAGGCCGTATTCTCGGCGTGTCGTCGTCGGCAGTCGGCAAGAGCATTGCGCGCATGGAAGAGCGGCTGCGCGTGCGGTTGTTCCATCGCAGCACGCGCAGCATCACGCTGACGTCCGAGGGGGCGCTGTTTCTCGAACGCTGCCGTCGCATCCTCAGCGAAGTCGACGCCGCAGAGGCCGAGTTGTCGGATGCCGCCGGCAGTCCGCGCGGACGTTTGCGCGTGGGTGCGCCGCAACTGGTCAATCTGCTGATGCCGATCTTCGACAGTTTCATGGCGCGCTATCCTGACATCGATCTTGATATCGACATGTCGGACCGCATGGTGGACGTGGTGGAAGAGGGCTTCGACATCGTGATCCGCACCGGCGAGCAGACCGATTCGCGCCTGGTGGCGCGCCGGCTGGGTGCTTGTCCGCATGTGCTGGTGGCCTCTCCCGGCTATCTCAAACAGCACGGAACACCGACGCATCCAAGTGAATTGACCAGGCACGCCTGCCTGCAGCATCGCTTTCCCGCCACCGGCAAGCTGGAGCGCTGGCCTCTGCGCCGCGAAGAAACCGATCCCGAGCTGGTGCTGCCGGAAACCATCACCGTCAACACCATCGAGCCGCTGGCGTATTCAGTGCTGCAGGGACGCGGTATCGCCTTCCTCCCGGCCTTCCTGGTGCGCGATGCGCTGGATCAGGGTTTGCTGCAGACGGTATTGGATGATTATCTCGACCGCACCGTAACCTTCTGGATGCTGTGGCCAGCCAGCCGGTATGCCTCACCCAAGCTGCGCGTATTCATCGATCACATGAGCCAGCATCTGCGCATCTGAGCGGGGAGGACATACCCCCATGAATTGCCCGCGGAAAACATCCCTGTTCCGGCTTTCTGCCACCGGCTTGCTTGTTACACTAATCCGGCGTCAACACGTCTCTTTTAGTTTCTTTTCGGCATTACATTTGCCGATGCCGGCATCGCCAGCAATTCATTCAGGACATCATGCAATCTGCAACGACCATGGCTGCTGACATGTTTCATCTGGATATCTGCAGATCATGAGCAGAGGCTATTCCGCTGCCGTGAGCCGGCTCATCGCCAACCAGCAGCAGCGCTACGCCTTTCCTCTGCCCGATGCCGGACTGCAGGCGTCGATGCCGCGCGTCATTCATCAGCATTTCACCGTGGCCGGCGAAAGCCGCAGCTTGCAGGCGCCGGCCTGGGGCGACTATGTCGGCCGCATTCTCGATTTCCCCGTGTCGCGCGTCCAGCGCGAGTTCGGTTTCAAGGGAGAAATCGATACCTATGTCCTGAGCGACATGATTTATCTCGACAGCCGTACTGACGCCTTGTCGCAGGCCCGCACCAATGCCCGCATTTCGCGCGACAGCGTGCGTGATTACGTCTTCCACGTTGCCGTGGAAGGCATCATGGAAACCGCCATCGGCACCGTGAAGGAAAGGAAGTCGACACAGTTCGTGCCGGGCATCCTCGCGCTCGATATGGGGCAGCCCATGCACATGGTGCGGCCGACGTATTCGCGCGTGCTGGCGTTTTTCCTGCCACGTGCGCTGGTGGAGCAAGAAATCCCCGATGCCGAATCGTTGCACGGCCAGGTCGTCGGGTATACGACACCGCTGACGCGACTCATCCTCGACCGTGTGACCAGCCTGTGTGCCGCCTTGCCGACGATGCCGCAGGAAGCGGCGGAAGAATCCATTCGCGTGTGCGCAGGGCTGATCCTGGCCGCCTTCAAGAAGCAAACGCGGCGCAGCACAGGCCCCCATGCGGCGGTGCAGACGGCGACGCGCAACCAGATCCGCGAGTTCATCGAGGTTAACCTGCGCGACGGCGACCTGACGACGGAAGCGATCCTGCGGACTTTCCCGATTCCGCGGCCGACCTTGTACCGCATGTTCGAGCATGAAGGCGGGATCGGCACCTACATCCGCAACCGCCGGCTGCGCGAAGCGGCCGAAGAACTGGCCACCGCGCCGCATGTCAGTATCATGGAAATCGCTTACGGCTGGTCATTTGGCAGCCCGTCCGACTTTACGCGGGCATTTCGCCGGGCTTACGGCATGGCGCCGCAGGATTTCCGGGCGCTGGGCGTGGATCTGCTCAGGAACTGAGCGCAAGAGTGGGGGCAAGAAGCTGCGCCTGCCGATCTTGTCATTACTGCAAAATTGCCATTTTTCCATCCATCTTGCCAAAGTTGCCGCCCCGGCCGCTTTCCGGCAAAGGCTTCCTCAACCCCAAAAATCCAATTCGCAAGGCATTCAGGGCTGCTTCGATGTAAACTACTGGCTGATTTTGCGTTGTGCGCCGGGAAGAAAGCCCCAAAACTCGCAGTTTTGCGGAATAAACTTTCTCATATGGCAACATTTCTTCTTTGAAACTCTCTCCTCAGACTGTTTCAGCGCGCAATGAAGATTGGCGACAGGAAGCGCCAATACAATCAGGCCTTGGCAATAAAAGCTGCTGACAAAACGCCGCTGGCGGTGTTTTGTCAGCAGCTTTATGGGCTGCACTGGATAAACAACAGAGAAGCATACCGACACATCAACAGCAAGGACGTCATCATGACCACAGATAAATCCACCATCATCTATACGCTTACTGACGAGGCGCCGCTGCTGGCGACGTACTCCCTCCTGCCGATCATCCGAACCTTCACCGCACAGGTGGGCGTCGATGTCGTGGAAAGCGATATTTCGGTGGCGACGCGTATTCTGGCCGAATTCCCGGACCGTCTGACACCTGAACAGCGTGTTCCAGACAATCTGGCCGCGCTGGGCAAGCTGACGCAAGATCCAAGCGCCAACATCATCAAGCTGCCGAACATCAGCGCCTCGGTGCCGCAGCTGCAAGCCGCCGTGCGTGAACTGCAATCGCGTGGTTATGCCATCCCTGATGTGCCGGAAGATCCAAAGACCGACGAAGAAAAAGAAATCCTGAAGAGCTACTCCAAAGTGCTCGGCAGCGCCGTGAACCCGGTTCTGCGCGAAGGCAACTCCGATCGCCGCGCACCGGCATCGATCAAGCGCTTCGCACGCAAGCACCCGCACAGCATGGGCGAATGGAGCATGGCATCGCGCTCGCACGTTGCCCACATGAAGCACGGCGACTTCTATCATGGCGAAAAATCCATGACCATCGGCGCCGCGCGCGACGTCAAGATGGAACTGGTCGGCAAGAGCGGCAAGGTTACTGTCCTGAAACCGAAGGTTTCCCTGAAAGCCGGCGAAATCATCGACAGCATGTTCATGAGCAAGAAGGCGCTGTGCGATTTCTACGAAGAGCAATTCGAAGATGCGCGCAAGACCGGCGTCATGCTGTCGCTGCACGTCAAGGCAACCATGATGAAGGTCTCGCACCCGATCGTGTTCGGCCACGCCGTCAAGATTTTCTACAAGGAAGCGTTTGCCAAACACGGCAAGCTGTTCGACGAACTGGGCGTGAACGTCAACAACGGCCTGGTCAACCTGTACGAAAAAATCGAAACACTGCCTTCGTCGAAGAAGGAAGAAATCATCCGTGACCTGCACGCCTGTCACGAACATCGTCCATCGCTGGCGATGGTTGACTCGGCCAAGGGCATTTCCAACCTGCACGCACCGAACGACGTGATCGTCGATGCATCGATGCCGGCAATGATCCGTATCGGCGGCAAGATGTGGGATGCCAACGGCAAGCCGCAAGACACCAAGGCAGTGATCCCGGAAAGCACCTTTGCCCGTATCTATCAAGAAGTCATCAACTTCTGCAAAACCAACGGCAACTTCGATCCGACCACCATGGGCACCGTGCCTAACGTCGGTCTGATGGCGCAAAAGGCGGAAGAATACGGTTCGCACGACAAGACATTTGAAATCGCTGAAGACGGCGTCGCCAACATCGTCGACCTGGCGACAGGCGAAGTGCTGCTGACACAAAACGTCGAGCAAGGCGATATCTGGCGCATGTGCCAGGTCAAGGACGAGCCGATCCGCGACTGGGTCAAACTGGCCGTCACCCGCGCACGCAACTCCGGCATGCCGGCAGTATTCTGGCTCGACCCGTACCGTCCGCACGAAGCAGAACTGATCAAGAAGGTTGAGACTTACCTGAAGGATCACGACACCAAGGGCCTGGACATCCAGATCATGTCGCAAGTGCGCGCCATGCGTTACACGCTGGAACGCGTCATCCGCGGCCTGGACACCATCTCGGTGACCGGCAACATCCTGCGCGACTACCTGACCGACCTGTTCCCGATCATGGAACTGGGCACCAGCGCCAAGATGCTGTCGATCGTTCCGCTGATGGCTGGTGGCGGCATGTACGAAACAGGCGCAGGCGGTTCGGCACCGAAGCACGTCAAGCAACTGGTGGAAGAAAACCATTTGCGTTGGGACTCGCTGGGTGAATTCCTGGCGTTGGCCGTGTCGCTGGAAGACATGGGCATCAAGACCGGCAACAAGAAGGCACAGGTTCTGGCCAAGGCGTTGGATGACGCCACCGGCAAACTGCTGGATAACAACCAGTCGCCATCGCCGAAGACCGGTGAGCTGGACAATCGCGGCAGCCATTTCTACCTGGCCATGTACTGGGCGCAAGAACTGGCAGCGCAAAAGGACGACGCCGAACTGGCAGCCAAGTTCGCACCGCTGGCCAAGACACTGACCGAGAACGAAGCAAAGATCACTGCAGAACTCAAGGCAGTGCAAGGCAAGCCGGTCGACATCGGCGGCTATTTCATGGCCGATCCGAAGAAGGTCAGCGAAGTCATGCGTCCTAGCGCGACTTTCAATGCAGCACTGAGCAGCGTCAAGTAATCAGGCAACGTTCAAGCAGGCAGTTGAAGTACCGCTTGAAGTAAAGAGCAAAACGGATCTGCGCAAGCCGGCAGATCCGCAAAACAAAAAAGGCAGACCAATTCGTTGGTCTGCCTTTTTTCATTCTGCACGAACACCACGCCTTCCCCCCGTCCGGCGTGTATGTCCCTTGCAATGTTGCTGAGATGCTTATCGATGCAGCGGCACGCGTGCCGCCGGATCAGGCGCCGGAATAGAGCGTGTCGCCGTGCTGCGCAGTCTGCAATTGCTGTTGAACGTTCTTGCGGCTCAGCGACGATGGTGCTTGCGACACGACCGGATAGGCGTCGCCTTCCGACAGCAGGCCCTGATGTTCGGCCTGGATCAGATCCTGTTTGACCTGCGCACGCGAGACGGTCGATGTGAATGGCTTGTCGACTGGATACGGTGCTTCTGCAAAAGCGCTGGCAGCGGTGCTCAAGGTAAGGACGGCGAGGGCAATGTGAAATTTACGCATGGTGTATTCTCCAAAAATGAGGCAATGGCCGCAGTCAGTCATGCAAACTACACGACTTGAAAAAACATGGAAGGGGGCTGCGGTCATCGTGAACATAGTTTGCGCCATGGCTATCGACATCAGGATGACGAACGTATGACAATTTCGTCATGCACACGTCAGCGTATTGCCAGACAAGGAACATGTGCATAACGCGAGTCGGTTCGGTATAAATTGTTTACGTATTGTTCACGTATTGCGCGCAGTTTTTCTCTGCCAGCGCTACATGCGGCGCTGGCTTTGCAACGCAGCCTGGCGTCAGGTGTAAGATAAGACACTCCATGTTCCCCAGCACAAGGTGAGTCAACGATGATGAAACCAATTTCCTTCGCACTTGTCCTTGCCGCCGTCGCCATTCTGCAAAGTCATCCGGCGCTGGCGCAAGCGCAATCTCAGACTCAATCAGCGGACCCGAGCTGCGATTGTCAGCAACCGGTCGGCGCCTGCTCCGCATCGATTGCCGTCAAGCCGGTGGAAGCGACGACGCTGGGTTCGTATGCGGCGGAATTGAAATTCACATCCTCCGCGCCGGCCTGTTCCAAAGTCAATTACTACGTCGACGGCACCCCGTATTTCAATGTGCTCGTGAGCGGCAATACCGGCACCGACAACATCTGGGGACCGAAGCAGATCAATCGCGCCAACATCACCGAGATCAGTTGCCAGGTCTGCAAGCAGGTATCCATCACACCCATTCCGCAAGACAAGAAGCCGGTCAAGAGCGAACTCAAGCCGACGCTGTTCGATGGTCAATGGGCGGGAGCGGGGAATAACTCTTTCGGCTCGGCGCAACGCTGGACGCTCAGCTTCGCCACCACCGCCGCAGGGCAGGCGGCTATTACCGGCACCATGGAAGGTAACTTCCCGACGGTGCCGATCAGTGCCAGTGGCACCGTCAGCGGCAGTACGCTGAGCTGGAAGGATCAGCAGACACTTTGTTCCGCCAGCTTGCTGACGGATGTGTCGCTGGCCTTCGAATGCCACGGACAGGGATCGGTGCAGATGGTGATGAAGCGTCAGTAGTTTCAGTAGCTGCCGGCCATGCAGACTTGCTCGGGTCTGTCCCGGCTCACAAGCGGTGTGAAATCAGCCGCACCGGGATCGATTTCGCCGCCGGCACCTTGCTACCCTTCGCATGATGCGACAGCGGTATCAGCGGATTGAGTTCGGGGAAATATCCCATGATGCAACCCACCGGGATATCGTAAGCCTGCACGCGCAGGTTCGGTACGCGGCGCACGATATCGTCGTGGCATACCGTCTGTGCCGTGACAAAGGCGCCATCCTGCAGCGACAGGCGCTCCATATCGGCAGTGTTCATCAATAGCACCCGGCGCGTTCCATGCACGCCGCGGAAGCGGTCATCGAGACCATACACCGTGGTGTTGAACTGGCTGTCGCCGCGCGTCGTCATCAGACGCAAGGTATCCGGCTCGTCCGGCATGTCGGGGTCTTCGTCGAGGCTGTCCGGTGTGATGAAGTTGGCCTTGCCGTTGGGCGTGTTCCATTTGCGCTCGCGCGCCGCCAGCGGCCGTGCAAAACCGCCCGGCGTCCACATGCGTTCATTGAAGTCGTGGAAGATATCCGGATAGGTTTCGGCGATGGCGTTGCGGATGCGCGCATAGTCGGCAGTCCAGGCGTTCCAGTTGACCTTGGGATTGGGAATCAGGATGCGCTTGGCGATCTCCGCCACGATGGCGACTTCCGACAGCAACTGAGTCGAGGCAGGTTTCGCCACACCGTGCGAGCCGTGCATGCGGCCGGTGCTGTCTTCCACCGAGACGGCCTGCGCAGCGCCGTTTTGCTGGTCGATTTCAATCCGTCCCAGACATGGCAGCAGATAAGACCGCTTGCCATGGATGACCGAGCTGCGGTTCAGACGCGTCATCACTTGCACGGTCAGCGGGATCTGCCGCCACGCCGGTTCCATGCGATCGTGATCGGGAATGGCGCGCACGAAATTCCCACCCAGCATGAAGAAGGCGGAGATCTTCTTGTCGAGTATTTCTTCGCAGGCTTCAACGGTGTTGAGGCCTTTTTTCTCCGGCACCGTGAAACCGTATTGTTGCTGCAGCTTGTCTTTTGGCACCAGCTCGGGTTTTTCCGTGATGCCGACGGTGCGTTGTCCCTGTACGTTGGAGTGCCCGCGGATCGGACAGATGCCGGCGCCGGGTTTGCCGATATTGCCGCGCAGGAGCAGCAGGTTGGTCAGCATGTGGATGGTGCGTACCGCTTCGCGATGCTGCGTCACGCCCATGCCGTACATCAGCATGCAGGCGCGCGCGTTGGCGTAGGTCTGTGCGGCTTGTTCCAGTTCTGCGCGCGTCACGCCGGATTGCCGTTCGATGTCGTCCCAGTCGGCTTGCCGTGCCGCCTCGGCGAATTCTTCAAAACCAGAGGTGTGATCGGCGATGAAGCCGGCGTCGAGCAGGCGCGGCTGGCGTGCTGCCAGTGCCGCGTCGTCGTTCTCGATCAGCCATTTGGCCATGCCCATGACCGCGGCGGTATCGCCGCCGATCTTGATCTGCACATATTGCGTGCTGATCGCAGTGCGCGCCGGGGTAAGCATCTCCAGCGGCGACTGCGGATTGACGAAGCTGACCAGGCCGCGCTCGCGCAGCGGATTGAAGGTGATCACGGGTGCGCCGCGTTTGCGCACTTCTTCCAGCGAGTGCAGCATGCGCGGTGCATTGGTACCGGTGTTGTGGCCGAAGAAGAGGATGCAGTCAGTTGCCGCAAAATCATCCAGCCCCACCGTGCCGACCGCGACGCCGATCGTCTTGGGCAGCGCCACCGAGGTCGACTCGTGACACATGTTGGAGCTGTCCGGCAGATTGTTGGTGCCGTACATGCGCGCCATCAGTCCGTACATGTAGGAGGTCTCCAGCGAGGCGCGGCCCGATGCATAGAAGACGACTTTATCCGGATTGGCGGCGCGCAGTTCGGCACCGATCTCATTGAAGGCTTGTTCCCATGACAACGGCAGGTACTTGTCGGTCTCGTCGTCGTAGCGCATCGGCGCGGTCAGGCGACCGGCGGACTCCAGCTCGAAGTCGGACCAGCTTTCCAGTTCCTTGACGGTGTGCTGTGCAAAGAATTCCGGCGTGGCGCGCTTGTCGGTGATTTCCCAGGCGGTTGCCTTGGCGCCGTTCTCGCAGAATTCAAAAGCATGGGGATCAGCCGGTTTGGCCCACGAGCAACTCACGCAGGCAAAGCCATCCGGCTTGTTCTGCTTCATCAGCACGCGGGTGCCGCTGGCAACGACATGCTCCTGCATCAGGATGGAACCCAGCGCGCGCACCGACCCCCAACCGCCGGCAGCGTTGGTGTATTCGGTGAAGGTGGCTTCTTCCGGGATGTCCTTGGTCTTCATGGTGCTCTCCTGCCGACGAGGCCGATGGCCGTCTATGGTGTGTGCAAGAGCCTATATTCCGCCTCTTGCCCCGGTTTGAATGTAGGCCGGAAGCGGATTTACGAGGAACGGTTTTCCTACAGCGCCACACCTCTGGCGCGTTTTGGCGTGTTTCGGTGTGTTTCGGTGTGTCATTCCGGCAAGTTGTCGAGATTGCCAGGCTCTTGCATGGAGATGCCGTTGTGTTCACCGCGGAATGCGGCAGAGAAGGCGTACGCCGCCTTGCGCACGCGCATGACGGAGCCGATCGGGCGATGCGCGGCGAGACCGTGCCAAGGGTTGAACGACATGCCGTCATCGATCGCAAGCGAGCGCGCTTCGCTCCAGGCAGTCTGCTTCGGCACGAGGATGCGCGCCACGGTGATGTAGGGGCTGCGGTCTTCAGGCCAGACCACGGCGGCGTTCTCGATGGGCATCTTGTCGAGGTCGTTGCACAGTTGCAGGCGCAGCTCCCATTCAGCGTCATTGTCCTGAAAGAATTCGCACACCGCATCGCGCAGGCCGTCGGGATGTCCGCTCAAGTCGACATCCGCGTTCTTGAGCGCCTGCAGATTGGGCGATACCGGCGCCACCGATACCTTCGCCATGTAAGGGCCGCACAGGATCGGCACCTGGCTGTAATAGGTTTCGCCGAGGGGATTGGTCGGCGGGTGGCCGCCCAGGGCAACCAGCGTGGCGCTTTGTTTGCCGGCGGATTCCAGTATTTCTTCTGCGCCGCGCAGTACGGCTGCGAGCGCCTTCTTCAGTTTTGGCGCTTTGTCGGTAGTTTTCGCCAGCAACTTCAGGGTGGCGAGAAATTGTTTCGCGCCCGGTACCGAGAAGGCGGGGCCGTTCACCATGACGAAATCTTGCGTCACATCGCCTTCGCTGCCGGGCAAGCGCGGGCCGCCATTTTTTCCTGCGCCCACGATTTTGATCGCCATGCCGCGTGGCGTGGAGACCTTGTCGTCCAGGATGTCGCCGGGCGTGGTCGACAGGCGCATCACCAGAGGGAATTTCCCCGGCAGGGCGAACATGCCCTGCGCCAGTGTTGGCGGCAGGCCGTCCAGCACTTCCAGTTCTCCGCGCAGCAGGCCGTGGCTCTTGACATGCACGCCGCGCATCGCGTGACCGGAATGTTTGAAAGTGGTCTCGGCGATTTCTTTCAGCGCGGCGATCAGGCCGGCTTCGGTGTCATGCTCGTCCGGTTCGAAGATCTCGTACGCAGGATCGTAGATGATCGGGGCTTCCAGCTGGCTGTCGTTGAGTTTCATCGCGGGCTCCTCGGTTTCTGAAACAGATCGGCCGGAATGAGAATGGCCGCAATTTTTCAGCCTAGCGAAGAAAGCGGGGGAGCGAAGTCGGACAAACAGGCAATGCTTGTCGGGGCAAGCCTGATTTTGCTATCGGAGAAGCTGAAGTCAGCGACGTTTTGCGTTCTTGCTCCAATAGCCGAACGGCTCTTCGTGGCAATCAATGTCCAGCTCGGCGACACGGCTTTGCAGTTGTTCCTGCGCATCATGGATCGCAGCGTTGTAGACCAGCGGCCCGACTTCTTCGAGGAAGAAGTGCAGCAGCGACTCGGCCTGCAGGTTGCCGGCCTCGGCATCGAAGTTGTCGCGCAGATAGCGTTGAATCGAGGCGACGGCTTCCTTTTGCAGTACTTGCTCGAGCTTGATGGCCATGATGTTTGTTTCCTGTCGGTGATGATGCTGTGTGCAGCCGGGGCGCTATTGTAGACCGGCAGGCGAGGTGGCTTGCAAGCGTCTTTGCGTTCTCTTTCGTTCCGCAAATCCGTTATCCTGTGGTTATCGCTCATCCTCTCATTGCCATGCCGGATTCCCCTTCCTTTACTCCTCGCCCACCCGTGGGCCGCCTTCGCAAGGTCGTCTGGATTGCCCTGTGTCTGTTGCTGACGCTGGCGATCACCGCAGCGGGCGTGTGGACCGGCTTTGCCTTGTGGTTTCAACTGACTGCACCGATACAGATCAAGGTGGCTGCCATCGTGTTCCTTGCGCTGGCCGTGCTGGCGGCCATGCGCGCTTTATGGCAACGGCGTTGGAGGCCTGTGATCTGGTTCGTGGTTTTTTTCACCGGCGTACTCGGCTGGTGGAGCACCTTCAAGCCCTCGCACGACCGCATCTGGGCCGACGATGTGGCGCGCCTGCTGCACATCGATGTCGACGGCAGCAAGGTGCGGCTGACCAATGTGCGCAACTTTGACTGGCGCAGCGAGACCGACTACACCGTGCGTTGGGAGAATCGCGAATACGATCTCGATCACCTGGTCACGGCCGATCTGGTGCTGTCGTATTGGATGGGCCCGGCGATTGCGCATACGCTGGTGTCCTTCGGTTTTGACGACGGCCGCTATCTGACGTTCTCTGTGGAGATCCGCAAGGAGAAGGGCGAGAGTTTTTCGGCGCTGGGCGGGTTCTTCCGTAACTTCGAAACCGTGCTGGTGGCGTCTGATGAGCGTGACATCGTCCGCGTGCGCACTAACGTACGCGGCGAGGATGTCTATTTTTATCGGCTGCAGGTCGAGCCGGCAACGCTGCGCAAATTGTTCATCGGCTACGCCGGCGAAGCGCGCAAGCTGGAAGAAGCGCCGGCCTTCTACAACACCCTCACCAGCAATTGCACTACCATCGTGTTCGATCTGGCGCGCGCCATCAATCCGCAATTGCCGCTGGATTATCGCCTGCTGGCTTCAGGCTATCTGGCGGAATATGCCTACGATATCGGCGGTCTCACGCCGGGCTTCGACTACACCACGCTGCAGGCGCATGGACGGATTACCGGGCGCGCACTGGCGGCCGGTAACGATCCGCGGTTTTCTCAATTGATCAGGGTCGGCATTCCCGGTGTGGCGCCACTGAAAAGCCGCTGAAATAAGCGGCTCAGGTCCACCGCGCAGCAGAACCCACCGCCGCCGGCATCGCCTCGCGCATGGTTTCGATGAAGTAGCGCAGCCGCGCCGGATAGAAGCGGGCGTAGGGATAGATGATCGAGACCGGCAGCGGCGCAGCTTCCCATTCGGGCAGCAACGGTACCAGCCGGCCGTTTTCCATGTGTTCCTGCAGCAGCCAGGCCGAACCGAGCATCAGGCCCACGCCTTCCACTGCCGCGTTGGTCAGGGCATATAAACTATCGGAGCTGAGCCGGGGCTGGAATGCCACCTCGGCGACCTCACCGGTGATGACATTTTTCAGCGTGATGTCGCGTCGATAAAACTGGGGAATCGCCAGCCACGGCATCCCTGCCAGATCGCGCGGATGGGCAGGCATCGTGTGTTGCGCCAGCAGCGAAGGGGCAATTGCCAGCATGCGCGGGACTTCCGCCAGCCGGATTGCCACCACCGAGGGATCGGTGACTTCGCCGACCTGGATCGCGCAGTCGATACCGTGTGCGATGAAATCGGCGATGCGATCGTACAACAGCCATTCCACTGTGATGCCGGGATGACGCCGCATGAACTCGGCCAGCGGCGCAATCAGCTGGCCTTGCCCGAAAGCATTGGGTACCACTACGCGCAGCGAACCACCGGCTTCCACATTGGCGTCGCGTAAATCAAATTCGAAAGACTCCCACTCCGCCAGAAGATTGAGCGCACGCTCGTAGCAACGCTCGCCGTCTTCGGTCAGTTTCATTGCATGGGTGGAACGTTGCAGCAGGCGCAGGCCCATCGAGCGTTCCAGCAACTGCAACCGGCGGCTGAT
>Ga0209913_1001150_pt1 | contig 16071 bp, 16 predicted proteins | sample PersoiDNA2013203_FD_185805 | JGI IMG/M metagenome (GOLD analysis project Ga0209913, IMG submission 185805) | Permafrost soil microbial communities from the Arctic, to analyse light accelerated degradation of dissolved organic matter (DOM) -... | ecosystem: Environmental > Terrestrial > Soil >... | reverse complement strand
CACCTACACGCTGACGACGGTGGCAGCGCTGGCGGACGACGCGGGCAACGCCGGCTGGCAGGATGGCGCCGCGCTGCTCCATTTCGCCACGGCTGGCGGCGCCGTCGTGATTCCGGCCACGCCCACCGTAACGCTGCACCAGGACACGGGCAGCCGCAGCGGCGGCGCCGGCGAACGCCTCGACCGTGTCACCAGCGACCGCCAGCTCGACGTGGGCAAGCTGCAGCCGGGCGGCTCGTGGGAATACAGCCTCGATGGCGGCGACCACTGGATCAATGGCAGCGGCAGCACCATCACCTTGCCCCAGCAGTCGCACACGTACGGGGCCGGCGACATCGTCGTGCGCCAGTACAGCGGGCTGGCCCATGCCGGCACCGCCAGCAGCGAAGCCACGATGGGCACGTTCACCATCGACGTGACGCCGCCGCCGTCGACCATCGACTACTCGTCCTTCAATTTCGACGGCGACGGCAGCAACGTCAGCTTCTACGGCAGCATCATCCGCAACAGTGGCGACGACATCGTCGAATACACGGTGGACGGCGGCGCCCACTGGACGCGGGCCAGCGACGACGGCCACGGCAAGGTCGAGATCGCGCACGCCAATGTGCCGGCCGGCGGCGCCGTCGGCATCCAGCTGTCGGACGCAGCGGGCAACCTGTCGACCAATATCGACGGCGCCACCAGCGTGTATATCGGCGACGGCAAGGACGGCAACTTCACCGTCAAGGCGGGCATGGCCCTGTTCGCGCAGGCCGGCAACGACACCATCAGCATCTCCGGCACGAGCATTGCGCGCATCGACGGCGGCAACGGCACCGATACCCTGCGCTTCACGGCGGGCTTCACCCTGGACCTGGACCGTTACGAGGACGTCATCACCGGTATCGAGCGGATCAACCTGGGCACGGGCGGCACCACGGCCAGCACGCTGCGCCTGTCGGCCGACGCGGTGGAAGACGTGACGGGCCATCACACGTTGACCATCCTGGGCGACGCTTACGACCGCGTGCAGCTCGTTGGCGGCGACTGGGACTACGAAGGCATCTCCGGCGGCTACAAAATGTGGAGCGACGACGACGTGACGGTGCTGGTCGGCCTGGCGGTGCAGGTGATACCGCTCGGCTGAAGCTTCCCTAAAGGCTGCGCCGGCTTTCGAACCAGCGCCACTCGCCCGTCAGCGGATCGGGAAAGCCGATGGCCCGGGCCAGCAGTTTCAGTGGCTGCGACACGTCGTCCTGCTTGCAAGGCAGGGCCACCGGATAGAAGGCGTCGTTGACGATGGGGATGCCCAGCGCGGCCAGGTGCACGCGCAGCTGGTGCTGGCGCCCCGTATGCGGCCACAGGCGGTACAGCACATGCCCGTCCCGCTCCCCGATCACGTCCAGCATGGTTTCGGAATTGGGTTCGCCCGGCGCTTCCTTCATCGTGAAGAACTTGTCGCCTTCGACCATGCGACTGCGGTAGCTGAACGGGAACTGGCGGCCCGGCAGCGGCCCGGCCAGCGCTTCATATTCCTTCTGCACCAGGCGCTTCTGGAACAGCGACTGGTAGGCGCCCCGGCTGGCGGCGTTACAGGAAAACACGACGACGCCGGCCGTTTCGCGGTCGAGCCGGTGGATCGGCACCAGGTCCTCGATGCCCAGCTTGCGGCGCAGGCGCACCAGCAGCGTCTCCTGCAGGAAGCGCCCGGTCGGGATGGTGGGCAGGAAGTGCGGCTTGTCGGCCACGACCAGGTGCTCGTCCTGGTACAGCACCGTTTCCTCGAACGGAATCGGCGTCTCGTGCTCCAGCTCGCGGTAATAGAAGATGCGCAGGTTGCGCTTGTACGGCGAATGGGGGGCCAGCGGCGTGCCGTCGGCCGCGACCACTTCGCCGCGCGCCATGCGCTCGCGCCACTGCGCCTCCGTCACGGCCGGATAATTCGCCACCATGAAGCTGATCAGGTCCGGCCAGTGGCCTTCGGGTAGCCACAGGTAGCTGGGCGTGACGCCGTCGCGCATCGGCAACGGCGCCCTGCTGTCCTTCGGGCCCGGCATCAGGACTTCGGCAGCGGCGTGGTCCGGTAAGCCGGCAGCGCGCCGACGGTGGTGCCGCGGGTACGCGCGTACACGGGCAGCACCAGCGGCATGCTCTTGTTCATTTCGCTGATGCGGGTGTCGCCGCTGGGGTGGGTCGACAGGAATTCGATCGGCGCGCGCGCATTGACGGCGCCCATCTTCTGCCACAGCGCGATGCCGGCACGGGGGTCGAAGCCGGCGCGGGCGGCCAGGTCGATGCCGACCAGGTCGGCCTCGGTTTCCTCGCCGCGCGAGAACTTCAGCACGGCCGCCTGAGCCGCCATGCGGCCGCCGAAGTCGGTCAGCCGCGGATCGATGCCGAACAGCGCCGACGCGGCCACGCCGCCCAGCTTGCCCGCGATGGCCGCCACCTGCGATTCGCCCTGGCGCTTGCGTGCATGCTCGCGCAGCGCGTGGGCGATTTCATGGCCCATCACCATGGCCGTTTCGTCGTCCGTCATGTTCAGCTTGGTCAGGATGCCGGAGAAGAAGGCGATGCGCCCGCCCGGCATGCAGAAGGCGTTCACCTGGCTGGAGTTGAGCAGGTTGACTTCCCATTTCCAGTCGGCCGCTTCCGGATTCCACCGTCCCACGTGCGGAATGATGCGCTTGGCGATCGCCCGCAGGCGCAGCACCTGCGGATGGTCGTCCGGGAACAGCGCATTCTGCTGGTCGGCTTCCTTCAGCAGCGAGTCGTACTGCAGCTTGGATTGCTGGTTGACGGCGTCTTCGTCGCTGAAGAAGCGCAGGCGCGACAGGCGCGTGACGGGAATGCCGTCGCTCTTCGCCGTGCTTTGCTGCGCCGTATGCGGCAAGGGTTGCTGTGCCGACGCCAGCTGCATGCCGGTCGCCAGCACGAGGAAAGTGATGCTTTGTGCGGTTTTTTGTCTGAGAAATTTCATCGGTATCGTCCCTGCGGCCATCACTTTTCGGTACTCCGGGGCCGCAGGCGACACGATAGCACAGCTTAGGTACTGCGCTTTTTCCGCAGGCGGAACACGGCCAGCTCGCCGCGCAGGTTGGGCAGCACGCTGACGATCTTCCCTTCGGCCAGCGCCACGCATTCCATTACTTCCAGCCCCACTTCATCGGCCAGTTCGCGGAAATCCTCGATGGTTGCGCAGCGCACGTTGGGCGTGTCGTACCACTGGTACGGCAGCGTCTTCGACACCGGCATGCGGCCCTTGAGCAGCGCCATCCGGTGCGGCCAGTAGGCGAAGTTGGGGAACGAGACGATGGCCTCGTGGCCGACCCGCACGATATCGCGCAGCAGGTCTTCGACGTGCTTCATCATCTGCAGGGACGACAGGCACAGCACCGTGTCGAAGGAATCGTCGCCGAAGATGCCCAGGCCTTTTTCGAAGTCCTGCTGCAGCACGCGCACGCCCCGCTTCGCGCTGGCCAGCACGCGCTCGTCGGCCAGCTCCAGGCCGTAGCCGCTGCAGCCCTTGTCGCTTTGCAGGTAGTCCATCATCACGCCGTCGCCGCAGCCCACGTCGAGCACGTGGGCGCCAGGCTGCACCCAGTGGGCGATGAACGCCAGGTCCGGGCGCGCGGCCTTCAAGTCGTCGAACGTCATGCGCCCTCCTTCGTCTGTACTTCCTGCCATACCTGTTCGTAGTACGCCCGCACCAGGTTCATGTAACGCGCGTCTTCCAGCAGGAAGGCGTCGTGCCCGTGCGGCGCGTCGATCTCGGCATACGTCACCTCGCGCCGGTTGCACAGCAGCGCCTGCACGATCTCGCGCGAGCGCTCCGGCGAGAAGCGCCAGTCGGTGGTGAAGGAAGCGAGGAAGAACTTGGCGCGGGTGCCGGCCAGGGTCTTCGCCAGGTCGCCGTCATGCAGGCGGGCCGGGTCGAAGTAGTCCAGCGCCTTCGTGATCAGCAGGTAGGTGTTGGCGTCGAAGTATTCGGAGAACTTGTCGCCCTGGTAGCGCAGGTAGGATTCGATCTCGAAGTCGATGCCGAAGCCGAACTTGTACTTGCCTTGCGCGGCCACGCCGTTCTCGACGATGCCGCGCAGCTTGCGGCCGAATTTTTCCGCCATGTCGTCGTCGGACAGGTAGGTGATGTGGCCGATCATGCGCGCCACCTTCAGGCCGTTCTTCGGTACCACGCCGTATTCGTAGAAGTCGCCGCCGCGGTAGTCTGGATCGGTCAGGATGGCCTGGCGCGCCACGTCGTTGAAGGCGATGTTCTGGGCCGACAGCTTCGGCGTGGAGGCGATCACGACGCAGTGGCGCAGCCGCTCGGGGAACATGATGCTCCATGCGAGGGCCTGCATGCCGCCCAGCGAGCCACCCATGACGGCGGCAAACTGGTCGATGCCGAGGCGGTCGGCCAGCAGCGCCTGCGCGGCCACCCAGTCTTCCACCGTGACGACAGGGAAGGCGGCGCCATACGGCTTGCCGGTGGCCGGGTTGACGTGCATCGGGCCCGTGGAGCCGAAGCAGGAGCCCAGGTTGTTGACGCCGATGACGAAGAATTTATTCGTGTCGAGCGGCTTGCCGGGACCGACCATATTGTCCCACCAGCCGACGTTCTTCGGGTCGTCGGCATAGTAGCCGGCCACGTGGTGCGACGCGTTCAGGGCGTGGCACACCAGCACCGCGTTGGATCTGTCGGCATTGAGGGTGCCGTACGTTTCGTACATCAGCTTGTAGTCGCGCAGCACGGCGCCGCTCTGCAACTGCAAGGGTTCCGCAAACGCCATCGTTTGCGGGGAGACGATTCCTATCGAGGACATGAGTTGTTGTGATTGAACTGCAGTGGCCCCACGGGCCAGTCATCGATGTGGCGCCGCAATGAAGGCGCCACGGTTTGGCTATTCACATCGTCTGCAGGGCCAGCACGGCATCCGCGATGCCATCCGGGTCCATCGAACGAAGTATCTTGCGGGTCAGCGGGACGATCGTGCCCATGTCGCTGTTCAGGATTTCCTGCTTGACCGACAGCAGCTGGGCCGGGTGCATCGAGAAGTCGCGCAGGCCCATGCCCAGCAAGAGGCGGGTCAGCTTGACGTCGCCCGCCATTTCGCCGCACACCGCAACGTCGATACCGGCCTTGTGGCCGGCGGCTATGGTCATCGAGATCAGTTGCAGTATCGCGGGATGGAGAGGATTGTAAAGGTGCGCCACCTCATAATCAACCCGGTCGATGGCCAAGGTGTACTGAATCAGGTCGTTGGTGCCGATCGACAGGAAGTTCATCTTCCGCACGAACATCGGCAGCGCCAGCGCGGCGGCCGGGATCTCGATCATGGCGCCCACTTCGACGCCCGCGTCGTACTTGATGTTCGCTTCGCGCAGCTGGGCCTTGGCCTGCTCGATCATGGCCAGCGACTGGTCGATCTCGAAGGCATGGGCCAGCATCGGGATCAGGATGCGCACCTTGCCGTAGGCGGACGCGCGCAGGATGGCGCGCAGCTGCATCAGGAACAGCTGCGGCTCGGACAGGCAGTAGCGGATCGCGCGCAGGCCCAGGGCCGGGTTCAGGGCCGTATGCTCGGTCGGGTCGAGCGGCTTGTCGGCGCCGATATCGAGGGTGCGGATCGTCACCGGCCGGCCCTTCATGGCCGTCACGGCGCGCCGGTACTGCTCGAACTGCTCGTCCTCGGACGGCATGTTGGCCGCGCGCCCCATGAACAGGAACTCGGAGCGGAACAGGCCGACGCCGTTGGCGCCCGCTTCCAGCGCGGGGCCGCAGTCGTCCGGCAGCTCGATATTGGCCAGCAGGGTGATGGCGGTGCCGTCCTTCGTGACGGCCGGGGTTTTCTTCAGCTTCGACAGCTTCTTGCGGGCCCGCTGCGCGGCCAGCTGGCGCTCGCGGTACTGCTCCAGCACCAGCGCGCTGGGACTGACGATGACGACACCGGCATCGCCGTCGATGATGACCCAGTCGTCCTGCTCGATCAGGGTCGAGGCCTGCGACACGCCAACGGCGGCCGGGATGTCCAGGCTGCGCGCGACGATGGCCGTGTGCGAGTTCTGGCCGCCCACGTCGGTGACGAAACCGATGAAGGAGCGGTCGCGGAACTTGAGCATGTCGGCCGGCGAGATGTCATGGGCGATGACGACCATCTGCGCCATGAATTCGTCCTCGGCCGGATTGCCCGTCTGCGGCACGGCCAGCGGCTCGCTGCCCATCAGCACCTTCAGTACCCGCTCCGCGACCTGGGCGATATCGGCCTTGCGCTCGCGCAGGTAGGCATCCTCGATCTCGTCGAACTGGGCCGACAATTCCTCGATCTGCGTCACCAGCGCCCATTCGGCGTTGTAGTGACGGCCGCGGATGATGTCCAGCGGCGCTTCCGAAATCATCGGGTCCGACAGGATCAGCGCATGCACGTCGATGAAGGCGCCCAGTTCCGTCGGGGCGTCTTTCGGCAGCTCGTTCCACAGTGTCTGTAGTTCGCGGTGGACGGCGGCGATGGCCGTCTGCAGCCGCAGCACTTCCGCTTCCACGTGCTCTTCCGCCACCAGGTAATGCTTGACGTCCAGCGCGGCGGGCGCCAGCAGGTGGGCGCGGCCAATGGCGATGCCGCGCGAAACCGGAATGCCGTGCAACGTGAACGATGCCATCGAAGCTCCTGCGTGGAAGGGGGAACGGCTGCGGTCAAACGGCATTTATTCGCCTTCGCCGAACTTGTCGTTGACCAGCGCCGACAGTGCGCTGATGCAGTCTGCTTCGTCGGTGCCATCCGCTTCCAGGGTGACCTTGGCGCCCTTGCCGGCCGCCAGCATCATGACGCCCATGATGGATTTCGCATTGATGCGCCGCCCGTTGCGGGACAGCCAGACGTCGCTCTTGTACTTGGCGGCCAGTTGGGTGAACTTGGCGGAGGCACGCGCATGCAATCCCAGCTTGTTGATAATTTCGAGTTCTTGCTGAATCATATTCTCTGTCTTTTCACTTCAATGCGCTGCGTTCATCGCCGCCGGTCTCCGCGGCGGCTGCCCTGTCGTTGCTGCCCTCGTTGATGTCCTTATTGCACCCGGATGCGGTTGTCGACCCGTACGGCACCGCTCTGCGCGCCCGCCAGTGCCATCTCCACCACCACGTCGAGCGTGTCGGTGCGGTAGGTGATGGCGCGCAGCAGCATCGGCAGGCTGATGCCGGCGATGACTTCCACATGGCCCGCGTCGGCCAGCTTGTTGCAGCAGTTGGCCGGCGTGCCGCCCTTGACGTCCGTGATCACCAGCACGCCGGCACCATCGTCGAGACGCTTGATCGCCGCCGCGGCCAGTTGCTGGACGTCGCCCAGGTCCTGGTCGGCCACGACGTCGATCGCTTCGAGGTGATCGATCTTGCCGCGAAATACGTGCGACACGGCCGCCAGGAAGGCTTCTCCCAGCGGCGCGTGTGTCATAAGCAAAATTCCTACCATGGCTTGTCCAGGGTGATGCCGCGTGTCATTTGGCCGCCCCGGCCTGGGCTTCCACGGCGTCCAGGAACATGGCCGCGACATGGAAACCGGACTGCTGCGTGATTTCCTGGAAGCAGGTCGGGCTGGTGACATTGACTTCCGTCAGGTAGTCGCCGATCACATCCAATCCTACCAGCAACAAGCCGCGCGCTGCCAGCTCGGGGCCGATGGCTTCGGCGATCTCTCGGTCACGCTCGGTCAGGGGCTGGGCCACGCCGATGCCGCCGGCTGCCAGGTTGCCGCGGATCTCGCTGCCCTGGGGAATGCGGGCCAGCGAGAACGGCACCGGCTTGCCGCCGATGACGAGGATGCGCTTGTCGCCCTTGACGATGTCAGGGATATACCGCTGCACCATGATGGTGCGGCGACCGTTGTCCGTCAGCGTTTCAATGATGGAGCCCAGGTTCAGGCCGTCTTCCTTGACACGGAAGATACCGGCGCCGCCCATGCCGTCCAGCGGCTTCAGGATGACGTCGCCATGCTCGGCCTGGAAGGCGCGCAGCCGCTGTTCGTCCGACGTGACGAGGGTCGGCGCCGTGAACTGGGGAAACTGCGCAATGGACAGCTTTTCGTTGTGGTCGCGAATGGCCGACGGCTTGTTGAAGACCTTGGCGCCCTGGCGCTCGGCCAGCTGCAGCAGGTAGGTGCCGTAGACGTATTCCATGTCGAACGGCGGGTCCTTGCGTTCCAGGATGGCATCGAACTCGCCCAGCCGCACTTCCTCGGCGGGTGCGGCCGTGTACCAGTTGTCCTGGTCGTCGTGCAAGGTGATGCGGGCCACCCGGGCGCTGACGATGCCATCGCGCAGGGCCATGTCGCGTTGCTGGAAGGCATACACCTGGTGGCCGCGTTTGGCGGCCTCGGCCATCATGGCATAGGTGGAATCCTTGTAGATCTTGAAACTTGCCAGCGGGTCGGCGAGGAAAGCAATTTTCATTGGCGCATCCATTCGAGGTAATGACTGATTTTAGCCGAGTTTCCTGCCCAGCATCGGTGCGTGGCGGGCAGAACCCGGGCAGGAGCGCGGCCAGAGGCCCGCCTGGATCAGTACACTTCGGGATTCGGATCGGTGCGCTCCATCTCCAGCGAGGCCGCCAGCAGGGCCAGCCGCGCCACCACGCCGTACACGTAGAAGCGGTTCGGCGCGGCCGTGCCCGGCTTGGCCTTCAGGTCGGGAATCGCGTGCTGCTGGGCAAACGCCAGCGGCACGAACTGCGAGCCCGGTGCGTTCAGGTTCTGGTCGATGCCCCGCTCCGCATGCACGCGGTAGAAGCCGCCCACGACGTAGCGGTCGATCATATACACCACCGGCTCGGCCACGGCATCCTTGATGCTCTCGAACGTGGGCACGCCTTCCTGGATATTCAGGTCCGTCACGGCCTTGCCGTCCTTGACCACCGACATGCGCTCGCGCTGGGCGGGCGTCAGGTCCTTCAGCTCGGCCGCGTCGCGGATCGTGATGATGCCCTTGCCGTAGGTGCCCGCGTCCGGCTTGATGATGACGAACGGTTTTTCCTTGATGCCGTATTCCTTGTATTTCTTGCGGATCTTGGCCAGCACGGCGTCGACGTGGCCGGCCAGCACTTCCTGGCCCTCGCCCGTCTGCAGGTCGACTTCGCCGCACTTGGCGTGGAAGGGGTTGACCATCCACGGGTCCACGCCGATCAGCTTGCCGAACTTCTTGGCCACTTCGTCGTAGGCCGTGAAGTGGTTGCTCTTGCGGCGCAGCGCCCAGCCCGCGTGCAGCGGCGGCAACAGGCTCTGCTCATGGATATTCTGCAGGATGTCCGGGATGCCGGCCGACAGGTCGTTGTTCAGCAGGATCGTGCACGGGTCGAAGTCCTTCAGGCCCAGGCGGCGGCCGTTGGCCGAACGCTCCAGCGGCTCGATGACGAGCATATTGCCGTCCGGCAGGGCCAGCGGCGTCGGCTGCGTGATGTCCGGGTTCAAGGTGCCCAGGCGCACGTGCAGGCCCGTCTGGCGGAAGATCTGCATCAGCCGGGCGATGTTCTCCAGGTACGTGGGGTGGCGGTCGCGGGTTTCCGGGATCAGGAGCAGGTTGCGTGCATCCGGGCAGTACTTGTCGATGGCGGCCATGGCTGCCTGCACCGACAGCGGCAGCATTTCCGAGGCCAGGTAATGGAAGCCGCCCGGGAACAGGTTGGTATCCACCGGGGCCAGCTTGTAGCCGGCATTGCGCAGGTCGACGGAGCAGTAGAACGGCGGCGTATGCTCCTGCCATTCCAGCCGGAACCAGCGCTCGATGGCTGGCGTGGCGGCGAGGATTTTTTCTTCGAGGTCGAGCAGCGGTCCGGTCTGGGCCGTGACGAGGTGGGGAACCATGCTTACATCCTTTTGTCGGTCGAGCGGAATGCGAATTCACCAAGTCGGGGCAAAACCGGCAATTTAAAGGTTTAAAAAGCAAAAAAGCGCCCCAATGGGGCGCTTTCGCTGTTGCGTCGCTGCTGTCGAACGGCTTACGAGTGGTAAGCCGACTCGCCATGGCTGGTGATGTCCAGGCCTTCGCGCTCCTGTTCTTCCGGCACGCGCAGACCGATGACGATATCGACCAGTTTATAGGCGATCACGGAAACGATGCCCGACCACAGGATCGTGATGCCGACGGCCGTTGCCTGCGTCATCACCTGGCCGGCGATCGAATAATCGGCGGACCCCTTGTTGGCGACATAGTCCCAGATGCCCTGGCCGCCCAGCGACGGCGCCGCGAACACGCCGGTCAGGATGGCGCCCAGGATACCGCCGACGCCGTGCACACCGAATACGTCCAGCGAGTCGTCCGCGCCCAGCAGGCGCTTCAGGCCGTTCACGCCCCACAGGCAGATGATACCAGCGAGCAGGCCGATGACCAAGCCGCCCATCGGGCCGACGTAGCCGGCGGCCGGCGTGATGGCGACCAGGCCGGCGACGGCACCGGACGCGGCGCCCAGCATCGACGGCTTGCCCTTGATGATCCACTCGGCGAACAGCCAGGACACGGCCGCGCCGGCGGTGGCCAGCAAGGTGTTCAGGAAGGCCAGGGCCGCCACGTCGTTCGCTTCCAGCGCGGAACCGGCATTGAAGCCGAACCAGCCCACCCACAGCAGCGAGGCGCCGACCATCGTCAGGGTCAGCGAGTGCGGTGCCATCGATTCGCGGCCGTAGCCGACGCGCTTGCCGATCATGTAGGCGCCCACCAGGCCGGCCACGGCGGCGTTGATGTGCACGACGGTGCCGCCGGCGAAGTCCAGCGCGCCCTTTTGCCAGATGAAGCCGGCCTTGGCCGCCTCGGTGCCGACGGAGGCGGCATCGGTGATGGCGTCCGGACCCGTCCAGAACCAGACCATGTGGGCCATCGGGATATACGCGAACGTGAACCAGATGACGATAAAGGCCAGCACGGCGGCGAACTTGGCACGTTCGGCGAAGGCGCCGACAATCAGGCCGCAGGTGATGGCAGCAAACGTGCCCTGGAAGGCCACGAAGATAAATTCGGGAATGACGACGCCCTTGCTGAACGTGGCGCCATAGGCAAAGGTGCCCTTGGCCGCATCGTAGATGCCGGCCAGGAAGGCGCGGTCGCCCGAGCCGACGAAGGCATTGCCCTGGGTGAAGGCGAAGGAGTAGCCGTACAGGCACCACAGCACGATGATCAGCGAGAAGATCGTGAAGACCTGCATCAGCACGGACAGCATGTTCTTAGTGCGCACCAGGCCGCCGTAGAACAGGGCCAGGCCGGGAATCGACATCATAATCACGAGCAAGGTAGCGGCGAACATCCAGGCCGTATCGCCCTTGTTCGGCGTCGGCGCGGCGGCCGGTGCGGCTGGTGCTTCCGCTGCGGCGGCGGCCGGGGCCGGTACAGCGGCGGCCGGGGCAGCGTCAGCCGGAGCGGTCGCGGCGGCCGGCGCGGCAGCCGGCTGGGCATCCTGCGACCAGGCCGGCACCGAGCTGCCCAGTGCCATCAGGACAGCGATCCCCGCCAGCCATGTTGTTATGGTTTTCTTCATTCAGTTTCCCCTTGTTAGAGCGCGTCGTTGCCGGTTTCGCCGGTACGGATACGGATCACCTGTTCCAGGTTGTACACGAAAATCTTGCCGTCGCCGATTTTGCCGGTGCGGGCAGCGCTTTCGATGGCTTCGATGGCCTGGTCGACGATGGCGTCGTCCACGGCCGCTTCGATCTTCGTCTTCGGCAGGAAGTCGACGACGTATTCGGCACCGCGATACAGCTCGGTGTGCCCCTTCTGCCGGCCGAAGCCCTTCACTTCGGTCACGGTAATGCCCTGCACGTTAATGGCGGACAGGGCTTCGCGCACCTCGTCCAGCTTGAAGGGCTTGATGATGGCGGTAATCATTTTCATTGCGGGCCTCGTTTAGAAGGTTTTGGAGACGGTCAGTACCACGCCGGACTTGCCGAGGTTCTTGCCATTCGGTGCCAGGTAGCTTTCGGTATTCGTGTCGACATAGGCCAGCGCCACGGTGGCGACGCCGAAGTCCTTCGTTACGCCCACTTTCCAGTCCGTGTAGTCGGCGGCGCCGTTGTGCTTCACTTTCTGGCGGCCCACGTGCAGGTTCAGGATGAAGCCCTGGGCGATTTCCTGGTTGACGGAGGCGTCCAGATATTGGCTGTTCTTGCTGTCGGCAAAGCCGAACAGGTTGGTCAGCGAGTGCGAGTATTTCAGGGTGGCGGGGCCGTAACCGAGCTGGCCGTACAATTCGAAGGTATTGGCGCTGGTGGGCAGCGAGTTGGACGGGTAGACATAGCCCAGGCCGCCGACATCGTAGGAGATGCCCGGGGCCAGTTCGCCGCGCTTGCCGGCATACAGATCCCACTCGACGCTGCCGTCGCCGCCGCCGTCCTTGACCCACTTGATGGTGGAAAGCCAGGTGCCGGCGTAGAAGCCGGTCGGGTTATTGACCCAGTCGGCGCCGCCCTGCAGCGCCGGTTTCAGGCGGGTCTGCGAGATGCCGCGGTAACGATAGTCGGTCGTCACGGCCGCGTTGTAGGTGATCTCGTTGTCCGGTTTCGCCTGGGGCGCCGCGGCCACTTCCTGCGCACCGGCCTGGCCCGCCGCAAAGCTTGCGAACAGGATTGCAGCGAGGGGCAGGTGCTTGCTCGGGTATTTCATGGCGATTTCCTTTGGAGTGAACTTTTATTGCGGTTTAAAATTCAGGTTGATCGTCAAAGCTTTCCCTTACTAAGCAGAATGCGTGCCAGCAAATGTTGCTGTATCGATAGCTGCTAATGCGGGGAGATGCCATGCGTTTCGCACCAAATAATCTCTGGCGCCGCACTACTCTGGTGCGGACAAGGGAACCCATCACCTGGAGCCCATCGTGGACATGAATACCTTCTTCAACGACCTGCAAAACAAGATCAACCACGCCATCCAGAATTCGCCCGCGAAGGACATCGAGAAGAACGTCAAATCGATGATGACGCAGGGCTTCTCCAAGTTGGACCTCGTCACCCGCGAGGAATTCGACATCCAGGCGCAGGTGCTGGCCAAGACCCGCGCCCGCCTGGAACTGCTGGAAACCCGCCTGGCCGAACTGGAAGCGAAGCTGGCGGCCGAGAAGACCCCGCTGTAAGCACGCTCCCTGCGGCGGCGCAAACGCACCGCGCCGCAAGGCTCTACGATCGACTGGTCAAGGAGCCGCAGCGGGGAAGTCATGAGCCTGGCCGTCGTTCGAAGCCGTGCGCTGGCCGGCATGGAAGCACCGGAAGTCAGCGTCGAAGTCCACCTGGCAAATGGTTTGCCGGCGTTCCATATCGTCGGCCTGGCCGACATCGAAGTGAAGGAATCTCGCGACCGCGTGCGCGCCGCCATCCTGAACGCGGGCTTCGACATGCCCGCCCACCGCATCACCGTCAACCTGGCACCGGCCGACCTGCCGAAGGAATCCGGCCGCTTCGATCTGCCCATCGCCATGGGCATCCTGGCCGCCTCGGGCCAGGTGCCCGCCCCTGCCCTGTCCCGCTTTGAATTTGCCGGCGAATTGTCGCTGACGGGCGAGTTACGCCCGATCCGGGGTGCGCTGGCCATGACGTTCGCCATGCAGCGCTCGATGCAGCATGCCAGCTGCGGCCGTGGCGGCGCGTTCATCCTGCCGGCGGCGAATGCCGACGAAGCGGCCCTGGTCGAGGGTGCCGCCATCTATCCCGCCGGCTCGCTGCTGGAGGTTTGCAATCACTTCTGCGCGGCCGACGCCAGCCTGCGCCTGGGTCGCTATAAGGCAAGCCTTGCCGCCGCGCCGCTGGCCTATCCGGATTTCGCCGACATCAAGGGCCAGCAGCATGCCAAACGCGCCATGGAGGTGGCGGCGGCTGGCGGGCACAGCGTCCTGCTCATGGGGCCGCCAGGTGCGGGCAAGACCATGCTGGCCTCCCGCTTCGCCGGCATCCTGCCGCCGATGACGGACGACGAGGCACTGGAAGCGGCCGCCGTGCAGTCGGTGACGGGCCGCTTTCTTGCGTCCACCTGGAAGCAGCGGCCCTTCCGTTCGCCCCATCACACGTCGTCCGCCGTCGCACTGGTGGGTGGCGGAGGCGTGCCCAGCCCTGGCGAGATCTCGCTGGCCCACTGCGGCGTGCTGTTCCTCGACGAACTGCCCGAGTTCGACCGGCGCGTATTGGAAGTGCTGCGCGAGCCGCTCGAATCGGGCCGGGTGACGATCTCGCGCGCGGCCCGCCAGGCCGATTTTCCCGCCCGTTTCCAGCTGGTCGCGGCCATGAACCCCTGCCCCTGCGGCTACCTGGGCCACCCCACGGCGCAATGCCGTTGCACGCCCGATGCCGTCGCCCGTTACCGCAACCGGATTTCCGGCCCATTGCTGGACCGCATCGACATGCAGATCGAGGTCGGCCCGGTGCCGGCCGATTTCCTGCATGCGACCGTGGAGGAAGAGCCGTCGACGGCGATCGCGGCACGGGTGGAAGCGGCGCTGCGTCGCCAGATGGTGCGCCAGCACAAGGCCAACAGCCACCTGACGTCGCGTGAGATCGATCGCCACTGCAAGCCCGAGCGGGCAGGACAGGACATGCTGCACAAGGCCATGCTGCAGTTTCACTGGTCCGCGCGCGCCTATCACCGCGTGCTGCGGGTGGCGCGCACCGTGGCAGACCTGGCCGCTTCAAGCGCCGTGTTGGAGAAACATGTGGCCGAAGCCATCCAGTTCCGCCGCGCCCTGCACCAATCCTGAACAGCCCGATGCGCCGCGGTGGCGCGCGCGCGCCCACGCTGCTACCATCGCAGCATGAACTCCCGCTTCCCGAAACTGGTCATTTGCTGCGTTGTCGCGGCCGTATGCGCCTGCAGTCCCAAGTTCGACTGGCGCGACTACCGCAGCACCAAGGCGCCGTATGCCGTGCTGTTCCCCGGCAAGCCGGCCACGCACACGCGCACGGTCAACCTGGACGGACAGAATGCGGATATGACGATGGCGGCCGTCGATATCGACGGCACGCTGTTTGCCGTCGGCAGCGCGGAACTACCGGACCCGGACAAGGCCCAGCTGGCGGTCCAGGCCATGAAAAAAGCCATGGTGCGCAATATCGGCGCCGCCGGCGCGTTGGAGGCCACGCGCGACGGCGCCTTCACGGTGGAGGCAAAGGGCAGCCGCGATGGCAAGCCGATGACCTTGAACGGCAGGTTCATGGCACGCGGCACGCGGGTCTACCAGGTCATCGTCGTGGGGCCGGCCAATGGGGTGGGCAAGGAAGACGTCACCACCTTCCTCCAGTCGTTCACGGCGAATTAAGCGTACCGCCGCACAATCTGCTTTCGACCAGTCGTGATATCGTTAAACCACTAAAACAACAAAGTCAGGAAGCGCCATGTTAATCACATTCAAATCGAAATCGTCGGCAGATCTCACCATGTACCAGGAGCACGCACAGCGCATCCTGGACCTGCTGAACAAGAATGCCAGCCGCGGTGTCATCACGGCCACCGAGGCCGCGCAAGCAGTGCAATTGCTGGAGCAGGAAGTCGCGCTGAGCAAGCTGCACCCCGAAGTCGAGGCCGACCACGCCACGCACACGCACGCCCACACGCTGCCTGACGAAGGCGAGACGCCGGAAATCGCCGAACGCAACCACGTCGCCTTCGCCCAGCGCGCCTATCCCCTGCTGGAAATGCTGCGCACTGCGCGCGACCAGGGCGCCGATATTATCTGGGGTATTTGAAGCACCATTTCAGTACGCATGACGCCGGTCACCTGGCGTCATGAAGTGCACGGCACCGCGATTTGGACGTTCAAATGCAGAAAACCCCTGTCGGCATCAGCCAATAGGGGACAAAGCCAGGCAATGCCTGGCTGGCGATTGAGTCGCCCAGAATGCAAAAACCCCCGACCAGATCACTGGAGGGGGGCAAAGCCCGGCAATGCCTGGCTGGCGATTGCGGAGCCTGGAATGCAAAAAACCCCCGACCAGATCACTGGACGGGGGTTTTTCTATATAACAGCCTGACGATAACCTACTTTCACACTGGTTGCAGCACTATCATCGGCGCAAAGTCGTTTCACGGTCCTGTTCGGGATGGGAAGGGGTGGGACCGACTTGCTATGGTCATCAGGCATGACTT
>Ga0209913_1001149_pt1 | contig 16071 bp, 16 predicted proteins | sample PersoiDNA2013203_FD_185805 | JGI IMG/M metagenome (GOLD analysis project Ga0209913, IMG submission 185805) | Permafrost soil microbial communities from the Arctic, to analyse light accelerated degradation of dissolved organic matter (DOM) -... | ecosystem: Environmental > Terrestrial > Soil >... | reverse complement strand
CAATGGCGGCAGCCGCCTTGCGGGTGTCGGCCACCAGGGCGTCGTAGGCCTTTTGCGAATCGGCCACGGCCTGGGCCTGTTTTTCTTGTTCGGTGCGGCTGGCCTGCACCTGCACGTAGCGCTGGGCTTCGACCAGGGCCGCTTCCTTGTTGGCCCGGGCCACGCCGCTGATGCTGGTTTTGAGATCCTCCTGGATGCGGGCGACGAGCTTCTCGCTGTCGGAGAGCTTGGCGCCCTCGATGCCGCGTTCCTTGATGCGAGCGGTGAGGGTTTCTTCTTCCTTGATCAGGGCGCGGATGCGGGCGACTTCGTTCTCGCCGGCGCCGGCGGCCGTGCTGGGCGTTTTTTCTTTGTACTTGTCCCGGATGTTCTGGATCAGGGCATCGCGTTCTTTGGCGCTGATCTCGCCGTCCGCCGCCTGGTACTGGGCCTGCACCTTGGCGATCTCTTGGCGCATCTTGAGCTCGTTGCCCAAGAACTTGGCTTGTTCGGTGTCGAAGGCCGCCCGGGCCTTCAAGCGTTCATTGCCCTCGGCCAGGGCCTTGCTGTTTTGCTGCTGGGCGTAGGTGGTGGCCGCGACCGCTGCCGCCTGGGCCTGCAGGGCCGGCAGGATCTCTTTGGAGACCACCGTGTCGTCGAACATGCCCCGGATGGCCTGCGACAGGCTGGCGTTCTTGAGGCCATTGCCACGCATGGCCTCGTTGATCTGGGCGTTGATGGCGGCGAGCTGGTCCGTGGGCGTGGCGCTGCGCCCCAGGTCCATGATCACGTCGCCGGCCATCTTGGCGGCATCCTTGATGCCCAGCCAGGCCCGCTCGACATACCCCAGGTTCTGCAGAATAGATTGCGCCCGCTGCTCGGTCATCGAGGCGTAGGCATCCTGCGCCACCTTGGCCGCATCAGTCGCCCTGCCCTGGTCTTCCAAGGCCTTGATCTGCTTGTACAGGGCGACCGTCAGGTAATTGGTCGACTCATTCAGTTTGAGAGACGCCTGCAGCGGGGCTTCGCCGAGCTGCGCAAAGGCCTTGGCGGTCTCGGCCACCGACGTGCCCACGGCCCGCTCCATGTCCAGGGCCGACCGGGTGTAGGTTTGCAGGCTTTCACCCGCCACCCGGCCCGTGCTGGCCATTTCAATCAGGGCGGCCGAGGCGGCAGACTGCGTGCCCTGCATGACCGCCAGGCCCCGGGCCATGTCTTGCATCTGGCCTGCGGTCACACCTGCGGCATTGCCCGACAGGGTGATGGCCTTTTGAAAGGCGGAGGCCTCTTGGCTGCCCTGGTAGTAGGCCAGACCCAGGCCCGCCACCGCCGCAACGGCCAGGTTCGTGGGCGTGAGGAGGCCGCCGATGTAGGTGCCCAGGGCCTTCGTGGCGTTGCCCACACCGCCGAACATGTCCTTGAGCTGGCCACCCTGCTGCATCAGCACGGTGAGCGGCTTCTGGCCCGCCTGCAGGCTGACCACGATGTCGGTGACCTGGGCCGGCACCATGCGCATGGCGGCAGCGGTTTGCGCGGCCGAGGCGCCGAGCTGCTGCATGGGAGCGGTGGCCTGGCCCAGGCCCTGGCCCAGGCTGTTCGCCTGGGACTGGGCGGCCTTCATGTTCGCGACGAAGGCCTGCAGCGCCTGGGCGGTCTGGTCGTCCGCTGTCAGGACGATGGTGGTGTTCGGGTTGGTCATGGGGCCGCCCTCACAACATGCACTTCAAGCAGTGCGCCTACGGTGCTCGGCCTGGTAGGCGTGCATTTCTTGCAGCCAGGCCGCTTCGAGCATTTCCAAACACTGGAAGAGGTCGATGCGCTGGGCGTCGTCCAGCCCATAGGCCAGCTCGTAGCGGTGCAGCGTGGACCAGTCCATGCCCAGGAAGTGCAGCGCCCCGTCCGGGCCCATGAGCGCCCGCCACGCAAACTGCATGCGCCGGAAGATGGCCAGAGGGATCTGGTTGTCAGGGAAGACATTCAGGGACGGGGGCTCGGTGAGTTGCTGGAGAAGGGCGAGGTGCTTGCCAAAGCCCAGGCGGCTGGCGGCGGCTTCATCGGGGGGCTGCGCTCCGCGCACCAAGACGCGGGCGCAGTCCTTTAGTTTTTTGCGCGGGCCTTGCTGTTCCAGTGCGCATCGCGGTAGGCGTCAAAGATCTCGCGCGGGGCTCGGTGGAAGCGGCTGATCAGGAGCTGCACGTTCTCAGGCGTGAAGGGCCGGCCAGGGGCCTTCCAGTCGTTGATGAGCATGCCCAGGATCTCGGCATCGGACTTGCCTTCGATGTCGGCAGGCAGGGCCTCCATCTCTTCGCGGGTGCGGTACTTGAACTCAATCGGCAGCACCTGGTCGGGCTGGGCGCCCGGGGTGGTCAGGGTGACGTCGATCCAGAAGGTGGCCGGCAGGTCGAAGGTGAAGGGAATGGCGGCAGCAACAGTGGCAGCGGCGGAGGCAATGGCGGTCGGGTTCATGGTGCAGAGTTGGGATCAGTGGGAGGGAGGAATGCACGGGAGTGACACCCCCGTGCGAGAGGGGTGCAGGAGCGGCGTCGGAGCGGGTGTCCTCAGTTCGGGTACACCGTGGGCATGTTCTGAGCCTCGATCGAGACCTTGGTCTGCACCACGCCCTGGGCCTGGCCGGTGGGCACGCCGGCAGCGGCCACATAGCCCAGCAAAAGCATCTTGGCGCCGGTGCCAAAGCGCAGGCGCACGGCCCGCATGCTCTTGGCCTTGTAGGCCTTGTTGCACTCCACAAAGCCGGGGTCGGCCAGATCGAAGATGTTGTCCATGCCGAACGACAGCGGGCTCACGATGGTGGGCACGCGCTTGCGCACGTTGTCGTGGATGGTGGTGACGTCGGCAAACTCCGGGTCGCCGCCCGAGACGTTCACGCTTTGCACGGTGGCAAAGCTCGCGCCAAAGGTGACGACCTGGAAGCTGCCGGCCACCAGGCTGTCGTAGGTGCTGGTGTCTTCGTTCTCGAGCTCGAAGGTCTTGGCCGCGGGGTTGACGTTGGCGATGCGAAACAGGCGCTTGTCGACCTGGTACATGCCCTGGGCGGCCATCAAGATGATGTCGCCCACGTTGGGGTCAACTGCGCCCGAGTACTTGGCCACGCCCGTGGCGGCCTTGCTGATGCTGACCAGGGTGATGGCGGCACCCAGGCCGGTTTGCACGTCGATCCCGACGTTGCTCCAGAAGATGGCTTGTCCCATGAAGGTTTCCTTTGAGGGTAAAGGGTGAGGAAGTGGAAGGGTTAGAAGGGCTGGACCGAGGCAGGAGCGCTGGCGTGGCGCACCAAGAGGGTCACCGTGGCGCAAGCGGTCTGATCACCGTCCACGTCGTAGTCCACGCTCAGGCTGTGGGGGCTCACGCCACCGGCCACACCGCCGAGACTTGGGTCCTGCTGCAGTCGGGTGTAGACCCGGGCCAGCAGGTCGTCCACGGCCTCATCGGCCGGGGCCAGGGTGTTGCCACGGGCGTAGCACTCCACCGACACGGCCGTGCCCCAGACCATGACCGCGCCCTGCCCCACCGAGGTGTCGGGGTCCGAGCCGGCGAGGCGCACCACCACGGCGGTGCTGTCTTGCTGGGTCAAGGGGCGCAGCCGGGTGCGGTAGACCTTGGGGGCCACCGCAGGGGCGGCCTGCAGGGTAGACACCATGGCTTGCACGGCCTGAAGAAAGATGGTGGCGGGGGTGGGGTTCTGGTTCATGCCAGCTCCAGCAGCAGGTGGGTTTCTCCAGTGCCGTCGTTGCGGGCATCGGCGATGAGGTAGGCCTGGCCGTCCACCGTCACGCGCAGGCCCACCGGGTTGGCCGGGACCTGAACCGTGGGCAGGGCGAGTGCCGGTTGTGACGAGGCCATGCCCAGGGCGCCAACCTGGCCCGCGGCGTAGCCGTTGGCAAAGATGGCGTCCGCCGCAACGTTCTCGATGAAGGCGGCACAGTTCGACAACCTGCTGAATGCAGCGGCTGCAGTGCGGGCCTCCAGGAGGGCGAAGGGCTTGGGCATGGCTCGGGTCACCTGGTCAGATCCTGTGGAGGTCAGACCGCGATGCCGGAGAGGCGCACGCGGGCCGTGGTCTCGTTGGCGGCCTTGGGCGACAGCAGCGCACCGATCAGGGCGTTGCCTGCGGCCGTCACCGTCACGCGGCGGTTGGCGTTGTCCCAGTAAGCCTTGGTGCCGGCCGCGCCCACATCGGCGCTCAGCGCGTTCAGGTCATAAACGCCGATCAAGTTGGTCTCGACGGCGGCACCTGCGGCGGCTGCGCTGGTGGCCACGCCAAACAATGCGCCGACCTGCAGGCCGTCGCCGCCGTTGACGGCATAGGGGGCCGGCAGGGGCACGGTGTCACCGGACTGGATGAAGTTTTTCATTTGGGGGCTCCTGAGGGGATGAAGGATTGGGTGGGGTGGTGGTCTGCGGTGGCGGTGCCTTAACCGCCGGCTGCCTTGTAGAGGCCGCGGTGCTCAATGGCTTTGGCGGCGAAGTCTTCGCGGCACTTGTAAGAAACGCCGTCGCTCTCGAAGCCCACCTCGGTTTCGATCACCGGGCCTTCGGCGCCGTCCAGGTAGCAGTACTCCACCGTGTCGACCTGGGCATTGCTGGCCGCGAGGTACCAGGCCGTGGTGCTGTTGCCGTCCAGCAGGGGCTCGACGATGGGCTCCAGCGAGGTGCGGCCACCGCTGCGGAACTCGTTCACATCGGCCTGGCGGGCCGGCACATAGTTGCTGCTGGTGAGCTGGTAGGCGGTTTGCTCCAGGCTGGCTGGCACGATGAGGTAGCTCGGCGCAATGCCCAGTTCTTCACCGGCCAGGCCCTTTTGCAGGCGCATGGCGGTGCGGCCCGCTGACAGGGCTGTGAACTGCAGAGCAGAACCCGCACCGGTGCCCAGGTTGCCGTGATCCGCGTGGAAGAGCGTGGTGCCGTCAGACAGCGCGGCGTTCGCGGTGAGCTGGGCGTACACCAGGCGGTTCTCGAGGCGGCGGGCGGCAAAGCCGAAGGCGCTCACCAGTCGGTCAAAGGCCCGCAGGTCATCGTTGATGATGGCCTGGCGCGACAAAGACACGATGCGGCCATAGGTCAGCACCTGGTAGGACTCGGCGCCATCCTTCATCGAGCCGTACTTGAATTCGCCGTGCTCGTTGGTGCGCAGCAGGTCGGGGGCGGCCGACAGCGCAGTGATCGTGATGTTCTTGAAGTCGGGCGCATTGGGGGCGCGGCGGGCCCAGAGCGCATAGGTGCCGGGGTTCTCGTCGTAGGCGCTGCGCAGGCGCTTGTTGGCCACGTTGGCAAACAGCGAGGGAAAGTCGCTGGTGGTGTTCATGCCGCCGGCTCGGAAGTGCAGCATGCGGGTGGCCAAGGTCAAACGGTCCATGCCCCGGGTGCTGACGCCGTGGCCCTCCAGGAAGTCGCGGCCCAGCTCCAGCAGGCTCATGCCCCGGTACTGGCGGCCGTTGTCGTCAAGCTGGGTTTGCGCAGCGACGCGGTGCAGGATGGCTTGCTCGATGCCGGCCATGCGGGTTTGCATCTCATCGCGCACCGTCTGGATCTGGCCGCCTTGGGTGTTTCGGTGGCCACCGCTGGCGGCATCGCGCCGGGCCAGCTCATCGAGCACCGAGCTGCGGGCCTGCTCGACCGAGTTGCCCGAGCGGATCAGACCAGCGGCCAGGTGGGCCACACCGTGGCGGGCGCAGAGGTCGGTGATGTCGGCGGCGGCTGAGGCTGCAGCAATGGCGGCCTGGGATACGGCCTGGGTTACGGCTTGGGCAGAGGCATCAGCCTGGCTGCGCTGGGCAGCGGTGCCAGCTTCAGGGGCTGCGGACGAAGACGACGAAGAAGCGGGGGCCGTGGCGGTGCTGCCGGCGGCTTCAGTGCTCTGAGGCATGGAGGAATCCTTTCGGGTTTGGGTTTCGGCGGAGAGGCCCACCGTGGGCAGGGAACGGGCGCGGGTCTCGATGAACTCGCAGGGGAAGGTGCGAAGCTGGAAGGCTTGGTCAGCGGGGGCTGCGCCGTCGGCGCCAGGGACAGAGGCTGTGCCTCCGCCCGAGCGGATCTGGCTGTCCATGTCGGCAGGGATGGGCACCAGGGAGACCTCGTAGGGCTCCCAATCGACCACGCGGTAACGCCAGAGCTCGCCCTCATTGGCAGGGGCCACCATCTCGATGCGGTGGCGCACATAGCCCACCGACACATTGCGGATGATTCCGTCGGCCACGTCTTGCACGTAGCCGGCCACCGACTCGCGGCGCGAGAAGGTAGCGCTGCAGGTGCCTTGGCCGTTTTGAATAAGGGGGTTCTCGACCACGCCGAGCTGGGCCTCAAGGCTCCACTGGCTGTGGGTGTTCAGGAGTGGCGCACCGCGGCGCAAACGGTCCAGGCGGATGGCGCCCTCTTCCACCACCAGTTCTTCGACATAGGCCCGGTCGCGGTACCAGTCGAAGCACTTCACGCCGGCACCGGTGGTGAAGACGATTTGTGCGGTGGCGAGGGGGGAGGATTCAGGGGCGGAGCTGTCCGCCTGGGAGCGCTGGAAGCCGCGCAGTTCCATCTGGCGGCCAGCGAGTGGCAGGGCCTCGCGGCGGGTCTGGATCTCAGGGGTTGGGGTCTCGGACATGCACTGATCGTGCTGTCCGAGTTGTCGCATTTCTAGGGGAAAGTGCGACAGAATTTTGAAATAACGAGGTAGTCGATCAAACGAAAATCAACATTGAAATATTTGATGGAATCGAAATTCATAGAAATCCAAAAATTTCAACCACAAAATCCCAATTAAGTGCCAAGTCAATGCACACCTAACTCGACAAAAGCGCCTCCACACCCGCAACCGTCTTTCTAATATTTTCACGAGTCAATTCCAAAAAATCCTCCATACCAACATCACCTCGTTCAACCGAAAGCAAAAAATTGAAGGCAAGAACAGGCTTGGAGCGCCCGGCTTTTTTTAGAAATTCAGTATTCGAAGATAAAATCTCATGACTTTCATCATTCAGTACATATTTCGCAAAGTCCTTTGCTGAGAAGACATCCTCAATTCCAGTCCCACAAGGAAGTTTAATAATATATTTTTTTGCTAGTTCATCATTATCACCATAATACTCACGCTTCAATTTCTTAAAAACTTCTCGCCCCTGACCATCATCATCAAGTGCGATTACAAATTCAAGACCCCAACCAGTAAACATATTTGCCAGCGCCTCGATTTTATTTACACCAGTTGCAGCAATAAAATGAGCAACCTTCATTGAACCGCAAAGCCTCCAAAACGCCTTCAAATAATAATAACCACTCATCTCTTCCAGTAGAACATTATTTTTTTTCTGTATCACTGCATGTTGAGAGAGATCAGCACCCATAGCGGACAAGACTGGCGAAAGCGTATCACTTGATGCAGCTCCCAGTCTGTGTGCATCAATGATTTGTGTCGGACTATCATCTAAATCATTTGCACGCTGGACAGCGTGAATTCTATAAAGCCGCTGATACTCTATCATCTGCGGACTATGAGTCGTATAAACAACCGCCGATGTCTCCTTGACCATTTTATTTATTAAACTTAAAACATCACCCTGGGCTTTAGAATGAAGATTCGCCCCCGGCTCATCTAGCAAAAAAACCTTACCTTCCCCGGCCGCCTCAGCAGCCTTAAGCTGCAGATAGAAAGATATAAACCAACGAACCCCCTGGCTTCGTTGTCTAGGGTATAACTGTGTATCACCATCGCAGATCCAAAATACCAAGTGTGGCTTCCCCGATTTTTCTCCAGCGCTTAACGGGTAATACTCCAAATCACACTTCAGCTCCAAAACACCATCCCGGCCAATTATCTGACTCCAGAATTCATTAAAGTTTCGGCTAACCCTTGCATTTGCCTTATTCAATATGTTTTTACGCGCTCGCTCCCCAGCCTGCATTACCTCTACTAGACTTATATCTGCAGCGAGTAAATAATTTTGAGCAGCTCGAGCGCCGTCCCCAATTGGAACTCCATCTTCGTCAATATCTACTGAGTTTGGTAAACGCCCGGCATTTTCATGAAATAGAACAGCCATTGGAATAGCATTCCACACCCCAAGTGCAATATCATTTACCGTCAGGGGTTCGGGGGGCTCGTCGAGTGCAACATCTTCAGCAATCGGCCGACTCGACTCAGCCAATTGGGCAGCTTTCACATCAGGGAGAACAACTCCATTAATTAAAGAGGAATCATTGAGAGTAAGATTTTTAATACTCTCAAGCCCAGACAGCAACTCTTCCAAACGAGAATCGAGACATGTCGCTATTGCACGCTTTTCTTTCCTACCGTTAGAAATTGACTGAATCCAAGAAACTTTAATTTCAATACTGCCTTTCCGCTCTTCAAAATATTGCTCAAGTGCAGCGATATCTCGAATCAAAGTCCCATCAGCTCCAATTTCTTTAATCAATTCCTCAACAGAAATTTTCACCCTAAAGTGAACAGATGGCGACGAGGCCGCAACCCTAAAATCATCTTCGGTCGGCGGAATATTTGAGAACCCACAATAGAGGGCTTCAAGAACAGAAGTCTTACCACTTTCATTCTGCCCAACAAGGACAGTAACACCATCTGGAGAAAATGGAACCCACCCAGAATCTACGATAGAACGAAAATTTTCAATCTTGAATGCAAGCAATTTCAAGTCAATCTCCCAAAGTTTCCATAAGTCTTGGCATCCGACATCGCCAACATAGAAATCAAAATGCCGGATCACGCCACTACATTTTCGCAAATCTACCACACCAAAGTGGAAATTCGAATTCAGAAAAAGCATCATCGACCCAAAGGCACAAGCACTCAACACACTAAATTGCTGACATGATGCTTTTGATGAGATGTGATGCGCTGACTGCACAAAGCACAAGAACTGCTGCGAAACCGAAAATTTCCATATCTACTACCTCGCAACCAATCGAAAGCCAGTTGATAGCGAGCCAGAAATTGACTATTCACAGAGGTCACGGTCGCCCTCCTGCCGCACGAAGCGTCGCCCCCTTCTGCAACATCATCAGAAAGTCCAACGTCCCATCCCGCTGCAGCCGCTCGAAGTCGGCCTTGTACTCCGTAAAGAACAGCTCCGGCTCCATCCCCCGTCGGCGGAGGCTCTCGCTGATGGTGCAGAGCCCGCCGGCAATCGCATCGAGCTCGGCCGCCACGTCCTGCACCGGGTTCACGTAGTCCCACTTCGGGGTCGCCCAGTCGCAGGCATAGTCCGGCGTCTTCAGAATGTTGGCCAGCACCGCCGCATCAATGAAGGCCCGCCAGATCGGTTCGCACAGGCCCGGGATCAGCGTGAGCCACTGGAGTTGCTCGGCATTGCGCCGGTATTCCAGAATGGCCACGCGGGCGCTGCTGAAGTTCACCTCCCGCACATCCCCGGTGAGCATTTCGTAGGTGATGCCCATGCCGGCCGCAATCAAGTGCAACTGCAGCTTCACGTAATCCACATAGCCGGGCACCGCATTGGGCTGCACCGTGGTGATGTTCAGGCCCGAGGGCACCTGGATGATGGAGCCACTGCTCAGGGTGCCCAGGTCGCCTGATTCCGATCTTTGGTCCGGGGTGCGCTGGTCTTCGGGGCCCAGGGGGCCCATGGAGTTCACATCGCCGCTGGCGATCACCGACAGGCGAGATTCGAGGTTTTTCCGTTGGGCTTCGGCGTCTTCATAGAGCTGCAGGTCGCGCACCCGACTGATGACGGGCGCCAGGCGGGTGAAGCCTCGGCCCTGCCCTGGCCGCTCAGGGTTGAAGAGGTGGATGATGCGCTCGGCCGGTACCGGGCTGCTGCTGGTCCTGGCCATGCGCGGGCCCAGGACTTCACCCGGGTGCTGGTCGAACAGCCAATACGCCACCCGCTTGCCCAGCGGGTCGTACTCAATGCCGTTGATGATGGTGTTGGCACCATGGCTGCCGACCTTGGAACTGTCGAGCCAGTCGATCTCCAAGAGCTGGAGCTGCAAGGGCACTGGCAGGCCATCGCTGGGGCGGCGGGCTCGCAGGCGCACCAGCACCTCGCCGTCTTGCTCCATGGCCCGGTACGCCGCCGCCTGCAGGCCGCCCAGGTTGCGCACGCCATCGGCATCGGCCACCTTGGACCATTCCTGCCAGAGCGCTGTGATGCGCTTGGCTTCCTTGCCCAGGCTGCGCGGGTTGATGCCGGTGCCAATCACGTTGGCCACCATCGAGCCCAGGCCCCGCGCGACGTAAGGGGTGTTCTTCACCAGGGAGCGGGCCCGCACGCGCAGGGTGGCGGCATCCGCCCGGTGGTCGGTGTCGGCGCTGGCACCGGCCCGGCGGGGTCGCCAGCCGTCGCGGGTGCTGGCCCCTTCATAGGCCCGCTGCAGCAGCTCACGGGCTTGGTGGCGGCGCAGGCCGGCCTGGGGGTTGAAAGCGCCGATCAGGCGATCCAGAAGGTTGGCCATGATTCATCACTCCCGCGAGGTGGAGAAGCCGACACGCCAGGCGCCGGGGTTGCGGGGCGAGCTGGCCCGGGTCAGCAGGCTGGCGATGTGCTCGCGGGCAGACTTGAGCTCGCCAATGCTGCGGTAGCGCACCTTGCGCAGGCCGTTGGGGCCGTGGATCTCCACTTCCAGCTCGCCGGTGGCGATGGCGGTGTCGATGTTGTCCAGGTCGGTTTGGGTGTAGGCCATAGGGGATAGAGGTGGAGGTAGAGGTCGGGGTTCAGGGAGTTGACCGGCCAACTTATCCAGACTGCTGTCGCATTTCCAGGGGAACACGCGACGATTTGCGAGGGAGCACTCCCTCAGCGCCTGCGGGCCTTCTTCACCACGCGGTAGACCGTAGCGCGGTTGATGTTGAGCTGGCGAGCCACCTCTTCGGCATTGCGGCCATTGAACAAGCGCAGCACCTCTTGCTGGCGTTGTCGGGATGCCCCCCGCGGCTTCACGGGGATGTACCAATCGAGGCCCCCGAACTCGGCCCGGATATTGGCCTTGAGGTGATCGACGTCGCGGAGGGCCTGGGGCAGTTCTGCTTCGAGGTAAGCAAAGATCCGGTCCACCAGGTCGGGCTCTGGGGTGGCTTTGGGGGTGCTGGGTTGAGGGGTGCTGGATTCAGGGGTCATCGGTCAGAGCGGGTGAAGGGTTCGGCTATCGCGTGGCGTGATCAAGGGCCCTTGTCGCGGGGCATTACCGCGCCGTGGCCAAGGCCTGCGCATACGCCTGGCGGTAGTTGTTCAACAGGTGCGCATCCGCAATGCGCTGCCCCACCGTTTCAAACGCCAGCCGCTTCCTGTAATTGGCCGCCGTCACGTAAATCAGCACCGGGGTGACCTGGCGGCCCATGAACTCCCGCTGGTACACGCCGGGCCGCAGGCCCTTGGCACCGGGCATCACCACAAAGAAGCGGCCACCGGCCCGGCGCTGGGCGGCGATCTTGCTGCGGGCATCCGTCGACATGTTGCGGGTGAACCCAGCCGTCAGGGTGACCCGCAACTGGCTCAGGATCTGGATGATCTGGCCCGCGCTCATGTTGCCGAAGGCATCGAGCCGCGCCCCGGCGCCGGGCACCGCGTACCAGCCCTTGGGCATCTGGCCGGTAATCTGCAGGGCACGCTCAAAGCGCTTGAGGGTTCTTTGCCCGCCCACGATGTGGGGCAGCATGTAGCGGGTGGCCGGCGTGCCGGCGTTGGAGGTGGCCCGTTCGTCCTTGAGCCAGACCGTGGCCTCCAGGTTCTGGGTGGTGGCGGCCCGGATGAAGAGGCTGTTCAGGGTGTAGGGCGTGGGCCGGTCGATGGTGCGCTGGATCTCGGAGCGCAGGCCATCGCGCACCTGGGTGGCGGTGGTGTTGAGGGCGGTCTTCAGGGCAAAGCGGGTTTGCTTGGCCAGCTCGCCCACCAGCTTGGAGGGATCGGGGAAGTTGATCTGGGCGTTGATTTTCATGGGCGTGGCTTCGGGGATGGGCTTTGTGGTCACCAGGCGCGGGTGAAGGTGGGGGCGGAGGCTCGGCGGCGGGCGTAGCCGCGGTCTTGGGGTTCTTCGGTGCGGGCCGGGCTGGGCACCGGGGCCACCGGAATGGCCGGGGATGGTGTTTTGGCTGGCAGCGGCGCACTGAACAGATCCGCATTGACCGGCTGTACCGCGGCCTCGATCTGCTGCCACTTGCGGTCGCTGTGGTGATGCAGCCCGATGCTCATGGCCGAGTGCAGGGCGTAGTTGCGGCAGTCCAGCACCTCGTTGCGCGGGCGGCGCTTGACCCAGCGATAGGTATCGCGCCCGTTGAGCTTGGCCAGGACGCGCTGCTCGGCCGTGAGCTGCTCGAACCATTCGCGCGGCAGGTCCTGGCTGAAGTGCACATAGCCCGGGCCCGGGGTGGGGATGGCGAGCTGGCCCAGCAGCAGGTCTTTGGCGGTGTCCACACCCACGTTCCACAGCTTCACGCCCTGGGGCCATTTCTGACCATTCCAGCTGATGTCCTGGATGCTGGCCGGGCCCAGCACGGGCACGCCCTCTTCGCCCCGGCCCTTGACGGCCCTGAGGCACGGGAGCTGGTGCTGGTTCTTGCGCACCCAGTTGTACACGGCCTGGGTCTGGTCGCTGGAGTCGATGGAGATGCCCGACAGGCCCAGGCTCCCTGCGTGGTAGGCCTGGGGGTAGCGGCGCTGCAGGTAGGTGGTGACCTGCTGCCAGTCCTCTTCGCTGGCCGGGTTGCCCTCGATGATGTGGTGGTCCACGGGCCAGGACTCCAGGCCCCGGGCCCAGGCCCAGACGGCGATCTCCCAGCGGTTGCGCTGCACGTCCACCCCGGCGGTGAGCACCAAGCCGCCCACGGGCACCTGGCACAGGGGGAAGGCTTCGGCCCGGGCCTGCAGGGCGTGTTCGTCGCTGCGCTCGCCTTTGACCTCCCAGGTTTCACCGAGGGTTTCGTTGACGAAGAGCTGCATGGGGCCGGGGTCGCCCTTCTCCAGGGCCGAGACGGCTTCTTCAAACTCTTTGATGATGCTGGCCCAGCTTCGCTGGGGGCTGTAGGCGGCCCAGACCTGCACGCCCAGGGTTTTGGGGGGCCGGGTAGGCAGGCCCCGGCTGTCGCGCCAGATGCGGTCGGGGCCGTAGCGCTTGGCGGTCTTGCTGCAGACCCAGGTGCCGGCCATGGGCTGGCCACCGGGCAGGTAGTCGGCCTGGGTGATGGGCTCGCGGCAGTGCGGGCAGATGTGGCGCACGGTGTCGGGCTGGCCTCTCTGCCATTTGAAGCCGTGGGGCCGGTCCTTGCCGCCCCACATCAGGGGGTGCTCGGCATCGCAATGCGGGCACGCAATGTGGAAGCGCACATAGCCTTCTGAGTTGTCGCAGGCACGTTCAACGTGGCACAGGCCCTTCACCCCTGGGGTGGAGCCGCCGACGAACTTGGGGTAGGCCGCGCCCTCCAGGCGCCCCTTGGCCAGGCCGCCGGGGTCGCCGGACTTCTCGATCAACTGGTCGAAGGCGCTCCACTCGTCCAGGATGGCCACGGCCACCGTAATGCGGCGGTAGGCCCGCTTGGCTTTACCCCCCAGCAGGTGCAGCACGCTGTCGCGGAAGGGCTTGAACTTGATGGTGTCTTCGTTGGCCTTGCCCTGCTTACGGGCCTTGCGCACGGCCTCCACGGCATCGAGCACAGGGTCGATCTCGCTTTTAACGTAAGAGTCGCGGTCGTCATCGGTGGGCTGCCACAGGGCCTGCTTGCGCCTGCGGTGGGCGATGTTGTAGGCGACGAAGGCCGTGATCATCTTGGTGTACCCGACCCGCTTGGACTTCATCACTGCCAGGTCTTCGATGCGGTCGTCGCTCATGAAGTCCAGGATGCCGGTCTGGAAGGACCAGCCAACCCAGCCACCCTTCTGGTGGGAGCTTTCGCCAGCGAGCTTGAAGTGCTCAGAGGCCCATTCGCTCAGGCGCTGGGGGACTTCGGCGCGGAGGCTGTCCAGGCCCAGGCGGACCGAGCGCACGATGGCCTGGGCGGTTTCGTTGTGCAGGGTGACGGTGGCCGTGTTCAAAACGGGAGCCCTTCTGTGTCGGTATCTGTGGGGGAATCGCTGTCGTCGTCGGCCTGAGCCATGGCGTCCACTTGCTCGGTGACCAGGCGGGCGGTGGAGCGAATCCACTCGTTGCGGGCCGAGGCTAGGACCTGCATCACGGCGGCCTTGGCTTCTTCGGGCAGATCGGGGCAGGCCTTCTGCAGGGTGCCTTCGAGCTGGTCGAAGCGATCGACCACGGCACTGCTGGCCATGCCGAGCACATCGGCCAGCAGGCCCACGGGGGCGTACTCGCCGCGGGCGACGGCGTTCTTCAAGGCCTGGGCGATGCGCTGCTCGCGGGCCAGGGCCGCGCGTTCTTGCACCAGGTCGAGGCCGCCGGTCTCCGAGGACGCCCGGCCGGCCGCCATGTCGCGCAGGCGTTCGCAGTAGGCGATGAGCCAGGCGTGGGCTGTGTCGCCGCGCACCATCACGTTGTCGGCCATGAGCTGGCTCACGCGGGCTTCGCTCAGGCCCACCATCTCGGCGAACTCGGCTTGCGAGATGGGCTGGTCCAGTAGGGGGATGAGCTTCACTTAACCCCCTTAGGGCACTCACGCAACAGCGCGAGCGGGCGGTGCGAATTACCCGCGTTGGCCCCCTGCCGGGAGGACCCGCAGGCCCGGGGGGTGGGAGCCCTGCCCTGCTCTGCCGGGGCACCATCCGGAGCATCGAGCCTGCCGGCCGTGGCCACGTAGCGCACGCCGCTGCGGTGGCGCAGCTCCTGGACCGCGTTGGAGTCCAGGGTGTTGCGCAGTGCCCAGCCAGCGGCGCTGGAGGGCCAGCCGGTGATGGTGACGATCTCGCGCAGGGTCAGCGGGCCCAGGCGCAGGAGCTGGGTGAGGATGTAGGTTCGGGGCATGGTCGTGGTGGTGATCGTGGTCATGCCGTGCGCCTTTGCGACCAAGGGCCTGCGCCTGCTGCGGCAAACACCCGTTCGCGGTAGCGGCGGTTGTGCTCGAGCAGCTCGTCGTCGGTGTAGGCGTTGCCGAGCTCGGCCATCGAGTACGGCAGGCCCAGGCGTTGGCCCATGGCCCGCACGCCGTCCTTGCTTTCCCACCAAAGGTCTTGCAAGCCCAGTTGGGCCTGGGGTGAGGGTTCGTCACGCCAGCGCCGGCCGGCCAGCCACTTGGACGGCATGGGGATGAAGCGGCCACCCTCGCGCATCCAGGCCGGGCCGCCCTGCTGGGCCCGGATGGCGGCCAGCATGCAGGCCTGCAGCTCGGCGTCGGGGGCCAGGCGGTTCCACTCCCGGCGTGCGGCGTCTTCGTTGGCCCGCTTGGGGTAGGCCTGCCAGAAGGCGTCGAAGCCGGGGGCGCCTTCGTTGGCGACCTGCTGACCGGGGTTTGAATCTTGATGGAAACGCATCGACCCGCACGCGCCCCCCGCTGCTGCGGGGGTATCGGGGGTTAGGGGGTTATTTGATTCATGACGGTTCTTGACGGTTAGTGTCCGCGTGGCGGACCGGTTGAGTCCGCCACGCGGACTGGTTGGGTCCGCCTGGCGTACCGGTTTGCGTGGCGGACCGGTACGCGTGGCGTACTGGTTGGGCACCCGTTTGGAGGGTTGTGCGGCTGGCTGGACGCCTTCGGACTCAGCGCCCTCTTCCACATACAAATCGGGCTCGACCCAGTACACGGTCTTGCGCCCGTTAGAACGGTCGGCCCGCAGGATGCAGCGCTGTTCCAGCCAAGAGATGGCCTCGATCACAGCGGTGCGGCCGAAGCAGGTGCGCTCGCACAGGCGCTCGATCGACGGCCAGCAGTAGCCCTCATCGTTGGCCATGTCGGCCAGCGAGATGAGCACGGCCTTGGCCGGGGGGCGCATCCTGATGGGCCAGCAAAGCGCCATGATCACGGTACTCATGGTGCTCAGTCCCCCAGGCGCGGCGCCCGCATGCTCTCGGGCTTGCCGTGATCGTAGGCCGCCCGCAGATAAGTCACGATCTCCTGCCCGATGGCCACGTGGGCCAGCCAGCGCTTCTCGAGCTCCTGCAGGTCGTTGTAGTTGGGCCGGGCCTTGGAGGCCGCGGCCGCCTCGATCTCCAGCACCCGGGCGAAGCTGGCGC
>Ga0209913_1001148_pt1 | contig 16106 bp, 23 predicted proteins | sample PersoiDNA2013203_FD_185805 | JGI IMG/M metagenome (GOLD analysis project Ga0209913, IMG submission 185805) | Permafrost soil microbial communities from the Arctic, to analyse light accelerated degradation of dissolved organic matter (DOM) -... | ecosystem: Environmental > Terrestrial > Soil >... | reverse complement strand
TGCAGGGGGCAGATAATTTTTTAGCCTTTTTTCAAAAAGGGGCTTCCAAGTTTGAAATTAATCGGGTTATAATCACGCCTCTTCATCGGGGGGCGTTAGCTCAGTTGGTAGAGCAGCGGACTCTTAAAAGCATCCTCCCGAAAGACAAAAAATCTTCAGCATTTTGTCTTCCAATTCCAAGCAAAAAAACATATCGGCACTGCAAAATACTGCGGCATTAATGTTGGCCGCATTTTGCAATTGAAATCATCTCGAGTTAAAAAAAAGCCTGCAATAGCAGGCTTTTTTGTTTGCATCGGGCGGCTGCTTTTGGCCGTTAGCCGACGTCATCGGCATATCCCTGCCCACCATGAGCATACTGCAGGCTGGCCTTATATTCCTTTGCCACGGCATTCGCAGATTCAAAGAACCGCAACGCAAAATCAGTCGGGCGAAATCGACAATAAATGGTGATTAAGACGGGCAACCCTTCCGCTTGGGGAAATTGCTCGAATATTTCCCGGGACTCGATTGCACCAAGGTAGACATTTATCTTTCGCTCAAGAAGTCGAAGCTGCTCATTATCCCAAGGCAGAGCCGAAAAGATACTGAGACAAACTGAACCTGTACTGTTGTCTATACCAGCTGCATCAATGACCGACGAATTTTCTATTGCCATATTCAAAATTTCACTGAAATGACGGCTCTTGGCCGAGAACAGTCCTTTATGACGATCCGTTATATCCCCTGAACGGCAGTTGCCCCTGGCGAAATAAATCTCCGAAAAGCGGTCGCTCAAGATTCGAGTTAACCGGACCCTGCAAGTTTATACAGCTCGCCATAGCGGGTCCGATTGATATCTGAACTAGACTTCGGCCTCGTTACCGGGATGATCGTTCCAATCGCACACACCGCAACTGGAGTAGTAGTCCCCGTCCAGAGAGATGGCCGCGTCGAAGTGCGTTCGAACGTCCGAGGACTTGCACACTGGACAACTGCCAATACGGTCAGAGCGCCCGCCCTCTTGAATCTGGATGTAGTGCCCGACGATGGTCTGACACGAGTGGAGCGCGATGGATGACGACATCTTCGTCGCACTTCGAGTGTGCGTAAGCCAGTTCGCGAGTTGCCATGTCTCTTTCGCGATGTTCTTCAAGTGCTGCCGCAGCTCCTTGTTACTACCCCCTGCGCACAACTCGTTCATGAGCAGATCGGACCATCCGATGAAGTTGGCATTTTGTGGTCTATCAATGCCTTCCGCGATCGAGACTTTACGACGCATGGCAGCTACGAGAGAGATGAGGCTCTCACGAAGGAGCATTCCAACGGCTTGGAAATCTTCAACTTCAACAGCTGCGTCGTGCCGCTCCTCTGCCTGATCCATTCGACGCAGAACTTCGTCAAATGGGGTTGGCTCTGCGGGGTCGATTTGTCCGGACCTGCTACGCAGGCGTGCCATTAGCCCGATGTGAAACGAAAGCGTGTAGTCAAGACTGGGAAAATATTTTTGGGAATAGAGATTCGTCAGATTAGTAATCACCCACCAACGGTCTTTGTCGGTAGTGACATCCCATACGTCGTAAACGTCACCCAACACAATCTCGCGCTTGACGCGCTCAACATGTTGAACCTCCTCATCCGGCGCTTGCCCTTCGATATAGGTAGCAATGTCATGCTCTGAGTGCGGGTCGCGATCGACGCTGTATCTCCCGAGTTGGCTGGCTGGGACTGGGTGGTCGTGAACAATGCACTCGTCAGGTTGCTTCTCGGGATCTGTGATGGTCATCTCTTAAGTTAGCTATAACGTTGACTTACATATATTGATGCGTATCTGTGACACAAGGTTGAGCGGCCTAGCGTAGCGATTTTACGTTCAGATTGTAGATAGCCAAGATTGCCTTTCGGCCTCTGTCTTTATCTTTCGCATCGAATGCGGAAAAGGCCATTTGCAGATTCTGGTCTATGAAGTCGGCCTTGTCTGCGTCCTTTTTTAGCCTTGGCTTTATAGCTGCCCACAGACTTCTCAGGTCATCCATATGCGTTTCGTACGTCCAAGAGCTCCAGCTTGGGCAATCATCAGGCGGATAATCCGTCGCACTTGCCAGAGAGCCGGAAAAATTCATCAAATCCTCTTTCAGGCTCATTTCTTAGTCCTATAGCTGGGCTTGTCTGATTTTGGCCGATTGCAGACCTCCGTAAGGTGTTTCAATAAACCTACATTCAGCGCTACGAGCCCTATTTCCGCACAATGCTTGGGTCGACGAACATACAGCCTATACATCCAGATAACTCGACTGCATTAGCAACCTCGAGTTGCACTCCCAGGTGATGAGTTTCGGCGACAACTGCCAGGTTAATTCCTTTGAATTTTGATTCATCAACAACCATTCTTTTTATCGACAAAGCATCCCCTATTTCTTCGTCGAAGATAATCTGAGAGTTGTCTGTATCAATTGCGGCTATTCGCTTAAGCGGGTTCGCAACGAAATACTCAATTTTTGTAGGCTCATTTTTATAGAGTACCCGTACCGGGAAATACTCCAATTCCGCTTCAGCGGCTTCAAGAGTCAATTTCAATTTTGAAGATACGACGCGCAACAGACCAACGGTAAAGTAGTCGACAAGCCCAGTTGGTACCTCATAACCGTCGCTTAGTGTGAGCGTGAGGTCGGGGAACTGCCCGGCTAGTCTTGTTCCCCCAATAGTTTTTAGCCCGCGTAGTTTCGAACGCATCGGATTGTCTACTTCCGGATACGGAGCATTTTCGCGTGTATCTACGACCATTAATTTAATCATGGTTAACAGCCCCTAAATTCCTCAGTTGTGCATCCACGGTACTAATGGCAGATTCCGGTGTAATTTCCAATTGAAGTTGGCGCACTTCATCTTCCTTAAGTTGTCGGCTTCTGGCCGATTACCGACCTTGATCAATGCCATTTTTTAGCTCGGGGATCAACAATCCTTAAGATAAAAAAGTTTAATCGTGATATTGCAAAGTTAGCCCAAGTTAATAACAACACCGAACGAGCACAATATTTTTACAATATTGGGACCAACAACAAATACAAATATGGGCGTCACCAAGGCGCTCAAAAGCGCCGCTTTCAACCGGATCGACGCGGGGTCATCAACATCGTATCTCTGCCTAAAACTGAATTTTCCTGCATTCGATCTAATATTTTTCTTAGGCGTGACGATGACGGCGACAAGAAAAAGGAGAATCGACGTTATGAACACTAGCGCACAAGCGGTCGTTTGAAATGCAGAAAAATATGTGTAGGAACCATGGTTACTATGTTGATAAATCAGTCCGAGAGCGACATTCGGTAATTTAGGAGCTAGTCCACTCCATTTTTCATCCAAGAGGAGGAAGATAACGAATGAGATAGCCCCATATGCCGCTAAGAAACCAGCTATGAAATTTCTTAGAATATTCCGACTACCAATATTGGGTAGCAAAATAGTCATTCTTCCCCCCCAAATAACTTGAATTTCCCATTTACGGCAACCTTCCGTTGGCGGCTCCTGGCTGATAAAAGTCGTTCAGAGAAATACCTACTGCAGATCTGTAGCCATACTCTCTGGAGTATTGCTTAGGCCGTTTCTCTTCGGATCGGCTGTCGTCACGGAATTGGTCAGGTAAGACGATCCCTTTTCTGGGGGAGCCGAAATCCATGATGTGAGACCAGATGCGTAGTCATTGGAAGAGGAACTTTGATTTTCTGTTTGGTTACTCGCTTGAGCGATTTGAGTCTTCAATTGCGCTTCGTAATCCTTGGGGTATGTAGATTTCTCGATTGCAGGAAGACCCTTATAGTGAGCGAGAATTTCAGAACCGACACCGTCTCCAAAAATGCTTCCCGTGCGATTGTAGGCGTCCATAGCCTTCGCTACGACCTGCTTTCTCCAATTGGATTCTTGTTCATAGGCTTCCAACGATGCCGCTTTACGCTCGTTGACTGTAAACGGGCCGTTCTCATCATATGTAATTAGAGCGAGTTGATCTCTTGACATGCCCGTGAAGGGATTGCTTCCTCTGCCGTGAACAAACGCAGTCGCTTGCTTTGCTCTAGCCAATAAACTTGGATCATCCGTCCTAGGCTCTTCTGCATCGTATCTATCTTTGTTCTCCACATACGATGTTCCGCCTAATTTTTCTCCAATAGAGAGAGCTTTTTTACCGAGCTCATCACGACTCAAGCTCGAATCGCGCCGCTCTGCTCGCTCGGCAGCTTCGTTAAGCTGTTGAGCCAAAGTTGAGACACGGATAGCCGTTGATTGCTCTGGACGACCGATGGCGGTGGCAGGGAGGTTGGAAATGCTGGCACTAGCTACGTCTTGAACGGCTGTGGAATGATATGAAGCAGCAGTATCTATTGTTGATGTGCTCGTTATCGTCATTACGTCTCCGCAAAGTAATTTTGTCTTTCTAACGATCGTGAGACGCAGATTCCCGGCCATTTTGACTTCGAGAAAAGTAGCCTGGTCAGTTGAGCGCAGCGCGAATGCATCGTTAGTCTATCGTCAGAAATGGCATCGACTTTAGGATAGCATCGCAAAAATAGGAAATTAATTCAAAGATGCGGCGAGGTATCTTGATTTTTTGAGCGTCCGTTTCTGGCCGATAACGGACGAAAAAATATCACTCACCGACAGGGCCGAGAGGTATCCAGTTCGATTTATACGGGTCCTCTCCCAACGAAATAATCCGCTTTTGTAGAGCCAGGAAAACATCGTATTGCCCCGTTTTTCCCGATTTAATCTGCTCAAGCTCTTCTCTAGATATTTGGTCTTCTCGCCAGCAAACTTGATGAGCCCCTGCGTCGTAGCGCACAAAATAGGCATCGCCACGGCTCACTATTTCCATGCCATTCAACGCATAAATTTTCTTCTCTTGCACAATTTCCCTTTGTGAAATTATGTATTCATGGTCAGTCTTCATACGTCCGTTTCTGGCCGGTTGCGGACCTCTGCTAGTACATAACAAATCAATAAAATAATCTTCAGCAGTTCAAAATCAACATTTCGGAATACGTTTTCTTTTTGAAATCTATTTCGGGAAAAATATATCTTTTCCCGTTCCACTCTATCTCTGCGGGATAAACCGAGAAATCGGAAAGGCCGCGTGAGGAGTATTCGATCTGTAACGTAAAGTACTGCTTCTTCGCAAGGCTACTAAAAGTGGTCTTTCTCAATACTTTTTGAGGCGGTAATTTTGCTGGATAACTCGATGCCAATATGGCTAGCGGTTGAGACAGGCGCACGAGTGCGTGTCCGTCCAGGGTTTCTACACGTATTAAGTCCGGATCAATTGCAAGAGACATGTTTTCCGGGATTGTCATTGATAACCTGAGAAATATGGAATCATCGGATGCTGCTGGATTCATTTCTCTAAGTCCGTTATAGCTAAGCGTAATCCCGATGCGAGAAGCGTCAAGGTCCAGGCTCGCGATTTGAGGTGCTCCGTATCGGCCGTTGCAGAATCCTTTACGAGCGACGATACCTGATCCCGAAGGTTCGAAATATGTTTCCTTGACCGGCAGGCAGCCGGCCACTCCCAACATCGTAACGGCAGCAAGAAAAATATTTCGAAGAGTATTAAACGGATTGCTCATTACGTCGTTTTTTAAGCCATCAATGGTTTGGTATCGGTCCGCTCCTGGCCGATAGCGGACTGTCTGCTTCCGACGGCGGGTTCAACCGATTGCAGACATCTGAATACCGGAAATATACACTACCCATCACTAAGCTGACTGCAACATCAAACTAGATAAGTTATTAGCAAATACGGCTAAATGCCCAACCCCTAGATGGGCATAGCGCCGCACCATTTCGTAACTTTCCCAACCACCTAGTTCCTGTACAACATATAAAGGCGTACCACTCTGAACATGCCAGCTCGCCCATGTGTGCCGTAAATCATGCCAACGAAAATCCTGAATCCCAGCCCGTTTTAGAGCTTTATACCAAGCGGCAGTGCTGACTTTCTCTATATGATGGCCTTTATAGCTAAAAACTAATCGCTGATGCCCACCAACTCGCTTGGTAAGAACGCGGAGAGCATCTGCATTAAGCGGCACTGCAATTGCTTTTTTCCCTTTAGCCTGATCAGGGTGAATCCATGCAAGAGCACGCTTCATATCGACTTGTGACCATTCGAGCCCGGTGACATTAGATTTGCGCAAGCCTGTCGCAAGAGAAAACGTAGCCATATCGCATAAGTGCTCAGGTAATTCGTGGAGCAAGCGAATAGCTTGTGCACGTGTCAAATATCGAATACGCCGTATGGGTTCGCGTAACAGCCGGACTTTCGGCGTAGAGTCCAACCATTCCCAATCATGAGCAGCACGGAGAAGAATGGCACGAAGAAGCGCTAACGTCCGGTTGACCGTCCCGTTTGCGACCCCGGTAGCAAGCTTTTTATGATGAATGGCTGCAATAACAGAACGATCAATATCGCTAAGCGGTAGCCCCGATAAATGCGTATCTAGCCACCGAATAATCGACTTATCGGAATGTAGCGACGCCTTATGCGACTGTTCGTACAACCACCTTTGAACAGCTTCATCCCACGTTTTCCCCGGCAGCATTTATGCTTATCCCCTAATGAGAAGACAAAATGTTAACCGTTGGGAAGGAAAAATAGCCAGTTTGTAATACTCAACTTTCCTCATCAGCGGAACTATGACAACGCGTTTGCGCTGAACCAGTAAAAACCGTTCAGTCGGTCATGAAATTGCCTGATGTCGTTGAAACCCTTCATGACAAACTCTTGTGCCACCAACCCAATGATGTCGCGTATCGGCGTATCTATTGGGAACCATAGCTTCGTCTTCTTAGGCTTAGGAATGCCACGTGATGACCAGTAGCTTTTTTTATTGAATCGGGCATCTTCGATATTCTTGGAAACGTATTTGCTGATATAGCTAGCGATCTTGTGCGCCCAATTGCGACCTCGTGGCTTAGTCAGATCAACGTTGCCATTCTCCCGGCCAACAACACGCCGCCACATAGAGCGAATCAGGTTATAGCTGCGCACCCTTGTGCCATGCTCGTTATTAAGCCAAGCCGGGAAATGCTGACACGCGATATGAATGTGCAACGCACCTCTCTCTTGCCGTTCTACGGTGGCGACGTAGTGGAACTCACCCAAAGATCGCAGACGCGACCGGAACGCCTTAAAATCAGCCTCTAGGCGGTCGAAATCCATCATGTTTTCCCGATAGGTCAATGTGAGCATGCAATCAGCTTGGAGCATCTTTGCCAGCCTCCTAACGTTTGTCTTAGCACGTCTTGCCGCAACTGCCCTTGCCCGTTCGTGATCGCCTTCGCCGCGTGCCGTTGGTTGCTCCTGTTCAGTCGCATACTCGAAGATTGCGCCGTCGCTATACGCCTCTCTACCTTCATCTACATACACTTCGACACCGTTGGGAAATTCCGTCAGCGTGATCGTCTTGAACCGGTGTGCATCCGTGCCACAGAAATAAGAACCCATCTGGGCCTTCAGATTGGCATTTGCCTTTTCCTTGTCTATACTCGCTTTAAGCACAGTTCCTCCAAAAACCTGATTGTGTGAACCCGGCATGCGCTGCGAACGCTAATCCGGGTATTTTTACGTCTATCAAAAGCCTCTTATTTAGTTCTTTATCTTGCTACCGTCATTTCGTTTTCCTTAAGTGTTCTAGGTACAAGTCTAGGCGCTCGCTTCGCTCGCGCCGTTCTCGCTGACGCTGCGACGGCGCGACTCAGCAGCGCCATTCAACACACGCTATGCACGACCGTCAGCGCGTCCCCGCATGCTTGATTGCCGGCTACGCAGTGCGCGTTGCGCAGGTCTACCGACCCGGCTGCTACGGCAATCATCGGGCATAGCCCGAGCGCTACATGCGACGTCAATCGCTTCAGGAGATGGCTTACGGTCATCGGTTCGGCAAAAGACGATCAGAGTTTTGTGACTTGCAACACCAGCAGAATTTCGCTTTTGCTTTTCTGGCCGGTATCGGAACGCATCCACTCCGGCAGGAACGAGAAGCCGACGCGGGCGGAGCTCTCTCGATCTTCGGCAAGACCTCCAATGATGACCACATCGCCGTCGCCAACCGACAAGGACGTGCGTACCTCGCGCTTGGTGAGCGTCGGCGAATTGTTGACGCCGGTTTGCGTAACGACGAAATTAGAAAGCTGCTGTTGCACGGTTAAGTCGACTACCGCGTCGCGCACAATGGGCGACAGATCGAAGATGACGCCCGAGCTTCGATATTCCACGGATTGCACTGGCGCGTTGCCATTACCCGGATAACTGACGGAGCCAAGCACCGGCACCTCTTGTCCGACCGAGAATTTACCCGAGGCGCCAGAGCGCACCCGCAGCGATGGCGCCGAGATCGTTTTAAATCGATTGTCATTGGACAGCGCAGAGAACACGGCATCGATGGAGGCATTTTTGAGGCGTATGAATCCGTCCAAGCTCGATGCAGTGGACACCCCTGTCGTCACCTTCCCGCCCAGGAGCGTCAGCGCCAAGGAAAACGCCGAACCCTGCGCCGAACCAGTCGACACCTCAAACACCTGACCGCGCACCAGCACCTCCCCCAAACGCACATCCAGTTGATCGAGCAATGCAGACAACCGTTTGATATCGCCCGCGGTGCCGTTGAACACCAAGGCGTCGGCAGTGCTATCGATCAACGAGGCGGCAGAGCCGGACGGTACAGGCGTTTTGGTCTGGCCGGTGGTGTTATCGGCGACAATCTCTTGCGGTGCGCCGTGAATACTGCGCGTCATGCTGAATTCTCCCTCTGGAAAGAGCGAGCGGACCAGTTCAACCAGATAGGTAACATCACGGTATTTAGGACGGTAGACATAGGCTTGCTTATCCGGCTTGGCCTGTTTCTCGGTGCCGATCATGTCCACGCCATTGACCGTTTTGACCGATAACCCGATAGCCGTCAGGAACCGGGCAATATCTTGCCGAGCATCCTTTCCAGTGCTAAAACGAAACGACACCATGCGTTCATCAGCCACAACCTCAGGCTGCATGACGAAAGGTGATTTCAATACCTGCACGTACATGAGTTCGACTGCTTCCGCGACTTTCACGCGTGAAAGTTCAAACGATGTTGGCTCATTCGGAGCCGCCAAGACGAGTCGCGACAGCAGTAATAAGCCGATCAGCAAAAGACGTTTCATTTTTTGACCTCAGTTTTACCGGGCGATAAAACGCTGCCGGAATAGCGTGTAACTTTTGCGCCGTCAATATCGCCGATGGTTTGCGGCCCCATCGCAACGAACATCGAGGGCGACTCATACCGCAGACGGCCGGCACTATCGGCAATCAACACATAGCGCGTATCGCCTAGCTGGACGTTGCCGACCAATCGCCAGACCTCTGAGAATTTCGGGATACTTGCGCTCGACTTGGCGCTGGTAGCTGGTGTTGCAGTAGACGCCTTGGCGGTATCCGGCTGCGCATGCTTGGACGAGAAGAAGCGAATGGTCCAATAGAGACTACCGACACCCACAATCAACGCCGTTGCCATGCCGATCAGCACGCCGCGATTGCCAAACATGTTTTGGCGCTTGTCGACGTTGACCGATTTACCGGAGGCCCCGCCCTTGAACGACGAATACAGCGGGAAAATCTCTTTGCGATACTTGCGCACGCTGGTACTGATCTTGTTGGCCTTGGTCTGCTTAGCCCCTTCATACAGCGTCACGCTGTAGGTATTGGGCATGCCGAGGGAGACTTTCTTATGCGTGCGTGCATTGAAGGCGACTACGTTTTTAAGAAAGCGGTTTAGTGTCCCCATATCCTGAATCATCAACACCAGATCGCAGGCGATCCCACTTTGCTCATTGGTGAAGTGGCGATGCTCTAGGAAAAAGCTTTTATGCTCCGCTGGAATCTTGGCCCCAGTTGCAGGCCAGAAGCGCCACGCCTCATCGATGCACACTAAGTCGCCGGGCTGCACGATGGTATCGGTATGTGCGGTTTTATCGCTGTCGTAATACGGGAAGAATTTGGCGTCGAATACATCGCCATTGGTCACATGGACGATTTCACCGAGGACTTCCGGCACCGGTACATAGTTGGCCTCGATATAGGCGTGAATCTTTTCTTGATCGATACCGTCCACGTTGGTGACGACCCGCCGCCCTTTGGCGATCGCCGGGACAATAACTTCCGCCACGACCTCATAACTTTTACCGGAACCCATCAGGCCGGTATAGACGTTGATCGCCATGATCAGCCGATCACCGGAATGCGACGAATGATGAAGCGCGTGACCCATGCCGATAGCAAAATCGGAATGCCGTTGCTGACATTGAACAGATCGAGGAAGTACCAGACATCCCCCGGGACACCGCCCAACGCAGTCGATAGCGCCGCACCACTTGGCAAGATGTCGCTAATGACGGCGATGAATTCTGTCGTCACAAAAAACAGCGCAAAGAACATCACGAATTTAACGATGATGGAACGCACCACAAACGCCAATACGGCATTCAATGCGGATAAGACGATACCGAACATAGCAATGATTCCTTACGCGGCGAGAATGATAAATAATGCGATCAATACCCACGCCACGGCCATCGCCGAATACAACGTTGGCCGGATGTTCTCCAATATCGGGCAATGATCTTGCAGGACGTAATCTCGGTTGAGCATGTGTATCGTCCACTTCGGACAGACGGAGCTATGGTTAGGGACAGCGAAATTTCTGAGCGTGGGAAATAGATTCAGCAGCGGCTGCAAAATCTGCTGCGCCGTCGGAATCGGCTCAAGAGCCGGTGCACCAATGCCGGGGTCGGTGCCGAGGTTTTCTAAGGGTTCCGTACTTGGATTTGTTCCAGTATTTGGCGTAACTGCCGGATCAGAAGACGGCTGCGGCGTAGACGAAGTCGGCATAGAGAACGGAGCGCCAGCCGAACCACCGTTAGGGGCAGGCTGCGGCGCAACATAGTCACCTACAGTCGGCCAGTAGTCAGGATTGGTCGCTTGCCATGTAGCCGCATCGGCAGCGGTGACTGGATTTGTCGCATCGTAAGGCAAACCATTGTATCCAGGTGCCGACGCAGCCTCTTGCCAAAAATGATTAGCAATATCAGCTATTACTTGTGGATTGAGTGGCTGCGCTTTCTGGGCATCACTCAATGCCGCCGCAGCATCGGAGACTGTCTTGACAGGTGCTGGCGCTGGTTCAGGGAAATTTGATGCCGGGCATTTTCCTGCGCTAGCTGTCAAACCAATGCCGGGACAGAGCGTAGTATTACCCGTCGAAACTCCGACATTGGTATAGCCGGAATTAAACTCGGGATAAGTCTTACCGTCAGCCGAGGTATTGGTTTGCCAGCCATTGCACCTAGAGCCATCCCATACATAGTGCTTCGACCAAGTAGCGCCATTCGCATCTAACTCTCCGTGCATGTAGGGTTGCCCGTTGCAAGCGACCTCGGGAGACGTGGCAACCACGTTACCGACATAGTAGATTTTGGGGGGAACTGTCAAACCTGCTGGCGTGTTGACCGACGCCGGATTGTCGCCAACCTGCACCGTTCCATCAGGTTTGAATATCCATTTGACGGCGGCGTCAACTGTGAGCGCGACGACTGACATGACAGCGGCACCAGCAGCGGCAGTTGCCCAAGCGGGAGCAGTCACGCCAAGCGCGGTAACCGTTGCCGCACCTGCTACAGCACCCACAATGGCAGAGCCGACATTGGTTAACGTACTTACCCAACGGGGATCATTACTCGCGAATCCTCTTGCCTGCATTTTGGCTTGCGTCGTACCAGACACAGCATTTTGCATTTTTGAGACAGGGAGCGCACCAGCAAAGGACATAGAGCATGCGAAGAATAGCGCGAAGAAAAGAGAGAGAAATCGACGCATCATGATTGACCTTCCAAACCGACAATGACCGCCCAGGCACACACGATGCCCCATCCAAACACGAACAAATACCAAAGATTGGAGTAATCCATTGCAGCCCCCGACGAACAACAGACGTAAAAAAAGGACGATGCAGCGCTACATCGCCCCCGTTACCGCAAAGTGAAATTAACCGCCGCGCAGCATGCCGAGGACGATTTTTGCGGATTTGATGGTCACATACACCACCGCCAACGTGGCGGCAATTGCCAGCACGCCCGCCGTGATATCCGTGGCCGTGAACGAGCTGGTAATTGGCGTCAGGTCGACGGTGGTAGCCGCATGCACAGGACCACCAACCAGTGCGCCAACTGCCAGCGCAGTACCAACAGCAACAGCTTTGAATTTCTTGATGAACTTCATTTACAACTCCTTTTAATAGAACCGGAAAACGTCCGGCAACGCTTACCCGATATGGGCAATTCGGCCTAGATAAACAGCTTGATGAACAACACGATATCCAGCACCCACAATGCCGCGACACCGAGCGCCAGCAAGCCGACAGGTAGATTTAATGCCATGCTTACCCCTCCCTCAACATCTGTAAAACGCTACCGATGCCACGCGATATTGCGTAACACAGCAGCACCGTAGTGAACGCCGCGCCCCACACTGCACCCACGGCCTCGACATCTGGCGTATTCATCGTCGCTTCGAGCAAACCAACCTGAATCGCAGACGCCCCGCCCTCGCAAGACAACGTGCCGTTTGCACTGACGGTCGGCGGCGTGTCTTGCGAGCAGTAGAGAACGTATTTAGGCATCGAGATATCAGGCAGTCGCAGCCGCTTTACCGGCGTCAGGCTTGGCAACAGGTTTGTTGGAGCCATGCGGATGCAATGCAGTGATGCGGGGAACGACGAGGCGATCAAAACTCACATCGAGTTCGAATTCGGCAAGATAGCGACCGGGAGCAGTGTCTTTCAGCGTGTTGGGCAACAGCAGTTCGCCGACTTTAATAGCGTTGTCGGGACCGCTAACGACGCATTGGGCACGATACATTTCCCACGCATTGCCGGTCTTTTTGCTGACACCGGCAGCATGAGAAACGGCGACGATATCGATCAGATGCTTGTTATCAATTGCAGACATGAGGATTCCTTTAGTTGATGGATTTAGAAACGTAGGTATAGAGATGGGCTAATCGCCCTTGCTGATAAATGCGCTTTTTTGCGCGTGCTACTGCCGCCTTCGATGTGGTGGCGGATTCTGTAAATTTGGTGAGTAGCCATCCGTTAGGACGGTAGACATAAATTTGAAAATCTTGACGGGCAGGTCGGGCCATTTAGGCACCTTCCATGCAGGATTGAGGTTTCTTATAATGAGACGATGAATCGCCTATAAAAACCAAAAGACGGAGAGTGATATGAGTAACGTCGCGTTGTACATCGCTGAGATACTGAATCAACCAGTCAGAATTTGGATGGTCCTTTTGGCAACGGCCGTAGCAAGGTTGCTCATGCTGTTGGCGAGAATCTTTAGACAGAAAGGCCACGAGAAACAGGTGGTTCAAGGGATGGCCAAGAGGCAGATATCTACTCGCGAGGATAGAGTCAAGAAGGCTATTTACACCCCTAAACCATTGCGCCGTAAAAACAGAGAGATGAACTGACATTCCCGCCCTTTGCGTGGACTACTAAGTTTTATGTTATGGTTTATCTATTCGGAGTAACCCCAAAAAGAGTTACTTCAAACGGATTAACATAACATTACTTCACTTGAAGTAACTACGCAAGGAATTTCCCATGGGCTATGCAGAAATTTTAAAATTGGCAATCAAGGATCGGTCGATCAATTCGCTAGCAAAGCAATGGGGCATCCCACAACCGACGCTCGACAAATATGCAAGAGGTGACCGGCTACCAAGCTTTAAAGCAGCGAAAGTAATTGCTGAAGCGGCGGGCGTAAGTGCAGAGACAATGCTTGATTCCCTCGCTGTAGAAGAAGAGAAAAGAAAAGAGCTTGCAGAGTTAGAAAAGGCATCCTATAATGCGTCCTCTCTCAAACAGAGAGGGGCGTTAGCTCAGTTGGTAGAGCAGCGGACTCTTAATCCGTAGGTCGAGTGTTCGAGCCACTCACGCCCCACCAAAGAATTTGCGGTAAGGAAATCAAGCACTTGCGAGTAATCGCGGTGCTTTTTTTTCGTCTATACCCTCGGCATCCTGGCCTCAAAAACTGGCCTTTGCCGGAATTCTGCCGGAACGTGACAATCCAGACCAAGCTTTTGACAATCAAACTTGGGACTGAAAATGGCATACATACAGCAGCGCGGAGAGTTCTGGCGTGTCGAAATCCGAAAACGCGGGCACAAACCGATCTATCAAACATGCGACACGCTAAAAGAGGCTGAGAAACGCGCGCGCGAGATTGAGACGGAACTTGACGCCGGCTCCTATGTTGATAAATCTGAAGCCAGGCGAATGACGCTACGCCAGGCGCTTGAAAAATACCGCAAAGAAATCGTCCCTACTAAACGGCATCCATACCAAGAAAACAAGCGAATCGATCGTTGGCTAAAAAACGATTTGGCTTATAAAACCTTGGCGGCCCTGCGAGGAGCAGACTTCGCGCAATATCGAGATCTCCGGCGAGCTGCAGGCCGTGCTGAGAATACGATTCGCCTTGAGCTGCAATTAATCAGCCATCTTTTTGAAATCGCTCGCAAAGAATGGCGAATGGAAAGCCTGTCTAATCCGCTCAAGAATATTCGCAAACCTGGAGGCAGTAAGGCTCGGGAGCGCCGGCTGCTGCCTGGTGAATACGAGAAAATTCTCACCCAACTTCGTTCAAGCCCCAACTTCTTTGCTGCCGCTGCATTTCAGCTTGCTATCGAGACCAGCCTGCGCCAGGGTGCCCTATTTAAAATCCGCTGGGAATGGATTCGGTTAGAAGAACGATTAATCTATATCCCCAAAAATGAACGTGGCGCTGAAAATAAAGGAGTTCCTCCTATCCTGCCCTTGTCGACTAGAGCTATTAGCGCCCTTCACGAGCTACAGCGATTGCATCTAACTGAACACCCAGGCACATCACCTGACGGCCCAATCTTTGCGACAACAGTGAACGCCGTAATTTGTATATGGAAACGAGCCTTGAAGAAGCTCGATATAGCGGACTTGCGATGGCACGATCTGCGCCACGAGGCGGTATCTCGACTATTTGAACGAGGCCGCCGACAAATCAGTTCCCCGAATGTTCAGATCCTGTTTTGCGTCAACCGACACGTTGCCGTTGTTGCTGACGATCTGGCTTCGGACCGGGTTCTGCAATTGCTGGTTACTGTCAACCGTGTCGCTGGTACTGCGGTAGCCGACCGTGGTGGCGGTGCCATTGTTGCTGCTTCCCAGATTGCCGAAAGCAGTGCTGTTGTTGTCAACCTGAGCTATTTCCCCCGGTAGTTTTCGATTAGTTTACTAAGCCACTCTGACGTCAATTGATCAAATGGAAATATCGGTGCACACCCTCCAACAACGACATCTTCAATTGGCCAAGCTCCTAAATTTTTCATTGGCAATCTGAAATATTCGTTGTCAAAACCGTTTCGAAAGCCGATCACTGCAATATCGTTTTCCTTATCACAATAAATGCACCATCCACCGACATCTGATGCGCACGCATATGAATCCACTTGATATAGCCATCCGACAGAAGGCTCGTCCCCTCGTAACTTCGCGTCATATATCTCACCAGTTATCTCTTTGTCCAGAAAAATTGCAGCAATCGTTTCGAATTCGAAAGAACTTGTTTGACTAAGATTGATAAGACAACAGACTTTTGCATTTTCGATATCCAGCAGGTCACGAATTACGTCAACAAATTTTTCCGTAAACACATTGTCCGATGGAAAAAAAAGAAAGTTGGTCCACGATTCCGTAAAAACACGCTCCGGCAAAGTCACTTCAATATTGAGTGCACTCACGATATTATTAAATGCCCCCCGTCGAACGTCTCGACTCTCTTCTGTGTTCATGTTTGCAATTCCAAAAAGTTATTAAATATGTTTCTCAAGGTCCGCCAAGTGTGAACTTCGTAGATACGCCGCCAGGCCCAAAATATTGAGCACCATTGACCTGCTCCCCGAGATTAGTACGGCAATAATGTAGAGTTTGCCCCCAGGGAGGCAAGCATGAAGAATCGATTCACGGAAGAACAGATCATTGGCGTATTGAAAGAGGCAGAAACTGGTGTAAAAG
>Ga0209913_1001146_pt1 | contig 16115 bp, 12 predicted proteins | sample PersoiDNA2013203_FD_185805 | JGI IMG/M metagenome (GOLD analysis project Ga0209913, IMG submission 185805) | Permafrost soil microbial communities from the Arctic, to analyse light accelerated degradation of dissolved organic matter (DOM) -... | ecosystem: Environmental > Terrestrial > Soil >... | reverse complement strand
GGCCATGATGAGTCCCAAGAAGACGATGCGTTTTTCCCAGGCCATCTCGCGTCTCGAGGACCTGCACGAAGGCGACTACGTCGTCCACCGGGACTATGGCATCGGCATGTTCAGGGGCATAAACGCCATGACGGTCGACGGTGTCACGCGAGACTATATCTCGCTGGAGTACAAGGATCATTCACTGCTCCACGTGCCTGTCGAACGCCTGGGGTATCTCGAGAAATATGTTGGGGACCGCACGGAGATACCCCTCGACGAACCAGGATCGAGGAAGTGGAAACGGGCGCGCAAGGAGGCTGCAGACGATGCCCGGCGCATCGCCCACGAACTGCTCGAGACGGCGGCCAAACGCCATGCGCGCGAGGGCTATATGTTCAAGCCGAATCCAGAGTTGGAGATACCGGTCGTCGACGCGTTCGCCTATGAGTTGACGCCCGATCAGTCCAAGGCTATCGCCGACGTCCTCGCCGACATGGAAGCGGGTAAACCGATGGATCGCCTGGTGTGTGGGGATGTGGGCTTCGGGAAGACCGAGGTCGCCATACGGGCGGCGGCGCGTGCGGTCGCAAACGGCAAACAGGTCGCCGTCATCGCTCCGACGACCATCTTGGCGATGCAGCACTTCCGCAACCTGGAAGAACGCTTCGAACCGATTGGGTACAAGGTTGCGCTGTTCTCGAGGATGGTAGGCTCCAGGGAACTGGCGGCTGACCGTAAGCTCCTGCACGAGGGTGGTGTCGACATCGCCGTCGGTACGCACAAGGTCCTGAACATGGCAGGGGACTTCAAGGACATCGGCCTGATGATTGTCGATGAGGAACAGCTCTTCGGCGTCCTGGACAAGGAGAAGATCAAGAAGATGAAAGCTGAGGTCGATGTGCTGACTCTCAGCGCCACACCTATCCCGCGCACGTTGGAATCGTCAATCGTTGGTATCCGGGACATCTCCCTCATCAACACGCCCCCAGTAGGCCGGTATCCCATCAGGACGTTCCTGATGCCCTTCGACGAAGATCAGCTGACGCGGGCAGTTCGCGCCGAGCTGGAGCGTCACGGGCAGATATACTTTGTCCACAACCGCATCATGGACATCGAGGCCCGGTTTGCGCTGCTCACCCGACTGTTTCCGCAGGCCCGCATAGCAGTGGCGCATGGGAAGTTGAGAAGTGAAGTTCTGGAACAGATCATGCTGGACTTCTACGAAGGCAAGTACGATATCCTCGTATCGACCACCATCATCGAAGCAGGACTCGATTTCCCCAATGTCAACACGATCATCGTCGACGAGGGAGAACGCTTTGGACTTGCCCAGCTCTATCAACTGCGTGGCAGGGTAGGTCGTGCTCAACGTCATGCCTATGCCTATATCTTTCATTCCCATGGCGTCATGCGCGAATCGGTCGCCTTCAAGCGTCTCGAGGCCATTGCCTCGGCTGTGGACTTCGGTGCCGGCCTGCAGGTCGCTCTCAAGGACCTGGAACTGCGCGGAGCCGGTGACGTCCTGGGCGTGAAGCAGAGCGGCCGCTTCTCCGAGGTCGGGTACCACATGTTCCTCTCAATGGTCGAGGAGGAGATCATGAGGGTTCGGGGCCAGTACTCTGATCCTGTTGCGAAACCCGTGATCATTCTTGGGATGTCCGCCTTCATCCCTGAGTCCTATGTGGCCGACTCAGGAGAACGGCTGGCGCTCTACAACGCTGTCGAACGGGCTGGCGGGCAGGATCTGACAGCACTCGAAGAGCGGACCGTCGACCGCTATGGAGCTCTTCCTCCTGAGGTATCGGGGATCTTTGCGTTGAAGCGCCTGGAATTGTCGCTGATTCCGCTCGGCGTGTCGTCCGTCAAAGAGTCGGGGCACGTACTTGTTCTGGAATTCGTCAGTGAGGAAGCAGCCAGGCGGTTCCTTCGCGCCCATGTCGACCAGGTCGTCGGAGCCCGAACTGTGCGGGACTCGGTGGTCCTTCCCATGAGTGCGGACCAGGAGTCACTCTCACTGCTTTTACGGTTGCTTTCGGGGTCGGAAACGGTACACTGAAACCATGGAAGAATATGAGATACGCATCATTACTGAGCAGGACCTTCACCTGCAGTCGTTGATCGACAGTGGACGGCGCTTTGCCTTGGCGGTGCCGGCTGGAATGGATGCGCCTGTCTGTGCATCGGCCTCCAGCCTCCGATTTCTGCCAACCTCGGTGCGAACCCTACTGGATCCGGTAGAGGCGCTCGGTTTCCTGACGTGGATACGTTTTGCAGGTCGGCACTATGGCATGATCATCTGTTTGTGTCCCGTCGACATAACGTCCGTTGTTGTGGGGCTTCTCGGCCGGTTGCCTGGACTGTCTCATGTTCCGACAATCGAGGCCGACGACTTGACTCGGGAGGCGATACGGCTGGTCGACGTTCTGTGGCCCCTCGTTGGCACCCAGTATACGACTCTTGAGGAGTTCAGGCTGCTCATTGCCGAGTTGCGCCAGAAGTGTCCATGGGACCGCCAGCAGACGCATGTGTCGCTTCTGGATACGCTTCTGGAGGAGTCCTACGAGGTGGCTCTCGCCATACAGAGAGGCAGCGCGGACAACCTCGAAGAGGAGCTCGGGGACCTGCTGCTGCAGGTATTCATGCAGTCGGAAATTGCCCGCGAGGAAGATGGATTCGATATCTGCGACGTGGTTCGGACCGTTGACGACAAGCTGACATTCAGGCATCCGCACGTTTTCGGCAGCACTTCAGTGGCATCGAGCGATCAAGTGCTGGAGAACTGGCAGAAGCTCAAGGCCCTGGAGGGTCGGAAGAGACACTTTGTCGACAGTGCAAAACTGCTTTCGTCCATCGAAAACGCGTTGCTGTCCCAGGAGACTGCCCGTTCCGACGGGTTTGATTTCGAATCCGCGGACCAGGCCTATGGTAAGCTGCTCGAGGAGTCCCGCGAATTGGGAGAGGAACTGAACGCTCCATCCAGGGACGAAGATGCGCTGGCCATGGAGCTGGGGGACGTCCTCTTTTCTGCACTCAACGTCGCGCGGCTTTCAGGTGTCAACCCCGTCAAGGCCCTGCGCCACTCATTCGACAAGTTTCGCGACCGATACGGTCGCGTCCGTGCGTATGCGACACAGCAGCAGGTCGACATCTCGACAGCATCTCCTGACGAACTGGACCGACTATGGCAACTGGCGAAGAACGCATAGACGGGAGCCTCCCGGCGACGGGGACGCACGGTGACCATACCGAGCCTGTCACGTTGAACCCAGAGGATAACGCCGTCAGTCAGCCCGAGGTCGTTACTGGGCACCCTCAACCTCTGCCGCCGGCCCCCGATCGTCCCAAGGTCACCAACGTCTGGAGTATTGTCTGGAAACTTCTGGGAGCATTGGGATTCGGAGCACTCGGTTTCTTCGCTCTCTCACTCATTTCGCACCAGATGAACGTCGTAAAAGTAGTGAGGTCCCTCAATCCCGGCTATATCCTGGCCGCAGTCGTCCTCATCTTCCTTGAAATCGTCTTTCAGGCGCTGCGGCTGCAGGCAATCCTTCACTCGGTCGGCCTGCGGATCGCGTTCCGCACCGCCATGCGCAACATCCTCGTGGGCGAGTTCTTTGCCAGGGTGACACCGTTCGAGGCGGGCGGAGGTGAGCCGGCCCAGATCTATATGCTGTTCAAGGACGACTCAATCAACGTGGCGGATTCGACGATGGTGTTTGCCATCAAGGCGATCCTCTCGGGTGTTTCCCAGATGGTCGTTCTCGTTTTTGTGCCGGTCTGGCTGTTCTTCTCTGGCCGGAGCCTGGGGGTCGGCAACCGGTTCCGTCTCATCCTCTACATCGGGCTGGCAGCCTACGTAGCCAACTTCGCTTTCCTCGTGTTCTGCCTGATCCGGCTGCAGTGGATCAACGACTACGTCGAAAGACTGGTTCAGCGTCCGACGGAGGTCCTCAACGGGCGAGGAAGGTTCTGGTACCGACTGGCGCGCCGTGTGGAGAAATTCGTAAAGGATACGCTGCGTGCACGAGAGACAGCCATCAAGGCCAATCGGCCACTGCTTGTCACAGGCCTGGCCTACAGTTTCGTCTCCTGGGGTCTCCTCGTGCTGACGCCGATCATCCTGCTGTATGGTCTTGGCGTTACGTCGTCGATCACGCAGATTGTTGTGGCAACCCTCATCTACTACATCGCCGTATCCTATTTTCCCACCCCCGGCGCTTCTGTCGGAGCCGAGCTCGGCGCGGTGGCCCTGTTTGCGGCATTTGTTCCGAATGGCATCCTGGGGGCTTTCATCCTCATCTGGCGTTTTTTCGATCACTATGTCAAGATGGGCGCCGGCGGTATCACCGCCCTCGGCGAATTCGTACTGAGGCCGGCTCGTCGTCGCAGGCAGCATCGACAGGCTGAGAAGGACGCTAATGCAAAGGAAGGGACGAAGAGACCATGAAGAAGAGAGCAATCGTCATTGTTCTGGATAGCGTCGGCATCGGCGCAGCCAAGGATGCATTCATCTATGGGGATAGTGGTTCGGACACACTGCGCCACATCTACAAGAGCGTACCGGGGTTTCACCTCCCTCATCTCGAGGAACTTGGCCTGAAGTATCTGCTCGACCTGCACTTCGACAGCCCCGTGGGTTCGTTTGGGATCATGGAGGAGAAAGCCAAGGGGAAGGATTCTGTGAGCGGTCACTGGGAGATGATGGGATTGACACTGACAAAGCCGTTCCCCACGTATCCCAACGGATTTCCGCTTGAGGTCATAGATGCCTTCGAAAAGCGCTTCAATACCAAGGCTCTGGGCAACCGACCCGAATCGGGGACCACAATTATCGCGGAACTGGGCGAAGAGCATATGCGTACCGGCTATCCGATTGTCTACACGTCCGCCGACTCGGTGTTCCAGATTGCGGCCCACAACGACATCATCCCTCTGGACAAGCTGTACGAGATGTGCGAAATCAGCCGGCGTGAGATTCTGCAGGGCGAGAATCTGGTCGGTCGTGTCATCGCGCGCCCCTTCACTGGAACGCCCGGGAACTTCGTGCGAACATCCGACCGCCACGACTTTACCGCTCAGCCGGTGGGTCCTACCACTCTGACCCAGGTGAGCAAGGCCGGTATGGATGTCATCGGCGTCGGCAAGACCTACGACCTGTTTGCGGGTGAGGGGTTCACGCAGCATTTCCACATCCACAGCAATGAGGAAGGCATCCAGAAGACGATCGAGCTGGTCAAGACCAACAACTGGGAAGGGTTGCTGTTCACCAACCTGGTCGACTTTGACATGCTCTTCGGCCACCGCCGCAATGTGGCTGGCTATGCGGTCGCTCTGGAGCGTTTTGATGAGGAGATTCCCGAGTTGCTGAGGTCGATGAAGCATGACGATATCCTGTTCATCTCCGCCGACCATGGCTGCGATCCGACGTTCACCGCGCATACGGACCATACACGTGAGTACGTGCCCGTTCTGGCGTACTCGCCCTCGCGCCGTGGTGGAACATACCTGGGAATCCGCGAAACGTTTGCGGACCTTGGAGCCACCGTGTCGGAGTACCTCGGAGTGATACCTGTTGCAGGTACGAGCTTCCTTGCGGACATCTCCTAGGCTGTTGCGGCAATCCCCGGGATCAGCGACCCAGTGAGCAGCGGAGGCAGTCCAGCCGAATCGGATACGTGGAAAGAGCTCCTGCGGGGTCTGGTGCGTCTGGAACTCAAGCGTGGCTGTAATGATGATGCCGCCGTAGGCGGGTTTGCGCGGCTGGCCCTTGCGACTGTTGAAGGCTCTTGCACGCGGACACAACCCGCAGCGGAGCGCGGCGTATCGAACGAGCTGCGGTCCTTGCTGGTCGATTATCAGTTCCTGTCGAACCGTGCGCGGGCAGACAGGTGTTCCGCGCTTCTGGCTCTGCTGGACAACTCGACGTTGCCGACTGCCAGGTCGCCACTGCATGTAAGCGCACCTCCGGCGTGTGCAGTGCCCGTGCCGAAGCCTCTCCCCGATAACATGAAAGCCTTGTTGCAGGTACTCGAAGAACCGGTATCCACGCTCTGGGGAGTCGGACCCCGGGTCCGAGAGATCATGGGGAAACTCGGTGTGGCCAGCATTGCGGACCTTCTCCAGCACGCCCCCAAAGGCTACCTCGACCTGCGCTATCCCACGGAACTGTCGCGCGAGTCGCTTGGGCAGATGGTCCTCATCAAGGCACGTCTGCTGGCGGTTACTGAGATCCGACGAAAGGTTCTGCTGGTCAAGGCGACAGCCAGGGACCCCGGCGGACGCGTGCTCCATCTCGTCTGGTTTAACAACCGGTTCGTGCGGAGCAGACTTCAGGCCGGACATGACTACGATTTCTACGGGAGATTGGAGAACTCGTTCGAAGGGGCTCAGCTGATGCAGCCGGCTTTCGAGGAGTCGGGAACGCCGCCGGCCCAACTGCATTTGAACCGGATCGTACCACTCTATCACCTCACCTCGGGCGTTACGCAGAAGGGGCTGAGGGCTCATGTGTGGCGTGCCGTAGGCCGGATTCCCTCTGCGGCCGCCGAGTATCTGCCACAGGACGTGGCTTCGCACTTCAAGCTGCCGGACCTCGCATGGAGCTATCGCTCCCTGCACTTTCCGACCGATGAACACGAGGCGGAAAAGGCGCGGAGCCGGTTTGCGTTCGATAGCCTGTTTCTCTTTGAACTGAGAGTCCTGATGCGCAGGCATGCCGAACAGGATGTCCCGGGAACCCCGTTCGACCTGCCCACGGGAACGGTCGAGCGCTATGTCGGGGTGCTGCCGTTCGTTGCCACTGCGTCTCAAACGGCAGCCATGCGAGACATCGAGGGAGATGTGCGCAGACCGAGGCAGATGCACCGGCTGCTCCACGGGGACGTTGGTTCAGGAAAGACGGCGGTGGCCGGGTACGCGGCGTATGCTGCCAAGGTGGCCGGATACCAGAGCGCCGTCCTCAGTCCCACTGAGATTCTCGCGGAGCAAACGGGACGCGTCCTCCAGGAGATGCTTGCTCCTCTCGGGGTGCGAGTCGCTACGCTGACAGGAGGAATGACCAAGTCCCAGCGCAGGAGCATCCTGAGCGCTGTTGCAACCGGTGAAATCGACTGTCTCGTTGGCACGCATGCCATTCTCGAGGAGGGTGTGGCATTTGAGCGTCTTGGTCTCAGTGTGGTCGACGAGCAGCATCGTTTTGGAGTTGCTCAGCGCGTAGCTCTGGGAACGAAGGGCAAAGAGCCACACTCACTCGTCATGAGCGCGACCCCGATTCCGAGAACGCTGGCTTTGACCATATATGGTGATCTCGACATCTCCGAACTGCTGGAGAAACCTCCGGGGCGGTTTCCGATCCAGACGCATCTCCTGGCGGCCACCAAACGCGACAGCGCCTATGCCATGGTGCGTGAAGAAATAGCCCATGGCAGGCAGGCATTTATCGTGGTCCCCGCCATCGACCCGGCTTCGGACGAGGGCGATGGCACCGCGTCAGTCGAGGAGACGATGCGGGAGCTGACCGAAGGCAGCCTGAAGGGCCTGCGCATTGCGTCGTTGCACGGGCGTATGAAGAGCCGTGAGAAGGGGTCAACCATGGATGCCTTCCGGTCGAGGAATCTGGACGTCCTGGTTGCGACGACGGTCGTCGAGGTCGGTGTCGATGTGCCGAACGCAAGCGTCATGGTCATCGAGGATGCCGAGAGATTTGGGCTTGCTACGCTCCATCAGCTCCGTGGCAGAGTCGGCCGAGGATCCTCCGTCTCCCATTGCATCCTCATCCAGGGCAACGTGACCGCCGACGGTACCGAACGCCTGCAGGTACTGGTAGACTCTGACGATGGGTTCCAGATCGCAGAGGAAGACCTGAAACTGCGAGGACCCGGCGACATCCTTGGGACGGTCCAGCATGGCTATGACGTTCCACTGTTCGGATCGACGGCTCTGCTGAGCTACCGCGACCTTTCCGCTCTTCCGGAGATCCGAAAGGCTGCCTCGGAGCTCCTGGAACGCGACCCGGCACTTGGTGCTCCGGAACATGCGGATCTGGCCCGTATGCTGTCTCTCCGGTACCCTGCTTCAAAGCCAGGCATGGAGGACAACTGATATGATCATTGGATCAGGCACACTGAAGGGCCGTTCGCTGAAGACGCTCGGGAAGGAACCGTGGTTGCGCCCTACGTCCGACAAGGCGCGAGAGGCCCTCATGGACATGCTGCGACCGGTTCTTGCGGGAGCGCGGTTCATCGACGTCTGCAGCGGCACTGGTGCGGTCGGCATAGAAGCGCTCAGCAACGGAGCGGTGCATACAACCTTTGTCGATGTGGACAATCGCTCAGTGCGTCTCATCCTTGAGAACCTGCGAATGCTTGCGCTTCAGGGGCAGGCTTCTGTCGTCAAGGGAGATGCTGATGGATACGTGAGCGGATTGCAGGGAACGGAGTTCGACGTCCTCTTTGCAGACCCGCCGTTTGAGTCTGGATTGCAGGAAGGACTCCTCGTCACCCTGTCCCAGCATTTGCGCGACGCAGCAGACAGCTGTATCATAATCATGGAGCATGCATCAAGGCAACCCGTGCATGAACGGTATGATGGCCCAGCGATAGACCTGGAGAGCTACAAGGAAAGGCGCTACGGAGACGTGAGCATGACATTCTTCCGTGCAACAAAGCACCGAAACGAGGCGGACGGCGGCACCAATGACCAGACAGAATAGAACAACTCACTTCCTCCGAAGTGCTCGTCATAGCCTCGTTCTCCGCCTCATACGGTTCAGACGGACCGGTACCCTGGTGTTCATCCTGGTAGCGCTTCTCTCAGCTGTGTTGTGCGCTCTTCCGTTCATGCCCGTGCGCAGAAGTATGTCTGAAGGCACCGTCGTCAACGCCGACATTGTCTCCAGGCGAGACATCGTCTATGTCGATGGTCCCAGAACTGAGGACCTTCGCAAGCGCGCAATGGACGAAGTCGCTCCCATCTACAAGTTCGACAGCTCGCGGCTGCCGGCGGCGATAACTGCCTTCGAAGACACCATGACAAGGATCATCAGCATACGCACGCAGGATCTCACCATGGACCAGGAGTCTCAGCGGATCGCGGCATTGCTCATGACCGCGGCGAGTGCAACGACGAAGTACCTGGCGACTTGTTCCGAGTCGGAGGTTCAATCGTCGAAGACGGCGGCGCGTCAGGCGCTGACGACAGTCATGGGTCGCGGCGTACTCGAGGGGAGCCTCGCTGCTGCCCGCGAGAGCATCAACACGGAACTCAAGAAGTACTGGATTTCCGATAACCAAGTGCGCTCGTCATACCTCCTGGCTGCCCGTTTCGTGTCTTCGAACCTCATATATGATCAGCAGGCAACTCTGCTTGCGCGCGACAAGGCTGCGTCCTTTTTATCGCCGGTGGTCTCGACCATCGTAGCCGGCACCCCTGTCGTGAAGAAGGGGAGCGTACTGGACCAGAGCACCGTCGACCTGCTCTTGAGTACGGGCTTGGTCTGGGGACCTCTCGCTCTCCGAAATGTCGTGTCTCAGATACTGGTCGCGTTGGTCGCGTGGGGAACGGTCGCACTGGCTGTCATGCTCCTGGGTTCAGCGAGAGCCCGGACCGAACATCTGTTGATGGAGACAGCGGTCATCGGCGGCTCCTGCATTGCGATCGGCTGGCTCGCCGGTGGGGTGGTGGCAACGATGACCCCGTTCTTTCTGTGCATGCTGCTCGGGTTCGTTTTTTTCGAGGGAGCCCTTGCAACGGTCTTCGGCCTTGCCCTGATGGTCATGACATGGATCATGGTTCCGATGCCCGCGGAAGTGCTCTCGGGGCTCGTCGTGGGGGCAATTTCCATATTTATCGTCATGCGGAAGGCGAACAAGATGAGCGCTCTTCTCATCGCGGGGCCGATTGCCGGCGTATCAGCCGGTCTTGTCTACAGCGCTCTTGCCGGGCTCAGCGAACAACGGCTATCCGTGATTGTCGCCAATGCCGGGTACCTGGTCGCAGGGGGGGTCATTGCAGCTGTGTTTGCATTGGGGATGACGCTGATTTTCGAGCGACTGTTCAACGTCGCTACGGTCATGAGGCTGCGCGAGCTTTTGGATACGGGAAGCAAGCTTCTGGCACAACTGTTCGAGAACGCCCCGGGGACCTACCATCACAGCCTCAACGTGGCCAACCTTGCAGCGGGTGCCGCTCAGCGTATCGGTGCGAACTGGCTGATGGCTCGCGTTGGGGGTTACTACCATGACATCGGCAAACTCTTGCATCCACAGTTTTTCGGCGAGAACCGCGGAGAACTGCCGAACATCCACGAGGATATCTCGCCTGAACTGAGTACCAAGGCGATACTGGAGCATGTCCAGGCAGGCGTTACGATTGCAGCGAGCAATCACCTGCCGCCCGAGGTGGTCGATATCATTGCCGAGCACCATGGTACGACTGTCGTCCAGTTCTTCTACGATAAGGCGTCCGCCGAGCAGACAAACCTCTCACCTGACACGTTTCGGTACCAAGGGCCCAAGCCACACACGAGGGAGTCCTCCCTTGTCTTCCTCGCCGACGGCGTTGAAGCCGCGGCGCGTTCGCTTGCCAGGGTAGACAAACCAGCTCTGGAAGGGCTCATCGATGTGATTATCAACGCTCGCATTGCCGACGGTCAACTTGCTGAGTCACAGCTCACACTGGGTGAGATCGCCGCTGTCAAGGGCTATTTTCTCACATCCCTCATCTCGTTCTATCATGTTCGCGATACCTATCTGACGCCCGAGGAGGCAAATGAAAGAATCTGACCTATCTGTACACTGCCGTGTAGAACTGTCGGATCCCGGCTGGCAGGTGGACAGCAAGGCTCTAATGGCGCTTGTCGTCCGCATAGCTCGCCTGATACAGCCGGAAATCACTGCAATTCCGTGTGTTCGACACGCCGTCGCCGTCTCATGCTATTTCGTCCCAGAGTCTCAAATCCGGGAGTTGAACCGTGAGCACAGAGGCAGCGACTCGGTCACCGATATGCTGTCGTTTCCGCTTGGCTATGCCGCGCCCGGCACGGGCTGGGTGCTAGGAGACATCGTCATCTGCATGGATGCGGTGGAGAGCAAAGCCATCTCCAGTGGGAACGGGCTTGAAGACCAGCTCGCGTTCTCCCTCGTTCACTCTGTGCTCCACTTGGTGGGCTTCGACCACACCGAGGAGGATGACCGCACTCTGATGGAGCACCGTGAGGAAGAGGTTTTCGCAAAGCTGGTGCAGGGGCACTGCCTCGACCTCGCGAGAAGGCCTGCATGACTGGACAGATCGTCGGATTACTGGTCCTCCTGCTTCTCTCGTTCCTCTTCTCCATGGTGGAATACGGCTACGTGACTATCACACCGATGGCTCTGGAAAAGACAGGAGAATCTTCTGCTCTCACTGATCGGCTGAGGGCCAGAATGGCGGCTAGCCATTCGATGCTCATCGCTGTGGTGGTCCTGGGTAACAACATGGCCAATCTTGGAGCGTCCTTTATTTTCGCTCGGGTCGTTCTCACCGCGTTCACGCAGGTGAACCCGGACCTGCTTGCGTTGGCCTCTACGCTCGCCTTGACGGTCGTCGTCGTCATCTTCGCCGAGACTATTCCGAAATCGATCGGCAAGGCATTTCCTGAACAGGCCACACACGCCACAGCTATTCTGCTATACCCCCTCTACCTGCTGCTCTACCCGGGCGCACGCGCAATTGCGGCAGTCTCGGGGGTCTTCACGGGACCACTGCTCCGGCATGCCAAGCACACCGGCTACCTCAACGATTCCGACGACTTCCGCTACCTGCTGAAGATGGGGCAGGAAGACGGCGTGATCGACAAAGAGGAGGAACGACTTATATACAACATCTTCGACTATACCAGCACGCTGGCGTATGAGATCATGACGCCGTTTGTGGACGTGACAACAGTTGAAAAGGACGCGCCGATCAGTGAACTGATCAAGGCAATCAACGAAACCGGTCACTCCCGTTTGCCGGTCATGGACGACGACAACGTCGTAGGACTCGTTTATGCCAAGGATGCGCTCAGAGCTATGGCGGGCGGTGCCGGACTCAACGTCAAGGCAAGCGACATTTTCCGGCAGCCATTCTTTGCCCCCGACACCAAGAAGATCAGCAGCCTGCTCCAGGAGATGCAGCGGCAACGCATCCAAACAGCCGTTCTTTTCGACGAGTATGGTGCCGTTTCGGGACTCATTACCGTCGAGGACATCCTCGAGGAGGTTTTCGGCGAGATCCAGGACGAGTATGACAAGGAGGCCGCCGAAATCGAGAACGTGGGAGCCGATGCGTTCCTCATCAAGGGTTCGGTGTCGACCGACAAGGCTTCGGAACTCTTTCGAGCAGAGTTGTCGGGTGAAGATTATGATACCGTCGCAGGACTCATGTTGTCCGAAATCGGACGCCTCCCTCGTGTTGGAGACAGGGTCGAGCGTGCCAACGTCGTTTTCACAGTCGTGAACGTTGTCGGGAAGAGAATCTCCAGAGTGCGTGCAGAGCGATTGCCCACGGCTCCACCACGCTCGACCGAGGATGAAGAGTCATAGTGGGCGTGTGTCTTGTGAGTCGCGTCAAAAGGAGAACAACATGAAAATAGTCGCAGGAAACTGGAAGATGTTCAAGACTATTGAGGAGGCCAGGGCGTACTTTGCCGAGCTGGCCACGGCGACGCCCCCGCAGGGGAACAAGGTGCGGGTCCTCGTTTTCCCCAACTACATCGCATTGGGAGCCTTGGCAGAAACCGGTGCGGTCCCGGCCTGGGTGCTGCTTGGCGCTCAAGATGTCGCGGCCGAGGTAGAAGGCGCGTTCACCGGAGAAGTGTCGCCGGCCATGATCCGCTCGACAGGGGCGACCCACGTGCTCATAGGGCATTCGGAGCGCAGACACATCATTGGTGAGTCGGCTGATCTGCTTCATCGCAAGCTGGTCAACTCCCTGAAGGCGTCCCTGATTCCCGTATTGTGCGTTGGAGAGACACTGGAAGAGCGCAATGCGGGCAAGATCGAGGAGGTCGTGTTCGGGCAGCTGGATACCGCCCTCAGCGACGTCCGGCTCTCCGATGGCCCTCAGCTCATTGTCGCCTATGAACCGGTATGGGCCATTGGGACGGGGGTGAATGCCACGAATGAGCAGATAGAGCAAGCACATCACCTCATTCGGGAGCACCTCAAGCAGCTTCTCGGAACGGCAATTGGTGGTTCCGTCGCGATTCTGTACGGCGGCAGCGTCAAGCCGGCCAACTTCGCATCCATCGCAGGCCTCCCTTCGGTAGATGGTGGATTGATCGGAGGAGCCAGCCTCAAGCCGTCCGCCTTCGCCGAGCTGATCCAGATAGCAGAGCAGGTGTAGCCCTCGGCCACACGCCGTCCGTGAGGTGAACGCAGAGATTTCATCGGGAAGACACCCGGAACATGAAGAGACCCCTTCCATGAGGTCGGGGTCTCTTCATGTTCCGCGAATGATAAGCCAGGTTCTGTCGTGGTCAGTCATTTATCTAAGCGACATACCCGAAGGCAGGGAGAAGCAGCCCTGTGTGCCTTCCTATTTTGTCTTGCTCCAGTTGGGGTTTGCAATGCGCAGCCCATCGCTGGTCTGCCGGTGGTCTCTTGCACCACCATTTCACCCTTACCCCTTGCGGGGCGGTATATTTTCTGTTGCACTTTCCTTGGGGTTACCCCCACTCGGGTTTCCCGAGCAACTCGCTTCTTGGAGCCCGGACTTTCCTCAAGCAGAAAAATCTCCTGCCTGCGACTGACTCATTCGCGGTCTTTGGTACCGGCGTATAGTATCTTGCCGCAGATCTCGCAACGGATAAGCTCTTCAGCATCACCGCTACCGCCCTCTGTATTACGAAGCCTGAACAATGTCTTCTGGGGAAGCCTCACGTGACAGTAGTCACAGGTCGAACTGGCCACTCTTGCAACAGGAGCTCCGCTGAACTTCTCTGAAAGGCTTTCGAAAATAAGCTTGGCTTTGAGCGGCAACTTCGACTTGTGATTCTCGATGTCCTTGCGCAAGACCGGAAGAGACTTCTTCACGGCTGCTCTCGAGGTTGCGTTCGACTTTGGAATGCTTTCAAGCTCCTTGCGAAGCTTCTCTACCAGCAATTCCGAGGCTCTGGTCTGATCCTCGACGTCCTGCCGGTCGTGGAAATTCTTTCCCTGTGCATCCTCGACCTTTTCTTTCTCGAGGGTCAGCTTCTTCATCTTCTCTTCGAGCTTCTGGACCTTCTCCTCGGACATTTCTTCCTTCCCGAGCTTGGCGCCGGCCTCGTGAACCTTCGCTGAAAGACTGTCCAGTTTCTCACCGATTTTGACCTCATCGGCCTTGAATGTTTCCAGCTGTCCACGTAACTCGACGAGTTGCTGTTCCGTCTCGTCGATCTTATGACTCAGCAATGAAGAAAGGTCCGACTCCTCCAGAAGACGTTCCTTCCGCTGATAGTCCAACTGGAGTTCTTGAAGCTCCCAAAGCTTATCTATTAGCATCAATCCACCTCATCGACGATTATGACATCATGGTGGGCCCAGGCGATTCCAGTTGGAACCAATTGCTCACGGAATTGTCGCAACTCAGCAGGATTGTTGAGCAATCCGCGAACGACAGGGACCATGGGTCCTCAAGTACAGCAGCACCAGAACTGAGGGAGAGATAGTACCACCCACGATCAGGGGGATATCCTCCCGATGTTCACTACCCAAGTCTCTAGAACTAATACTCTATTGCTATAGTCATCTCACAATAGTATTCAATCTGTGCTTCTCGAAGAAGAGTCCTCAGGATCCTCGCCCGCCCAATCAGCTCGTGTCTTCATCACCGTGAGAGTGTGAGCAAAAACATGAAACTATCGACTGTGCTGGTTGGGAGTAGCCCGGACTCCGCCGCGCCACGAATCAGGAAGGATGGCACGCCTGCCTTGTTGCACCCTTCTCGCCAGAGAACGGCATAGTTGGGCGACTCGAGGTGAATCCGCGAGCAAGGCAACAAGGTGACGGTGGTCGTGTGGTGGAGATAGGGGCCTCAAACCCTCTTAGCGTCCAGCATGACACTCCTTATGGACTGCTTCTCGAGTCAATGCCGCGCCGCGAGCAAGGTCCTGACCAACAGCCTTCTGGCCAGGCGAAAAAGCGACGAGTCAGGAGATCAAAGGCGTACTGGAAGAAGTGACAGGGGGAGTGAACGTGTGCGGTAGTGAATGCGCTCGGCCAGCGTGAATACTGATAGTCGGAGCGAGAAACTGCGCGCTTCCCATTTTGGGGATATACTATAATTACCGAAGCATAAATGGTCGGAATTGAGGGAAAGGAGGATGATGTCATGCCAGAACAGCCTTTGAAGATATACGAGAAACTTGACCCAGAACTCCTGGACTTGGTCAACAGGACGAGGGATCTGGCTCTCGGCGATGGCGCATTGCCGAGGAAGACCAAGTTGTTGATTGCCATGGTGCTCGATGCCGTGCATGGAGCGTCTGATGGTGTTCAATCACTGGCTCGGCTTGCTATAGAAGCGGGGGCAACCAGGGAGGAGATTGCTGAGGCTTTGAGAGTAGCTCAGTACATATGTGGCGTTGGCTGTGTTTACACCGCAGGGAGAGCACTGCAGGACGTACTTAAGTAGATTCGTAGCAACGGGGCCAGACAACAGCACGGCGCTCACTGCGACGCTCCGGCGACTGATGTCACAAGGTCCGTGCCTGTCCCTCTTGCGCCGAGCTTATGCCGTTGTCCTACCCAATGGAGACAAGGACTTAAGCCGTATCACAGCAAGCACGCGCGTCATTGCCATTGATACGCCAAATACGAACAGCATCGATTCGAAATGGCAGACATACGTGACAACTATTGATGCCATCGAAGCAGTCACAGGATATGATCTCCTGTCAAACGTTCCCACATCTATCCAGAAGGTTCTGGAGGCTAGAGTAGACGCCAATTGACGCGCAAGGAACTACGTGGAGACCGCTACGCGGTAATGGCAACGTATTATTGATGCGTGTGGTGGAGATAGGGGCACTTAACCATCGCTGCGTCCACCAAGATGCTCTGTATGAACTCCTGCTTGACTCACTGCCCAAACGTGGACAACGACCTTCGAGGCGAACAAAGAAGCCACGATTC
>Ga0209913_1001144_pt1 | contig 16158 bp, 16 predicted proteins | sample PersoiDNA2013203_FD_185805 | JGI IMG/M metagenome (GOLD analysis project Ga0209913, IMG submission 185805) | Permafrost soil microbial communities from the Arctic, to analyse light accelerated degradation of dissolved organic matter (DOM) -... | ecosystem: Environmental > Terrestrial > Soil >... | reverse complement strand
ATTTAATTGATCAATTATCCAATGCACTGAAAACCCCTACTGGCGAACTTGCAAATAAAGTGGCGCAATTAGCTGAGCACGCAAAATCATTAGAAAAAGAACTGGCACGTTTAAAATCAAAACTGGCAAGTAGCCAAGGTGATGACTTAGTATCACAAGCCATAGAAATTGCAGGCATTAAAGTTTTAGCAGTCACGCTAGATGGCGCCAATGCAGAAACCCTGCGTGAAACGATGGATAAGCTGAAAGATAAACTAAAATCAGCCGCCATAGTCCTGGCAAGCATTAATGAAGGCAAAATAAGCTTAGCCGCTGGTATAACTATTGATTTAACGGCTAAAATCAAGGCTGGTGACTTAGTTAACTTTGTGGCTCAACAAGTAGGCGGCAAAGGCGGCGGCAAACCGGATATGGCGATGGCCGGCGGCACGGATGCTAATCAATTACCAAAAGCACTGGCGAGTGTAAACGATTGGATTGCCGGTAAAATTAGCTAACTAGTAAAATTAGGGTAGTAAAATAAATTTAGTAAATTCCAAAATAGCGTAAATTAAAAAGAGTCAAAAATGGCACTAATCGTACAAAAATACGGCGGCACGTCAGTCGCTAATCCAGAGCGCATTCGTAATGTAGCTCGCCGCGTAGCACGTTATAAAGCAATGGGGCATCAAGTCGTTGTCGTTGTTTCTGCCATGTCTGGTGAAACCAATCGACTGATTACGCTGGCAAAAGAGCTCATGGCAGAACCTGATCCACGCGAATTAGACATGATAATCTCTACGGGCGAACAAGTTACCATCGGCATGACCGCACTAGCCTTAATCGAACTTGGCATTAAAGCTAAAAGCTATACCGGCGCGCAAGTTAAAATTTTAACGGATGATGCATTTACCAAAGCACGTATTATCAACATAGACCAGCACAACCTCAAAGCCGATCTGGATGCAGGCTATGTATGCGTGGTAGCGGGCTTTCAAGGTGTAGATGAGAACGGCAACATTACTACACTAGGCCGCGGCGGTTCTGATACGACGGGCGTGGCTCTAGCAGCTGCACTCAATGCCGATGAATGCCAAATCTATACCGATGTTGATGGCGTTTACACCACCGACCCGCGCATGGTGCCTGAAGCGCGCCGCTTAAAATCGATTACATTTGAAGAAATGCTTGAGCTGGCAAGCCAAGGGTCAAAAGTACTACAAATACGCTCCGTTGAATTTGCGGGCAAATACAAAGTTAAATTACGTGTGCTTTCCAGTTTTGAAGAAGAAGGCGACGGCACACTAATTACATTTGAGGAAGAAGATAACATGGAACAACCCGTTATATCAGGTATCGCCTTTAACCGCGATGAAGCAAAAATCACTGTGCTGGGCGCTCCGGATAAACCAGGGATTGCCTATCAAATTTTAGGCCCAATTGCTGAAGCCAATATTGACGTGGATATGATTATTCAGAATACTGGCGCAGATGGTACGACAGACTTCACCTTCACCGTACATAAAAATGAAATGAATAAGGCCTTGTCTATCCTTCGCGATAAGGTTCAAAGCATCATTGGCGCACGTGAAATCAGTGGTGATGACAAAATAGCTAAAGTCTCTATCGTTGGTGTTGGTATGCGCTCCCATGTTGGCATCGCCAGCCAAATGTTCCGCACACTAGCTGAAGAAGGCATCAACATTCAAATGATTTCAACATCAGAAATCAAAATTGCAGTGGTCATTGATGAAAAATACTTAGAGCTGGCAGTGCGTGTCTTGCACAAAGCGTTTGAGTTAGAAGAGGCATAATCAATCAACAACATTTTTCAGTGGATTTTGATTGATTATGCCATTGATTTTTGTCTGTGATTCAAGTAATATCGCGCCCTTATTAGTGAAGACTAATAAAGCGAAATTGAAATAAACGGAGAGCTGGCCGAGTGGTCGAAGGCACTTCCCTGCTAAGGAAGCATACGGGCTTAACCCTGTATCTAGGGTTCGAATCCCTAGCTCTCCGCCAAAGACCCCTAATTTAGGGGTATTTTTTCGTCCATTGTTGTCCTATGTTGTTTTTAGAATTCAATAAATACAATGACTTAGCGATTATCTAATTTTTTATTGTATTTTATTGTGTTTTGACTTCTCGCTATTTTGTGTGTAGATTGTTGAGTAACAAAAGTTACTCAACATGGAGTTACACACAATGTCCTTAAATCACACTAAAATCGAGGCTCTCAAACCAAAAGCCAAACCTTATTCTGAGGCTGATGGACGTGGTTTAAGTCTTCATGTGCTACCTAGTGGCAGTAAGTGGTGGCGATTCAGGTACCGCTTTGATAGCAAGGCTAAGATGCTGTCGGTTGGCACTTACCCTGACGTTAGCCTTGCTCAAGCACGCGAACGGCGCGAGGAGGCTCGCAAGCTGCTTGCTGACAACCAAGACCCAAGCACTAGGCGCAAAGAGGATAAGGCGCTTCAGCAAACAAAAGCATTTAACAGTTTTCAACAAATTGCGTGTAAGTGGTTTGACCACTGGAAAGTTACACACAATCCACGCCATACGGAAAACGTTAAAAGCCGCTTGGAGCGCAACGTTTATACGGAATTAGGCTCATTACCTATTTCTGAAATCACAACACCTCAAATCGTTAAATGCGTTAAATCCATTGCAGACCGTGGCGCAATGGATATTGCAAAGCGTTGCCATCAAAACATTGGGCAGATTTTCAGATATGCAATTGCACACGGTTATGCCGAACGTAATCCAGCAACTGACATTCGACCATCGGACATTATCATCATTAAGCCTGCCGTCAACATGGCTAGGGTTGATGAAAAAGAACTCCCCGACCTGTTACGTGCGATTGATGCTTATCGCGGCTCTAACGTCACGCGCTTGGCAACTAAGCTTATGTGCTTAACTTTTGTGCGTACTGGCACCCTTATTGGCACGCCTTGGTCTGAAATTGATTTTGATGCAAAACTTTGGCGCATTCCGCCAGAACGCATGAAAATGAATAATCAACATTTAGTACCTCTTTGCACGCAAACTATTGAAGTGCTTAAGACGCTTAAAATACTTACTGGTCACACACCTTTACTTTTTCCTAGTGAACGAGGCTGGGCAGATGGTAAGCACATGAGTGACAACACGATACTAAAGGCACTTGACCGCATGGGCTATAAAGGCAGAATGACTGGACACGGGTTTAGGGGGGTGGCGTCAACCATTTTGCACGAACAAGGATATGACCATCAACACATTGAATTGCAGCTCGCTCACAAGCAACGCAATGCGATTGCAGCCGCGTACAACCATGCCATATACCTGCCGCAACGAACTGAAATGATGCAGGCGTGGGGCGATTATTTAGAAAAATGCAGGTAAAATAAATTTAAAGGAAAAAATTATGAACAAGTCTGACCTAACAAAAAAAGAACTCAAAAAATATGGAAAGTTTAAGCTTGCCATTCAGTCGCTAAACCTTCGCGACGAAGAGGATATTGAAACCTTTTTACTTGAGTGCAATAGCTCGTTTCGCCGCCTTCGCAATTATTTCTTCATTTTTCTTGGTGTTGTTTTAATGCTATGGGGTGCTGGTGTTTATCTGTTGGCTAGCGATGTTTTTGTGGCTGTTAGCTTATTGTTTTTTGGCGGATTATTTGCTTGGGGCGGTTTTGATGGAAACAATCTCACGAGGGTTATTTTGCCGAGGCTTGCAGCGGTTTATGTTACGGAGAATTTGCGACCATCTAAGTAATTATTCTAGTGGTTGGTGAGAGTGCTGGCTTTTAGAGGCACGCAGAGTAATTGATTTAGGGGTTGATGTAGGGGTTAAACGCGAGGGGCGTTTATGGGGCTTGTGGCGTTGCTGGTCGACGCTTCGCTTATGCCCAAGCCGTTCGGCTCGGGCATTTAAACCAGTTATTTCGGCTCTGGCGTTCGATAATAACTATTCTCTTGTTGCTGATTGGCGGCTTGCTCTGCTGCAATTTTGCTGTTGTGCTCAGTTGCAAGTTTTTTGGCAGCGGTGATTAACGCGATTATTGCGGCAATGATAATTTTTATTGCATCAAGGCTTTTGTAGTCATGCGGTGATTTTGCGAGGATGGTTTTGGCGATTTCACTTTCGCTGAATCCAGCTTCAAAAAGTTCACCAGCAACCTCTTCATCTAGCTTTTTATAATCAATCTCATCCTCTTTTAAGACCTTTGTAGCTTGCTGGGCTTTGAGCTTAAGATTTAGTCGGGCGCTATATTGTGAATCGCAATATTTGCTTTTAAGGTTACGTTCGCCGCTCATCGCAATCCACTCCAACTTTTCGGCACGTCTTTTTGCATCTTTTTCCGCTTCGGTTAACGGCGTTGCGTCGGCTTTGGCCTTAGCTGCTGCAATATTTGCGTTGCGATTTGCTCGGGCGATGGCTGCGGCCTCTGCGGCTCTGGCTTGGTCAGCAAGAGCCAGAATAGACAGAACAGACTGCTGGCTACTACTGAGGCCATTACTGCTGATACTAGCAGGCGGTTTGTCTGGTTTTGGCCATGAGTCTGAATCTGTGCTATCAGCTCCCTCGTTTCGTTGTTCATGGCTTGTTGGAGAGTTAGCTGCTGCCTTGTTCGAATCAGGTTCGAGTCCAGCTCCATCAATTGTTTGGTCGTGCTCTGGGTTATTTCGCTCATCGCTTGCGCCAGTGGTGCCATTACTTCTATCAACTGCTCCGACTCCGACTTCGATGCTTGGGGCTGGGGCTGTGACTGCTGCGGTGGGGTTTGGTACATTTCTTTGATTCGATTCATTTTGGACATATCCTGCGCTCCTCTTTATATTTTGAAATCTTTCTTGGCTTAAAATTTCGCCTCTCTGCCAGCCGAGCGAGCGAGATTCTTCCGTTTCATACCAATCGTTATATGCTTTGAAATCGGCTTCAAAGTCGGCTTCATACAATTCAGGACTGTCATCATTGTCATTGTGCTCAGGGTGTTGCTCGCACCACTCGTGAAATGATGGGAAAATATGGTCATCTTTCTGACGCGCAATTGCGATAAGGGCTTTAAACGCCTCAAGGTCTTGGGCTGCTTGGGTTGCTTGTGTCATTTGGTTCTCACTTTCTGGTTGTGTGGTTGTTGGTTGTTTCTTTATCTTTAGTGGTTCTACTACTTTAAAGTCTCTGTCTTTTTCGTAAATTATTCCTTCCTTTTCCAACCCTTTAGCGGTGAAACGTTTACCTAAGTTATGGGCTTTCATCGTCACCCCATCGAGCGTCATGGTTATGCCTGATATTTTTGTGTCATTTTCTTGAATGGTTATTTCCACCTCAACGCCTGAGGCTTTGAGGCGATTTAAATACTCGCCCATGCCTGAGCAATCAGTCATTGCAGCCAAGCATTTGCCTTGAATTTCCATCCGCGTGCTTGGCTTGCCTGTTCGCAGGGCTTTTTCAAGTTCATTTTTGGTCGGCTTTTTAATGTCCCAATCGGCGGGTTTGGGGTATAACGGCAAATCATATTTTTGTTCAATCTGTTCTGATACTGTGCTTGCACGAAAACCAAGGTTGCTTTGGTCGTGAACTTTCCCATCCATTGAAACTCTTGAAAAATATAGATGAACGTGGTCTGAGTCTGTATCGTTGTGTTGAATGGCAATGAATGGGTAACTATCATCCAACCCCATCCCATGGCGTACGTCATCGAGGATTTCACTCCATTTTTCAGGGGTAAATTTGCCAGTTTTAACTGGCAGGCTTACTATTAAATGCCCAGTAAAGTTTTTAATGTCTGGTCTCAGTTTAGAGAATTCATTTACGGAATTTTCCCATTCATCCGAGGTTTCAAATGTTCCCGCGATTATTCTGGGGTTAGTGCCAGTAGTGCCAATTCCCTCCCATCGCATTTCATTATCGCTTCGTCTTCCAGTGACCAAACTATCAGTCTCATCGTTGCGCAAAAGCACTTTAGTTCTGTTTGCGTGCTGAACCATACTGATGCTGGGCACGTTGCGCATGCTGGCTCTGGTGCTGGGCGGTGCGTTTCTTTCAGCTTCGCGAGCGAGGGACTGGTATATTGCGGCTTTTCTATGCTCATTTTGATGCTCCTTTTTATTGGTAAAAGTTAAAATTTTATCGTCACGACGAAGCGCATAATTAAGCGCCTTTCGCGGTGTGCTTCCGTTTTTTTGAACCTGTATTCTTATCCCAAATTTGCCGCGTTCTGCTGATTTTTTCCCTGCCGTTTTTGTTTCAGCTCTTTTCGTGGCGCGGGGATTTGAACGCTTGTTCTTGCTGTTGGTTGGCTTCTTTACTTTTTCAACACGTGGCTTTTCATTCTCACGTTTTGCCGCATTCGACTTTATGTTTGCTTCAATCTGGCTTTTAATTGACATGGCTATTCTTCAACTTTTGAAGAAATTAATGCGGCTCGAAATTCAGCAAGTTCTTTTTGTAAAACTTCGATTTCAGGCAGTTTTCCAAAATTGCAAAACTTTGCTAACTGAGTAAGTGCACCTGCTGCTTTAGACAATTCTGTCCACGCCGATTTGTTGATTTCTGGAATTGAGGGCGGATGATTTTGGCAAATTGCACGGCGCGCGTAATCGGCTTTAGAACATTCGTGCGTTTTACTTAGCGAGTCTAAAAATTCAAATTCACCGCGATTTAATCTTACCGTTTGCACAAAGTCTCTTTTCAGAAAACCTGCTAAAGTCAAATCCTGACCACACCTATTTTTGTATTCTTCAAAACTTAAATATTTGGTTTTGTTCATTTGTGCACCTTTTTTTGTTTTACCAAATGACCAAGCAAAGCGCGGTCATTTCAAGCATCTCGAAAAACTATTAAACCGCAAGGTTAAATAGTGACTCGAGATACTGCTTGCTTTAATACAAATGGAACATACTCAAATGAACAACCAAGCAAAGTAAGAACGTCCGTTTTTAACAAAGTAAGTAAGCGGGTCTTTATGCTGAAAACTCATGTTGTTCCTGACACCATCTGCCAAAAATCCGAATTTAATAGATATGACAAACGCTAATACCGCAAAGAGAATTGATACGAAAAGTTGAGCTTCAGCCAGTGCATCCAATTTATTTACTAGAAAAATAACCAACGCAATTGAAACAATACTGATTGAACATAAAAAACTTATAAAGCTTAATTGCTTTAGCCTCTTGTCCATTTTGTCGACTTCATCTTGAGGGATAACATGGTCAAGGCGAATGTCTTGGTAATGCACACCCTCTTTTTTTGAACGATTTACCAACCTTATATTTCCAATTGGATTCCGCATAGAAGCTAAAGGGTTGATTGCATAATTGACAATTTTCTTTGCTACTTTTAATTTGTTCATTTTTAAATCTCCTAAAATTTTAATTAATCTACTGTTGCTTTTGTTTTATCGCTGCCGCTATTTCCACCGCTGTTACTATTCCCATTTCCACCTTTTGGAATCCACCCGCCGCCGTTCATCGCGTTTTTAACGCTAGCGCCAACCGTATCCTCGCCGCCTTTGCCCAAGCCTCCACCAGCACGCCCACCCACCCAGTCAATTACGTTATCTGGCACAGTGTTAATCAACTGCATGCACAAATTTACCAAGGACAAATTGATGAGAACAAAGATGACTAAATAGGCCATGATGCTCAACAAACCAGTCCAACTATCACCGGCGCTGTTGGCTATCATGTCGGGGTACAAATGCAAAACGAACGAGGTCATAATGTCGAGCAAAACGGTTCCTAAAACCAAACCAAGCACTGATAGCATTGGATTTAGTAAAACGTTAAACAAGAACATGTATCCATGCCCTGAACGGCTCCCCATGCCTTCACCCTCTGTTTCCAAGTGAGAAAATGCCCAAACTGACGCAGACACTACGGCCTCCACCCACGCGGCACATATCGTCACCATTCGCATAATCCAGATGATTGCAGGAATTAGGGGGATGTAAGTCGAGGCGATTAGACCGAAGAAAAGCAGAACTTTGGTTGCTTCTTTTAGAGTTTCAAGCCATATTCCAACTGATCCCGAGAGTGCGCCAATGGCTATTCCGCCACCTACCAAGTTGGCAGCTTTTTTAATTATTGTTTGGTCGGCTCCAATCCAAGGCACCCTGAGCCGCTCCGAGCGCGGTTAATGACGCCGCGCCTATCGCTGTTATAGAATTACCCAACTCTGCAATTCTGATTAATGCGGTTTGGTCGGATTGGTCACTGCTATTGATGGTTTTGTTGACTATGCACTGGCCTAAACTAAGGTTTACGCCGCTTGCTGTTTTGGGCGATGACTCTCCGCAAATGGCTCTTTTTATGGCTTTCAAGGCATAGGATTCATTGCTATAGTCATACTTAACATCACCATTTTGAATTGGTGCACTCAAGGTGAGATTTGAGGTTTGGGCATAAATATCCTCATATCCCATAAAAATGGTGTCGCTTGGAGGCAGCGCTGGTTTTCCCATTTTGACTGTTTGTGATATAGCCTCGGTTGCTACTTTATTTTTGCTTGCAAGGCCGAAGAACCATGCCCCAGCCGTGCTAAATCCTTGCGTTTGGGCGGCTGTTTTAGCTCCATCCAAAAGCTCGCCTTTATGCTCGCCAGTGTTTGCTTGTTTTGTAAGCGCTTCAGTTATACTAGTCAGCTCGGCGTAGCTAGCTGCTGACGCTTGCGCTAAATACGTCTTGTCCACGGCAGGCGGGGGGTTGTTTTGAGGGTCTGTGTCGCTCATAAACGCACCTTTTGCTATGCGTTCGGCTTCGCCATCCAAGCTTGTAAGTAAATTTTGAAATGAGGCTATGCGTTGAGTGGCATTTTGAGATGACAAGTTTGTGCTGCCTGCGTTTGGCATTTCAAATGTGCCACATTCTGTACCGCCGTTGCTTCCAAACCGCCACTGACCACCAACCATGCTGTTTGAGTAGGTTGGTTCGTGGTTCATTTCGACTAATCCATAATTGAGGCTATGCTGGCATAAAAGTGAATTAAACAGGTTTTGAGTTAAATCGCTATTTGATGTTGCGCGAGTTGGATTTACAACCATGTTGCCGCTGTAGACGTACTTTACCGCCTTTTGCCACGCTAAATTTCCAGCACCGATTGACACTTGAATGGCACCAAGCATTATTAGCTGAGCAAAACATAGACCTTTAAAAAATGGGATAAGTGAGCCAGTACCAACCATCAATCGAAACGGCACCCACGCGCTATGCATACTTTTGCCGATGAATTTCCCATCGTGCGTAGTCATCATCGCGCCTTTTATAATAGTCCACGTCATCCAGATGCTTGCCATCGCCATCAAACACATGTTCACAATTACTAGAACTTCACCGAGAATGGTATTTGGTGAGCCAATCATTTGAAGTGGGTTTAAGGCTATGTCACCGAACAGTTTTTCTGACCATGCCGTAGCACTAAGCTCAGGTGAATTGGCTGAGAGTGCTGCTGCACTTAGGTCTTGAGCAGTTAGTGGTGTGACATCTGCGGCACGTGCATGTGAAATAAAGGCTAAAAATAAAATGAACAGTGTCCAGCCCGCTAAAATTTTAATGATGTTTTTTATTTGTTTTTTCATGACTACAGGCCGCTTTCAACACACATGTGGTGCAGCTCACAACGTACCTGCAGGGCGTACAAACAGGTAATTCTCAAACTTTTTAACTGTTTATACTGTTTCATTTTTTTAATCATGGAGATTGCAGAGTCAATGTCGCGCAGGCTTTCTAAAATTACGCGGCAAATAATCGCGCCATACAACTTTTTGTCTGTTAATGCCCACTCTAAAACCTCTGAAAATGGTGCAAATGCTGGGTTTGATTCCTCACTGTAGTTGTTTTCATCGATACTCATGATTTTTCCTTATTACGTTTTTTTAAATATGCGACAGCGCTTTTCGTCTCTTCCATTTCTTGTTTTCTTGCTTTAAATTGATGTAACAACTCAAGCAGTTCATCCGTCAGTTTGTAAGTACAACTTTTTCTGTCGAGTCCGCCGTTCGCTGATTTTGTGAGAAGTCCGCCATCAATTAGCCGTTTAATTGAGCGCTTTACACTTGAGACAGATTGGCGAGATACCGAAGCAATATCTCCATGGGACGGGAATGCGGTGTAGTTTTTTTTTGGGTTTATCCGCTTGCATATAGCCATCAAAACGCCAAAGTCAGAACCAGACAGTTGGCCTTGCAAACCAGCAATTTGACCCATTAACTCGCCGTTTGAGAATGCTGCAGACTCGAACTCTTTATCATCAACTGGCATGGATAAAATCATAGTTTTTAACTTTGACTATACTGCTTGCTTTATGGTGTTTTTTTTAAGCCAATCATCTACCTCAGACACAGCCCAAACCTTCCGTTTCTCAACCCCTGCTATGCTGTATGGCTGAGGAAAATCGGCAGTTTGCATTAGTCTATAAATCACTGAACGACTTAGGGTGGTGCGAGCCACCACCCCCTCATTATTAATAAATTTTTGTGAGTCCATTGTTGTTGTCCTTAATAATTTTTTGTGGTTTTTTTAAAAACCGATAAGCCATTAAAAACCAAAGTTAAAACCATGTCAACACAATAAATCCTTATAAATCAATAAGTTATATTCTAACTAAAAACATTTGCAAGTAATTATCATGCCTCAATAATTGGCAAGACAAGCGCCTAGCAGCACTCTTTGCCATTTTTCAGAGTTCATGAAAAGTCAAAAAATGCCCAAAAAATATTTTTAAAATATTTCATAACCTAACCACTAAAAACGCACCACACGCTTGTTTATTTAAGGCAATCACTTAACTTAAAAAACCATACCAACCATCACCGTCACGAAGTGACAAGTCTGCCCCGACTTCAAAGCATTTATATTTATGTAGACAATTTTAAGAAATCACCAATACCTAAAAACCTGACTTCGCAAGGTCGCTGGGGCGACCGCTGACCGTGAGCAGAAGGCGATACGGGCATGCTCTCAGGGATGGCTTTAGCCAGCCTTGCGCGTGCTGGTTTTGTTCTGTGATACTTTTTTATTTTTCCGTGCGAGCGCCGTACTTCTCTTTTATATTTATTTTTTTACTTCTATTTATTACTTAGTAGGTCAGCCTGAGCTACCGCTCTAGTTCACTGTGAACTACCGTATAGTTCACCATGACCTACCGTACTAGCTCACTATGACCTACATAAAAATTGTGTAGCTCACCATGACCTACCGTAGGTATACAAAATTACCCACAGGCTAGAGTGGCTTATCTATTGGCTGGCATTGAGTTTTTGCATTATTTTTTATAGACGGGTAAAAATGATGTAGGTCACGGTGAGCTACCGTGTCAAAATATGTAGGTCATGGTGAACTACCGTGACCTGTAGAAAGGCTTCAGGTATACGATGTTATCCACAGGCTAGAATGGCTTATCTATTGGCTTGCATTAAGATGTGTTACTATTTAATTTTAGATTGGGTGATGCAATGACAGAAGAACGTAGAAGCCTTGAAAATGGAATTGATGCGATATGGATCAATGGAAAAATTGTAGCTTATATAGTTAATGGTTCAGCTACAAGGTTCTTTAAGATCGAGGATGCAAGAGCATTTCGCGATAAAGATGATACTGATACAAACACTACAAGTGGAAGTTATGAGCCTTAAAATGAGAAATATATGACCGAACAAGAACAAGATAAAATTATCGAAAATATCAAACAAAAATATATTCTCTCCATTTCATCACATACATTTAATGCTGGTGTAATAGTTCTTTTGTCACTAATTTTTGGTTTAGTTTTTTGGCAATTTCAACCAATACCATCAGGTGTAAAACCTCAAGATATTCAATTTATTCGCCAAGGCTTTGGTGGGTTATTAGGTCTCTATATTGCAACTACTGCATTATTTATTTATGCAATATGGAATGCTTGGCGTCACTACAAGGCTAGTAAAGAGATTGAGAAAGAGCTTTTCAAAGCAGCTATCAACTCCCTAAAAAAATAATTACAATTACTTTAAGCTGTATTGCAGTACTGGACTGGCTTTTTGCGTTTATTTTGAGTAGAATTCGCGGGTCGGTTAAGTGTGTTACACGATAAATATTTACGTTACTTTTTTTAATGTGAGTAACTAAGTGTGTAACTAAATTTATCACTCAACTGAAACGTAGCAAACAAGCGGCTTGCAAGGTAATTTACTGTTCCCTAGCTCCCGCCAATTTTGATTAAGTTCTTGTTTCTACAGAACTTCTTACAAATCAATCAGTTACCTTCTACATTTTCCCAGTGGGTGTTACACTTAACTCTATGAAAGAGCTTATGTGCACACACTTATCTAAACGCGGAAATACGTACTACTTTCGACGTAAAACACCTACAGACCTTACCCTTATTTTTGGTAAAGAGGTCATATTTTCTCTCGGCACAAAGAACAGGAAAGAAGCTGAGGTTCTTGTCAGAAAGATGGGTACTGCTTATGACGAGAAGTTTTCCAAAGCTCGTGCAGAAGCGCTAGGAGTCGTTAATGATGCAGCGCCCTCCCCACCCCCTCAATCAACACAAATAAAGCGGCCTAGGTTCGACGAGGGCCTTGAGATAAAAGATTCACATATCTATGCGGCACGATTTTTAAATCTACTGAAAGTACGTCGAGAAAAAGCATTTACTGAAGGCCGTTTAAAGGATTTTCAAGAGTACCTAGCTGGTGTGTATGGTGACGCAGAGGAGTACCTTAGAACCGGACTTCACCCCTTTGAGGATAATCCTGAGCCTGTTTGGAAACTTGCTGCAAAACTTCAAGCTATCAAGGCCATTAGAGATAATGTAGAGCTACCATACCAAGAGGTAGAAATTGCAGCAAAAACTCCAATCCTTTCAAAAGACACCCCTTCTAGTCCATTGCTTAATGAGCTTGTGTCAAAGTGGGCTACAGAAAGAAAGCCCAGACCACAATCTATAGTTAAGCTGCGTAGAGTTATCAGTCGGTTTGATGAATTAGTTGGTGTTATGAAAATAGCTGACATTTCTAAAAGAGATGTAGTTACTTTCAAAGATGGATTAATAGCAGAAGGCAGCTCTCCTGCTAACGTAAATCAGTATCTAACTGAGTTAAATACAATACTAAACTTCGCTTTCCATCAAGCAATAATAGACTCTAATCCAGCCTCAGGTATTCGAGTAAAGGTACATGAGTCAGCAAAGGCTAAGCGTCAGCCATTCGACCTGCCAGCGCTAACTAAAATCTTCAGTACCACTATTTACACCAGCTCAGCGCGGCCTAGTGGCGGCAAAGGTGAAGCAGCTTACTGGCTTCCAGTACTAGCTTTATACACTGGAGCTAGACTAGATGAACTATGCCAGTTAAATACCAAAGATATTTACATGGATAGCTATCAAGATGGAGAAGACAACAAAATCGACGTGTGGGTGCTGTATGTTACCGATGAGGGTCTTGGTCAGAAACTTAAAAACTCTGGCAGTCGTCGTAGGATACCTCTTCATAAAGAGCTTATAAGTCTTGGATTTATTAAATATGTACAAGGTCTTGATGGTGGTAGAGTTTTTCCAGAGCTAACGCCAGCCAGCGCCTACGAGTCGTTAAGTGCAAATTGGAGCAAGTGGTTCGGAAGACACCTTCGTAAGACTGCCTTAGTAAGCGATACACGTATGGTTTTTCACAGCTTCAGGCATTGCTTCAAAGACTATGCACGTGCTGCTAGCGTCTCCTCGGAAGTCCATAATGCGCTAACTGGTCATAGTAGTGGTAGTGTTGCTGATAACTATGGTGCTGATAAATACCCATTACGTCCACTTGCTGAAGCTATGGATAAATACAAGGTAACTGGTCTAGCTATACCACGTGCTATGTAACCAGATAAGCTTAGAGTTTTACAGCTCTAACATCGACTAAGACATACAAATTCAATAAGCACTTATATCAAGTTATTTAGTACAGATACAGTAAGACCTATGTATTAATATTTCGAGGCGTGCTATTGGATAAGAGCATTTTCTACAATTAGCGCTTTATTGACTTTTTATGCGCTACTTTTCATAATAATGTGCAGGTAAGTTAATGTAATCAGGCACATATATAAGAACTTGCGCAAGACTCCTGTAAGTGCACTACAGACTACTAGCTAGTAATACTAGGTAAATGCAGATTGTGACTACTGACTAACTACGCGAGTACTACAGATAGCTATAAAGTCTATACAAGACTAAGCACACGAAGGAACACTCAACTAAGTACTAAAGTATAAGAACGCTAATACTCTGTGAACTGATTACTAAAGTGCATATAGGTACATAAATAACTATGCAGTAACAATACTGTATAACTAAATACGACATAGCAAGAGTGCTAGTACAAAGCACTGCTATAAGCACTCTGGTAAGACTTGCTAAAGTACTTATATGTACTAAATACTACTAAAGTACACTAGCTAGCTATCAGTAATATCTAAAGAAAAAAATATAGTCATGCATCAGCATAACCATACTGAAGTAACCGTAATAAGAACACTACAAGTACTTAATGCTAGTACTCTCATGTATAAAAGCTACACACTCGAACAATAGAAGCTAGCCACCTCTGTATCACTCAATACCAAAAATTGTACAAGAATTGCGTGCACTGACCTCAAGCTTGCACAAGTACTATTACCCCCATCTGACTTAAATGCATTGTTAAGCATTGCTATACCACTAGTGTTTACTTAGGGTGTACTTATACGTGACACTCTGCAAGTACTTATATCCTTCGGATATGTGTATCATATAAGTCATTATGTTAATTACTTGACACTTGTTACTATAAGTCTTAGACTTTAATTAACACTTTGTTGAGGAGGTAGTATGAATAACAGCACAAGCACTAAAGGGCATATTCTTGGTTACGCTAGAGTTAGTTCTGTAGACCAAGATACTGCGAGACAGCTAGAAGCACTTAATCAACTAGGAATAGATAGACTGTTCGAGGATAAAGCTAGCGGTAAGGATACTAACAGGCCAGCTCTTAAGGAGGCAATGATTTACTCTAGAGCTGGAGATACCATTGTCGTACATAGCTTGGACAGGCTAGCACGCAATCTAGTAGACCTACTCAATATAGTTGAAGAGCTTAATGCGAAAGGTGTCTCAGTTAAGTTCCTCAAGGAGAACTTAGAGTTCACCACATCAGAGGCAGACCCTTTCTCTAAACTAACCTTACAGATGCTTGGTGCATTTGCTCAGTTCGAGCGCAGTCTTATTAGAGAGCGCCAGAGAGAAGGTATTGCTCTAGCTAAAGCAGCAGGTGCTTATAGTGGCAGAAAGCATGCTCTGTCAGATGCACAGGTTAAAGAGCTAGTATCACTCGATAACTCTAATCATGGTAAGAATCGTAAGGCTCTTGCTGATAAATTCGGTATTAGTAGAACATCTTTGTACCGTTATCTTGAAACTACACAAAACGCTAAACAAAGTGATTAAACGATAGCGATGCAGCTAATTTTACAGCACATTGCTCACGTAGAATTTTTGCCTGACACCAAAGCTCAAGCCAATCAAGAATAGTCGTTTATAGCGCGTTTCTGTAATTCGATATTCTTGAGCTATTGGCTTCTAGCATAGTGCTTGAGGCTATCTCATACAACTATGGCTATGGCAGTCTAGTAGCTTCTGCTTCGAGCAACTCAATAATGCTCTTGATAACATCACTATGCGAACGCTCGTCTAGCTTGCTTAATACCAAGTGCAACTCTTTGGTCTCTTCACTGCATATGAACCAAGTCACTGGCTTTGCTAATGCACTAGCTATCTTGGCTATCATAGATAGAGGTGGGGTATGTCTGCCGTTCTCGTACTGATTGATACGTACCTTTGCAGTAGCCTCATCAATACCAGCTAGAACACCTAAAGCTTCCTGAGACAGACCTGCCGCCTCCCTGGCTTTTCGTATCCTATGTGCGACTACCTCTTCTAGTTTCATAACTACTCTTAAAGTACTAAGAGTTAGTTTTTACACTTTTCAGCTTGCTTTTGAGTTAAGTTAAACTTAACCTTGATACCTAAGTCGATATTTCGTATACATCAAGACTTAGGTACTACATGTTGACGCGCATTTAAAATTGACCAGATAAGCGCAGTTATGCGCGTTGAATTTTGACCAGGTAAAACCAGTATCCTGCTTATTTTATGAGCAGGAGTATATGAGGTGATTACCATGGTCATGTATG